>QLIP01046033.1_pt1 | contig 18084 bp, 17 predicted proteins | sample 1769771 | NCBI WGS metagenome assembly QLIP01 (sample SAMN09428762, study PRJNA476227) | Gut metagenome, whole genome shotgun sequencing project. | isolation source: cecum | host: Rhizomys sinensis | place: China: Jinsha town of Minqing, Fujian Province | collected 2013-09-23
ATAATGAACGACCTAACATGGCAATCGGTGGAATACCTCCAACATGGAAGAAACTTTTAGCGGCTTAGGCTCTACCCATGTGCGCTACTAAAAATGGGTGGGATTACACAGTCAGATCAAGTCTGAACTATTACAATTTATGGGATCGTAGCTCCCCTGCAATAGAAATTGATTTTTTTTGCTAGGCTAGCGAGTTGTGCCCACACTGGAAGGTCTGCGATTAAAGAGAAGAATACCAAAACTGTTGCGTGTGGATAATGGCCCAGAATTTACAAGCAACGCTTTGGATACCTGGGCGTATGAACACGGAGTGTACCTGGAATTTACCCACCCTGGCAAACCAATGGATAATGGGCATATAGAGAGCTTTAATAGGAAACTCCGTGACGAATTTCTGAATCAGAATGTTTTTTTCTGTCCTTGGCTGATGCCAGGGATAGCCTTGAAAGATGGAGGCATGATTACAATGAGGATCGGCCTCACGGTTCTTTAGGCTGGATGACCCCAAAGGTCTTTCGAGAGAAAAATCAACCCTCTACTCAGGTGGACACTAATTTATACTTGGCATCATAAACGGGGTAGGGTTAATTTCATAAACTGAGGTCAAAATGCGCGCATTGCTAATTCCGTCTATCCTGATCCTCTCTTTGCTTGTTGGTTGCGGTATGCAGCCAGCAGCAACCACATCACCAGCAAGTTCCTCTCTCTTTTCAGCAGGGAGTATCAATGGAGCGAACGCTTTTAATCCCTATTTGAAATCCAGCTTGCCCAATACCCGCAAACCCACAGATGAAGGGCAAAAGATGCTTGCGGATCTGGGTGCAGCGATCAATAGTATTGAGGGAGAAGCGGCACACCGCAAGAACTGGCGTGAAGAAATTTATCCAATTGTTTTTGGCAACGCCAATGCGCCTAAAGAAATTATTGTTATTCTGGATTTTTCCTCCCCGCAAAGCGAGCAGGTCTGGAAAGAGGTTGTGCGGGCTGCAAAATCACTTTCGCCGCAACAGTGTAAAATTGTTGTATATGGACATAGCGCCGAAAATTACGGGACAGACCTTATGGGCCTTGCAATCTGGATTGCCCATTCGCGGCCAGGACAGGTCATGCCTTATTTGTCTTATGCATTAAATCGCTGGAATGTGGTCAAGGCATCCCAAAAGAGTCAGGGTGTGAATAAAAAATTTGTTAATGAGTATGATGCAACAGCCTCATCTGCTGATTATCCTATCCATTATGCCTATCTGGCAAGGCTACAGCCACCTGTCCCGGCAAATCAGGAACTTGCTGTGGCAAAATATTGCTATGACGCAGGTAACGTAAATATGTATCAGGCTGTGCAGGTTGAGCGTTTTTATGGCGTATCAAGCCTGCCTGCTGTCATTGTGGATGGCAGGCTTTTGGGCAGGGCTAACTTGCAGAATATTCTGGATGCCTTGAAATAGGGGGGCGTATCGAAAGGAAAGCTTTCCGCTATTTTTAGTGGCTGGAATTTACTTGGGCCAGAATTCCAGCCTGGGGGCGATGGCAATCATTTTTTGGCGCTCAAGCATCCTGTAGAATAGTTCAAGGCCCTGAATTTCTTCTCGCCCCAGGCTGTAAACCAGACCATCGTGATAATACTTTTCCAGATCGTCCCTGGAGAGCGGGCAGCCATGTGCTGTGAGATTAAGCACAACATCCAGATGGGCGAGACCCCAGTCGCGCCCCTGGCGAAGAAGTGCCCCAGGATCTTGGCTAAAACGTCCAGAATCCGCGGTTTTGCGGTCAATTACCCAAAGCCCAAAAATAAATGGCAGTCCTGTCCATTTGCGCCATGCTTCTGCAAGGTCTATGCGCAGGGGGTAATCAGGATGCCCGCGCAGGCGTAAAGCCTCATCGCCAATGGCTAAAAAAGCTTCGGGCGCATGATCTGAACGCAGTGCGGAACTGACTGCGCCAACAGTAAAACTTACCTTTACCTTGAAATATTCCTGCATGAGCAGCCGCAACAGCGCAACAGATGTATGGCTTTCACCGCTGATTAATATTTCCTTGCCGCTTAGCTCCGCCATTGGCAGGCTGGACATTAAAAGCACGCTCATCACTGGGCCGCGCGAGCCAATGCCCAGATCTTCCACAAGATAATAACGCCCAGGATTGCGGGCGTATTCAAAGCAGGAGCAGGATGAGACCTGTAACTGGCCTTGGGCCATCATTTCATTGAGCACTGCGGGTGGAGCGGAAACCAGTTCAAAATCATGCTCAATAATTCCGGCTTCAAGAGGATGATAGATGGGCAGGACATTGAGATAACTGATTCGTCCCATGCGCAGAGTTGACAAAAGTTGGCTTGGCATTGGCTAATCTCGTTCAGGCGATAGCCACAGGCTCATAAAGCATATTGCGCTGCATGGGTTCAAAGCCTGCCGCACGGATAATTGCGTGGATTTCTTCACGGCTAAGGCGGTAGGAAACGCTAGCGGCGGCAACAACATTTTCTTCAATCATCAGAGAGCCAAAGTCATTTGCACCGTAAAAAAGAGCTAGCTGCGCAATTTCCGGACCCATTGTTACCCATGAAGCCTGGATATTATCCACGTTATCCAGCACAAGACGCGAGACAGCGAGCAAGCGCAGATATGCAGGAGAGGGGAGGGGGGATACATCAATGCGCGTGTTTGCAGGCTGAAAAGTCCAGGGAATGAATGCGGTAAAACCACCAGTCCGATCCTGAACCGCCCGGATTGCAAAAAGATGCTCAAGCCTGTGGCAAGAATTCTCCAGATGACCAAACATCATGGTTGCTGTTGTGCGCATTCCGAGCTTGTGCGCTTCTTCCATAACCGCAAGCCATTCATCGGCTGAACATTTATTGGGGGATACGCGCTGGCGCACTGCGTTATTCAGGATTTCCGCGCCGCCTCCCGGGATGGAATCCAGACCAGCCGCTTTGAGCCTGCGCAGAACTTCAGGAACGGTAAGGTTGAATTTTTGCGCCCAAAAATGAATTTCAGGCGGTGAAAATGCGTGAATATGCAAATCAGGCCAGTTAAGGCGCATCCAGGCAAGCAGATCTTCATACCATTCGAGGGGCAAATTGGGATTATGCCCCCCCTGTAGCAAAATTTGAGTTCCACCGAGTCTTAAAGTTTCTTCTATTTTTTCGGTTAGTTCTTCCCTTGTGATCAGGTAGCCGGCGGCGTCCTGCGGAGGGCGGTAGAATGCGCAAAACTGGCAGGCGCATACGCAGATATTGGAATAATTGATGTTGCGATCACCCACATAGCTCACGATGCGCTCAGGATGGCGGCGCATCCGTTCAGAATGGGCAAGCCAAGACAATGTATGCAAACTGGCCTGGTAATAGAGCGCCTCGGCATCAGCGAAATTTAAGCGGCTATGTTTGCTCAGTTTTTCAAGAACATGGACAATAGCTGGATTTTCGCTATCTGCAAAGGGATCATGTTCAGCCTTTGCGGGCATTAGTTATTCTCCTCTGCATGGCATGAAGCACAATTTTCAAAAAATGCGTTGCGCCGTACTGGTCTAAAGCCTGCAAGCCGGATCATGTCTTCAAGTTCAGAAATACTTAAACCAATGGTTGAACTTGCACCTGCCATGTGCCCAATATGTTCTTCAACAATTGTTCCATCCAGATCATCTGCGCCATAACAGAGGGCAGCCTGAGCCAGCTTTGTGCCGAGCATTACCCAGTATGCCTTGATATGCGCAATATTGTCGAGCATCAGGCGCGAGACAGCAATGGTGCGCAACTGATCCAAGGCGCGTTGTGGGCCAAGGCGTTCAGGGGGAAGTTTCAGTCGGCTGTTTTCTGTAAGGAATGGCAAGGGAATAAAGCAGGTAAAGCCGCAACTGCAATCCTGTTGCTCGCGCAGACGGCATAGATGGTCAAGACGTTGCTCAAAGCTCTCCAGATGTCCAAAGAGCATGGTGCAGTTGCTTTTGATCCCTAGGCTGTGAGCTTCGCCGGAAATCCTGAGCCATCTTGCGCTGTCCGCCTTATGTGGGCAAAGTTGGTTACGCAATTTTTCTGAAAAAATTTCTGCTCCGCCGCCAGGCAGCATTTTCAGCCCCTTTGCCTTGAGCCGCATGAGCACTTCCCTGCTTTCAATACCCTCCATGTCTGCAAAATGGGCAATTTCAACCGCTGTAAATGCCTTGATTGGCAAGCCCGGGTAAATCTGGCTGATCAGCTCCAGCAAATCTTCAAACCAGGCCAGGCGTAAACCAGGGTGGCATCCGCCAACGATATGCAGTTCATCAAGATGGCCCTGAAGGCGCATTGCCTGAGCTATACGCTCAAGAATGTCAGCATGCTCAAGAACAAAAGCCCCAGGCTGATCAATTCCATCGCGCCGGAATGCGCAAAATGTACAGCCATTGATGCAAATATTCGTATAGTTGATCTGCCTGTTCACAACATAGTGCGTGGCATTTCCATGCAACCGAAAACGTACATGGCTGGCCAAAGCGCCCAAGGCAGCAAGATCCGGGCAGTTGAATAGGCGCTCTCCGTCCTCAAAGCTTAACCGTTCGCAAGCCAGTACTTTTTCATAGATGGACGAAAGGCCGATGGATGCGTAAAATTCAGCGTTGAGCATGGATTTTCCCGAAAAGGTGGACTTGTGCGAGGTGAAAAGTATATTTATATCGCAGACCGAGTCCATGTCAATGTGAGGCCGGTATGAACATTGCTGATTGCTCAAGTATAACATTAGGTATCTCGCCATGTCCCAATGATACCTATATTTTTCACGCCTTGTTGCATGGCCTATGCAAACTCAATGGCTTTGATGACTATGAGCTGGACGCCATGCTTTTGGATGTGGAGCAATTAAACAAGCTAGCCCTTGAACGCAAGCTTGCGGTCAGCAAGCTTTCAGTTGGCGTTGTGGCGGAAGTAATGAATGACTATGCACTTCTTTCGTCAGGAGGCGCACTTGGCTGGGCTTGCGGCCCGCTTGTTGTTGCAAGGAAGCCAAGCTCAATATCCAGCTTGCGCAATGCCAGCATTGCCATCCCTGGCAAAAGCACCACGGCCAATCTCTTGCTTGATCTCCACGGCGTCTTTTGCGGTGAACGCAAGGAAATGATTTTTAACGAAATTATTCCGGCGGTTGTCAATGGCAAGGTTGATCTTGGGGTTATTATCCATGAGGGCAGGTTCACCTATCAGGATTATGGCCTGACAAAAATCCTGGATCTCGGTGACTGGTGGGAATCTGAGTTTGCAATGCCGATTCCTTTGGGCGTTATTGCAGTTCGGCGGGATGTGACGCTGAGTCTTGCCCGCGCAATTCAAGAAGCTATTGCGCAAAGTTTGGTTTATGCCCGCGCCAATCCCAGGGCATCGGCAGATTTTATCAGGCATAATGCCCAGGAGATGGATGCCACAGTAACCAGTGCGCATATCGAGACATTTGTCAATAAGTTCAGCGAAGATCTAGGCAGCATGGGCAGATCGGCCATCGAGCAGCTTGTAGGCCATGCCGCACGCAGAATGGGAAAAAATCTTCCAGCCCAGGGACTGTTTTTGCTCTAGAGAAAGCTGGTAAATTCAATGAAAGCGTTTTTCTCCCGAGTGGAAGCGCGGCGTTTTTATTCCATTGGGATGCCCATATTCATAGCCCAGCTTTCACAGACAGGGATGAATTTTGCCGACACCGCCATGACAGGGCAGTATAGTGCGGAAGACATGGCCGCAGTGGCGGTTGCTGGCTCAATATGGGCTCCGATTGCGCTTCTTGGCTTGGGCTGCCTCTTGGCTTTGCCGCCTTTGAGCGCACAGATGGTTGGCTCTGGCAAACGCACAGACGCAGCCCATCTTTTACGTCAGGGAATCTGGCTTAGCCTTGGGATCAGCGGCATCCTGATGATTTTTTTTCAGCAGGTATCCTGGCATCTAACGATTTTCGGGCTTGAACAGGATATGGCCTTACTGGCGGGAGGATATTTGCGCGCCATGCTCTGGGGTCTTCCTGGTTTTATGTTTTTCGTCAATCAGCGCAGTTTTCTGGAAGGTTTTTCACGTACCAGGCCAGCCATGATTATAGGGCTTATGGGCCTGACTTTTAATGTCCCCTGCAATTATATCCTGATTTACGGGAAATTTGGTTTTCCAGCCATGGGCGCAGTAGGATGCGGGGTAGCTTCCGCATTTTGCTCCTGGCTGATGGGTTTATCTATGATGTATTATCTGGTCAGGGATCCGCAGTATCGCGATTTGCGCCCTTTATTCGGGTTTTTTAAGTCCCGGACAATGACTGATGGTACTTGTGCGCCGATATTTGATTTCAGGCTGATTTTCAGGGCGCTTAAGATTGGCTTTCCCAGTGCAATGGCTCTTTTTTTTGAGGTATCACTTTTCGCTTTAAGTTCCATTCTTCTTGCCCCGCTAGGCACGGTGATGGTTGCAGGCAACCAGATTGCCCTGAATTTCGGGGCGTTGATCTTCATGATTCCACTGGCGATTGGGATGACTGCGACAATCAGGGTCGGCTATTGCCTGGGCGCAGGAAAGGTGACCCAGGCCAAGCTTGTTTCGTTAACTGCACTGACACTGAGTCTGGTTTTTGCCCTTTTTACCGCAGTAGGAATATATTTTTTTCGCTCAGAAATTGTGCATATCTACAACAATAATCCAGAAGTCCAGGCGCTGGCCATGACCTTGCTCTTATTTTTGGCTGTTTATCAACTTATGGACGGTTTGCAGATGTCTGGGATCAGCGTTTTGCGCGGTTATAATGACACTCGTATAATTTCTTTGATCTGTTTTGTCTCTTACTGGATCATTGGACTGCCACTGGGCTATTGCCTTGCGCGCACTGACTTATTTGTTCCGGCAATGGGTGCTGCTGGCTTTTGGATTGCCTATGTGCTCGCGCTTGGCTTTGGAGGGATATGCTATTGGCTTAGAATCCGCTTTTTGCACCAACTGCCCCCTGAGGAGATTTTCCGCCGGATGCGCCGTTAGCTTTTGACCAGGATATTCTAGACTGCCTAAATGAAATAGGGCAGGGAGCGTCAGGGGGAAAAATTTCAAAAATTTATTTACTGCGCCGGGCAAGATTCCAGGTCAATTTGACTACAGAAAGCAATTCATTCAAACGTGGTTTTTTACGAAAGAGCTTGCTTGTTGAATCTGATTCATCCATTAGCTCAAGTTTTGGTTTAATTGTTTCAGTCTCATTGTCATCCTCATCCGGTAATTCCTGTAAATTGATTTCTTGGTTCGTGTGATTGCTTGGATCAGATAATTCAGGCGCTTCAACAAACTTGTTTTGAGTAAGGAGATGTTCTTCACTGTCCTCGGAAGGAGGAAGCGCTTGGTCATTTTCATCAGCGTTTTTTAAGCCTTCTGATTCTTTTCGCACTTGTTGGATGCGCCACTTCCTGTCAGCCGCAAGTTGAGCCTCGCGCTTTTTACGCTCCTGGTTAAACTCAATAATGGCCTGCTTGATCTCGGTGCAAATAGTTCCAGGATTTTCCTTGACGGCATTGATCTCCTCCTCAAGCGCCTTGAGCAACTTTTCAGGCTCTGGCGCGGCCATGCATATTTGTGCAAAGCGTCTGGAGCTTTGTTGTGCGTTTTCTACCCCAAGGCTTTGGGCCAAAGTGTTGGCTGCCTGATCGTAATGCCCAGCCTTGATTAAGCGGTTGGCTTCGGCCAAAAATGGATTGCGGGCATCAGGATGCTCCCGCAACAGCCTGGCAAAGGCACTGCGTGCCCGATGCCATTGACGCGCACGAATGAAGGTCTCCGTAGCTCTGCCAAGCCAGAGCTTAAACCGTGGCAAGTCATTTTTGCCCTTCCAGGCTATTGCAATACCCAGTTCCGCTTCACCTTTCACCTGTGCGCCATGCAAAGCGCGGCTAAACGTCTGAATGGCGCTGTTCCAGCGTTTTTCATGAAGACAACTCATGCCAAGGCGAAAATATTCCTCTGGCTGACGCTCTGGCTTAAGCAAAAGTCCATAGTTGGCCAGCGCGGAATCAAATGCCTTGAGGCTTGCATTCCGGGCCGCTTTGGCAAGCTGGGCTTCATCCTGCCTTTCAGAAGTGACGCGCTTAATTTCTTGTTCCAGCTGAGCAATGGTATATGGACGCCCAAGCAGACCGCTTGCGCCACAGCCCAACGCCCGCAGTTGCTCGGCTTCACTATCATTGGGGAGAAGCAACAGAATCGGTTTGCCCAAAAAATGCGGATGAAGCCTTAAAATGGCACAGAACTGTTCGCCGTCCATATCGGCCAATTTTTGGGTACAAACTATCAGATCCGGGATATGGAAATCCTTGCTGTGGCTTAACCCGGCAAGCAGGCTTGCCGCTTCTGCGCCAGAAGTCATCACCTGGATGTCATTTGAGCCAATCTCGCGCAACGCACGCCGATCCAGGCTTGCGAGAGATTCGCTTTCACAGAGCAGGAGAATGGATGCCGGATATTCAGGCATGGCTCGACACCATTTCAAAAATATTGGCAGTAAATGATTCTAAGCAGTCTCCAATGGTCAAGAGCGGCTAAAAAGGTAACGGCCAAATCAATGTTGCGCAAGACTTTAACGCGCAAAAGGCAAGATTCGCGCATGTCGGCTGCTGGCTGTGCCAAAATTTGCTGAATCACTGGCATATCTGAAATGGCAATAGGAGCATTTCAAATTATTGCGATCTTTCTCAAGGCGGATAAGCCCCCCCTCTCTGGCATAACATTCAGGGCAGAAAGGCCCTTGGCGTACGGCGCCTGTTTTTAACCAGTAAAAGCCATTTTCCTCGTAGAGATTTTTAGAAATATAGAGAACATCTTCAATGCTTTGCAGACGGACTTTCAGCATACTCATTTCATCGCGCAGGGCTATGCAACGTGACTGCATTTCCATAAGCAGATGGCGCGCTTTTTCCGATTCCCCTGAGGCATAGAGATCATTGATTTCTTTGAAGCGGCGGTAATCCAGCATGGCTTCACCATCCTTGTGCGATATGTATCGGATTGAGAGGGAAAATCCTTTAGAGTGCGCCAAATTTAATAAATCAATAAAAATATAATAAAATCAGCAGATAATTTTATTATGAGATTTTCTTAAAATTTTCTGGATTTTGGGGAGAATGTCAGGGAAAAACAGATAATTTAAACGTGAATTCGGAAAACGGTTTCTATTCGGCAACCGTAGCCACAAGACAGTGTTTCCGGGCCTCTTTAATCTCCACAGGCAATAAAGTTCCTGAAATATCAGCAAGCTTCATTTTTTGATCGGTAAGTTTATCGGTAAGGTCAACATGAACAGTTATGCCAAACGGATCACGCCCTTCCCATAACTGCATATTTTGCTCGCTTCGCAAACTGGGTTTTTCCAGCAGAATTTCAGTATTTTGGCCCACACGGGACTTAAGCCAGGCAAAACTTTGTTTTTCCTGGAGCGCTTGCAATTTTTGCAGGCGTTCAAGCTTGATTTCATGGGTTATTTTATCAGGAAAAAGGCTGGCACGCGTTCCAGGACGGTCGGAGTAGCAGAATGAATAACTTGAAATGAAGCCACATTCTTCAACCATGCCTAAGGTATCCTGAAAATCGGCTTCCGTTTCACCCGGAAAGCCGACAATCAGATCCGTGCTGAAACATAGCTCTGGCCTGGCCTTGCGCAATTTTTTGAGCAATTTTAGATATTCGCTACGCGTGTATCGGCGGCGCATCTTTTCAAGGATTCGGTCTGATCCAGACTGCAAGGGCAGATGGAGCATCGGGCAAAGCGTTTTTATCGTTGCAAAGGCAGTTATATCCGCATCGCGCATATCTTTTGGGTGTGCCGTGACATAGCGCAATCGCAAAAGACCGGGAATTTTGCTGAGGGCAGACAGCAAATCTGCAAAACTGCAACCGTCAGCATACTTGTCGCAACCGTAGGCATTAACATTCTGACCCAGGAGCGTAAGTTCTTTTGCCCCTGTGCGAACGCGGTTTGCGGCCTCGTCAAGAATGGCCGCGCTTTTGCGCGATTTTTGTCTCCCCCTGGTAAAAGGAACAATGCAATAACTGCAAAAATTGTCGCAGCCCTGCATGATACTGACATAGGCTTTTGGCCCGGAAAGGTGCGCTTGCGAAAGCTTGCGTTCTTCATAGGATGAATTGAACGCGCATAGCTCAAGCGTTTTTGTATTATTTGCGAGCAAATTTTTTATGGCATCAGGCACTTGGGTTATGGCGTCTGGCCCTGCAACTAGGCGCACCTGGGATGATACATCGAATAGGGAACTCCCTAGCTGCTGTGCAACACAGCCAAGCACCCCAACCAAAACTTCAGGATTGGCGCGGCTAACCTGGCGTACACGGCTTATGGCGCTTTGAACTTTTTTTTCTGGTTTTTCGCGCACTGAACAGGTGTTGATCAGCACAACCTGAGACGAATCAATAGGCGCAGGCGTCAAGCCATTCAATTCCAGGCTATTGGCCAGCCACTCTGAATCGTGAACATTCATCTGGCAACCAAAAGTGAGAATGTGAAAAGTCTTTGGATGCATGCAAGCGTTACTGTGCAATCCCCGAATCAGGCGGAAAAAGATCCATGGGCCGCTCCTCTTCAAGCATGGTCAGGCGTTCCTGCAACCATTCCTGAATGGCTTTGGCTGTATGATAATTGAGCAGAACGCGGCTATGAATTTGGCGTGTGACCTCATGCACATCCTCTTCCTGGGGGAAGATTTCCTCCCCCAATGATCCGTCAGGAGCAAGCAACTGCTCGGAGCATGTAGGTAATCGGTCGCTTTCAAGATAAAAATTTATTTCGATCTCACCCTGGGAGTTTATTCCGCCCCATACTCCATGTGCGCTGTGGAGTCTGGAATTTGGCAGAATTTCGTAGTGATAACGGATTTTAGCGGTAGTTGGTTCTTTTTTGTCCATGATTGTCCTTGGCTTGATTTTTCAAAAAAATACGCAAGCATAAAGGCTATGTAAAGCCTGATAAATAAGGAGAAAAGGAGTCCGCATAAATTTGCGTCTGGCCTTGACGCATTACGCTGGAAGCTTAGAATATGGGCGAATAGTCCTGCAAAAGATTTTTTTGGAGTATCTGTGAGTGAGTCAAAAATCATTTCCCATTCTGTCGAACCGTATTTTGATCTTGAAACTTTTATGAATCTTAGCCACGAAACCAGACTTGGCGGTGCGCAACTTGAGCGGCTGGCAGAATTCTGGAACAAGTGGCTTGCAAAATTGTGCGTAAAAGAGCTGAATCTGGCGAAACGCGCTTATCTGGCCGTGTGGCTTCCAGAAGAAATAGAAACCGAAGTTGATGCTGTCTGGAGCAAATCGGCTTCGGAGGGTTTTTTGTTCAACAACCTTGCGCAATATCTTTGCATGGCCACAATTCAGGAGCTAATCCCGGAAGTTGATTCTGCGGGCTGTGCGCCATCGCCAATAGTGAATGATGATTTGCGTAAAATCTTGGCCGAAGCTGGCCTGCCCTGTAAAAATACTGATTCCGTTAATCTAAGCTTAAGATATGCTGTTCTGACATACTTTCCTTTCAAGGGTGGGTGCGAAATCTGCCAGATGCGCAAGCAATGTCCAAAAGGAAACGGACTCAGCCAGGAATTGAGCATTGTGCTTCCTGGGCACGAACGGGAGGAATGTCCCTAATCGGCCTTTAGCGCCCCTCCATGACCAGAGTATGCCGTGTTCCATCAGGGGAACGAACAACTACTTCCACGGTGCGGGCATTGCGTGTGACAATTTCCACAAGGCATGTCTGGATATCGTTTTTGTCATAGTTCCGAACATCAACGGTTTCGCCTTGCACCGGGTATCGATCTGGAATGATTTCTACCAAATCAGAACTTTCAGAATCAAAACCGTCCCAGGCCAGCGAGTTATGCCCATAAAAAAGGCTTGCAAGCAAGATGGCAAGCTGTATTCGCTTAATCATTTTTGCTAGGTAAATTTATTTCTGCGCCTTGGCAACTGCCCTCTTTTTGGAGATAATCTAAAGAGGCTCGCGTGAATAACAAGTTGAATTTTTCGTCATTGAAAATACGCTGGATTGAAAACATTTATGATTGCATATCTCGAAGGCCGCTTGGAACAGGTGTGGGATAATAATTGCCTGGTTGTTACCCCTGCGGGCATCGGCTACGCGCTGGCATTGCCACGGCATAACCTGCAATCGTTACCCGATGAAGGCTCATCTGTGAGTTTTTATACCTATCTTGCTGTGCGCGAAGATGCTCTGGAGCTTTTTGGTTTTCAGACTTTTGCGGAAAGGCGGATGTTTGAAATTCTGGTAGGCATTTCAAAAGTTGGCACAAGAACGGCTTTGTCAATTCTCTCAACTTTCAGCCCTGACGATCTGCATCAGCTTGTATTGGAAGATAATTTACAAGCCCTGACCCGCGTTTCTGGAATCGGCATGAAAAGTGCACAGCATATTTTTTTGGAACTCAAATATAAGCTTAAAACGGAAAAAATAGCTCATAGCTCAATGCCACTGAAACAGGAGCAAAAAGGCAGCGTATATCGTGACGCCCTGGATGCCTTGCACAACCTCGGCTATGCCGAAGAAGAAGTAGGGCCAATCCTGCGTGACATTCTGGGAGCAGAGCCAGATTTGGACTTGCAAGCGGCCATGCGCATGACTTTGAAAGCTCTTGCTCAAGGGAAAGTGCTATGAATCAATATTTCAGCGCTGAACCTGAACGCCTGTTGCAGGACGAGAGCGTACGTCCGCATAGTTTGGATGATTTCATCGGCCAGAACGAATTGCGGGCAAATTTGCGTGTATTTATCGGCGCCGCACGGGAGCAGTCTCGCGCACTCGATCATATCCTCTTTTACGGAAATCCCGGACTTGGCAAGACAACATTGGCACAAATTATCGCCTCGGAACTGGGCGTAAATCTTGTATGCACATCTGGCCCGGTTTTGGAGCGCAGCGGAGATCTTGCCGCCATCCTTACCAATCTTGGCAGGCATGACATTCTATTTGTGGACGAAATCCACCGTATGCCCATCGCCGTAGAGGAGGTTCTTTATCCGGCCATGGAAGACTTCAAGCTGGATTTGGTCATTGGCCAGGGTCCTGCTGCCCGCACGGTGAGGATTGACCTTGAGCCATTCACATTGGCCGGAGCTACAACGCGCATGGGGTTGATTTCTTCGCCCTTGCGGGATCGCTTTGGCATTGTAGCGCACCTGGAATATTACGCGCCACTGGATTTGGCTCAGATTGTCAAACGTACTGCGCGTATACTGGGAATTTTGCTTACAGAAGATGGCGCCATTGAAATTGGCAGGCGTTCGCGGGGCACTCCGCGCATTGCCAATCGGCTTTTGCGCAGGGTGCGCGATTTTGCTTTGGTGCATGGCAATGACAGAGTGACTGGCGAAGAGGCCGCCGAAGCCCTCTCACGCATGGACGTGGATGAGCAGGGGCTGGATCAGATGGACAGAAAATTGCTTGAAGTGATCATCAAGCATTATGATGGCGGTCCTGTGGGCTTAAAAACACTTGCAGTGGCTTGTTCGGAAGAAGTGCGCACCATTGAGGATATTTATGAGCCGTACTTAATCCAGCATGGCTTCTTGAAACGTACTTCGCGTGGGCGCGTGGCAACATCCAAAGCTTATGAACATCTAAATCTTTTTCTATCCTGAAAACAAGAAAACGGCGATTATGCCGCTGGGTTTCTGTCTTTTTTTTCAGAGAGCAAGAGCCGAGTTAACTGGCTCTTGCCCTTTACTGCAATTTTGATTTTTTAACGTTTTGACGCTTCATGCCCGAGGATGCCGCCAGCCAGTGCGCCTACGCCAGCACCGGCAAGAGCGCCCCAGCCAGCGTAACCGCCGGAGATGGCCGCGATGCCCGCTCCGCCCAAAGCGCCAAGGGCAGTGCCGCTGAGCAAGCCCTGCTGTGTCTTGTTCATATTTGTGCAACCTAAGCCAGAAACAAGCGCCAAAGCCAAAATTCCCGTAAGCAGGTATTTTTTCATTACTGACTCCCCAAGATTAGAGTGGGCTTATCTTTTTTCAGCCTCCAGGCGCGGAGCAATAATCTCATTCCAGATGACGCTTAAAACAGGGCGGTCAAACTGGCTTGGGTGTTCTGCATACCATTTGCTAACCAGGTTGACCATCTCCTCACGGTGCATATCGGTACAAGCCTGCATCCAGCCTTTTTCAAAGGGTGAAAGTGTATAAACGCCTTTTTTACCCTTTGACTCTGGCGAGGCTTTCATTTTTGCGTCAATGAAATATTCCACAGTAATTGCGGAATCAATTCCAAAAATGAATGCCTTTTTTTCTGCTTCCGAGGTTTTAACCCATATTTCGCCCGTGAATTGGTCAATGGGATTGCCAGCAGGGTTGCGCATGGATTTTTCAGTATCAGCAGCATTGGCAAAACTAACTGTAAAAGCCAGTGCAAATGCCAAAGTTATGCCTAGAAATGCTTTTTTCACACCGTCCTCCTTTGATTGGCATTTTTAATTCAAAGATTCTATTGAATACCTAAGGCTTCAGCTTAAACCAAATGAATATGCGCATCAAGCGCATGATTAAACCATGTTTTAGTGCTCATGGTTAATTAGTTTTCGGCCACATTTAGCTGCTTGACCATTGTGCAAGGGCCTGATCTAGATCTGGACTGCAACAGATTTTATACGAATCGCCAAGTTTCAGGCTGATACGCATTTCAGGAGCATCCAGATGCAAAACGAAATCACATCTACCAGGATGCCTAGATAAGATTGAACGCAGTGCCAGAAGTTTGTCCTCGCGCAAATTTTCTATGGGCACAGAAAGTTCCAGTGGCAGAGAGCTATCCTTGCAACGCTCGGCAAGGGTAGTCACCACCTGGCCAAGCAGCTTGATTTCTTTTGGGGAGGAATAGGCTTCATCCTCCGCGTTATCATCCGAATTAATGTCAGCGCCATCATCAATACTTTCAAGTTTTGCAGCAAGGCAAAGTGGCTGCTCTGATTTGAGCAAGTCTCTGGCATCAGCGTATTCACGGGGGAAAAAAACTACTTCCGCGTGCCCGGTGAGGTCTTCCACACTAACAAAAGCCATTCTTTCACCACGCGATTTGGTTATTACTTCCTTGATGCCAGTTACAAGAACTGCACATTCGATTTGCGCCCCGGGCAATTTTTCCCTTGCTGCATCCAAAGTGACAAGGCCGACACGTTCAATGGTTCTGGAAAAAGGCTGAAGTGGATGACTGGAGAGAAAAAAACCCAGGGCTTCTTTCTCGTTCTTGAGGAGTAATTCGGAATCCCATTCTGGGAAATTGGCTTCCTGGCTATCGAAACCAATCCCTGTGATGATTGCAATTTCTTTTGTTGCAGACATCGAAAGCAATGAATTTTGCGCAGCGCTTGAGTTTTTATTCAATTTTTGGGCCTTGTCCATGGCGTTTTCCATAAGCAGGAGTTGGGAGGATCTGCTTGCTCCAAGGCAATCGCAAGCCCCTGACTTGATCAGTGATTCAAGCACCCGTTTGGTAACTTTGCGCAAATTGACCCTGGCGCAAAGATCGAGCAGAGAATGAAATGGCCCATCTTTATCCCTTGCTTCAAGAATGTCGCGGATGGCTTCGTCACCAACATTTTTTACGCCGCCAAGCCCGAAAATGATTTTGCCATCCAGCGCGGAAAACTCCCTTTGACTGCTGTTAATTGATGGAGGAGCAACGTCAATGCCAAGATCTTTACAAACTGCAATATATTTAAGGAGCTTATCCTGATTGCCCATTTCAGAGCTTAGAAGCGCTGCCATAAACTCAATGCGATAATGGACTTTAAGATAAGCGGTAAAATAGGAAATCAGGGCATAGGCTGCTGAATGTGATTTATTGAAGCCATATTCGGCGAATTTTTCCATCAGATCGAAAATTTCGTTAGCCTTGGCTTCATCAATATCAATATTATTATTCAAAGCTCCTTGGACAAAGGTTTCGCGTTCCCTGGCCATGACTTCTGCTTTTTTCTTGCCCATTGCCCTGCGCAGGATATCTGCCTGCCCAAGTGTGTAATTGGCAATAATCTGGGCAATTTGCATGACCTGTTCCTGATAGACAATAACTCCATAGGTATCAGCAAGACAATCCTGAAGGAGTTTGTGCGGATATGTTACAGATACCTGCCCATGCTTGCGCTTGATGAACTCATCCACCATGCCTGAACCTAAAGGCCCGGGGCGGTAAAGAGCGAGCATGGCAATGATGTCTTCAAAACAGTTTGGCTTGAGCATGCGCAGATATTGACGCATTCCTGAGCTTTCCACCTGAAAGACACCATCGGTATCCCCGCGGCTGTATAATTCATAGGTTGCAGCGTCTGTAAGGGGCAGGGCGTCCAAATCGGGGGCAATGCCTCCCTGGCGAACAATGTTTTCCAGAGTGTCCTGAATGAGGGTCATGGTTTTAAGGCCGAGAAAATCGAACTTCACCAAGCCGGTTTTTTCAGTCATTGGCCCATCGAATTGGGTGACCAGTTCGCCGCGTTTGCCTAAATAGAGGGGCAAATATTCCACCATTGGCTTGTCGGAAACGACAAGCCCTGCCGCATGGGTGGAAGCATGCCTTGCAAGCCCTTCCAGGCGTTTGGCAATATCTATCAGGCGTTTTACCTTGGGATCTTCATCATGGAGCTTCTTCAACTGCGGTTCTAGTTCCAGCGCCTTGTCAAGAGTCATTTTAAGGCTGTCCGGCACAAGCTTGGCAATGCGATCTGTCTCTGCAAAGCTCATACCCAGGGCGCGCCCCACATCGCGCACAGCGCCTTTGGCTTTCATTGTGCCAAAGGTAGTGATCTGGGCAACAGAGTTTTCACCATAACGCTCAACCATATGTTTTATAACATCGCCTCTCCTGCGTTCACAAAAATCAACATCTATATCAGGCAAGGAAACACGTTCACTGTTAAGAAAGCGTTCAAAAAGCAGATTATAGGGAATGGGATCAAGATTGGTGATTCTAAGCGCCCAGGCCACAAGGGAGCCAGCAGCTGACCCGCGGCCCGGGCCAACAGGAATACCATGATCTTTTGCCCAGTTGATGAATTCCTGCACAATCAGGAAATACCCGGCAAAGCCCATGCGCGTGATCACATCAAGTTCATGGTCAAGCCGCTTAAAATAGAAGTTGCGGTCGACTTCCTGTTCAGGGCCAAGGGAGTTCAGGCGCTTTTCCAAGCCCTTTTTGGCAAGCCTCCTGAACTCTGACTCCATGCTTTCGCCCACTGGCAAAGGGTAGATCGGGAAATAATGCTGGCTGAAATCCAACTCAACATTGCAGTTTTGGGCAATCTGTGCAGTATTGGCCAGGGCCTCAGGCACATCCTTAAACGCCGCTTCCATTTCCGCGATTGATTTGTAATAGAGCTGATCTGTTTCAAAACGCATCCTGCTCTCATCTTCCATGGTTGTCTGAGTCTGGATGCAGAGCAAAACTTCATGCGCTTCAACATCATCATGATTCAGGTAGTGGCAATCATTTGTGGCTACTAATGGCAGATGCGTGGATTCGGCAATTTCTTGAAGTGCAAGATTAACTTTTTGCTGTTCTTTCAAGCCATTTGCCTGCATTTCCAAATAAAAACGCCCGGGATAAATCTCGGAATATTCTCTTGCTATAGCCTGCGCCAAATCCAGGTCTTTGCGTAAAATTGCCGAAGGAATTTCTCCGGCCAGGCAGGCAGATAAACAGATCAGGCCCTCAGAGTAGCGTTTAAGCAGGGCCTTATCAACACGGGGCTTGTAATAGAAACCATCCAGAAAACCATGACTGACAAGTTTTACAAGGTTGTGATAACCTGTGAGATTCTGTGCAAGCAGAATCAGATGGTTGCGGTTTCTGCCAGTTTCCGGGCTTTTATCCTGATGGTTTTTGCATACATAAATCTCACAGCCCAAAATGGGCTTGAGGCCAAAATCCTTGCAAGCGGTAAAAAATTGGGCCGCTCCAAACATATTGCCGTGGTCGGTAACAGCACAGGCGCTCATGCCGTATTCTTTTGCACGTTTGCAAAGATCGTTGATTCTTATTGCACCATCAAGGAGACTGTATTCACTATGGCAGTGAAGATGTACAAAGTCAG
>QLIP01068841.1_pt1 | contig 18034 bp, 13 predicted proteins | sample 1769771 | NCBI WGS metagenome assembly QLIP01 (sample SAMN09428762, study PRJNA476227) | Gut metagenome, whole genome shotgun sequencing project. | isolation source: cecum | host: Rhizomys sinensis | place: China: Jinsha town of Minqing, Fujian Province | collected 2013-09-23
TTTTCTATCATAAAAAACACCCATTTTGACCTATAGGTCTAAATAGTTTGCTGTGAGTTAAAAAATAATTACATTCGCACCGTCAACGCTTAACTAAGTAATACGTATTAATAAATCAAGTGAAGAAAACAGCTCGCCGCAAAGAGTAACATTAGAGATTGCGGGCTACCCAAAAATTAAATTATCCATAATACGGGGGAGGAGGCGCGGCAGAGGCCGGCTTGCCAAACTGACGATTAGAAAAAAACGAACTAAATAAATTCTTTAAACTTTATGTGCAAAAACTATTCAAGGTATCTACTTCTTCTATGCACATTATTCTCCTCCGGGTCTTCTTATGCCCGAATTGTGACAGCCGAAGAGGCTAAAGCCGAAGCTGCCCGTTTCTTTAACGGAGCAGGGTGTATGCGTCTTGCCGAGACGGATGCTTTCAAACTGGTTCACACCGCCAAGGATGCAAAGGGTGTGCCATCTTATTACATTTTTAATGCCAAGGACAGCAAGGGGTTTGCCATCATGGCAGCTGACGACGCCAAGCAGATGGTGGTCGGTTTCTCGATGGACGGTCAGGTGGACCCGCAGGCACTGCCGGCAGCCATGACCAAGACTTTGCAGAATCTGCCGGATGCCACACCAGCGTCGAAGGCAGTTCAACGCCGTGCTAAGGCTAAACTACCCGCTGGAGCGTCGTGGCGTGGTTTGTTGACTACCGCACAGTGGAGTCAGGAGGGGCCGTTCAACAACCAGATTCCGGGTCGCAAGCTTACGGGTTGTGTGGCAACGGCTCTTGCCACCGTGATGAAGTATTACAACTACCCGGCCAAGGGTAAGGGTAGTGCCGGCGGTGCGGACTTCAATGTGAACTACGACTGGACCAATATGCGTATGGACAACTACCGCAACGGTTACTCGCAGACCGAAGCCGATGCAGTGTCGACGCTGATGTGGCATGCCGCCGCCTCGATTCTGACCGACTTCGGGCAGAGTAGTTCGAGTGCGTTTGAGATTAGAGTCCCCTCAGCGCTCATTAACCATTTTGGTTATGATGCAGGGGTGTCTTACAAGAAGCGTTCGGAGGTGGATGCCGATACATGGAATGATATCATCATTAACGAAATTGCCAACAAGCGTCCGGTAATCCTGTCGGGTCAGGATGTAGCATCGGGTCACGCCTTTGTGATTGATGGGTATGAGGTAGCAGATAAATTCTGTTTTTACCATGTCAACTGGGGTTGGGGTGGTGCTAAAGGTAATGGCAACGGGTATTTTTCTTACGATGCCCTTAACCCGACCTTAAGCAAAGCGCATAGCTATAACGACCAGCAGACCATAATCTATAACATTAAGCCGGCAACCTCGCAGACCGTTTGGAGTGGAATCCATATCACTAATGACAATAACCAGCCGGGGCTTACCATCGACCAGACCGATCTCTGGGAGGGTGATAAATTTACTCTCCGTGCCGGTGCGCTGAAGAATATTGAAAATTCGGACTTCAACGGTAAACTTGTGGTTGCGCTCTACGATGAGTCGGGAAACCGCAAATGTCTTCTTTCTGCTCCGCGCTCTTTCTCTCTCCCCACACTTCAGGTTGAAAACTTTGTGGACTTCAATTGCCAGGTGCCGAAAGGTGTTTGGGTTGACTGGAACGACCGCGTTCGCCTTGCCACTCAGGTGGCGGGTCAGGATGAATGGTTGCCGGTGGCAGCAGAGTTGATAGTGGCAGGAGATGCCCGCGTTATGGCTGGACAGCTATCTACCTTTAATGTAAATACCCCTCAGAGTGATGCCAATGTCAGCATTGAAGCACCCTCGAACCAGGTAATCAAGGGTCGCGACTTTACATTTAAGGTGACTCCGCTTGCTAAAGGGAATGTAGTGACCGTAAAGAGCAACGGGTTTATTCTGACTCCGGTGGCTGCCAATACCTATCGCATTGCCAACGTGACTTGCAACCAGGATGTGAAGGTGCTTGTGCAGAATGAGGCCGACGTGGTTAGCAAGCGGTCGCTGTGGGTAAATGCCGGTAAGTTGTCGACACTGCTCAACGAAGAGGAAACTGCAACAGTGAAAAATCTTACACTTTTTGGAACAGTTAATGCCTCGGACTTCTCCTTTATGCGTGACAAGATGAAGTTGCAGCGTGTAGACCTGTCGGGGGTGCAGATTGTGGCAGAAGGTTCAAATGCCGCAAATGCCATACCTGCAAATGCGTTTAACGAGGTCCGTTCGTTGCAGGAAGTGATACTCCCCTCGAGCGTAAATGCCATCAAGACGGCGGCGTTCCGCTACACCGGGTTGAAGAAAATTGAGATTCCCGCCGGTGTGTCTAAGTATGAATATAACATATTTGTGGGTTGCGGCTCGTTGCACGAGGTGGTTTGTCGCCGTGCAAATCCGGAGTGGATCAACTGGTGTGTATTCAGCGGATGCCCCCGCACCAAGTTGGTGGTACCGGTGGGTGCATCAGCCCGCTATGCTGCCAAGGATGAGTGGAAGCTCTTCAAGAGTATAGTGGAGGAGAACCCGGTGGCAGCATCCTCATATACAGTAGATATTCAGGATGCCAAGGGTGTTAAGATTACCCCGCTTCAGGAGAATAGCTCGGTAGCTGCAGGGTCGGAATATAAGTTCCGCGTTGACACCGACGGTTCGGAGGGTGATGCAACGGTAGAGGTTTATGCAAGTCGCAACCGACTCTATCCCGATGCACGCGGTGTATACACAGCACTTGTAAACTCGAACACCTTAATATATACCACTCTTCGTCAGCCCGTAGCCGCCGCCACCAATTCGGTGTGGCAACTCAACGGCACTAACGACGGAGTTGGTCTGTCGGCAGAGCTTATCAACTTCCCCATCAACAAAAGCTTTACCATCCGCGCCAACAACATCGCGGTGCCGAGCAATGCCGGTAACATCTACTATGCGGCGGTGCTCACCGACGGCAAGGGTGGAGTGAAGGAGGTGATTTCACCTGCTACCTACAACGGTACGTTCAATGTTGGGAACAAGGAGTTGAGCTTAACCTGCCAGATAAAGGAGTCGACCATTAAGGAGGGTAACACCATAATGCTCGCCACTTCGCTCGACCGAAAAATATGGAGCCTTGTCCGCAGCAATGGCGCAGGAGTGCGCGAAGCCCTCCCGGTTATCGGTAACAAGGTAGTGTTCCATTCGGTAACTTTTGCCGACCAGCCGAACGCGGTGGTTGAGGGTAAGGCGACTGAGATAGTACGCGGTATGCCTTATAGCTTCAAGGTGGTTCCCTTGTCGGACAAGGATGCAGTGTCCGTGACTGTGAACGGGAAGATATGGGCCAGCGGAGTGTCGGTGGCAAACATCACTCTCCCATCGGTAAACAGTGATCTTAATATCAACATTCAGGTTGCCCCTGCTACATCTAACACCTATATTAATATTGATGTGGCTGCGGGTGAACTTGCCAGCAAGCTTGGAAGTCAACAACCCCGATTCCTGAAGGTGAGCGGTAGCATTAATCATGCCGACTTTGCTGCGCTCCGCAATCTTAAGGGTAACGTGATAGGTCTGGACCTTTCGAGTGTGAATATAGTAGGTAACCTTAATGAGCAGAACACCATCCCGTCGAAAGCGTTTGACGGCTGCAGCAACCTTGAGGAAGTGATGCTTCCATCGGGAATCTCGGGAATCGCTGACAACGCTTTCAGCTCGGTGAGTAAGATTAAGGAGCTGATGATACCGAAGGATGTTAGCTATATCGGAGCAGGTGCATTTGCGGCATGTACATCGCTGACCAAGATTGTGGTGCTAAATCGGATACCGGCAAAACTATATGCAGAGCCGTTCCCCAAGGACAACAAGAATAAAATAGAGCTTATCACCCCCTCGGGCACTGCATCTGCATATGCCAATGCCGGGTATTGGAATGGTTTTAAGGTGTCTGGAGTGGAGTATTATTCGGTGTCAATCGATAAGACCAGACTCTATCAATATGGTTCGCAAGACATTTCGCGTGTTACGTATCCTGCTGGACAAAATTATTTTACCATTGCTATAGGCATGCCTAATTCATTGGCTCCTAGTGATAAAAACGTGACCATGCGTCCAGGTGTTGCATTTAAGATATATCTCGATGGCAGGGATGTAATGAAGTTGGACAATTGGGATTCGTCAAAACAAAATCCTTTTGGAACGATAACAAAGGAAGGAACTTTTGGAGGTCAGTATATAGTGGATATTGATAGCCGAATCACCAATCCTGCTTATGCAAAGTATCCGAGTAGCCATGATGTTACAGCGGTGTTCTACTATGCACTAAACTTCAATGTGCCAACAGGGGTGAAGGTTTCAATGGTTGAGGATGAAACCGACGACCAGAAGGTTTGGCGAAAAGTGCCTTGGAATTATTTCAATGCCAGCGGTAATTCGACACTTTATTCAGAAGGGAAATCTCACCAGTTTAAACTTGCAGGTGCACCCACAGGGTTTGGCTATAAGGTGAAGTGTTCAAGCCGCGTTTGCACAAAACCGGGTTCAAATAATGCAAGAGGTCAGATTACCCCTCCGGTATATGAGACCCGTGAGTTTGAAGCCCCGTGCGATGAGAATGGTGTTTACACTATTCTGAATCTGCAGGGTGATACTCAGATTGCAGTGACACTTGTACCGACCGAAGGTGCCAAGCTTACTGCGGAGGAGGTGAAAAGCGTGGACGCCGAGACTGCCAAGGATATGAGCGCGATGTCGCTCTCCAACACTTTGGACGATGCTACCATCAAGGCTATCCGCGAGAAGTTTGTGAACCTCGAGTCACTTGATATGTCGGAAGTGCAAAATACATCACTGCCCGACAATGCGTTCAAAGGGATGACTAAGCTTGCTTCGGTTTCTATCCCCGATAACGTGAACAGTATCGGTGCCGGTGCATTCGACGGTTGCACAAGCCTGGAGACTCTTACGCTCAATGGCGTTTCTTCAATTGGTGAGGGTGCGTTTGCCGGTTGTCGCAATCTGACCTCGGTAGTGATCAACACCCGCAACGCGACTCGCGCCGGTAACAACATTTCGGCTTCGTCGTTTGCCGGTGCCAACCCTAACCTGATAGTAATGGTGGCAGACGCAGAGATGGCAGCGGCTATAGGAAGCGGTGTCAACGTGGTGCTCAACGGTAACGGTTCGCGCACTGCCATGACCGATATCAACATCAAGGCTGGAGTGCCGTTTAATGCACCTGTTGGGTTTACCCTCAATGGTAAGGGTATCAGTTGTGAGTTTAACGTTAAGAGTGTGGGTACCGATCCCGAAGCGCAGTGGCATGGCTTGCTGTTGCCGTTTGCTCCGAAGGGGGTTGACATCTCGGGTGCTGAGACACGCGCCGGACGCTCGTCGACACCTCTCAGCATCTACTCATTTACCGATTCGGGTGCCGAGAAGTTGAGCGAAGAGAGTGTGGCGAATCTCAAGGCCAACGTACCATATCTGATGCAGTATCGCGGTGCGGCTGGTGCCATGAATACACTTAAGTTTACCGCTCAGGGGGTAGTGGGAGCAACCACCGAAGATGTACCGGCAACTCCCGTGGCAGAAACAATCAAGAACGAGGGTGCGCTCTATACACTGTTTGGTAGCTACGAGGCGCTGACAGCCGGTGAGAAGGATATGCTTCTTGACCTGGATGGACGCACATTCCGTCTGATTGATGCGCAGGATGGTGAACGCAACATAGCACCGTTTGGGGTTTATGCACGCAGCAATGACAATAGCGGTGCCGACTTCAAAATCAGCGAGTCGCTCCCGACCGGTGTGAAGGATGTGTATGGCGTTGCGACCAACGGACTCGAGATCCGCAAGGAAGGTTCTCTGTTGGTGGTGTCAGCATCGGCTGTCGGTGAGGTTACCATCTATAATGCCAAGGGTGAGGTGGTGACAGTGATGCGCCTGGCAGTGGGTGACAACAGCATCCAGTTACCCCGCGGCCTCTACATAGTGGGTGACGTCAAGGTAATCTTCTAACAGCAGTCCCATACAGCGCAAATATAATTAAAACAAAATAACAGCTTAGCGCTTCTATCTGAAGGCGGCGGAGTCCCGAGTACGGACCCCGCCGCTTTTTTTAAACCTTAAGGACCTTAAGGACCTTACCGACCCTCAGGGAGGGATGGGTGAACAGTGTGGGGGAGCGGTGCGTTTTATTCTCGATAGAATTTAGTATTTATTGTTTTATAAAAACTGAGATTTTTTATGAAAAATGTGTTGATGGTGGTTGGGCACCCTTATTGGGAGGCATCTTATTCCAACCGCAATATAGTGGAATATTTCAAGCAGGAAAACCCTGATGCAGTGATAAGCAACCTCTATGAACTCTACCCCGACGGTAAGATTGATGTAGCTGCCGAACAAGCAAAGCTCTTGGCTGCCGATACAATCGTGATGCAGTTCCCGGTGATGTGGTACAGCTGTCCGTCGCTTATGCACAAGTATATGGAAGAGGTGTTTGCTTTCGGATTTGCCTACGGTCCCGGTGGTGACAAGCTGAAGGGTAAGAAGATGATTCCGTCGTTTACTACCGCCAGTTCGAGCGATATGTACAGCAAGTACAATGTGGTGGGTAAGAATATGGACCAGCTGATAGCTCCGATGGCTACCACGATACCTTTCTGCGGTATGGAATTCCCGGGTTATATCTACACCGGTGGTATGCTTCTGGGTTATGATGCCGACGATGCGCAGAAGGAATACCTGAAGGCTAAAGCTGCCGACCATGCTCACCGGGTGACTATCTTAGCTGGAAAGTAAAGAAATATCGACAAAAGTGCAAAATAAAAGCCGTGGCAGAGTGCCGCGGCTTTTTATGTTTAGTCATTAGTCGGTAGTTACCGGTGGCGGATTTTGCGTGGGTGGACTACGTAGCGGTCGTAGTAGCCGATGAGGAGGGCGGTGGCGGGAAGGGCGATTATCATCCCGATGATACCCAGCAGTGTCCCCCAGATGGATAGTGACAGCAGTATGATGGCTGGGTTGAGACCGAGGGCGTTTTTCATAATTTTAGGAGTGAGGATGTAGTCGCACACTGACTGACTCACCACATAGACCAGTATGCACTGCCCGAACATGGACCAGAAGGAGACCTCTCCACCCATCGAGGTGATGAAGCAGAGGATGGCTACCGGTATCAGTGTTATGTACTGGAAGTAGGGGATAAGGAAGAGGATACCGACCATCAAACCCATTATTAGCGACATGGGGAGCCCTACGAGCGCGAAGCCGATGCAGTAAAAAACGGTGGCGAACATGGCAATGAGTGCCTGCGAGCGAAAATAACGGTCCATATTCACTTTTATGTCGCGTCCGAGGTGATTGGCCAACGAACGGTATTTGGGGGGCACAATGAGCTTAAAACCGCGCATCAGGGGCTTATAATCGATCATAATGAATATGACGTAGACGAAGGTGAGGAGCCACTCGATGGTGTGCATCAGTAGTCCGATGGTGGATGCAAGCACCGATGTACCCTTGTTGATGACTGCTTCCATGCGGGTTCCTTCAAGGTAGGTGGCGAGTGCGGCGAGGTTAAAGTTGCGGTATATGTAATGCTGTATCTCGACGGGGAGGAAGTTGGGGGTGAGGTCGCGAATGGAGGTCGTCTTGATCATCTTTTCGAGTTCGCAGAGTTCGTCGATAAGGTTTGGCACTATGAAGTAGGCAGCGGTGCCGATGACCATGCAGAGCTCGAAGAGGGTTAGAAATACTGGTATGATTCGGCTTTTGAGACCGAGCTTTTCCTGCTGGTATTCTACTATCGGTTCGAGCATGTAAGCAATGAGGGCTGCTACGCAAAATGGAAGCAGCACGTTTTGCAGTCGGCCTATGAGCCAGACTATGATTCCGAGTATGGCGAGCGTGGCAAGTGTACGCATCACCCGGTCGAATGTAATGGGGCGTGATTCTGACATAATATAGTTGATTGGGGGAGGAGTGGCTCTCCTTCCCTTGGTGGAACTCTTGGTGGGTTAAAAAAGGGTGAATTTTGCGAGAAAATGAGAATCGAAAATTACGGCCGATGAGCCGATATTTTTCAAATATTCGATTCTCGCCAAAGACGATTTTACCACCCTTTTTTATTAAAATCCCGATAGGTTGAAAATAGTTTTGGCAACAGCCAACTTTTTTACGGAAGGACGGGTCGGACTGGTCGGACTGGTCGGACTGGTCAGACGGGTCAGACAGGTCGGACAGGTCAGACAAGTCGGACGGGTCAGACAGGTCGGACAAGTCAGACAGGTCGGACTGGTAAGACGGGTCGGACAAGTCTGACGGGTCGGACTTGTCGTGGTATTGAACCCTGCTTGGGGCGCATGCGTTTTAACGAAAAGGGAAGGGTGAGAGGCTCTTGAAAAATTGCATAAATATAAAGATAGGAATTAAGAATAGTTTTAATTATTAAATTGGTCAAAATTATGGATAATGAAAAATGCGCATGTCCTGCCAGCGTAAAGGCAGCGATGAAAATAGCGAAGCTGGTGCTTCAGTTATTGACAGTGATGGCTACTGTTTGTATCGCCAAACAGGTGCATGGAGTGAAGAAAGCCATCGAACATCACCACAAAATCTAAGAAAATAGGTCAAAAATAGCGAAAAACAGGTAAAAATAGCTATTTGCATTAGGTAACAGATGTTTTTATTTTTAGGGTAATCAATTGTAACGCAATTGATTACCCTAATTTTCATATGTAAATAAGGGGTTGAGAATTGATTTGTATTTACAAATCGAACAATTACCCGCATTTATATAATTCTCGAGCGTTACAAATACAAAATAGCAAAATTTGTGGTGTTACAGGTCAGAAATAAGGTATTTTTGTAAGCTGCAGTATCTGGTCTATTTTTCATTGGTCAATTTTGCGTTTGTTGCATCAGGAGTTCCTATCAGCTCCTCGATCGAGGCTGGGTAATAGAAACACCAGGATTGAGGGGTATGTTCCCTTATGAGGGTTGAGTTGCAATTGGGTCGGTTTGCATTTGTTAAATTTGCATATGGTGTCATGCTTACTTTAGTAGATGTTGGTAATGTAAATGATTATGGTTGCAATTGCACTATTAAATAATGTAAATTGTAACAAAATTACGAATGCAATATTGTAATGTAAACTTGATACGTATATTTGCAAATAGAAATATCTGGTTTATATATGCAAATTAATGAATGTAATCTATTTATATATGCAAAATAATCACATTAACATTCATTTATATTAATCATAACTATCGCATTTTGAGGTGTTTAGCATATTTGTTTATGTATTACTTTAAGAAATCAATGTATATTAGGGCTGATAATGAGTGCTCTTGTGTAAATATGGGTTAAGATGCTGATTTATAGGTAATTTGCATATGTTAGTTACGAATGTAATAAGAAATCTATTTATGATTGCAAATTGTAAACAGTGTATTTCAGGGTTGAGATTTGCAAAATTAAATTTAAATTATAAATTGTAAAATTTTGCAATTTGCAAATTTATGATTACATTTGCATAATAAAATCACAATTGCAAAATACCGTTATGCAGGAAGAAAATATAGCAATTCGTCTAAAAGTGTTCATCGATGAAACCGGTTTGACGCTCTCTCAGTTTGCCGACCAGTGTGGCATTGCCCGCCCTTCCCTATCGCAGATCTTGTCGGGAAGAAACAAGAAGATAAGCGATGTATTAATAGGTCAAATTCACGCAGGATTTCCGGAGCTTTCTGTGATGTGGCTCCTCTTCGGAGAGGGAGAAATGTATTCCCATCCTGGCAAAGCTACTGCTGAGGAGTCGGACGAGCGCGAAATTGAGAGTGTAGAGCTGAAAATGGGTGTTGAAAATCCTGTAAATGCGGGTAATTTATCGGACGAATCAAAATTTTCAAACGTCAGAGGGTTAAATAACGGCTGTGATAGAGCTCAAGCTATTGTAAATAATGGCATTAATTACGAAAATCGGTGCTTGGAATTGCAGCGGGAATTGGATCGATATAGAAAAAATCCGCGAAAAGTGGCCCAGATTACCGTTTATTATGACGATTCGACGTTTGAGACCTTCTATCCGGAGAAATCGTAGCTAGTAAAGCAAGTCAAATTTGTCAAAAAGGGATATTTGCTTTTAGACCCTATATTTTCACTATATAATAAGGTAAAAAGTAATCCGCATAATTATTCAACTAAATGAATAATTATGCGGATTGCTTTTTGTTATTTAATCTTTACTTAATGAATGATTAGTTTGATTTCGTGGTTATTTTCGGCCGGGGTTGCTAGCAACTCCGGGTCCGAGCGGACGCCGATACGCTGTCGAGTTGCCGCCTTTGTCGCTGTGGCTAACCGGCCCCGATTTTAGCGGTGATTTTGTTGTCAATTATTTTGCGGATGACCCTTTGAGGGAGTCGAGGCGCTGTTTCATTTGGGCTTCCTGCGGGTTGTTGCCGGGGTACCAGAATTCGGTTCCTGTCAGCTCCTGGGGTAGGTATTGCTGCTCGACAAAGTTTCCTTCGTAGTTGTGTGCGTACTTGTACCCCTGGCCATACCCCATCTCCTTCATTAGCTTTGTCGGGGCGTTGCGCAGGTGGAGTGGGACCGGCAGATTCCCGGTCTTGTCGACAGTGTCTAGTGCCATGTTTATCGCCGCATAGGCGGTGTTGCTTTTGGGGGAGTTGGCAAGGTATATGGCGCACTCTGAGAGGGCGATTCTTGCTTCGGGCCAACCGATTTTATTGATAGATTCGAAAGTGGCGTTTGCCAATAGCAGAGCGTTTGGGTTTGCGAGACCGATATCCTCGGCAGCCGAAATCATAAGACGTCGGGCTATGAACTTGGGGTCTTCTCCCCCGGCCACCATGCGCGCCAGCCAATAGACGGCGCCCTGCGGGTCGCTGCCGCGAATAGACTTGATAAAGGCAGATATGATATCGTAGTGCATCTCCCCGTTGCGGTCGTATGCCACGGGGTTTTGTTGCAGTCGTGAGGTGACGGAGTCGTTGTCGATTACTACTGTTTCCCCATCGGGGGTGGACTGCTCCATGAGGTCGAGGATGTTTAGGAGCTTGCGTGCATCACCCCCGGCAAAGCGGAAAAGAGCCTCCTTTGACTTAATCTCGACCTGGCGTTGGGAGAGTATATCATCTTTGTCGAGGGCGCGCTGTAGTAGTTTTTCGAGGTCTTCGGCCTCCAGAGGGCGTAGGGTATAGACCTGTGCACGCGATAAGAGGGGTCGTATGACCTCGAACGACGGGTTCTCGGTAGTTGCCCCTACCAGGGTTACCGTTCCCTTCTCTACGGCCCCTAAAAGCGAGTCTTGCTGTGCTTTGTTGAATCGGTGTATTTCGTCGATAAAGAGAATGGGTCTCCCCTTGACGAAAAGTGACCGGGCATCGGCTTCGCAACGCTGCAGGACCTCGCGCACCTCTTTTACCCCCGATGTGACAGCGCTGAGGGTGTAGAAGGGGACGTCGGTGAGTGTGGCGAGGATGCGTGCCAGCGTAGTTTTGCCCACTCCGGGGGGGCCCCACAGAATGAATGAGTTTACGCGTCCGGTCTCGATCATGCGGCGGATAATGCCGTCGGGACCCACGAGGTGGGTTTGTCCTATGTAGTCGTCGAGAGAGGCTGGACGTAGCCTCTCGGCAAGGGGGGTAGTGGTTTTATTAGTCATTAGTCTTTAGTCATTAGTCATTAGCGCGGAGGAGGGGCGCTTTTCGCCCGTTGGGCTCACACGGAACTAAAAGCGGGCGCAGTTTGCGCGCAGTTTGCGCGCGGGTGGGCGGGCAGTTTGCGGGCAGTTTGCGCGCGGGTGGGCGGCCAGTTTGCGGGCAGTTTGCGCGCCGGTGGGTGGCCTTAGCGGGAGGAGAGGGTGGCGATTAGGGAGGGGAGGTCGACGTCGGCCAGGGAGTCTACCAGCAGGTCGCAGTGCGGGGCTACCGCTTCGCGTCCTAATGTGCCCGATACGCCGATGACGTATGCACCGGCGGCGCGGCCAGCCTTGAGACCCTGCAGGGAGTCCTCAAATACGGCACAGCGGTGTGGATTGACCCCTAACAGTGATGCAGCGAGCAGATACCCCTCCGGATCGGGCTTGGAGCGGGTGATGCGGTTGGCGGTAATCCGTTCGGACATCATCCCTTCCAGTTCGGGGATTTGCAGGCGCATTTTTGATAGTTTCTCCTCGTTGCTGCTTGTGACCATGGCGCGTGGTATATCCGATGCGATCAGTTGCTCGAGAAATTGGCGGGCACCCGGCAACCAGCGGTATTCCATTTCCTGTTCGCGCAGGTAGAGGAGCTCGGTTACTTCCTCCCGGCGGTCGGGGTAATATGTATTGAGGATATTGTCGAGGGTGGTTCCTTTGATTTTATGGGCCATGTTCTCGATTCCCGAGGGGAAACGGGTGTCGATTTCGGTCCAAATTCTGGTATATTCCGACTCGGAGTCGATCAGGACACCGTCGAGGTCGAATAACATTCCGATTTTGTGAGTCATTGTTCTGTAATTTGGTTGTGCACCTCTGTGAAGGGGGCGATAAGTGATGTGAGGGGGATAGATTAGCTACTTATCCCCTAAGAAATCAACACAAAGTTAGCTAAATTTGTTAAAATGTGGTACCTTTGCATTGAAAATAAAAGTATAATGATTCAGGATATAACGTTAAGAGTCGCTCCCAAGGTTGCTGCCACACGCGAGCTGTTGCTGCGTGAGGTGGTGAGGAGTCTGGGAACACCTTTTTCTGACATAAACGAGTGGCGAGTGGTGAAGCGCTCGATCGACGCACGTAAACGCAATATCATCGTAAATCTCACCGTAAGGGTAGCTACCGGCGAACACAAAGGGCTTGAACCGGTGTTTGATAGGGTTGAATATACAAAAGTGAAAGATGATGCCCCGCGGGTAATAATCGTGGGGGCTGGTCCCGCCGGACTCTTTGCCGCGCTTGAAGTTTTGAAGCATGGTATGCGCCCCATAGTGCTGGAGCGAGGTAAGGATGTCGACGAGCGTCGTCTCGACATAGCCCGCATTAGTCGCGAGGGTAAAATCGACCCCGTTTCCAATTATTGTTTTGGAGAGGGGGGTGCAGGAGCATACAGCGATGGCAAACTATACACCCGCAGCAAAAAAAGGGGGAGTGTAGAGGAGGTGCTAAAGTTATTGGTGCAACATGGCGCACATTCGGATATTTTAATCGATGCACATCCGCATATCGGTAGCGACAAGCTGCCTCATGTAATAAAGGAGATAAGAAAGACCATAATAAAAGCAGGTGGGGAAGTGCATTTCCAAACCACCGTAGAGGGTCTTATTATATATAAGGAGAAGGTGGAGGGGGTCCGCACCGACAAAGGGGAGTTTCGAGGGGATGCCGTGGTACTTGCCACCGGACACTCGGCACACGACACATTCCGTCGTCTGAATGCCGACGGAGTGCTGATGGAGCCCAAGGGGGTAGCCATAGGAGTGCGTCTGGAGCATCCGCAGCAACTTATCGACGCACTGCAATACCATTCTCCCGAGGGTCGTGGCAAATATCTGCCGGCAGCTGAATACAGCTATGTAACGCAGGCCGACGGACGCGGTGTCTACTCATTCTGCATGTGTCCCGGAGGGGTGGTAGTACCCGCAGGTAGTGCTGACGGCGAACTTGTGGTGAACGGAATGTCGGCATCGGCACGAGCCGGCGAGAAGGCAAATTCGGGGATGGTGGTTGAGATTCGCCCCGGAGACTTCCCCGAATATGCCCGCTACGGTAACCTTGAAATTCTGCAGTTGCAGGAGGATCTGGAGCAGAAATTCTATCGGGAATCAGGGGGAACCATCAATGCCCCCGCCCAGCGCATGGTGGACTTTGTGAGCAACCGTAGGTCGAAAACATTACCTAATACCAGCTACGCCCCCGGTATCCATTCGGCCAATTTCCATCAGCTTTTCCCACCGTTTATAGCCAAGAGGCTTGCCCAGGGATTTCGGGACTTTGGACGTAAGTGTTCGGGGTTTCTCACCAACGATGCGGTGATGATAGGTCTCGAATCGCGCACCTCAAGTCCGGTGCGACTACCCCGCGACCGGGAGACACTTGAACATCTGCAACTGTCGGGACTATATCCGGCAGGAGAGGGGGCGGGGTATGCCGGCGGTATCGTGTCGGCAGCCATCGACGGAATGAATGCCGCGCGGGCGGCCGCTCAGAAATTAAATGCGCAGTGCTGAAAATTAAATTAGAAAGAAAATATAATATGACAATACTAAATATTGAGACATCGGGCAAGATATGTTCGGTGGCAGTTTCGAAAGACGGAGTGGTGGAATTTGCTGTTGACGACAGCGAAGGGATGAAGCATGCCGAGAAGCTTGCACCCTTTGTGGAGCAGGCACTCGACGAGATAAAGCGCAAAGGGTGGACGCTCGATGCGGTGGCAGTAAGTCTTGGTCCCGGCTCATACACCGGTCTGCGAATCGGTCTTTCGCTCGCCAAGGGGGTGGCCTTCTCGATGGGTATCCCATTGATAGGGGTCAACACCTTGCAGTTGATAGCGGTAAAGGGGATGTTCCGCAACTTCAACTTCACCGGCAGCGAGATACTGGTACCAATGATTGACGCTCGACGTATGGAGGTGTTTACCGCTGCCTATAACTTTGCCCTCGACGATGTGCTTGCACCCCAGGCATTGATTCTTGACGAAGAATCATACAAGGGGATTCTTGACAAAAACGAAGTCTGGTTTATGGGAGATGGCGCCGAGAAGTTCAAGGGGGTAGTAAATCACCCCAACGCGCATTTCATGGACTTTGTCTTCCCTATGGCAAAGGATATGGTGGCGCTCTCCGAAAAAGCGTACCGCGAGGGGCGATTCCTCGACGTGGCATATTCGGTGCCCGAATACCTGAAGGAGTATCAGACAACTGTGCCACGCAAAAAGGTATAGGAAAATCGGATATAAATTGTTAAATTTGTAGTCATATATATAATAAGGAGTAAAAGTATGATTCCATACAATACAGATATGCCTAAAATACCGCTTCCTGAGTTTGGCAGGAATATGCAGGGGATGGTAGACTATTGCGTTTCGATCGAGGACCGCGAGGAGCGCACCCGCTGCGCATATGCCATTGCCGAAATCATGGCGGGTAAATTCCCGGAGCTCGTGACCGAGAATCGCGACTACTCACAGGTGTGGGACAGGATAAATATAATGTCCGATTTTAAACTCGACATAGACTTTCCGTGCGAGGTAATCACCAGTGAGAAGATGAATCCGCGCCCCGACAAGATACCCTATGTTACCACCCCTATCCGTCTGCGTCATTATGGTCGCAACATCGAGGAGATGATAGCCAAGGTGGCGGCAATGGAAGCTTCGGAGGAAAAAGACCTGTTGATATCGCTCATAGCCCACCACATGAAGAAGCTTCAGTTTACCCATAACAAGGAGGGTGTGGACGATGCCAAGATACTTCGCGACCTCCGTGACTATTCCAAAGGGGCTATAGACCTTGACCCTGCCACCTACCTTCTGCATGAGTTTCGTGAAGAGGAGGCTGCACCCAAGCCTCAGACTAAGGGGGGTAAGAAAAAAGGGAAGACGCAAAAGAAATAAATTGACAATTATTCAAATCAGATAACATAATGAGCAGTTTCATAGTAGAAGGGGGATGCCGACTCGAGGGTGAGATAAGTCCCAAGGGGGCAAAAAACGAAGCACTGGAGGTGATATGCGCCACATTGCTTACCCCCGAACGTGTCACTATCTCCAACCTTCCGCGCATTTCGGATGTTACCAACCTCATCAACCTGCTTGCTGAGATGGGGGTAAAGGTGAAATATAACAGCGACTCGGAATGTACGTTCCAAGCCGATAACATAGACATTTCATATATCCACTCTCCCAAGTATCGCAAAAAGGCGGAGTCACTGCGAGGCTCGGTTATGCTGTTGGGTCCGCTCACAGCACGCTTCGGCGAGGCTGTGCTCCCCAAGCCTGGTGGCGACCGTATAGGGCGTCGACGTCTCGACACACACTTTCTGGGTTTGCAGAAACTCGGGGCGGTGTTCTCGTATTGCGACGACGAGCGCCTGTACCGCATCTCGGCACCCAATGGTCTGAAGGGGGAATATATGCTTCTTGACGAGGCGTCCATCACCGGGACTGCCAACATCATTATGGCAGCCGTGCTTGCCAAGGGGGAAACCACCATCTACAATGCGGCATGCGAACCCTACATTCAGCAGTTGTGCAAGATGCTTAACAAAATGGGTGCCGACATCCGCGGCATCGGTTCAAACCTGCTTACTATCCACGGGGTGGAGAAACTCGGTGGTACTGAACACCGCCTGCTCCCCGATATGATTGAGGTGGGTAGCTTTATAGGTATGGCGGCAGTGACAGGCTCAAACCTGCTTATCAAGAATGTGGGTGTCGAAGACCTGGGTCTTATGCCTGAAATCTTTCAGCGTATCGGTGTCAACCTCACAGTGGAGGGTGATGATATCCGCATCGACCAGAAAGAGATTTATGAAATCGAAAACTTTATCGACGGCAGCACCATGACCATTGCCGATGCGCCGTGGCCCGGACTCTCCCCCGACCTTATCAGCATCTTCCTGGTGGTGTGTACACAGGCCCGTGGGAGCGTGCTGATACATCAGAAGATGTTTGAGAGTCGCCTCTTCTTTGTCGACAAGCTTCTCGATATGGGTGCCCGCATCATACTCTGCGATCCGCACCGTGCAGTAGTAATCGGAGCCGGTAGGTTCCATTGTCTTCGTGCCACCGATATGGTGTCGCCCGACATCCGCGCCGGTATCGCCATGCTTATTGCCGCGATGGGAGCCAAGGGTACAAGCAAGATTCAGAACATCGGGCAGATTGACCGTGGATATGAAAATATCGATCTCCGACTGAACCGCTTAGGGGCCAAAATCATTAGAATTGATGATTAGACCTCGTTTACGATGTCTTAGGAATAACAGCACAGAAAAATGATTCGTAAAGAAGAACTGATAGAGATAGGGAAGTTTCACAAGATTCATGGGTTGAAGGGTGAGCTGAATGCCATCTTTGACTTTGATGACCTTGTGGAAGACTATATAGCCGACGGCAATCCGCTGGTGGTGGATGTGGATGGAATCTACGTCCCGTTCTATGCCGAATCCATACGTCCCAAGGGTAGCACCAGCTTTCTGGTTAAACTCGACGGACTCGACTCGGGGGAGGAAGCCCAGGGGATGGTAAACAAGGGGGTGTTTGCACTGCGCGATAAAATTACACCCGAGGGTGAAGAGCTCTTGCTTCAGGATGAACTGGTGGGTTATGCCGTGGTTGATTCGGAGTTTGGCGAGATTGGCGTAATTGAAGAGATTGATGACTCTACTGCCAATGAGCTGATTCTCGTTAAAACCCCGTCGGGCGAGATAATCTACGTCCCGCTGGTCGACGACTTTATAGACAGCATTGACGAGGAGCACCGCATCATGAATGTCTCAATCCCCGAGTCGCTGCTAAGCCTAAACTCAAAAGAGTAATCGAAAAGCGGCGCAGCCCTAATGACTAACGACTAAAATAAGATGGGGCATAGCCCCTACGGAGACAGCTTCGCGATGGCGCAGCTCTAATGACTAATGACTAACGACTATTGACTAAAAAAAGAAAATATGTTTGACGAAGATAAAGCTGTGGAGTTTATCCGCAAGATGCTCCCTCAGGATGTAAGCACAAAATATAGCGATGACGAAATACTGTATGTAATCGATGTGATTTGGGACTGGTATGAGCGTAACGGTTATCTCAAGATTGATGCCAACGTCACCGACGACGAAGAGCTCGACGTGCCCAAGCTCACAGCATATGTGCGCAAGGAGATTGCCAAGGACAAGGAGATGATGATGGACCCTGCCGACATCGACCTTGTGGTTAAGGCAGAACTTGAGTATGAGGAGTCGATAGAGGATATCTTCTGATTTCAATAAACAGGCCAGGTGAATCGGGTTTTAGAATCAGATTCGCAAGTCAGATTTTGATAATCAGATTTGCAAGT
>QLIP01012340.1_pt1 | contig 18033 bp, 15 predicted proteins | sample 1769771 | NCBI WGS metagenome assembly QLIP01 (sample SAMN09428762, study PRJNA476227) | Gut metagenome, whole genome shotgun sequencing project. | isolation source: cecum | host: Rhizomys sinensis | place: China: Jinsha town of Minqing, Fujian Province | collected 2013-09-23
TGAGGCACCGAGGGCGGTGAGCCACGTGGAGGCAAGGTGAAAACGCGGGCCGACGCGTTTCCAGCCAAAGAGCATCACCACGAAGAAGGTCGACTCCATGAAGAATGCGAGCAACCCTTCGATGGCCAGCGGCGCACCGAATATGTCGCCCACAAACCAGGAGTAGTTGCTCCAGTTGGTGCCGAATTCAAACTCCAGGATGATGCCTGTGGCCACGCCACACACAAAATTGATGGCGAAGAGGCTCATCCAAAACTTAGTCATAGCCAACCAACGTTCGTTGCGTTGGCGCAGCAGATAGATTGTTTCCATCACGCCCACAATCACGGCCAAGCCGAGTGTGAGTGGCACAAAAAGCCAGTGATAGCAGGCTGTCAAGGCAAACGTGAACCTTGACCAGTCAACGGTTTGTAGTAGATCGTTCATATTGATTAATTATTGAGGAGCAAACAGCCTGCGCCTTATCGGCGTCGGAGTCGTAGTCGCTGAGCTTATTTGGGAAAAATAACACCTTGAAAGCGACTAAGAGGACTATCACTTTAATGAGCAGCATCCACCACAATTTACGCCCGGTGGGAGAACTCACCGAGTCACGCCAAGCGCGGCAATAAAAATCCAGAATTCGTCTCATAAAAAAGTTAAATAGTTATAAATATAACGCACGCCCCCCTCGATTTGTTGTGTTGACCCCCATGACTTGCAGAAAGTTACGCAAAAAAACTGCCTGACTTGGGAATAATGCATAATTCATAATTTAAAATTCTTAATTTATAATTCTTAATTTATTTGGGGTTGTGGGAAATTTTTTGTAAATTTGCAGGATAATTTCGTTACGTTATGGAACATGATAGAATAATTATAGGAATCACTCAGGGCGATGCTAATGGTGTCGGTTATGAGGTAATACTTAAGGCTTTTGAAAATCCCGCTATGCTGGAGGTGTGCACTCCAGTGCTATATGGGTCACTGAAAGTGGCTTCACACTATCGCAAACTGCTTGGTATGCAGTCCATTCCGCATCATGTCACGGAGTCGACCGAGCATCTGAAGCAGGGCGTAATCAACGTGGTGAACGTTGTGGGCGAGGAGTTTCAGCCCGAGCCGGGCAAGCAGACCCGCGAGGCGGGTGTGGCCGCGCTGAAGGCTCTGGAGGCCGCTACGGCCGACCTGCGCGAGGGTCGCATCAACTGCCTGGTGACTGCTCCTATAAATAAGGAGAATATTCAGGGCGAGGGCTTTGCCTTCCCTGGTCATACGGAATATTTGCAAGCCAAATTGGGCGGCCGTGCCTTGATGGTGATGGCCGATGCCGATTCGGGGCTGCGTGTGGCGCTTGTCACGAGTCATTTACCACTGAAGGAGGTGTCAGGCGCATTGTCGCGCGAGCTGATTGAGCAGAAAATCAGCGACTTCGCTCAGGCTCTCACCGCCAACTTCGGGGTGCATGCGCCGCGCATAGCTGTGTTGTCGCTCAATCCCCACTGCGGCGACGGAGGTCTGCTCGGCTCGGAGGAGCAGGAGATTATCCTCCCCGCCATTGAGGCCGCACGAGCCAAGAAACTGTTGGCCTACGGCCCATATGCCGCCGATGGATTCTTTGGCGCGGGTCAGCAACGTCACTTCGATGGCGTCTTGGCTATGTATCACGACCAAGGGCTCACCCCCTTCAAGACCCTCTGCGGCACCACGGGCGTGAACCTCACCGCCGGGCTAGACTTCGTGCGCACCTCGCCCGACCATGGCACCGCCTTCGACATTGCTGGACGCGGCGAGGCCGACTCCACCTCCATGCTCAACGCCATATTTATGGCTATGGAGTGTCTGCGCTATCGTCGCCTCTACGCCGAAGCCACGGCCAACCCTCTGAAGAAACTCTATCAAGAACGTCCCGCCTCGCGCGATGATCGCTAAATGAAACACGAACCACATCGTCCAATCGACCACAGCCGCGACCAAGAATTTCCGGTGCTCCCGCGCCTGATTGCCACCTCGCTTGGCGCAGGCTATCTGCCCAAGGCTCCTGGCACGTGGGGTGCCCTGCTCGGCATCCTGCTCTGGCTGCCGCTCTATGTGTGGGCCTCGGCTTCGGTGTGCTTTTGGGTGACTGCCGTGGCCGCCGTGGTGCTGGCCATTGCTGGCACCTGGGCCTCCTCGGTGAGTGAGCAGTATTGGGGCAAGGACCCCGTGATAGCCTGCGTGGACGAAACCGTGGGCCAATGGGTGTCGCTCCTGCCAGTGCTCCCCTGCTGCCCCTGGTGGGAGATACTCCTCTCGCTGGCTCTCTTCCGCTTCTTCGACATCTATAAGCCGCTCGGCATCCGCTCCATGGAACGCCTGCCCCGCGGCTACGGCATGATGGCCGACGACCTCCTCGCTGGACTTTACTCCGCACTTATCCTCTTCACACTCAACTACTTCGTATGTCAATAAACTCTTCGGCCAAAGCCTGCCGCGATGCGTTGCAGCAAGGCATCTACGCAGTAATCAACCCCTTTGTGAGGTTGCTCATACGCCTGGGCGTGACGCCCAACATGGTCACCACCGTGGGCATGCTTGGCACCATGGCGGGCGCTGCCGTGATAGTCTACGCGGGCTATATGGCTCCGCGCGGCGGCGACGTGTTTGCCCTGCTCACCCTTGGCTCGGCGCTGATTATCGGTTTTTCGATCTTTGATATGCTCGACGGGCAAGTGGCGCGCCTGGGCAACATGGCTTCGGCTTTCGGCGCTATGTACGACTCCGTACTCGACCGCTATTGCGAACTCTTCACCCTCGGCGGCATCGCCTTCTATCTGCTGCAAATCAACCACTTGGTGGGTGCGCTCATCACCTTTCTCGCCCTCGTGGGGTCGTTGATGGTGAGCTACGTCAGAGCACGCGCCGAAGGTCTCGACATTGAGTGCAAGGTGGGCTTCATGCAGCGCCCCGAGCGCGTGGTGGTGACCTTTGTGGGTCTGTTAGCCACGGGCATCACTGGCATCTATGCCCCCGAGTTCAACGCCAACATCATTCTCGAAGTGGCCATGCTCATCATAGCTATCTTCGCCAATATCACCGCCTTTGCGCGCATCAACCACTGCCGCAAAGCCTTCGACGCTCGCAAATGACCCTACCACAAGCCCCCTCACGCCGCGAGGCACTGATTTGCCTAATTGCACTGGCGCTGTGGCTCTTAGTCACGGTGACAGGCGTTGGTTTTCGGCCCGAACACCCCGTGCTGGCACTCCTGCTGGCCAGTCTGTTCTTTGCCTCGCCTGCCAGTAGGCGACTGATGGTGGCGCTGCTCCCCTTCATCCTCTTTGGTATTAGTTACGACTGGATGAATCTCCTGCCCAACTACAAGGTGAACCCTATCGACATCCAAGGCCTCTACGAAGCCGAGCGCAGCCTCTTTGGCATCGGCGGACTCACTCCCAATGAGTGGTTTGCCGCTCACACCCACCCCCTGCTCGACTTCCTCGGTGGCATTTTCTACCTCTGCTGGGTGCCCGTGCCAATCATCTTCGGCCTCTGGCTCTACTTCACGGGGCAAAAACGCCTCTACCTGCAATTTGCCATAGTATTCCTGCTGGTCAACCTCTTAGGCTTTGGCATTTACTATGCCCACCCGGCGGCTCCGCCCTGGTTTGTGGCCCAATATGGGTTTGAGCCGCTCTTTGGCATCCCTGGCTCAGTGGCTGGCCTCGGTGCTTTCGATGATATGACTGGACTTGGCATCTTCAACAGCCTCTACGCCCGCAATGCCAACGTATATGCCGCCGTCCCCTCGCTCCACAGCGCCTACACCTTAGTGGCCTTCATCTACTCGCTCCGCGCCCGCCGCGCCTCGGCTTGGAAGGTGGCACTCGGAGTCATCACCCTCGGCATCTGGTTCACGGCCGTCTACACCTCCCACCATTACGTTATCGACGTGCTGCTCGGCATCACCACCGCCCTGGTTGGTGCCGCCCTCTTTCAGCTTGCGCTTCGCTATGCCGCGCCAGTGCAGCACTTCCTCACTAACTACACCGCCTACATCACTAAATGAACGAAATCAAGCCCGACGTGCTCAACGCCGACGACATAATGCAAATTGTGCCTCAATTTCGAGGCAAGCGCAAGTTTGTGGAGCGTCTTATTCACTGGCTCAAAATGGACCAGCTGAATGAGGCACACGCCCATTGCTGCGACACTCCCGGCGCACGCTGTGCCACGCGCCTGCTCGAGGAGAGTTTCAACGTCAAGCTGCGCATCGACGGCCAAGAAGTGCTCGACAACCTCCCCGAAGGGGCTTTCATCACGGTGAGCAACCACCCCTTTGGCGCCCTCGACGGCATTTCGCTCATCTCGCTTATTGGCGAACGCCGCCCCGCCTTCAAGGTGATGGTCAATATGTTTCTCAACCACATTCAAGGCTTGCGCCCCTCCTTCATAGCCGTGGATGCCTGGGCGCAAAAGGACCCCGCCAAGAAGGCCGTGAGCATCAACGGCATACGCCAAGCCATTCGCCAGCTCAAGGAGGGCGAACCCGTGGGCTTCTTCCCCGCGGGCGCAATGAGCAAAACCACCTGGCGCCCAGGCAACTTGCAGGATCGCCCCTGGCAGGACTCGGTGCTGCAAATAATCTATCGCGCCAAAGTGCCCATCATACCCATCTACTTCCACGGCCGCCCTTCGCGCCTGTTCAACATCATGGGCCACGTGTGCTGGCAGCTCCGCTCGCTCATGCTCCCCGCCGAAGTGGTGCGCAAAAAGAACTCCACGCTCCACATCTCCATTGGCCCGCCCATCACGCTCGAAGAGCAGGAGCCTCACCGCCAATCGGCCGCCACTCTCGGAGCCTACCTCCGCCAACAAACCTACGCGCTACGCGCCCGCAAATAAGTCATCACTTAACAACACCTTATAGATATGAAACGCTTATTCCTATCTCTCTTGGCTGGCATTGGCCTCTGCGCTGCCGCCCAAGGCATGCCGGAGCTTCCCCAACTCCCGTTGGACTCCGCCGTTGTAATGGGCACCCTGCCCAATGGTCTGACCTACATGATTCGCCACAACGAATATCCCAAGGGTCAAGCCGACTTCTACATTGCCCAGAAAGTGGGCTCAGTGCTCGAAGAAGATAACCAGCGCGGTCTGGCCCACTTCCTCGAACATATGTGCTTCAACGGCACTAAGAACTTCCCTGGCAATTCGCTCGTGTCGTGGCTCGAAAGCAAGGGCATCAAGTTTGGCGCCCAGCTCAACGCCTACACTGGCACCGATGAGACGGTCTACAACATCACCAACGTGCCCACGGCCAACACCGCCGTCACCGACTCCGTGCTGCTCATTCTCCACGACTGGGCCAACGACCTGCTGCTCGAACCCTCCGAAATCGACAAGGAGCGCAACGTAATTCACCAGGAATGGCGCCGCAGCAACGTGGGCCAAATGCGCATTCTCGAGCAAGCACTCCCAAAAATCTTCCCTGGCTCGCAATATGGTCACCGCCTCCCCATCGGCACGATGGAAGTGGTGGACAACTTCCCCCCGCAAGCCCTGCGCGACTACTACGAAAAATGGTATCGCCCCGACCTGCAAGGCCTCATCATTTGCGGCGACATTGACGTGGCTCGCACCGAGCAGGTAATCAAGGATATGTTTGGCTCCATTGAGATGCCCCAAAACGCTGCCCCGCGCACCATCTTCCCCGTGCCCGACACCCCCGGCACCATCTTCGCTGGCGGCAACGACAAGGAGCAAACCAACTCGCTCGTCTATCTCATCTTCAAGCAGGATCAGCTCCCCACGGAGATGCGCAACACCCCCCTCGCGCTCACTTTCGACTACTTGTTTGAAATGATCGACGTTATGCTCAACGAGCGCTTCACCCAAATGATGTCGAACCCCGAAACCCCCTTTGCCTTTGCCCAAGCGGCCTACGACGACTTTATCTTGGCCAACACCAAGGCTATGTTCAGCGTGATTGGTGCCGCCAAGGAGGGCAACGTGGGCGAAACCCTCAAAGCTATGTATCGCGAAGTGCTCCGCGCTGCTCGCGGCGGCTTCACTGCCTCCGAGTATGACCGCGCACGCGCCAAGTGGCTCGCCGAGGTTGAAAAACGCTACAACAACCGCCTCACCGCCGAAAATGGCGAACTCACCAACCCGATGATTCGCCACTTCCTCGACGGCTATCCCATGATGTCGATCGACAAATACTACACCGTCATGTCGCAAACTGTGAAGATGATTCCCGTGGAGGCGCTCAATCAGGCCTTTGCCGAGATGATTACCCAGGACAATCGCGTGGTGATGCTCCTGCTCCCCGAGGGCGTGGCTATGCCTGCCGAAACCGACCTCGCAGCCATGATGCAAGGCGTTGACGCTGAGGAGATTGAAGTATTTGCCGACGATGTGCGCACCGATCCGCTCATTCCCTCGCTGGCCAAGGCTGGCACCGTCAAGAAGTCGGAACCCGTCAAGGAATTTGCCGGCACCGAGTGCTGGACCCTCAGCAATGGCGCCAAAGTGTATGTGAAGCAAACCAACTTCAAGAACGACGAAATCATCTTCAGCGCTGTGGCTCCTGGCGGTCTGCAAACCCGTTTGAAATCGGCCAAGCCTGCCGACGTGATTTGCCTGCGCGAAATCTTCGGTCAGGAAATTGGTATCGGAGCCTACAACAGTGCCGACCTGCAAAAGTATCTCGCTGGCAAGAAAGTGAGCCTCAGCCCCACCTTCGGCTTCTACGAGACCTCCCTCAACGGTTCAACCACCCCGAAGGATCTGCCCACTCTCTTTGAACTGATCTACGGCTCCTTCACCGCCCCCACCTTCCACGAGGAGGAATTTGCTGCCCACCAGAGCCTCTACGCAAGCCTGATTCAAAATCAAGCCGCCAACCCCCAATACATCTTCATGCAGGACGTGGCTAAGAGCCTCTACAAGAGCCCCTTCCGCCAAGCCCTCACCTTCGACGACGTGAAGAACTGCTCCCGCCATGGCATGCAGGACCTCGTGCGCAGTCAAGTCAACGATGCCTCCAAATGGAGCTTCACCTTCGTGGGCAACTTCGACCCCGCTCAGCTCCGTCAGCTCTGCGAGCAATACATCGCCTCACTCCCCTCCTCGGGCAAGGGTGCCAAGCGCGTGGCCAAGGCCAATCCCGCCCTCGAAATCATAGCTGGCTCGGGCGTTGACACCTACACCGCCACTATGGAAACTCCCCAAACCTGGGTAATGGTGCGCGAATCCGCCTCTGTCCCCTACAACTCCGTCAATGCTAAGCTCACCGCCATCACTGGCCAAATCCTCTCCGCTCGCCTGCTCAAGACAATCCGCGAAGATATGGGCGCTGTCTACTCCATTGGTGCCCAAGCCGACATTCAAGAAGTGCAAGGTATGAACGCCGCTGTTCTCGTGCCCTTCCCCATGGATCCCGACAAGAAGCAAGTGGTGCTCGACGCTATCAAGGCCGAATTTGAAGCCATGGCCAACAACATTACCGAGGAAGAACTCAACAAGGTGAAGGAATACATGGTGAAGAGCTACGCCGAAAAGGCCGAACAAAACGATGCCTGGGCCAGCTACATCTCGCAATGGATTTCGGGCGGCAGCGACAACTTCACCCACGCCATTGAACAAGTCAACGCCATCACCACTAAGGATGTGCAAAACTATGTGGCTGACATGAACAAACAGGGCAATTACCGCGTTGTGGTCTTAGATCCTAAACAATAATCAAACATGACACGGAAATCCCTCCTCTATATTCTGTCGCCACTTTTGGTCTGCTCCTGCTCGGTGTTTCACCGCGCAGAGCAGCCCTCGGCCAACGCATCGCAGGGCCTCCCCCTCTTCCCCACCGACGATGTGCAGTTTGAAACCTCCCTCTCTGGCCACTGGTATATCCGCACCGTGGCGGGCGAAAAGGTTGCCGCACCGCTTGAGGACGATGCCGAAGCCCCCTACATTGAATTTGTGCCCACCGAAGCCCGCTTCTACGGCTCCAACGGGTGCAACATTATCAACGGCACTTATCAGGTGGGAGACGCCCAAGCACTGCAATTCAACAACATTGCCACCACCATGCGCCTCTGCCCTGGCAACGACCTCGAACTGCCCATAGCACGCGCCCTCGATGCCACCCGCTCCTTCTCCGTCACCTCCGACAATGGAGCCAAAATCCTGGCACTCCACAATGCCGACAAACTCACCGTGATGACCCTGCGCTGCAGCGACATTGACTACATCAACGGCCCCTGGCAAGTGACCAAAATCTACTCCGACAGGGTGACTAACACCGACTGCCGCCTGATATTCGACGTGAACGAAGGCCGCATCAACGGCGACACTGGTTGCAATATGCTCATGGGCGAGCTCCGACGCGAACGCAACGAGGCGCAGAGCCTCAGCTTCAGCGGTCTGGCCACCACCCGACGCGCCTGCCCTGACCTCAAACTCGAGCAATCGCTACTGATAGCACTCGAAGAAGTCACCAACGTGCGCCACGGCCAAGGCAACTCCATTGAGCTGCTCAACTCGCAAGGCGTTCCCATCATTCACCTAACGCAGATACCCAAATCTGCCCTCCGCCAAGACTAACCCCCAGACCCCGGCCCCCCGCCGGGGTCGCTTTTTTAGCCGCTGACGCGAGATGAAGGATATATAAAGCATTTCCAGCCTTCCAATAGGCCTCATAAGCCCAATAGGCCCCATAGGCCAAATAGGGAAACGTGCCGTCCAAGCTTTTCCCCGCTGGCACGTGTTCCGCGTCAGCGGATTAGCTGCTTGTGCGTTAGCCGAGCCTGCGTGGGGTTCACGCGCCTGCCTTTTCTTCCTCTCCGCTGCGCTGCGTAGCTGCGCGCCTTTGCGGCTAATTTTTGCGCCTTGGAACGGGGTTGCTTTTGGATAGCGGGGGCTTGGGGGCGAGGGGCTATGCGGTAGATGTGGAGGTTGCGGCGGGAGCGGATGCGAATTTTTACAAGGTCGGGGCGGTTGGGGATGTCGAGTGGCTCACCGAAGGGTTCGTCGTCGTCTGACTCGTGGGCGGGGATTATGCCGAGGTCGAGGAGTTCGTCGTCGGAGAGCAGGCAGGCGGTTTGCCAACTGTTGCGGCGCGCTTTGGCCTTGCCAGCATGGCGGATATATTCGCGTTGGAGCCACGCGGAGGTGAACACGCCGTCGTGGTTCTCCACGAGGCCAGCCTTCACAAAGTAGGCAATCAGGTCGAAATCGGCGCAATTTTCGCAAGTGAAGTAGTAACCTTCGGCAGAGTCAAAGAGCAGAACGAGTTGAACGAGTGCGCGAGCAGCAATAGCGTCGCCAAACTGAGCGAGGGCTTGATACCAGTCGCTTTGCAGGGTTTTGGAAGTAACTTTCATGTTAGTAATCGTTTTTTTGCTGCAAAGTTACAACCGAAGCAATGCACCCGAGCGAAATTTTTGCTTTGGGGGTGCAATTTTTTTGATTTTGGGAGGTGGAAATGTGGAAACCCCACGCGGTTTGGGGGCTGCGTGGGGTTGATGAGGTTAGGGTGGGGGATTAGAGGCGTTCGAGGGCGGGGGAGGGGGCCCAGGCGCGGCGGTTGTCGTCAAGCTGCACGTCATACCAGTAGGGGACGGAGCCAGTGCCAGGGATTGAATCGAGGATTTCAACGGGGGTGCCTTCGTGGAGGAGCATCGCCTCTTCGGTGCGGTCCTTGGGGGCGCGGGGGGTGGTGGAGAGTATCACGGAGGGGGCCACGACTATGGCGCGGTTGTGGTTGAGCACTTGCGCTGCGCCACGCCAGGCGAGCACGTTGCCCAGAATGCAGAGCAGAAGCATCACTAAGCCGCCAAAAAATCCAACCTTGCGCCAGGTGACGCCCTCCATGAGGAAGTAGACGCCAGCGCCAGCGAGAGCGAGGATGAAGGTGACCATGGCAAACATAGCCCAAAAGTCGGGACCGCCACACTTCATCGACAGGGTGTTGAGCGCATCGCCTATGAGGGAGCCTGCGGGGGTGATGCGGTCGGTGTTTTGCGCCTGCACAAATTCGAGGTTATCCTTGATGTCGCTGTTGGAGGGATCGTGGCGCAGGGCGCGTTCATAGCTCACGATTGCCATGCCGTGCATGCCAGCGCGATAGTAGGCGTTGCCGAGGTTGTAGTAGCGTTCGGCCGAGGGCCCGAGCGAGTCGATGGCTTGCTGATAGAGCTTGGCGGCCGTGAGGTAGTCGTCGGCCATATAGGCTGAGTCGGCCTCGTGCACTTGGGCCTGCCCCATCAGGGGGAGCAGACCAAGGAGCAATATGATGAGTTTGCGGAGTATCATAATTTTTCGATATTGTTGATGCAATCACGAGCCGAGTCAAATACTTTGTCGGCATTTTCGGAAGTGAGACCGGGGGTGTAGCGAGCCATTTCGCACTCGTTGATGATTTCAATCACGGCGCTCACCAGCGAGCCGTCGGCACCGCGCGAGGCAAGAGCGGCCGAGATGTTGTCGCGGTTGAGCTGCGAGGCGGGTATGCCAAACTTATCGCTCATGTAGGCAAACATGGCGCGGAGCAATTCCTCGTAGAATGGCTCATACTGTGCGGCCTTGAGGAGTTTGCCGGCCTTGTTGAGGCGTTGACGTGCCACCTTGCCCGCCTTGTTGAAGCGGCGTTCGGAGAGGTCGGCACCGCGACGCTTGAGCGTCAGATATACGCCCACGGAGAGTGCCACGGCCAAGATGGGGTAGAGCAGCCAGTAGAGCAGGCTGTGGGCCATGGGGCTAAGCGGCGCACCGGGGCGGTTGGCCTCGGGCTTGATGTGGTGGATGTCGGTGTTTTTGGTGACTATGTCGTTTTTGCTCATCGAGGTGGTGGGGGCCACGTCGGCACCTTTCTCAACGTCGATGTCGTAGCCCTCGATGGGCAGGGTGACATACTTGCCAGTGGAGGGGTTGAAGTAGACAAAGTCGTGGCCGCCGATGTGGAACTTGCCCACGCTCTGAGGCACGAAGGTGAACTCGGTGGTTTGAGTGCCGCTCATGTTGGAGCCAGAAACACGTGCCGAAGAGGATACGCTGGGGTCGTACACCTCAAACTCCGAGGGAAAATCGAGCTTCGGGTCGGTGAGGAACTTGATGTTGCCCGTGCCCTCCACGGTGTAGATGAGCGAGGAGGCTTCGTTGGTCTTGAAGGTATTGCCCACCAGACGAGCCGAGGCGGTGAAGTTGCCCACAGCGCCCGAGAACCCCGCTGGACGTGGCTCGGGGAGAGCCTTGACGCTCAGAGTGACGGCCGAGGGGGTGACCTTAACGTCCTTCTCCTGCATTTCGGGGCGGGTCATGAAGAAGTCTTGCACCAGGATTTGGCGATATACTCGCACAGTGTATTCGCCGCCGCTGAGCTTGATTTGACCCGAGCGTTGGGGGTAGAGTATGGCGCGATACACGGTGGTCGTGTAGTAGTTCTTGCCGTTGACGTTTTCGGAGTGCCAGTCGAGCGTGTTGGGCATACCGATGGTTTCGATGAGGCAGCCGTCGAAGTTGGGGATAGCCGCGGCCGAGAGGGCACTCACCTGACCGTTGCTGCTATAGAGCTTGATGGAGCACTCCACGGCCTGCTGCTCATACACCGACGATGCGGAGAGATGCACGCGCATAAAGAGGTCGGAGCTGCCCACGGCAAAGTCGCGGCCATTGCCTGCGGGCTGTTGCGTGGCCTGGGGCTGACCGCCGCCAGCGTTGCCGCCGCCCCCCATGGGAGCAGCCTGTTGGCCGCCCTGAGCGGGCATCACCTCAAACTGACCAGCGCGCGTGGCATAGCTCTTGCCATTCACCTGCACACTGATGGCCGGCACCTGCACGATGCCCTCGCGGTCGGCCACGTAGCTGAATGTGTAGCTCGTTGACTCGCTGCTCGACATGCGTCCGTTGATAATCTGAGTGTAGGAACTGGTGCTGATGCCAGGGCCGCCTCGGAAGGTGCAACCTTTGAGTTCGGGGCCACGAAAATCGGCCACTCGTCCGTCGGGGTTATTCACCGTCACAGTGAGCGTGAATCGCTGCCCCGCCATGGCGCGACGCGGGAGCGAAACCTCCACCGAGGTTTGAGCCGTGAGACTCAAACAGCTCAGGAGGAATGCAATGAATAGGGTTAATTTGGTTCGTGTCATAGTCGCTTACCAGTTTTTACCGCGTTGGCGTTGGCTGCCTTGCTGTCCCTTGCCGTTTTGCTGAGCGGCGCGGGCGCGGGTGGCGGCATCTTTCTTCTCCACGGCGTTGAGAATTTGCTCGCGGTTTTGGTTGTTCATATTTTGCTGCTGTTGCTGCTGCTTATCTTGCTGTTGGTCTTGATTTTGCTGCTGCTGTTGCTGCTTGTCTTGATTTTGTTCCTGCTGCTGTTGCTGCTGCTCTTGCTCCTGGTCCTGTTTGTCCTGATTTTGGTCTTGATTTTGGTTCTTATCCTGATTTTGGAGCTGTTTTTGCACATAGCGGAGGTTTTCGCGCGCCAGTTGGTTGGTGGGGTTCTTGCGCAACGATTGCTTGTACATTTCCAGAGCCTGCTGAAGCTGTTGTTGGCCAAAGGCGGCATTGCCGAGCGAGTAGGCGGCCCAGCTGGCCACCTCGCCGTTCTGCGCCTCGGTCATCAGAGTCTGCATGGTTTGCAGCGCATTGGCCATTTGCTCAGCGTTGGCCTCAGCCTTGTCGGCCCCGAGGTGCATCTGCGCCAGAGCCTGATTGAACAGAGCTATTTCGCTGGAAGGATTGACGTTGAGCGCGCGGCGATAGAGAATTTCGGCTTCGGAGTAATGGCCTTGCCCAAATTGCTTGTTACCCTCATGAATGAGGTTGCGCTCCTTGCGCACCGAGTTGTCCTCCAGCGGCTTAGCGTAGGGCATGAGCGGCTGAGCCGAGGCCGTGATTGCGCCGCCGAGGAGCAGCACCAGCGTGAGTGCTTTCTTCTTGGGAGTGAAGAAGTTATACTTGCGCAGGAACCCGATTTTGCGGTTGGAGAACACGCAGTCCACAATCACCAAGAGCAGCGCCATGAAGGCAAAGAGGGGAAATTCCTCGTCCTGCGCCGTGTAGGTCACTTTGCCCAGGTTGGCCTTCTTGATTTGGTCGAGTTGGTTCACAAGCTCGTTGATGGCCGAGCTGGAGGCACCGTTGATGTAGACGCCACCGCCCGCTGAGGCAATTTCCTGAGCCAACGACTCGTTGAGATAGGTGGTGACGGGCAGCCCGTTTTCATCCTTGAGCCAGTTGGTATAGGAGTGATCGAGCGGGATTTGTGCGCCCTTACCAGAACCGAGGCCCACCACATCCACCTCAATACCAGCATCTTGGGCGGCCTTAGCCATCTGGGCAGCGTCGCCTATCTGGTCCTCGGCATCGGTGATTATCACTATGGCGCGTTCCACGTCCTTAGCACCGCTGAAGGAGTTCATTGCCACGTCGATAGCTGCGCCGATGGAGGTGCCTTGGTTGTCGACCATCGAGGTTGAAAGCTCGTTGAGATAGAGCTTGGCCGACACGAAGTCGGGCGTCAGGGGCAACTGCGTGAAGGCATCGCCAGCAAAGACTATCAGCCCCACGCGGTCGTTGTTGAGTTTGCCGAGCAGCGCGTTGAGCACCTGCTTGGCGCGATTGAGGCGCGAAATGTCGCGCGGATTGTCGGTGGAAGAGGCGAGCATCGAGTTGGACACGTCAACGGCCACCATCACCTCAATGCCCTGCACCTCCTCCTCGGTGGTGGAGCCATGGGTGCGCGGGCGAGCGAGCATCACCACCATGCACACCAGTGCAAGGAGCGACACCACAATCTTGACGTTGGGCAGATACTTCGACACGTCGGGCATCAACCCCTGCAATATGGCCGGATTGCCAAATCGAGCCATGCGCTTGCGGCGCGAACGACGCATTCCAATGTAGAGCACCCCGAGAAGTGCCACTGGAATTAGCAGATATAGCAAAAGAGGATTAGCAAAGTTTACCATAGCGTTAGGGAATTGAGCGTATCACAGTGTGTTTCAGCAGCAATTGCAGTCCAAAGAGAGCAAAAGCAGCCCATGCCCAGGGCATGAAATTATCTTCGGTGTGGGAGAAGTTGCGCACGTCAAATTCGGTTTTTTCGAGCGAGTCAATCTCCTTGAAAATGTTGCTCAGCGCCGAATTAGAGGTGGCGAGGAAATACTTGCCGCCAGTCATTGAGGCCACGTTTTGCAACGCCTGCTCATCGATGGGGGCAGTGAGGGCATAGTCAATCAGTCCGCCATTCTCGTCGAGGTAGGGAATAGGTTTGTCCATTGGGCGAGCGTTGCCCACACCGATCGTGTAGATTTTTACGCCGAGGTCCTTGGCTATTTCAGCGGCCGTTTCGGGGGTGACCATACCGGCGTTGTTGGAGCCGTCGGTGATGAGGATGATGCTCTTCGATACAGCTTTGCCATCTTTGATGCGGTTGATTGCCGAGGCTATGCCGTCGCCTATGGCGGTGCCGTCGGCTGAAATCAGACCTACCTTCACACCGTTGATGTAGTTGGCAAGCATGGCACGGTCCGAGGTCAGCGGCACGGCCGAAAAACTTTCGCCGGCAAAGAGCACCAGGCCCATATTATCGTTGTCGCGGCCTGCCACAAATTGCGAGGCCACGCGCTTAGCCGCTTCGAGGCGGTTCACCTTGCCCAAGTCGCCAGCGCGCATGGAACCAGAAATGTCGAGCACCATTACGATGTCGGTGCCTTCAACGTTGGTGCGGCTCCAGGAGTCGTGGGACTGCGGACGAGCCAAAATCACCACCAGGCACACCACCGTCAGGCAGCGCATGCCAAATAGCACGTGGCGCATGGCGGCCTTCCAGCCCCCAGCGTTCTTGGCAAAGGGTGCGAGGGTGGAAACGCCCAGCGAGGGCTCTTTCTTGCGGCGCACCACATACCATGCCACGATAGGCACCAAGAGCAGCAGCAGCCACAGCATGGCCGGCCGCGCAAATTCGAGCGACATAAATTGGAGTGTCATCGTGTAGCCTCCTTTCCTTCTTGCGGTTCGGGAGCCGGTTTGGTGTCCTCAACGAAGCCGCGCGCTTGTGCCATAGCTTTGACGTTGTCCTCAGGCAGTGGACGCATGCGGGCAAACTTCACGTAGTCGGCCATCTCGAGAACTGAACTCATCATGCCCGAAGCCGCCTGGTCGTGCACCGTGGCGCGCACCGCTTGCTTGATTTGGGTAGAGGTCATCTCCATGGCGTTGATGCCAAAGCGACCTTCGAGGTATTGACGCAGAATTTCGGTGAGTTCGGTGTAGTATTCCTTTTCCTGACCGCGTTCGCACAGCTGGCGACCCTTGAGGCTGTCGAGCTGAAGCATCGCCTTTTCGTAGGGGGGCACAATCACCTCGGGGCGAGCAAGCACCTGCTTGAGTCCGCCCTTGCGGCGAATGAGCCAGTAGGCCACGCCCGAAGCCACGGCCAGCAGTCCGAGCAGCAGTGCCCACCAGTAGTCCACGAGGAAGTCGGGCAGGTAGTCGACCCACTTGCGGTCAATGGCTATGGAGGGGCCGAGGTCGTGAATGGTGGTCATTGTGTCAACGTCGGCCGTGTATACCTTGATGGCCAATTCGTTGGAGCGGAACGTGTCGCTTCCTGCCACCAAGGCAATGGCTGGCACAATAAATTCGCCCGAGTCCCACGGCTGAATGAGCAGCGTGCGTCGCAGTTGCAGGGTGGAGGCGTTGAGGCGCGTAGTGTCGATTGGCGATGATGAATTGACCTCGATGCCAGGCGCCAACTCCACGATTGCGCCTGGTTTGGCGGGGTCGGTGAGCCAGCGCAGCGAGTCGGAGGAGGGTTGCACCACCTCAACGTTGATGCGGCGCAGAGAGCCCTGCATCACTCCCACGGAGTCAATTTCGGCCGTCACTTTCACCTGGGCCAACATCGGGAGCACGGCGAGCGCTCCAATGGTCAGTGATATGAGTTTCCTGTTCATAGATTATCTTACTCCACGATTTTTAAATAGAGCCATCAGACTCTTGACGTAGTCATCGTCGGTGGCCACAGTCACCGAGTCCACTTGGCAGCGATTGAGGGTGTTACTCATCGTGCGTTGGCGTTCATACCACCATTTGCTGTAGGCGTTTCTCACGCTCTTAGAGCTGGTGTCGACCCACTGCTCGCCGCCCTCTTCAAGGCCGCGCAGACACATCAGCCCCACGTCGGGCAGCTCGGCATCGCGGCGGTCGTAGACCTGAATAGCGGCCACGTCGTGCTTGCGCGAGGCTATCGACAGCGGCTGGTAGTAGTCGTGCGAGTCAATGAAGTCGCTGATCACAAAGGTGGTGCAGCGCTTCTTTAGCACATCGGTGAGGAAGCGGAGCGCCGCGCCCACGTCGGTGCCCGACTTTTGCGGTGCAAAGTCGAGCAACTCGCGTATTATATATAATATGTGTTTCAACCCCTTCTTGGGCGGAATGAATTTTTCCACCTCCGAGGAGAAGAATATACACCCGATTTTGTCGTTGTTTTGCGACGCGGAGAAGGCAAGCGTGGCCGCTATTTCGGCTATCATTTCGCGCTTTTCCTGCCCCACGGCACCAAACAGGCGCGAGCCAGATACGTCCACCAGGAGCATCACAGTGAGTTCGCGCTCCTCTTCATACACCTTAATATAAGGATGATTGTGGCGGGCAGTGACGTTCCAATCAATATCGCGAATATCGTCGCCATATTGATATTCTCGCACCTCGCTAAAGGTCATGCCACGACCCTTGAAGGCCGAGTGATACTCGCCCGCAAAAATATTCCGGCTCAGTCCGCGTGTCTTGATTTCAATTTTGCGGACTTTTTTCAGCAGTTCGTTGGCATCCATGAAAGAGTGGTGATAGAGTAGGGGGGATTAGGGCACCTGCACGCGATCGAGAATGGTGGAGATGATTTCGTCGGTGGTGATGTTGTTCGCTTCGGCCTCGTAGCTCAGCCCAATACGGTGGCGGAGCACATCGTGGCTCACGGCACGAACGTCTTCAGGCACCACAAAACCGCGATGCTGAAGGAACGCATAGGCGCGAGCAGCCTTGGCCAGCGAAATCGACGCACGAGGCGACGCACCGAAGGCAATCACGTTGCTCAGCTCGCTGAGGTCATACTCGGAAGGCACACGGGTGGCAAACACGATGTCGACAATGTAGCGTTCGATTTTCTCGTCCACATAGATCGACGACACCACCTTCTGCGCCTCAAGCACCTCCTCGGGGGTGAGCAGCGAACGAATTTCGGTCTTCACTGGCGAGATGTTCTGGCGGATAATCAGGCGTTCATCCTCGCGAGTGGGGTAGCCGATCACCACCTTCAGCAGGAAACGGTCCACCTGAGCCTCGGGCAGCGGATAAGTGCCCTCCTGCTCAATGGGGTTCTGGGTGGCCATCACCAGGAACGGCTCGTCCAGACGGAAAGTGTTGTCGCCGATTGTCACCTGGCGTTCCTGCATAGCCTCAAGCAGTGCGCTCTGCACCTTGGCCGGAGCGCGGTTGATTTCGTCGGCCAGCACGAAGTTGGCAAATACTGGGCCTTTCTTCACCTGGAAGGTCTCATTCTTCACCGAATAGACCATCGTGCCCAGCACATCGGCCGGCAACAAGTCGGGGGTGAACTGTATGCGGCTATATTTAGCATCAATCAGCTGGGCCAAAGTTTTGATGGCGAGGGTCTTGGCCAAGCCCGGCACACCCTCAAGCAGCACGTGGCCATTGCTCAGCAGGGCAATCAGGAGAGACTCCACCAGGTGCTTTTGGCCCACGATGGTCTGATCCATACCCTTAGTGATGAGGTTGATGAAGTTGCTTTTTGCAGCCACTAACTCATTGAGTTCGCGAATGTTAACTGAGTCGCTCATATCGTTTTATCTAAGTTAAGATGTTTATTTATCGGTGCAAAGTTACTAAATTAACAAATATCTCCCACAAAATGATGTGTTAAAGTTCCTTATATTAAATTAATTTAACGTTTCCCCCATCGCTCCCATTATTCCATAATGCCTATTATGCCTATTGGCCCTATCAGCCCTATTAGCCCTACCCAAGCCCGCCAACTCCCCCTCCCCT
>QLIP01036096.1_pt1 | contig 18028 bp, 14 predicted proteins | sample 1769771 | NCBI WGS metagenome assembly QLIP01 (sample SAMN09428762, study PRJNA476227) | Gut metagenome, whole genome shotgun sequencing project. | isolation source: cecum | host: Rhizomys sinensis | place: China: Jinsha town of Minqing, Fujian Province | collected 2013-09-23
GGCGCATGAATGCGCCTACACTCGACACAAAGCCGCGCGATGGCCGCGCATGTTTTGATCCGCGACTTGGGTGGTCTTTGTGTTGAGTGGAAGCGCATTCATGCGCGGAGGCCTGGGAGCGGGCTGTGCCTTGAGGTTAACACGGGCTCGTAGGGGCGCATGAATGCGCCTACACTCGACACAAAGCCGCGCGATGGGCTGCGCATTGCACTCGATACACACAAAGCGGCGCGATGGCCGCGCATTGCACTCGATACACACAAAGCCGCGCGATGGGCCGCGCATTGCACTCTATACACATAAGGCGGCGCGATGGGCCGCGAATGTTTCGACCCGCGGGCCGGCTGAATTTGCTGGCACGCGGGTCGAAGTGGTTTTTACGGGTCGCGGCGTTGGTTCTTGCGGGGCCCGGTTATCGTATGATTTTGGTCGTTTTGTTGCCTTGGCGCATGATGTAGATGCCGTGGGTTGGCTCGCTCACTTTCCGGCCGTCGATGGTGTAGTATTCAATCGCGCCGGTTGTGCCGATTATCTCCTCCACACCTGCTTCATTTTCGTAGCTGACAATAATCTTCGTGAAGTCGAATTGTCCTTTTTTGGTGTCGTCGGTGCCGTAGTCGTTGGTTCCGACTGTGAGTTTGAGTTCGGAAGCGAGTCCTGTCCATTTGGGGTTGACTCCCTTGGCTTGTGTCATGGTGCCGCTGCTGACAGCAATGTTTGCTTGTTGTGCTAAGCCTTGATCGGAGAGTATGAATTCTATTGTTTTGAGCTTGTTGTTGTCTATACTCTTAATTGTTAGTGTGTTGCCGACATAGAAACGTGCCTCTTCTCCGTTCTTGAGTGCGGGATCGTTGGCTGTGTCGTCGGCACCTTTGGCTGCAGAAAACGAGAGGTTGCCCTGTGTCCAGTTCGAGAGGACGCCGTTGGTGTTTGCAGCGTTGCACATGAAGTATGTGGTGTAGTTGTCGGCGGGTTTTGTGATGGTTGATTCGCCTGTGGCAACGTCAACTTTGATGAAGTCGAACTGACCGCTTCCGTCTACTATCCCTTCAGGATGCAGTGAGTTGGTTGCGCCGACTGTGAAGGTGACCGATTGGCTTGAGCCGCTCCATGTTATAGATGAACTGCCAACGGTTTGTGTAGCTATGGTACCGGTTGAGGCTGTGATTACGGCTTGTTCGTCGATGCCCTGCGATGAGAGGGAGAATACGAGTTGTGTGATGGGTTTAGAATCGGCCGGAACGCTGATTGTTACGGTATTAAGGGCATAGAAGCGCACCTCTTTGTTCTTCTTTTTGTAGACGGGAACTTTGCTACTGGGGTTCTGGCCTACCGAAGGGGTGAAGGTGATGCCTTGCTGAGTCCAGGTTGTGAGGTTGGCGTCGGTATCGCCCCATTGGTCTCCCATTACGAGGGTGTATGTTTCGGCATGCGCCGTGCTGATGCCCGCAACGAGGGCGAGTGAGAGTAGAAATTTCTTCATTCGAAAAGCATTTAAATGTTGGTTGTCATGTAATTTTGTGATCACATTGCAAAGATAGCACTTTATTGTTTCAAAATTATTAAAACGATAAAAAAAGTTTAAATAAACTTCATCAAAGTGTCTTGTGTTTTATATACCTTAATATAAAATTTATTAATTTTGCGGAATATTTAATGTTTTTGTCATCATGAATAGCTTTAGGTGGGTTAATTGTCTGATATTCATTGTTCTACTTCTTGCGATTGGCTGTGGTCGAAGTGATGAGGAGCTGCAACGCAGTGTGCCCGAGGGTGCGGCGGCTTATTTCTGGAAAACGACTTTTCAGCTTGATAGTCTCGAACGCGAGTTTTTGGTTAAGAATAAGGTAAAGTCGTTATACGTCAGGTTTTTTGATGTAGTTGCCGAGGGTGGTGATTTCTCTCCGAATGCAACGATTAATTTTGTTGAGTCTCCGCCCGATGGTTTGGAGATTGTGCCGGTGGTTTTTATCACTAATAGTTGTTTTGCGTCGAAGGCTATTGAGGACCAAGAGTCTTGGTTGGCTACGAATATAGGTAATCGGGTTTTGCAGATGTGTGAGTCGCACCGTATTTATCGCCCTACGGAGGTGCAGATTGACTGTGATTGGACCGAGCGAACACGTCCGGCATATTTTAGGTTTTTGGGCGAGTTGAGGAGTTATTTGTCGAACCATGGCTGTCGGTTGTCGGTCACGATTCGTTTGCATCAGTTGTCGCAGCCTGCGCCCGCGGCCGATTATGGTGTATTGATGGTATATAATACAGGCGATTATCATCAGCGCAACAATCGCAATCCGGTGCTTGATATTCGGGATGTGAAGCCCTACCTAAAAAGTTTAAGTGATTATGAATTAGGATTGTGTGCCGCTTATCCGGTGTATAGTTGGCCGGTGTTATATGGTCGTTCGGCTGAAACGGGCAAAGAGGAGTCGCTCTCTTTCCTGTATGGGGTTGAACCCGACAGTATGCCCGATTTGTGGAAGCCGGTGGGTGGCAATGAATGGGTGGCGATTGGCTCGCGACGCATGATGTCGGCGCGTGGCGACGAGGATCTGGTGCGCATCGTTCCGGGTATGCGTCTAAAGATTTATAATGCACCGTCGTTTGCAGAGCTTACCGAGGTCGAGAGTTTGTTGGCTGAACATCGCCGTGGCATCAATTCGCGTGTAATTATTTTTGATCTGAACAGTGTCAATTTATCAAATTTTTCCTCAAATGAATATCAGAAGATTTTTAATCCTTAGCGTAATTGCACTCTGTACATTTGGTGCGTATGCCTGTTTATATACTCCAGTGAATCGTTATTATATTCGATACGTTTCGCAAGATAATGGGAAATTTAATGACCGCTGTCTTGAAGGTTTTGCTCATGAGTGGTCGCGTTTGCTTGGGGCTAAGTTTAAGGCGCACGATGTGAGTGAATTATCGTACGATTTTATAGAATTGTCGCCCAAGTGTGATAATGCTATTGTGAAGCGAGCCTATGAGTTGCGTGACATGGAGGTGATTCGCTATCTTCAGGTATTGAATAATTTTTGCCGCAATGGCTATCTGGAGTTTAATAGTTGGAGCTATCCTACGGCAGAAGATATTGCGAACCAGAAGCAGTGCTTGGCCGAGGTTGAGCGGGTGGCTCAGGCTTACGATGGCAAGCGTTTGCGTGCGCAGTATCATCTGTTGCGGATGAAAGTGGCGTTTCAGCAGAAGAATTATCAACGCGTCAAGGAGTTGTATGCCAGCTGTTTGCCAACCTATCCGACTGTGTTTAAGGATATGATGAAGGATCTGTATGCCGGTGCGCTGTATCGTACGGACGCCAAGCGAGAGGCTGCGATAATCTATTCGGAGATTGGCGACGAACGAAGTGCATCGTGGATGGTGGCTCAATGGGGCGATAAAGATGGAATCGAACTCTTCTATCAGTTAGATCCGAATTCAAAGGTTTTGCCAATGCTGATAAAGGAGTTTTGCGATAATCTTCAGGAAACGGTCGATTATATCTATGACAATCCGAAATCGAGCGAGTCGGAGATGAAGGAGAGTTTATATTACGTGGGCGCGAAGGTTATTGCAGATAGAAATGTAAATGCATTCGTGCAGTTTGCGATGGCGCGGGCTAACGATTCAAAGGTAGCCGACCAGTTGATGTGGAGTTCGGCGGCGGCATTGGCGAAGTATTACATGGGTGATTATAAGGGTGCAAAGAGTATTCTTGCCGCATCGACTTCGCAGAGTTCGACCGAGGATTCGCGAGTGAATCGGAGAGTATTGCAGTGTTTTGTCGATGTGGCCACGGCGTCCGACCTGACCGCGTTGAAGACACAATCGTATGCCGCAGTTAAGTATCTGCTGTCGCGCACCGAATGGGAAAGCGACGCATATGGAATGGTGAGGCAGAATTATTTTGGGAGGATGCTTCACCGCATGACATATGTTGATTTGATTCCTCGTTTCAATAAGGCCGGCTTTTTGAATGGTAGTTTGAGCCTTTATGCCGTTTCGATTGCTTATCCGCAGAGTGAGCCGAAGCAACCGAAGCCCGATTTGCGCATGATATTTTCGAGCGATTATTGCCGTATGTTGGATACGATTCCGGTGAAGGATGTGATTGCATGGCGTGAGTTTGTGTCTGCGAAGAGTCCGGCCGGCAATGGCTGGCAGTCGCTTGCGGTTGAGACTTGTGGCGGTGAACAGGAGTTGCTTGCCGACATTATCGGTACGAGGTTGATACGCCGTGGTGAGTTCGATGAGGCGGCAAAGTGGTTGGCACAGGTTTCACCGGCGATGTTTAATCAAAGTAACTTGGCTCCCTATATGGCAGTGCGTCGCTTTAATCGTATTCAATGGCTTCCTGGACGTCCGAGTGTAGAGGAGGGCACTGTCTATGATCCCCTACCTGTGACTTATAACATAACTCGCAACAGTAAGTTAGATTATTGTCGGTATATGCAGGATTTGAGTTCGAAATATGCCACGGCCAAGGGTGAAGCAAAAGTTCAGGCAGCAAGGTTGTTGGCGGCAGGTTATGCTCAGGCATCGCCTAAGGGCGAGTGTTGGTGGTTGGCACGCTATGGCGTATCGACTGAAGAAAATCCACTGTATCCTGGTGATATGGATATGCTTGCCAAGAGCCGTGAGTTGTTACAGTTCTGTTATACTGTGGGCAGTGCTTCAGCGCGCCTGGATGCTCTCTTTGCTCTGACGTTCTATTCGCCCGACAATATGTTTGCCGTAACCGAGGCGTATGATGATGGGAGAGCATTTACATACGACAACTCGCATGCATTATGGAGTAATGACTTTAGCAACCTCGACAAGTCAACGCAGCAATATGCCAATTATGTGCAATTGGTAAAAGCCACGAAGCCAGGCACCGTTTTGCCCAGCTATATAAAGAGTTGCGACATTTTGAAGCGTTTCCGCAAATACGCAAAATAGGGGCTGACGAGCGGCAGGGGACTTTGCGAGCGCATGAATGCGCTTGCACTCGACACAAAGCCGCGCGACCGGGAGGGCCTCAATCTCTGGCCGCGTGACCGTGAGGACCGCAGACCCGCGGCGCGGCTGGGGGGGGCCGGAGTCGGCGTTCCGCCTCCCACAGAACTCAAAGCCTCGCGACCGGGAGGGCCGCAATCCCTACCCGCGCCTAAAGGGCCGTAACCTCGACGCGAGGGCGGGGAGGGCACAACCACTACGTGCGCCTACAGGGTCGCAACATCGGCGCGAGGGCGAGGAAGCGGAGTGAGAAAATGTAAAATTTTTGTGTTAAAATTGTTAATTTGCGCCTAATATAAGGGAAAATTCTATAAAAAATATTAATTTTGAAGTGAAATTGATAATGCGATTCTGATTGTAAATGAGAAAGTTGTGTAAGTGGTTAAGTATCAATGTGTTAATATTTAGCTTTGTATTGGTGCTTTAGATGCAGCTTTAAAGATAGGAAAATAAAAAGACAACAATCAATAACTAAACAAAAGCAGTATGAAGAGACTTCTTCTCTTAGGCGCGATTACATGTGTATCAGGGATTTCATCTCTGGGGGCATATGCCGACACCGTATGTCGCGGTCGAGTGCTCGACGAGCAGGGCGAACCTCTGATCGGAGCATCTGTTACAGTACCCGGCACTAAGTTGGGAACAACTGTGGATATTGACGGTAACTTCTCGATCACAGTTCCGGACAATGTCAAAAAGATTAAGATTAGCTTGATCGGCTTTATGCCCGTTGAGCAAGCCAAGACAGCCAACATGGGCACAGTGACTCTGAAGAGCGACGTTCAGACACTTCAGGACGTGGTTGTGACTCAGTCAGTGGCTCGTACGCGTAAGACTCCTGTTGCTTTGTCGCAGGTATCGGGCGTAGAGATCGAAACAAAGATTGGTGCTCAGGAGCTTCCTGAGGTACTCAAGACAACACCGGGTGTTTGGGCCACTCCTGCGGGCGGTGGTTTCGGTGACTCAAAAATCAATATGCGCGGTTTCAAGTCGGAGAACGTAGCAGTGCTCATCAACGGTATTCCCATCAACGATATGGAGTGGGGTGGCGTATATTGGAGCAACTGGGCCGGTTTGACCGACGTGACAAGCAATATGCAGAGCCAGCGTGGTCTTGGCGCAGCGTTGCTTTCAGCTCCCTCGGTTGGTGGTACGATCAACATCACCACCAAGAGCCTCGATGCCAAGAAGGGCGGTTCAGCCTGGTATGGCATGGGTAACGATGGCATGAATAATTATGGTTTCACCGTATCGACAGGTTTGATGGAGAACGGTTGGGCCGTAACAGTGCTCGGAAGCCGCAAGTGGGGCGACGGATATATTCAGGGAACTGACTACAATTCGTATAACTATTTCGCAAACATTTCAAAGAAGATAAATGACGCTCATCAGTTGTCGTTCACAGTGTTTGGCGCTCCGCAGACACACTATCAGCGTAACAAGGCCGATGGTTTGTCGATCGAGGGCTGGCAGTCTGTTCGCAACTATATGAACGGCGAGGTGCCTTATCGCTACAACCCGACCTACGGTTTCGGTCTCCACGGCGAGCGTAAGTCATCGTCTTATAACTTCTATCACAAGCCTCAGGCTTCGTTGAATCATATTTGGCAGATCGACCACAAGTCGTCGCTCTCTACCGTTCTTTATGGTTCAATCGCCTCTGGTGGTGGTTATAGCGGTCAGGGTCACGGCTCATGGAACGGCACAACGTTGTCGAACTCAAGCTGGTATGGCTCAACAAACGGAAAACTCAACACCCTTTTCCGTTGCGCCGACGGCACATTCGACTATGCCGCTATTCAGCAGATGAATATCGAGAGCACCACAGGTTCGAACATGGTAATGTCGTCTTCGAACAATGACCACGAGTGGTATGGTCTCGTATCGACTTATAAAAATGAGCTTCTTCCGCAGACATTGACATTCACCGGCGGTTTGGACCTTCGTTACTACGTAGGTAAGCACAACAACACAATCGTTGACCTCTATGACGGTGAGTATTATATGAACTACGAAAGCCGCAAGAGCGTTAAGGCCGAGAATAATGCAGCGGCTGCCGATCCGTTCTGGAAATATCAGAAGCTCGGTGTAGGCGATATCGTATATCGTAACTACAATGGCTACACAGCTCAAGAGGGTGCATATGGTCAGTTGGAGTATACGGCTCTCGACAACAAGCTGAATACTATCTTGGCTGGTTCTATCAACAACACTACTTACTGGCGTGAGGACTTCTTCTATTATGATGCCGAGCACTCAAAGTCAGCTGTGAAGAATTATATTGGCGGAACTGTTAAGGCAGGTGCCAACTATAACCTTGACGAGCACAATAACGTATTCGTAAATGGTGGTTTCATTTCACGTGTACCTTACTTCTCATATGGCGTGTTCTTGTCTTCATCAACAAGCAACGTTACCAACCCGAAACCGTTGAACTCAAAGATTGGTTCAATCGAGGTTGGTTATGGCTATCGTTCACACAAACTTACTGCAGGTGCGAACCTTTATTGGACAAAATGGTATGACAAGTGTGACGCCAGCACCACTCGTACAGGCGATATCACTGCCGGTGAGCTCGCTGGTCAGAAGTATGTATTCGCAATGTCGGGTGTAAATGCACGCCACGCCGGTATTGAGCTTAACGCAAGCTACAAGCCCATCGACTGGGTTGAGATCGACGGTATGGTATCGTTGGGCGACTGGATCTGGGATTCAAACCCGACTGGTTATTTCTACTCACAGACTGGTCAGCCGTTGAAGAACCTCCGCGGTGAGGAAGCAAGCGGCATCTTGGCCGAGGATCACGCTCACGCCACTTTGGTTCAGAAGGGTCGTAAGATTGGTGGTTCGGCTCAGACCACAGGTTATGCCGGTGTAACATTCCGTCCGTTCAAGGGCTTCCGCTTCGGTGCTGACTGGGTGTTCTCTGCCAACAACTATTCAGACTATGACGTATCGTCAAGCTCATATGAGCCGGGCAAGGAGATTCAGGTAATGGATCCGTGGAAGATTCCGTTCGGTAACGAGCTCGACATGAACTGCAGCTATCGTTTCAAAATCGGCGGCGTAAACGCAACGTTGATTGGTAACTGCAATAACGTATTGAATAACTTCTATGTGAAGGATGCCTACACTCCGTCGGATCAGAATGGTAGCTGGAATAATGCATATCGCGTATTCTACTCTTTCGGTCGTTCATTCACAGTAAAACTTAAACTCAACTTTTAATCCGCAGATTAGATGAAAACAATAATAAATCAAAGTCTCATCGCAGGTCTATTGGCCGTGGGAGCGGTTTCTTGCGGTGAAAACAGCTGGAACAATCAGCTCGAGGGTTTTGAAGGCAATCCTGACATCGTTCAGGTTAAGACGCTCGATTACACTCTTACAGCTGCCGACTATAAGACTCTAGCCGACAATGCCACAAACAAGAAGCTTGCTACCGGCGACACCGTAGCCGCACTCAAGACTGTTGGTACGGTTGGATATTTCAACCAGATGGTAAGCCCCGATAAGTATGTGCCGGCTCTTCTCCGCGACGAGAAGTTCCAATATTTCGGACTCTCAGAGGGTAGTGCAATCAATATCACATATCAGATTGCTCAGAACCTGCCCCAGAAGATGGTTGATATCAATGCCGCTTCACAATATGTAGTGTCGGTAGAGGACTACCAGAAGGTTTACGGCTCGGACGAGAACTATGCCGAGACATTCTGCCCGAAGTATAGCGCTTCGGCTAACGTTCCGAAGATTCTTAACACAGCTTATCCCGATGCTGCCGCAGGTAGCTACGTAGTGGTTGGCTATAACAACTCGACACTCGATCCGTCGTTCGGTGAGACAGCTTCTTTCAAGATGACTTCGGTTCTTGGTAGCGTAACATTGAATCAGGAGGTTGATGTAAAGGGTGTTGTGACAGGTATCTGCTCACGCGGTTTCATCCTTACCGACAACACAGGTTCAATCCTTGTATACACCGCTTCTGGCTTTGTTCAGGCCGACTATAAGGTTGGCGACCAGATGAGCGTTAAGGGTCCGGTTTCTGCTTACGGCAAGGGCTTCCAGATCGACAGCACCAAGGCTACTGTTGTGAAAGAGGGTACAGGCAAGTATACTTATCCGGCTCCGACCAAGTATGATGGCGCAGCTATGGATGCAGCCATCCTTGCAACCGATAACTTCACCGCTAAGTATGTTGAGATCACAGGTACAGTTACAGTGAGCGGCAACTACTATAACATCGCAGTTGATGGCGCAACTACAGCCGTAGGTAGCGTATATCAGATTTCAGATGAGTTCAAGGCTGCGCTCGTAAGCGGCACTAAGTATACCTTCACAGGTTACTTCACCGGTATCTCAACTACGAAGGTAACAAACGCTGACGGCACTACAACTACAGTTCCGAAGTTCTTCAACATCTTGTTGACAAGCGCTAAGCCTGTATCGGCTGCAGCTCCGGCACGTCGCATCGTGACACGCGGTGGTTCGCAGGTTCCGACAACATACACATATGCAGTATATCAGAAGAACGGCTCGACTTGGACCGTGCCGAGCGACGTTGTAGTTCTCCAGCCCTCTGACTATGAGGCAATGGGTGCTAAGAACGATCTTTCGGGCGACAAGCCGGCTACATTCCTCCCCATCTATATGGCAAAGAACTTTGCATATGGCGTGAAGGATGCAGTTAAGTATGTTGTTTATAACTACTATGCTAATAAGGTTACATCAATCCGTTGCGAAGAGTTTATTAACAACGGTAGCGAGTGGGTGAATACCACTACCAACGGCGGTATTATTACTGAAACTAAGCAGTTCGTATTCAAGCCCCAGGGCTGGGTAATGGACCCCTCTGTAGTATTGACACTTCCGGCCGTTAAGGGCGACGCAACCAGCGCTAAGTTCTATCAGAGCTGTGTAGACTGGGTTAAGGCTAATGTAGAGGGTGGCGCAGGCTACATCTCAAGCTACGGCAATAACGATTACTATACAGGTGCTTCTGCTTACCAGTGCAACATCGACTTGCGTGCATCGTCGGCTAAGACTCAGAACCCGACTGCATATGCAAACATGAGCGATGACGAGGTTGTAGCGCTTATGAAGAAGCGTTGGGAGAATGAGGTATGTCCGGCAGTGCTTGGCCTTTGGTATCCGAACATCGATGTCGTTCCTGGCTTGGATGTAACAGTTACTGTAAACTTCTCTGTATACAACGGCACAACTACAGCTCATACAATTGTATACAAGGTTGTAGGTAAGGCTAAGTTCGAGTTCGTATCGTGCACTTGGAATAACTAAAACAGGCAGAAGTTTTTATAACTTCCGCAACCCATAAATCAAGGAGGGTGTGTCGTAATCGTTACGACACACCCTCCGTTCATTTAGGCGTTTAATCAGAACACCATGACTTACCATAAACCCAGAAGGGTTTGTTAGGAATGGCATACCATAATGAAACGCATTGAAGCGTATTTTTCATGGCTATGACGCGCGTCGGTGCGGGTAGCAAGAGGGCACGGGGAGTGTCATGGGGGTTGCGCTTCCAAGCGCGACATTTAATTTATAGGCGACTTCAGGCGCAAAAAATAGCATCGGCTACAACTCGAGAGTTGTAGCCGATGTCGTATTTTGGGGTTGTTGAGGTTCGGTTTAGATTGAGAGACGACGGAGTGTGGAGAGGAGTTCCTGGTTGATGGGCTTGTCGTTCTTGATGGCTTTCGAGAAGGGGACGTAGCAGATCTCGTCGTTCTTGATGCCAATCATTACGTTGCGCTGATCGTCGAGGAGCGCATCAACAGCCGCAGCTCCCATACGCGATGCGAGAATGCGGTCGTAGGCCGTGGGCGAGCCGCCGCGTTGCAGGTGTCCAAGGATGGTGACACGTACGTCATAGCCCGGATATTCCTCCTTTACGCGTTGTGCCAATCCCATCGCACCACCGGTGATGGGCGATTCAGCCACCAATACAATCGAAGAGTTTTTCGATTTGCGGAAGCCGGCTTGGATTAGCTCATCGAGCTGGTCGGTTTGAGTGGCAATTTCGGGAATGATGGCAGCTTCAGCTCCTGAAGCGATGGCTCCGTTGAGTGCCAGGAAGCCGGCATCGCGTCCCATGACTTCGATGAAGAAGAGACGTTCGTGCGATGTTGCTGTGTCGCGAATTTTGTCGACACATTCCATAATCGTATTTAGAGCGGTGTCATAGCCGATTGTAGAGTCGGTGCCGTAGAGGTCGTTATCGATAGTGCCGGGGAGTCCGACGATGGGGATTGAGAATTCGTTGCCGAAGATTCGGGCACCGGTTAGCGAACCGTCGCCACCAATCACGACGAGCGAGTCGATTTCATGACGACGCATAACGTCGTAGGCGCATTGGCGGCCTTCGGGAGTCTGGAACTCTTTGCAGCGGGCAGTTTTAAGGATTGTGCCACCGCGCTGAATGATGTTCGAAACGTTTTGGGTTGAGAATTCTTCAATCTCGTCTGCAATCAGGCCACGATAGCCACGATAGATGCCATAAACTTTAAAGCCAGCAAAGATAGCGGCACGTGTGACAGCGCGAATGGCAGCGTTCATGCCAGGCGCATCGCCTCCTGATGTTAGGATACCAACAGATTTAATTTTATTCATATGCGTAAAGTTTTCTTAAAAAAGTTTTAAACAACTTTTAGATGAAGTGTAAAAACTTTAATGTATCGTTATTGGTCTTAATGTAATAACGCAACAGAGTAAATTTAGTTAAATATAGAAGTTGTTTAAATTTATTTTTTATTAAGATTTGCGAGAGATTTTTGAGTTGATTTTTTTACTCGAAGAGGAAGCAACCTTACGGTTGGTTCCGATGAGAGGGAAAAAAGCGGCCAAAAATATCCGCAAAGGTTAATAAAAGAATAAAATTTAATTTCTTTTTAAGATTCGTAAATAAGTTTAAACAACTTCAATGCAAAAGTAATCATAATTTAGTAAATTTGCACCATGAATGAGAAAAAAATCGAGAGTGGTGTGCGTCGCGGGGTGACTGTGGGCACGTTCGATGGCGTGCATCGCGGTCACCAGTTGGTGGTTGAGACGCTTGCTTCGGAGTCGGCGCGTCGCGGTTTGCGTCCGTTGGTGGTGACGTTCGAGCCGCATCCGCTGTGTGTCGTGGCGCCGGATCGGGCGCCGGGTTTGCTGTCCTCGACCGAGGCGCGTGTTGCGTCGCTTTCGGAGATGGGTGCGGAGGTTTCGTTGGTTGGTTTTACGCCCGAGATTCGCCGCATGACCGCGCGTGAATGGATGCAAAGTTTGTCGGAGTGTTATGGTGCCGAACTGCTGATGGTGGGTTATGATAATAAGTTTGGATCGGATGGCCGCACGATGTCGTTCGACGATTATCGTCGCCTCGGAGCGGAGTATGGTATTGAGGTGCTTGAGGCTCCGGTTGAGGCGGGGGTGAGCTCGTCGGCTGTTCGCCGGGCTGTGACCGAGGGTCGGATGGAGTTGGCTGCTGAGTTGCTGGGACGCCGTTATCGCATCGAGGGTCGCGTGGGGCATGGACGGCAGATGGGGCGACAACTTGGTTTTCCGACTGCGAATTTGCAGACCGAGAGCGAGCTGTTGCTTCCGGCCACAGGAGTCTATGCCGCCTTGGCGTTTGTGGGGCATGAACGGTATGACGCGGTGGTTTCGGTGGGATATGCCCCGACCGTGACCGACGGCATGAAGCTATCGGTCGAAGCTCATCTTATAGGTTTCGAGGGAGATATCTATGACCGCGAGTTGGCATTGGAGTTCGTGTCCAAGATTCGCGATGAGAAGAAATTTGGGGGATTGGAGGAGTTAAAAGCAGAAATTTCGAAAGATGTTGAGAAATCGGTTAGGATAACTCAAAATTTATAAGTATATTTGCTCGATTAAATTAAATACAGTCATGGAAATTATTAATTTTGCAGATAGCCCAAGCATCGTTAACCGTTATATGATGGAGTTGCGCGATGTTACAGTTCAACATGATCCGTTGCGCTTCCGTACGAATCTTGATCGTATCGGTCAGGTAATGGCGTATGAAATTTCAAAGCGTTTGGATTATCAAAATGTAACGGTTCAGACACCGCTCGGCATGGCGGAATGTCGCGAGCCGGCCGATAAGGTTGTCTTGGCAACTATTCTGCGTGCCGGATTGCCGTTCCACCACGGATTCTTGAACTATTACGACAAGGCTGAGAATGCTTTCGTATCGGCATATCGTAAATATAAAGAGAAGGGTGATTCGTTCGACGTGTTGGTTGAGTATTTGGCATCACCGCGCATCGACGACAAGGTGTTGCTGTTGGTCGACCCGATGTTGGCAACAGGCTCATCGATGGAGTTGGCTTACCGCGCAATGCTCACCAAGGGCGAGCCGAAGCATATTCATGTGGCATCGGTGATTGCATCGCAGGCGGGTGTTGATTATGTCAAGGCACATTTCCCGGAAGATAAAACCACCATCTGGTGTGGCGCAATCGATGCGGAGATCAATTCTCACAGCTATATCATCCCGGGTTTGGGCGATGCCGGCGACCTTGCCTACGGCGAAAAGGAGTGATCTAAAATAGCGCGCAAATAAGTTTAAACGACTTCAATAATTCATTATGCAGATAGAGGAGATTGACATACTGAACTTCAAGAATATAGAGGGAGCCACACTCGAGTTTTGTCCGGGTGTGAATTGCTTGCTGGGATTGAATGGAATGGGTAAGAGCAATCTTCTCGACGCAATCTGCTTTTTGAGCATGAGTCGCCCAATGCATAACGTGCCGGAGAGTTCGCTTATTCGCCATGGCGAGGAGATGCTGATGGTGAAGGGACGTTATCTGTCGGACTTAGGCAATGAGGAGACAGTGAGTTGCGGCATTGTTAAGGGTAAGGGTAAGACCTTGAAGCGTAACGGTAAGGAGTATGCCAAGATTTCGGAGCATATAGGGCGCTTCCCGGTTGTGACGGTGACGCCGTCCGACAGCGAGTTGGTGACGGGAAGTTCGGAGGTGCGTCGCCGCCTGATGGATATGGTTATTTCGCAGGCCGACGGCAGTTATCTGTCGCAGCTTATTCGCTACACCAAGGGGTTGGAATCGCGCAATCGTATGCTTCGTGCCGGAATTCGCGACGCATTGCTGTTCGAATCGATCGAACAGGGGATGTCGGAGGCGGCCGCGGCCATCCATGCAGCGCGTGGGCGCTGGGTAGAGGAGATCGATCCGTTGTTCCGATTCTATTATTCCAAGATATCGGGCGATGCGGAAACAGCGTCGATTCGATACAAGAGTGCTTTGAACGAGGCAACGATGCCGGAGCTTTTTGCCCGCGAACGTGGACGCGATGCAGTGTTGGGATTCACGTCGAAGGGCGTGCATCGCGACGATTTGACCACCGGGCTTGGTGACTATAGTATGCGTCGCCTCGGCAGTCAAGGACAGGTGAAGTCGTTTACCGTGGCACTGCGTTTCGCCATCTTCGATTATCTTAAGCAACGCTCAGAAATAAAACCGATATTGTTGTTGGATGATATTTTCGATAAGCTTGATTCGCGTCGAGTGGGTCAGATTATGGAGTTGGTGAGTTCGGAAGAGACATTCGGACAGATCTTTATCACCGATACCAATCGCGAGCATCTCGACGAAACCATAGCCTCGCTCAAGAGCCAAAGTTTGCTCTTCGGCGTGTCGGAGGGTCGTTTCGAGCAGATCGTAAAATAAGCAATTCGTTTAAACAATATCAGAATGAAACGAACGGAGGCGGAATCGGTAGGCGATGTGTTGCGCGCCATGGTGCAGGAGAATTATATGCACAATAAACTCTATGAGCTGAAGGCCGCTGAACTGTGGGTGCAGATGATGGGCGAGCATATGGCGGCACGTTGCGGGCGTCCGACGGTGCGTAACGGCACGATGTATATTTCGGTTGCATCGCCGGCATTGCGTCAGGAATTGACCATGAGTCGGAGTGCAATGATACGCGCAATAAACAAGAAGCTGGGCAAAGAGGTTATAAAAGAGATAAGATTTAATTAAACAACTGCAATTCCAATGGATATAAGAAATATACCCCCGTTGAGTGAGTTCAGCCATTCGGTCGATTTGCAAATTCGATTTAACGATGTTGATGTGTTGGGACATGTCAACAATACGGTTTATATGGCATTCTTCGATACGGGCAAAGCGCACTTCTTCCGCAGTGTGGTTGATGATAAGATTGACTGGGGCAAGGTGGAGGTTGTTGTGGCCAATATAGACTGTGCGTTTGCTGCTCCAATCTTTTTTGGCGAGAATATAGCGGTTTATACTAAATTTTCAGCGTTGTCGAATCGAAGCTTCCGAGTGTTGCAGGTAATAGCGCGTAAGGAAGACGGCGAGATAAAGTCGGCGTGCGAAACGGTGATGGTAAGTTTTGATCCTGCCACCCAGCGCGTAGCCGAGATGCCCGAGCGTTGGCGTCGGGCTATTGAAACAGAGATGGCGAAAGCTTAAGACTAAGACTATGAAAGAGGTGAACGAAAAGGATATGGATGTGTTGAGAGATATGGAATCGATATTGCGTCGCGAAGCCGAGGCGGTGTTGGCTATTCCGGTAAGCGAAGGGTATGCCCGCGCTGTCGATTTAATAGCGGAGCACGTGGCCGGGCGCGGCGGAAAGCTGATAACGTCGGGCATGGGTAAGGCCGGACAGATAGCAATGAATATCGCCACAACCTTCTGCTCGACCGGCACACCAGCGGTGTTTCTGCATCCTTCGGAGGCTCAACATGGCGATTTGGGTATTATTCAACGCAACGATTTGATGTTGGTGTTGAGCAATAGTGGCAAGACGCGCGAAATTATCGAACTCGTGGAGTTGGCTCGCAATCTGGTACCTGGCATTCCGGTAATAGTCATTACGGGCAACAAGGAGAGTCTCCTTGCGCATGAGGGCGATGTGTGTCTCTACACGGGCGGATCGGCCGAGGTTTGTCCGCTTGGAATGACTCCCACCACTTCGACCACAATGATGACCGTGATGGGCGACGTGTTGGTAGTGACGGTGATGAAGCGCATCGGTTTCACTGTCGAAGAGTATGCCAAACGTCATCATGGCGGATATTTGGGCAATAAGTCGCGCGGTGATGCCGATAAGGCGAACGTATATTAAAACGTATATTAAGAAGTAGTTTACACAACTTCTGATGCACAACATACGATTGCAATTTGATGTGTTAAACAAAAAATAATTTAAGTATATTCATTCTCTAAGTTTTAAGAATGAAATTTAATTGTTGGTGGTATGGCATTTATAGAATTATCAATCGACAAAAGTAAGATAAAGTCGAATCAAAGAGATCTTGAGATTCTTGATGAGGTGAAGGCTTGCCGCAAGACAGCCGAAGAGCTCGTTGAAGAGAATCGTTACATCGATGCGCTTGAGCGTACGGTGGAGAGTATGAAACTATTGCGCGATTTTTCGGATTTCGATAGTCAGGAGTTTCGTGCAATGTTGGTGGCACTGCTTTTCGACCTGTCTGAGATTCACTTCCTGCTCAAGGATTACAAGCAGAGCGAGAAGGAAATCGAGATTATCTTTAAAGTTCTTGAAGGATTGGTAAAGGTTGATCAGGAGCGCTTCGGAAAGTATCATATCTTGGCGATGGAGTTGTCGACTCGCTTGTTGCGTTCGCGCAAGAAGACGATGGAAATGCTGGTGAAACAGCAGATGGTGGCTGGTGCGCTTTACGACAAAGTGAATGCCGGTGTAATTGCTGCAACCGATAAACTGGTTGATTCGCTGCGCAATATCGGTGAACTCTTGGCCGCTACGGGCGATTATCGCGCGGCGCTGAAGTTCTATGCCGAGGCAATTAAGCTGTCGAAGAAACGGGCAGGACGCGTAACACGCAAAGAGGTGAAAATGACCATCGAAATGGCAAAAATCATGATGCGTGTTCGCTCAATGCGACCGCGCGCCAAGCGACTTCTCGCCGCAGTGTTGCCGCATGCCATTGCGCTCGAAACAATAGAGATGGAGGAGGATATCCTGGCATTGTCGGAGATTATTGATGCCGACGTTGAACATGAACCAATATGGCGCACATTCATTCATAAAATTCAGAAAATTGGAAATAAGGGTTCAAAGAAGAAGAAAAATTCTGAAGAGACCGAAGAAGAAGTAGAGATAGAGGACTGATGGCTACGATATTGAACACGAACGGGGATAATTTGGAGGTTCCGGCAATTGCGAACTTGGATGGATTTAGTTGTGCCGTATTTACGGCAAAGTGGAACCCGGAGGTGACGCATGCACTGCGCGACGGTGCGCTGGATGTGTTGCGAAAGGCGGGTGTGACCGATTCGCAACTCATTGTCGAGGAGGTGCCGGGCACGGTTGAGCTGGCAAACGCCGCCGCCGTGGCGCTGAAGTGTAAACCGGAACTGTCGGCGGTAATCATTATCGGTTGTGTGATTCGTGGCGATACACCTCACTTCGATTATGTGTGCGATATTGTGTCGCAGGCCACGGCAGAACTTAATGCCGCAGGTGGCGCACCGATAATTTTCGGCGTCCTGACGGTTGAAAATCTGCAGCAGGCACTCGATCGTGCCGGCGGCAGACTGGGCAATAAGGGAGCCGAAGCGGCAGTAGCCGCCATTGAGATGGCAAATCTGCACACACGCCTCGGAAAATAAAAAGAGATTATGAAGTTTAAACAACTTCTATAAAAAACAGAAGCGTGGAAAGGTTTCATACCCTTTCCACGCTTCTGTTTTGAAAAAAGGTCGGATTATATGTTAAATCGAGGTTGCAAAACGTTAAAACGAAATCGGTAAGTAATTGACAGTTAGAGATAAACGGGCGGTTTAACATTTCATTACAGAGTTTAACAGCTTGATAGGCAATATGATGACTAAAAACGCCGTTTTCTAAATACAAAAGAATTCAAAGGAATTCGCTTACAAAACGACAATAAAAGAGGTTGAAGTTTTGAAGTTGATTAAACAACTTCTGAAGTTGTTTAAACTTATTTTTTATTAAGATTTGCGAGAGA
>QLIP01068818.1_pt1 | contig 17946 bp, 15 predicted proteins | sample 1769771 | NCBI WGS metagenome assembly QLIP01 (sample SAMN09428762, study PRJNA476227) | Gut metagenome, whole genome shotgun sequencing project. | isolation source: cecum | host: Rhizomys sinensis | place: China: Jinsha town of Minqing, Fujian Province | collected 2013-09-23
TAAACAACCAACTTAACTGGTTTGATAATGGGGAGTCCCATAAGTGTTCACCTACCATGGAGGGGTCTGGAAGATGAAGACCCGCACTGCATTCGGTGTCGGTTTCTATAACAAGGCTGACGATGCCGCTCCAGTGGCTACATACTGGGTACGCTTCAACAATCAGCTCTGGGGCAACGTACAGTGGCAGGAGATGGGAACGACTAAATTTATCGACCAGTTCTTCTCCGTAGCTTTCGGATGGACACTTGCTAGCGGTAAAGTATCGGAGAAAGATGTGAAGGTGCATCGTGCTGCTCCTGGTGTGGATATCTTCAAGGTTGATGGTGCTATTGCTGCAGTGCCCGCTAAAAACAAGCCGATGCTTATCGATGCAACCGATCCGGACCATGTTCTGATTCCAGTTCAGTTGAGCGGTGTAGCGGCTACCGGTCGCGGTAACATATGGTATTGCAACGTAGATTATATGAACCTTAACCCCGTTGTGCCCAATGGCGCTATGATGACAGTTACCACACTTAAGGATGGTGTAATCACAATCCAAAAGACAAATGTTCGACTTAATTTCTGTGAGTGGTACAACAATAGTGGTGCAGACGCATCAAAGACATGGTATAGCTATAGCACCTCTGAGGAGTGCAAGCTTGTGCTTCCCGACAATTCATCGGCGATTGATGAGATTGGCAATGAGAATGCTCCTGTGGAATACTACAACCTCCAGGGTGTGAAGGTTGCCAACCCCGAAAATGGTATCTTTATCCGTCGTCAGGGTTCCAAAGTCACAAAGGTTGTGATGTAATAAGCAATCGGAACTACAAATTAGAAGAGGATGCCAAGTGGCATCCTCTTCTTATGTTCGATAGGGGCATAATTGAATTCTAAGTAGCTCAGAGAAATTAATCGACATTATGAATGGATTTGTCTTGAATAATAAAACTCGTTCTTTTTGGCTGCTTTGGATTTGTCAGTCAGTCGCATACACATGTATGCTCCTTCCTTCCGCATCCAAATCAGCACAAAAATAACTTCGTTTTATTTATTCATTAATTTCTCTAAGCTACTTATAAAAAAATCTTAATTTTGCACATGCGACTTGATTCTTCAAGTGTGACTTTTTTTGCTCATTTTTGAAATTCGGTGAAATTTTAGTAAATTTGTAGCTTAATTGGTTAAATGCCATTTTCTGATTTGAAAATAGATTCAAAATGAAGATAGAAGAGATTATTGCGCAAGGTGCGTGTGAGGCTGTCAAGGAGCTTTATGGAGCTGAAATCGACGGCAAAATGGTGACTCCTTCGGCTACGAAGGAGGAGTTCGAGGGCGATCTTACAGTAGTGGTATTTCCGCTGTTGAAGATGAGCCGTAAGTCGCCCGAGGCGACAGCTACCGAGATTGGCGAGTGGCTTAAGGCCAACGTTGAGGCTGTGGCTGATTTCAATGTAGTTAAGGGATTCCTTAACTTGAAGATATCAACAAAATATTGGTTGAATCTTTTGCATGAAATTGCACAGGTTGAGGATTTCGGTTTTAAACCGGTAACTGAAGACTCAGATTTGGTAATGGTGGAATATTCTTCACCGAATACAAATAAACCTCTTCATCTCGGTCACGTGCGAAATAATCTTCTCGGCTATTCGTTGTCGCAGATTCTGAAAGCAAACGGACATAAGGTGGTTAAGACCAATATCGTCAACGACCGTGGTATTCATATTTGTAAGTCGATGTTGGCTTGGCAGAAGTGGGGCGAAGGTATCACCCCCGAGAAGGCAGGCAAGAAGGGCGACCATCTGATTGGCGACTTCTATGTTGCGTTCGATCAGCATTATAAAGCAGAACTCAAGGAGATTGCCGAGCGTGAGAATATCACGATCGAAGAGGCCGAAAAGCGCTCGGAGCTGATGGCCGAGGCTCGTGAGATGCTTCGCAAATGGGAGGCAGGCGACCAGGAGGTGCGCGATCTCTGGCAGATGATGAATAGCTGGGTATATGCAGGTTTTGATGAGACTTATCGCCGCATGGGTGTGGACTTCGACAAAATCTACTATGAGTCGGATACATATCTTGAAGGAAAAGACTTGGTTTTGGGCGGCATGGAGAATGGCTCGATGTATCGTAAGGAGGATGGCTCTGTGTGGGCTGACCTTACTAACGAAGGATTGGACCACAAATTGTTGCTTCGCGCCGATGGTACATCAGTTTATATGACCCAGGATATCGGAACTGCAAAATTGCGTTTTCAAGACTATCCAATCGACAAGATGATATATGTCGTGGGCAATGAGCAGAATTATCACTTCCAGGTGTTGGCTTTGCTTCTTGACCGTCTTGGCTTCAAGTGGGGTAAGGATTTGACACACTTCTCATATGGTATGGTTGAGTTGCCCTCAGGCAAGATGAAGAGTCGCGAAGGTACGGTGGTTGATGCCGACGATTTGATGGATAGCATGATTGCATCGGCAGCCGAGACAGGAGCCGATCGTTTTGCGGATATGAGTGAAGAGGAACGAGCTGAAATTTCGCGTATCGTAGGCTTGGGCGCTTTGAAGTACTTCCTGCTAAAGGTTGATCCGCGCAAGAACATGCTCTTCAATCCGGAAGAATCAATCGACTTCAATGGTAACACCGGACCATTCATTCAGTATACTTATGCTCGAATTCGCAGTGTGTTGCGTAAAGCAGGCGAGTTTGATCCGAAAGCCACTCCGATGAGTGAACCAAATGCTAAGGAATCAGCGTTAATACAGAAGATAGCTGACTTTGCATCGGTTGTGACATTGGCTGGCGTACGTTACTCACCGTCGGTGATTGCTCAGTATGCATATGAATTGGCTAAGGAGTTCAATCAGTTCTATCACGACTACTCAATTCTCCGCGAAGAGGATGCACAGAAGCGTGAATTACGTTTGTTGCTCTGCTATGCAGTGGCACGCACATTGAAGTCGGCTATGTCGCTTTTAGGCATCGAGATGCCCGAGCGTATGTAATTGGCACGCGTTTTGCTATTGATATATTGTCCTGTTTATGGGACAATATATCATATATCACATAAAAAGAATAAAAACTTATAATTATGGAATACAGAGATTCAAGAACGACACAGCCCTCTTATTATGGTAGTGGGTCGGTCGTGACGCAGACAAATGCTGTGATGCGTCGTGTGTATGTGCGAATGACTATTGGCTTGCTGTTATCGGCATTGTGCGCATTGGGTGTGGCAACATCGCCTGCTGCGATGAGTTTGTTCTTTAGCAGTCGCATCGTTTTCTGGGTGATGTGGATTGCAATGATTGCAATGGCATGGATAATTCCTGCGCGTCTTAATCGTATGTCGACAGGCGCTGTGATGGGTTGCTTCATGATTTTTGCGGCATTGATGGGTGTATCTTTGGCACCAATCTTCATTGCTTACAGCCTCGGCTCGATTGTTAGTACATTCTTCATTACAGCCGGTACGTTCGGTGCGATGTCGGTTTATGGTTATTTTACCAAGAGCGACCTCTCTAAGATGGGTACTTATCTGATTATGGGACTATTCGGTTTGATCATCGCTTCGGTTGTGAATATCTTCCTTCACAGTTCGCAGTTGAGCTGGATTGTGTCGATTGTCGGAGTATTGATTTTCGTAGGTCTTACAGCATGGGATACGCAGTCAATCAAGCGTATGGCGGCAGCGAATTTGGATCCGGCAATGGCCGATAAGTTGGCCACAATGGGTGCGATGAGCCTCTATCTGGACTTTGTCAATATGTTCATCTATTTGCTTCGCTTTCTTGGCAACCGCGATTAATTGCAGAAATTAGCAACGGAATTAAATAAAAAAAGATTGCAGTTCGAAATGAACTGCAATCTTTTTTTATGAGTTAATGTCATCCCGCCGAAGCGGGGTGACATTTATATTCGATATTAGCGAGTGCGCGGAGTGAATGTGCGCTCACCGCCTTCGCGACGCGGACCGCGGTCGTTGTTGTCGCGGCGGGGACGGTCGCCACCTTCGCGACGCGGACCACGATCGCCACGGGGACGGTCGCCACCTTCGCGGCGCGGACGAGCCTCACGCTCAACATAGCCTTCGGGCTTCTCGGTCAATACGCGCTTAGAGAGGCGATATTTGCCGGTCTTCTTGTCGATCTCGATGAGCTTAACCTGAATCACGTCGCCCTCTTTCAAGCCAGAAGCCTCCATGGTGTCAAGACGATCCCATGAGATCTCGCTGATATGGAGCAAACCATCGCGTCCGGGCATGAACTCAACGAATGCACCGAAGTCGAGGATTGAGCGAACTTTGCCTTCGTAAACTTCGCCCTCTTCAGGCTGAGCAACGATGGCTTTGATCTTAGCCAATGCAGCGTCAATGCTTGCTTTATCCTTAGATGCGATCTCTACGCGACCGATGCCGAGCTTCTCATCCTCATCGATCGAGATTGTTGAGCCAGTCTCCTCCTGGATGCCCTGGATAACCTTACCCTGCGGACCGATAACTGCACCGATCATCTCCTTCGGAATCTCGAGAGTGATGATGCGCGGCACATGAGGCTTGTAGTCCTCGCGCGGTGCGGGGATGGTTTCGCTGATGATGTTCAAGATGTGAAGACGACCCTGACGAGCCTGCTCGAGTGCAGTCTCAAGGATTTCATAGCTCAAACCGTCGCACTTGATGTCCATCTGAGTGGCTGTAATACCCTTAGTTGTACCAGTCACCTTGAAGTCCATATCACCGAGGTGGTCCTCATCGCCGAGGATGTCAGAGAGGACAGCATATTTCACTGCACCTTCGTCTGAGATAAGACCCATTGCAACACCAGCTACCGGACGCTTCATCTGAACACCGGCGTCGAGGAGTGCGAGTGTACCACCGCATACAGTTGCCATCGACGAAGAACCGTTTGATTCGAGAATATCCGATACGATACGGCAAGTGTAGGGGAAGTTGTCGGGGAACATGCGTTTCAAAGCGCGGTGTGCAAGGTTACCGTGACCAATTTCACGACGACCTACGCCACGCTGCGGGCGAGCCTCGCCAGTCGAGAAGGGAGGGAAGTTATAATGAAGCAAGAAGCGCTCTTTGCTCTGATTCAATACATCGTCAACGATCTTCTCGTCGAGTGTTGTGCCGAGAGTTGCTGTTACGAGCGACTGAGTCTCACCGCGAGTGAAGACAGCAGCACCGTGAGGTCCGGGCAAGTAGTCGATCTCGCACCAAATGGGGCGGATGTCGGTGGTTTTACGACCGTCCAAACGGATACCCTCGTCGAGAACGCAACGGCGCATAGCCTCTTTCTCAACGTCGTGGTAGTAACGCTTCACCATAGCGATGCGCTGGTCGGCGGTGTAGTTCTCGAGCTGCTCTTCGGTCATTTCCGGAAGATTCTCGATATATTCGTCGCGGATAGCTTTAAAGCTGTCGTTGCGCCAGTGCTTGTCGGCGCTGCCTGTCTTGGCAATGGCGTAAGCCTTGTCATAGCACTTCTCGCGAACGTCGGCGCGGAGGGCGTCGTCGTTAATCTCATGGTTGTACTCACGCTTAACCTCTTTGCCCGCTTCTTTCATGAGTTCAATCTGAACTAAGCAGTGCTTCTTGATTTCGTCGTGTGCCACCTTGAGAGCCTCAAGAAGCTCAGCTTCTGAAACCTCGTTCATTTCACCCTCAACCATCATGATGTTGTCGTAGGTTGCACCTACCATCAACTCGATGTCTGAGCGCTCAATCTGTTCAAATGTGGGGTTGATGACCCATTCGCCGTCAACGCGTGCAATACGAACCTCAGAGATGGGGCCGTTGAACGGAATGTCGCTGACTGCGAGTGCAGCTGATGCTGCGATTCCGGCAAGTGCATCCGGAGCCTCGTTCTCGTCGGCCGAGAAGAGTGTAACGTTTACGAATGTCTCTGCGTGATAATTCTCGGGGAAGAGAGGACGGAGAACGCGGTCAACAAGACGTGATGTCAAAATTTCATAATCGCTTGCACGACCTTCGCGTTTCAGGAAGCCTCCGGGATAACGACCGATTGAGGCATATTTCTCTTTGTACTCAACTGTGAGGGGCATAAAGTCCACACCCTCGTTTGCATCGGCAGCCGAGCATACGGTGGCAAGCAACATCGTGTTGCCCATGCGCACCTCCACCGCTCCGTCAGCCTGTTTTGCCAATTTCCCGGTCTCGATTGTAATTTCTCGTCCATCGGGAAGGAGGATGGTCTTTTTTACTGGTTGTAACATAAAATCTTTATTGTTTTTCTTCGTCGAATTGTTCTTTCTTTTCAGAATTTCTACAAAGTTAGCAATTTTATTCAATAAAAGTTGTGGATTTTGAGTATATTTGCACCTTGAAATTGAAAAGTTTCTTAAATTGATGATTTTTTAGAGCAAAAACAGTAAAAAAATGAAAATATTCAGAACATTTAAAGCTTTATCGCTCATCTCTATTATATCGATGGGCGCAATGGCGGCATTGCTGTCGCTCAGTTCGTGCGGCGAACCGAAGTTTAAGGTTGAAGGCGAAATTGCCGGTGCCGACAATCAGTTGTTGCTTCTCGAAAAGTCGGACTTCCAGGGCCGTTGGATTGTGGTTGACTCAGTGAGAACTAAAAAGAATGGTAGTTATTCAATCTCGTCGGAGGCTCCGGCTTCGCCCGAAATCTATCGTTTGAGTCTTGATGATAAATTTGTTTATTTCCCTGTTGATTCGGTCGAGAATCTGAAGGTGAATTCATCGGCGAAGGCTTTCGGCTCGGATTTCACTGTCGAGGGTACGGATCAGGCTGTGGCAATGGCTTCGTTCGAGAAGGAATTGCAGAAGTTGAATATCAATGACACGACGGCTGTAAAGAAGTTCAAACGCGATGTGTTTTCGAAATATCTTCAGGAATCGCGCGGGTCGATCGTGAGCTACTATGTGTTGACTAAGGTTGTGGGCGACAAGCAGTTGTATGATCCCGCAGATGATGATGATGTTAAGTATTACGCCGCCGTGGCCACTTCGTTCGATCAGTTCCGCCCCGGCGATCCGCACGCCGGCATGTTGAAGTCCGTATCGCTTCAAGCCATGCGACGCAAGAATGCTGCGGCAGGACGCCGTCGCGTAATCGAGGCAAATGAGGTTACCATCATCGATGTCGATTTGCAGAATGAGGCCGGAAAGAATGTGAAGCTGTCAGATGTGGTGAAACAGGGCAAGCCAACAGTGCTTATTTTTGCACTGATGAACGATCAGCAGTCGCCCGCGTTGAATCGTGCGTTGTCGGAGATCTACAACTCGAAGGGTGGAAATGTGAATTTCTATCATGTATCGGTCGATGGCGACCATTATGCATGGCGTGAGGCTGCCCGCAATCTGCCTTGGACTACGGTGATCGATCCTGCAGGGCAGACTTCAGACGCATTGAGAAAATATAATGTTGGTGCACTCCCCACATTCTTTATCTATAACTCAGCCGGTGTGCTTAGCGAACGCGCTGAGTCATTGTCCGATTTAAGAAAAAAACTTTAATATATGATGGATTGGAAAGAGGCTCTTTCTAAACTACAGGACTCCGGCTCCCTCCCCCAAGGAGAGGAGCCGTGTGTTTCTGATAGCGAGGAGCAAAGCGCGACTCCGCGTCGCAAGGAGACTATTCATGTTGTAATCGAACGTAAAGGTCGCAAGGGGAAGACTGCGACGATTGCCGAGGGCTTTGAATGCGACGACGATGAACTCGCCGAGGTGGCTTCGAAGCTTAAACGCCGTCTGGGCGTGGGCGGCTCAGCTCGAGGTGGCGAAATTTTAATCCAGGGCGAATGTCGCGACAAAGTTGTGGCAATACTAAAGGAGCTTGGATATAAGGTTAAATAATGAAGATTAAAGAACTTCCTTTGTAACGAGTTATATTATGAATTCAGTGCTTGAGTTGCATCGCGCTTCGGCAGGGTCGGGCAAGACCTTCACGTTGGCAAAAAAATTCTTGTGGTTCTATCTCACTATTCAAGTTGAGGGCGCACCGCGCCGCCTGCGCCGTCCGGAGGAACTATCCGATTCTTTGTCGCATATTTTGGCTGTGACCTTCACCAATAAGGCCACCAACGAGATGCAGTCGCGTATTGTGGAAAAACTCAATGCACTGGCATATCCCAAGATAAATTATAACACTCCGGGCTATGATCCCGACGATAAAGAGCGACCGAAGGCTCCCGATTACCAGCAGCAATTTTGCGAAGAACTCGGCGTTACGCCCGAAACGCTCGCTTTGCGTTGCCGCACTGCGCTATCGGTTATGCTGAACCATTATTCCGATTTTCAAGTTTCGACAATCGATGCCTTTTTTCAGACTGTGTTGCGTACGTTTGTATATGAAACGGAACTTAAAGATGGATATGGAATTGAGCTGGATCAGGATTTTCTGATTCAGACAGGTATAAACGGTATGTTTGAATCGATTGAAGACAATACGGCAAAGAGTGAGGTGAAGTATTGGATTCAGAAGTTGATGGAGCAGGATAATGAGAATGCTAAATCGTGGAATATTTTTACACGAAGCAAGTCTCAGGCAAGTTATGATCAGCTTATAAGGGCAATAGAAAGACTCGAAAATGAGGAATTTAAGGTGATTAGTGGTGTGATGGATACATATTTTGAACAGTATCCAAATCTAACACTGCTCTACGAAGAGTGTGAGCAAAAGTATGCCGGTAAGTTGGATGATTACTTCAAGGATATGAAGAGGCTTGCTCGTAAAGCTGAGAAGCGCGAAATTCAATTGGGCGCGAATCTGACCGGAACGTTGACAAGCTATGTAAAAGGTCATGTTAAATCGCTTAATGAACTTAAGAAGGGGCACAAATTGACCTCTAAGTTGATCGATGAAGTGAAGTGGATAGGAAAGGGAACTAAGCGTAATCAAGAAACCGAAGATTTCTTTTATAGCTATTACCAGCCACTTGTTGAGGCGTATCAGAAGATTGATGATTATGTGAATTCGCCCGACTATAAGCTGTGGAAGATTTATGCAAAGAATTTTCCATGGTTAGGACTCTATCGTGCAGTCAACGAGAAGCGTCAGGAGTATTTGCGTGATAGCAATAATATCGAATTGAGTCAGACAAATGAGTTGCTGAATAAGGTTATCGGTGAAGATGACACTCCATTTGTATACGAGCGTTTAGGTACACGATTAGACCATTATCTCATTGATGAGTTTCAGGACACCTCGCGCTTGCAGTGGAAGAATTTTAAGTCCTTGTTGGAACAGAGCCTTTCGAATAATAATGAGAATCTGATAATTGGCGATCCGAAACAGTGTATCTACCGTTTCCGTAATGCCGATCCGTCGTTGATTTCACAAATAGTGCCCAACCAGTTTGCAATGTATGTTGAAACGCATGGAGATGTGCCTCAAGAGAATACGAACTGGCGCAGCGATTTGAACGTAGTGGAGTTTAACAATAAGTTCTATCACTATCTTGTGGATAAGATGGAGACGGAACGCGACAGGGTGCTTGCCGCTGATGAGACAAAGCCGGCACGCTATCTTGATTTCCGTAATCTTTATCGGAATGTTGTTCAGAATCCGAAGAAAACCGACACACAGGGCTATGTGGAGGCAGTGCGAGTTGAAGGTGCAAAAAACGGGGTCGGAGTCGAGGTGCTTTGCACTCAGCATATAATTCCAACGATAGCCGATTTGTTAAAGCGTGGCTATACTTTGGCCGATATCGTAGTTTTGGTTAGTGCGAACGACGATGCCGACGCTATCATTGAGTATTTCGATAAGTATAATGCCACTCTTGCAGAGGGCGAAACCAAAATTGAATATATCAATGAGAAAGCGCTTTTGCTTCAGGAATCGCCGGCAGTGAAGTTTCTTATTCTCATGTTGGAAACCATAGCTTATGGCGATGGTGTAGATTCAATTGAATCTCGAAATGTCAAGGAGAATGATGAAGATGGTAAAGGGCGTCGAAAACGGTTGGATTGGAATCGTATCAAAACGGAGTTTTTAATCTATCTCAATAATGACTCTGGGCTGAGTGTCGCTGAACAATTGGAGCAATTTATAGTTTCCGAGCCAGACCTCGGTCGAATCGATCATATGCTGGCCGATATGCAAGCCGTAGTATTGCCTGCGGTTATAGAGGGTATGGTGGCAGAGTTCTTAACACCTGAGATGCGCCAACGGGACGCCGCTTATATTGCTGCTTTTCAAGATGTGGTGTTGGAGTATTGTGCAAGTAATCCGGCCGACATCGGGTCGTTTCTTCGTTATTGGGAAATGAAACGTGAGAAATTGGCAATTTCATCGCCCGAGGGTGTGAATGCCATTCGAATGATGACTATCCATAAGTCGAAGGGATTGGAGTTTCCTGTGGTGTTGATGCCTTTTGTCGATTATTCAATTCCCGATAAATTGTCGTCGACGCGTGGTGAATGGAGATGGGTCAAGCCCCAATTGCCAGTGGATGGCGAACAGCCGTTGCCAACATTGATGCCAATCTCGGTGAATAGTGCACTGCAGGGCACACCGCATGAATCAGAGTATATCCGTGGATGCGACTTGGCAACGATGGATAGTCTGAATAAACTTTATGTCGGAACAACACGTGCCGTCAATGAACTTTATATATATGAAGTTAAAGGAAAAAATTCGACCGACAAACTGGCTCTGGACTATCTGTTCGAAATGATGGAACAGCCCCAAGCGTCGAAGGTTACATATGGTGAAAAGTATGCTGTGTCGCCCGTGAAACGAAAGTTGCGCGATGCGGTTGAAATCAAGGAGTATTCGGCTGCAGTTACGCCTGACTTCTTGAAATATGAAGAGAAACCCAAGAATCCGCTTGATGATGCAGCGGATGATGAAGAAGAAGAGGTTGTTGATACGGAGTTAATGCCCTTTGATGCGAGTCGAAAGCAGGGAACATTGCTTCATTCCGTCATGGAGCGAATCGTAAAGCGCGAAGATTTGACAAAGGCTGTGAAACGCGCCGTGATGGATGGGCGTATGAATCGCAAAGAGGGGATGAAGTGCTTGTTATTTCTAAACAAATGTCTCAATAAGCCTGAGGTTAAACCATGGTTTGACGGTGGTTACAAGGTGCTGATCGAACAATCGTTAATTCTGCCGAATAAGGTGCGACGTCCCGACCGAGTAATGATAACGCCCGGGGGCGAAGCAATCGTGGTGGACTATAAATTTGGTGAGCATGTCGATTCTAAACAGTATCGAAAACAGGTGCTCGATTATATCTATTTCTTAAAAAGAACTGGCAAATTTAAGAATGTTCGAGGTTATCTGTGGTATCTCGCTGCAGATGTGTTGGAGGAGGTTACGGCACAGAAAACGAAGGAATAAATTGAGGAATAAATTGAGGAATGGAATCTTAATTCCCTGAAGTTTTAAAAAATTGATTTGGTAATTAAGGAAAAAATAAGTAATTTTGCATAAATCAACAATATAAAAAATTGGATACAGACCCTTTACCAAGCTCTCCAATGATGAGCTTGATGACAATGTTATTGACAAATGTGGCCCCGGCCATAGAGTTTCATGCGCCAACAAATATCGGTTGGCTGGCATGGTGGAGTATAGTAATCATCTCAATGTGTTGCTTGCTGATTTCAGCTTTTGTGTCAGGTAGCGAAATAGCATATTTCGGACTCACTCCCAATGAAGTGGATGAATTGGAGGAGTCGGAGTCGGCCTCCGATCGCAAGGCACTGAAGTTGCTCAAGGATAGCGAGCGTTTGCTGGCCACTATCCTCGTAGCAAATAATTTGGTGAACGTGACGCTGGTCGTGTTGCTGACCTTTGCCATCTCTGCAACTGTAGAGTTCCGTAGCGGATTGGTGAATTTCTTGATGCAGACCGTACTCTTGACATTTCTCCTGCTTCTGTTTGGAGAAATCTTCCCGAAATTAGTGGCCCGTGGTCGAACCATGAAGTGGGTTCGTATGGCGTCGAACGGCGTGTATTTTCTTTATCGACTATTGGCTCCGATGTCGAAGCTGATGGTGCGTTCGGTTTCGGTTGTTAATAAGATAATAACCAAGAAGGAGGATAATATCTCGACCGACGAGTTGGAACGTGCGTTGGAGATTTCGGATGTTGCCGATCGTCGCGAGAAGGAGATGCTTGAAGGAATTCTCACATTCGGCGAAAAAGAAGCTCATGAAATTATGATTTCACGCGTCGACGTTACAGCTATCGATCGCACCGATAGCTGGCAGGAAGCGCAACAGATAATCCTTGAAAGTGGCTATTCTCGAATTCCGGTCTACGACGGTACGCAAGATACAATCATCGGGATCCTTTATAGTAAGGATTTACTTCCGTATATCGGTTCGGCCGACCCGGATTTTCGTTGGCAGGAACTTCTGCGCGATCCATATTTTGTGCCCGAATCGCGAATGATCGATGACCTGTTGGAGGATTTTCGTAAACGTAAAATTCATATCGCAATCGTGGTCGATGAATATGGCGGCACGAAGGGAATCGTAACGCTCGAAGATATAATAGAGGAGATTGTGGGTGAAATCGACGATGAGTACGACAGCGTCACTTCGATGTATAAACGCGTTGCTCCGAATGTATATATTTTCGACGGCAAGATTCCTGTGGATGATTTCTGTCGTGTAGTTGAGTGCGACCGCGAAGCGCTCGGCGAAGATTTAGACGCAGAAACATTGGCAGGCTTACTACTTGAAATCAAGGGCGATTTCCCCAGTGTCAAGGAGCGTATCGAATTTAAAGGAATGCAGTTCCAGGTGTTGCAGATGGAGAAACATCGCATCGTAAAAGTGAAATGTACAGTCGAAGATGCAAAATGATATGGAAACAGAATTTATCTACTGGCGACATCATACATTGCCGGGCATAAAAGTCGAGGAGGTATGTGGTGCAGAGGATAAGTCGGGCGCGTTGTGGCTCGATATGGCTTATCAAGTGTATGGAGAAAACGGACGCGACGGTTTTCGCGACATAGGTCATTATCGTAATGGTGCTCCGTTTCTGAATGGAGAGGAGTGTCGCATTTCGATTACGCACACAAAGCATTTTCTGGCCATTGCAACATTGCCTCCCACCCCCGAAGTCGACCTGTCGCATTTTTCGCAACGAGCAGCTCTTGGTATCGACGCCGAAGCGGAAGATCGTGCTCAGGTACTCAAGTTACGCGAAAAATTCCTATCAGCAGAGGAGCTGGAGTTAATTTCGGCCGATAGCTTGCTCGATAATATTTTGGCATGGACCGCAAAGGAGGCTTTATATAAGGCTGCGCTAACGCCTGAAATGGATTGGCGTGGCGATATTCTGATTAAACGATTACCCAAAATCGGACCGGCCGTTCCAGTATACGACCATTCAGAATTCGACCCTATCACTCCGGGCGAGGCTGTGATCAGAATTCCTAAACTCGCGGAGGAGGAATGTGTAGCGGAAGAATCGAACTATATCGAAGTTGGCATGATTCTATATTCGTATCGTTCGGAGGGGAATATCGTAACATTGGCTTATTCACCCAAGTGCGCAAAGTTCGGTACGATGAAATAAAAAAAGAGCTCTGCCGATGGGATTAGCAGAGCTCATGGCGTGAATTACGCCCATAGTGACTGTGTGTTACGCTTCAACAGCGTTAATTCTGCACTGGTATCAACGCCCGATGGCAATGAGCGTTGATTAGTGTGTCTTCGAACAGAATGTTCTGTGCTCAAGGAATGATGCTTCTCAGCTGAAGCACAACAATTGTGAGTCCCAGTGCGCAGATAGAGGCTAACTCGAAATACTGATAAAGACGATCTAAGTTAATTTTTTTAGTTTTCATGACTGGAAAGTTTTATGAAGTTGTTTAAACAACTTCTATGTTAGTGTTTGTAGTTGTGTCTTTTTTTGACATTGCAAAATTAATATGCAACACTGCAATAAAATGGCAGTATGATATTAATGAAAGTTAAATAGAAAGAAAACAAGATGAAAAATAAAGGATTATGGAAATAGGTGATATAATTAGGAAACGCCGGCAGGCGTTGCGCACCACACAGCAGGGACTTTCCGATATGTCTGGGGTAAGCGTGCGAATGATTAAGGCCATAGAAGGCGGATATGCAAATCCATCAGTGGCGATACTAACAAAGATTCTTGATGTAATCGGACTTCGCCTACAGATCGTAGACAAAGAGGAGGCTTAAAGCTAATGGCTTTGAGCCTCCTCTTTTAGGTTCTTGCTTGTTGTTTATCTCTACGAATAGCGGGGATGTGATGCGTCTAAAGTTTTAGTGAAGTTGTCTAAACTTATTTTTTATTAACCTTGGCAGGTCTGAAGTAACTCACAGAAATAAATGAAAAATAAATCGAATGATGATAGTTTTTTTAATTTCAAACGCTCTTTAAATTAAGAAGTTGTTTAAACTTATTTTTTATTAAGATTTGATAGAAATCTATAGGATAGATTTTACTCTCCGTATATCAACAGGGTTGATAATAAATTTTATGGGTGAAATCGACAAACAAGTCAATTCATAGAAACTGACTAAACTTCAATGACAGTAATTCACATAAATTAATAAATATCTAAATGAAGAAAACAATTCTTTTTTCAGGAATTTGTGGAACTTTGCTGCTCAGCGCATGTTCTACGGTGTTCAGCACTGCTAACACAGAAGCCATCAATACCAAGGTGAATAACTACAGCACGGCCGACCTTGTTGTGGCTGATAAGGCGGTTTCGTATACTTTCTATCCGGAGGCCAAGCATCGTCGTGCGGGCTTGAATTCAATGAAGGCAGCAGCCGTGAATCACGCCCTTGAGCAAGCTGGTGGTGCCGATTTACTCCTCGCACCCCAGTTTGAGGTAGTGAAGCGTCGGAATCTTTTCGGGTCAAAGATTCGTGAAGTAAAGGTAAAGGGATTGCCAGCCACCTACAGAAACGTACACGCCACCACAAAGACCGAGGCAGAAGTGATTGATCTTATTGAACACGATGATACAAAGAAAGGAAACAAATGGTTGTTCTAAGAAAAATCATGTTGGTCGGTGTATCGGCCGTGGTGCTGAGCTCCTGTAGCACCGTGACGAGTACTTCGAATTATTGTTCGGTGAATTCGAGCATACACTCGCTTACTGCCGCAAGTGTGCGTGTGGATAAAAAAAGGGCAGAAAAAGGAACGAATTGGGAATGGAATCCCTTTGCGCGTGTTTCCACTGAGACCCGCAAAAATAATATCGTAGCTGAATTGCTTAGAGAGGTAAACGCTGACGTGCTTGTGGATCCGCAGTTTATAATCACAAAGCACGGGCTTTTTAGTGGTGGTAAAATCACAGTGAGCGGATATCCCGGCCACTATGAAAACTTCCACACAATGACGTTTGACGAGGCCACGGCTGTCGGTATTGTGGAGGGACGTGTCAAGAATGGTATGCTGAATATCACCACAGTGCCGTGTGCCGATGGGCAGAAAACTACTGAGGTGGCGAAGCAAGTGAATGTTGCACCAACTCCTGTTGTTCCGACCACTCCCGCCGAAGTAGGAAAGAACGAAGTCGTAAAATCGAAACGATAATAAGTTTGCAATAAAATAAAGAAACCACAAAACCAACCCCTATGCTGTCTCAAGCTTAAAAATAAGTTTGAGACAGTATAGGGGTCATATATGGTCCGCAAAGTATAAAGAAAAAGAGATGTCTTTTCCTTGGTAAGCATTAACTCAACTACACCTTGCAGATAAGCTGAAAAGAACAATAAACAACAACATTGGCTACAATTTTAAGAGTTGCAGCCGATGTTGTTGTTTTATTGAAGGTCTCACTTTGTGATGGTTAGTACCTTCTCCATTATGTCGATTAATTTCTGTGAGCTACTTGCATTTTATTAAACATCTGAATTTTCAAAGCACATTTTAGTTAGATTCATGGCCTAAAAGATCAAAATTGTTTGGTAGAATGAAACAAGATTGCTATCTTTGTGGTTGATAATTTATGGTAATAATAAACTATGAGTATATTAGTGTCTTCAAAAATCAACCAACTTCTCGCTGAGGCTACTCCCGGTGGTTTGTTGTTTGCAGGATGGTTGCGTTTGGAAGGATATTCTTCGCAACTCCTTAAAAAGTACAGAGACTCGGGATGGCTCGAATCTCTGACTCGTGGTGTGATGTACAGAAAGAATGACCGACTTTCAGCTGTCGCAGCTGTATATTGCTATAATAATCAAACAAATGAGTGTGCACGCATCGCGGCACATTCTGCACTCGAATATTATGGCTTCAACCACTATGTCCCGATGGGAAAGCCGAAACTGATGGTAGGCTTTCGGTCGAGCGATGTTGATGAATGGGTGAAAAGTGACCGATATGATATGTCGATAGTTCCATTCCATACCACAATTTTCAAAGAACCTAATACGCAGTCACTTGTTGTTCAGAATCTAACAATGACTGTGTCTACCCCGGAACAGGCATTTCTTGAGTGTCTGCATCTTGTTCCGACACATTACAATTATATGGATTTATATTACATAATGGAACAACTCACATCGCTCGATCCAGAGAAGGTAGAGACGGCACTCAAAAACACTTCAAGTCAGAGAGTAAAACGAATGTTCCTTTATATGGCCGAGAAGGCAGGTCATTATTGGTTTGATATGTTGGAACAGGATCAACTTGGATTAACCGAGTCAAAACTTCAACTTGTCGAAAACGGTGTGTACATCTCTAAATACCGCATAACCATACCTAAAGAACTCTTCAACTATGAATGATATGTATCGTAGACAGGTGGCTCTTCTCATTAGAGTAATGCCTCTCGTCTTTAAGATCAAGGATTTTGCGGTTCATGGCGGAACTGCTATTAATTTGTTCCATAGGGACTTGCCCAGATATTCGGTTGATATTGACGTTACCTATATTCCGATTGAAGATCGCGAGAAAAGTCTTACCTCAATTAATTCACATCTCGCAGAACTAAAGGTTGCGATAGAGAAAGCAGTACCCGGTATTCGTGTAATCCACAAGCCTGACGTGTGGAAATTGCAGTGCACCAAAGAGGCTACCACTATCAAAATAGAAGTCAATGGCACCAAGAGAGGTGTGCTTGGCAGAGTCGAAAGAATACAACTTTGCTCAAAAGCTAAAGCTGAATTTGGCATGACATGTTATGCCAATATCGTATCTTGGAGTCAACTTTACGGTGGAAAGATTGCTGCGGCTTTAAGTCGTCAGCATCCTCGCGATTTATTTGATTGCAGAGGCATTACTATCGATGGATTTAACGCTGTCAAAGATGGGTTCATGATGTGTCTTCTTGGGAGCGACAAACCAATCATCGAATCGCTCAACCCCAATCCGATTGATCAACAAGAAGCACTGCAAAATCAGTTCGAAGGTATGACGGATGAACCATTTGGATACGATGATTACCAGCAATCACGCGAGAATCTAATTAACGTGGTCAACTCCGCTTTGACTGACAACGACAAAGATTTCTTAGTCTCTTTTGAAGCTGGCAATCCTGATTGGAACAGATGTAGTGCTGGTGATTTAAGCCATTATCCATCAATCAAATGGAAATTGCAGAATATTGCTAAATTGAAAGCTAAGAATCCGGTTAAGTACAATGAAGGTCTTGGTAAACTTGGAAAATATCTCAATAGGGAGTAAGCAATATTTTATAAACGCTAATTGTCTTGATAATTAGCGACAAGTTAACTTCAAATATTTCAGTAATATGAAAGAAAAACAACCTGGTTCACCGTCAAAATGGCGTTATTTTACAAAAGGTTTTTATGCTGATTTGGATGCGACTTACAGACAAGTCTAAAGAAGCCCTAAAGAACGAGTTTTATTATTCAAAACTAAGACTCCAGTCAAAATGTCGATTAATTCCTGTGAACTACTTGTCAATAATATTTGCCTAAAAGTAAAGCTCTTCAGCCGAAAAAAAAGACTGAAGAGCTTAAATATTATGTATAATAAGGGGATTTTATAG
>QLIP01051094.1_pt1 | contig 17945 bp, 14 predicted proteins | sample 1769771 | NCBI WGS metagenome assembly QLIP01 (sample SAMN09428762, study PRJNA476227) | Gut metagenome, whole genome shotgun sequencing project. | isolation source: cecum | host: Rhizomys sinensis | place: China: Jinsha town of Minqing, Fujian Province | collected 2013-09-23
TAAGCGGCTTGTTTTCTACGAAACCGTGCATACCCTGACCAATCATGCGCAGACCCTTCTGGATAGCCTCCTCAAAGGTGCGACCGATAGCCATAACCTCACCTACCGACTTCATGGAGCTACCGATTTCCTTGCGCACACCGTGGAACTTACCAAGGTCCCAGCGGGGTATCTTACATACGATATAGTCAAGTGCGGGCTCAAAGAATGCCGATGTAGAGCGTGTTACCGAGTTCTTGAGGTCGAAAAGACCGTAACCGAGACCGAGCTTGGCGGCAACGAATGCCAACGGATAGCCGGTGGCTTTGGATGCAAGTGCCGACGAACGCGACAGACGGGCGTTAACCTCGATTACACGGTAGTCCATGCTTTCGGGGTCGTAGGCATACTGCACGTTACACTCACCCACGATGCCAATGTGACGGATAATCTTGATGGCAAGCTTACGCAGCATATGGTAGTCCTCGTTCGACAGAGTCTGCGAGGGGGCAACCACGATACTCTCTCCGGTGTGGATTCCCAGCGGGTCGAAGTTCTCCATGTTGCAGACTGTGATACAGTTGTCAAAGCGGTCACGAACCACCTCATACTCAACCTCTTTCCAACCCTTAAGGCTCTTCTCCACCAACACCTGCGGCGAGAACGACAGCGCCTGCTCGCAGAGCGAAATCAACTCTTCGCGGTTGTCACAGAATCCACTGCCGAGACCACCCAGTGCGTAGGCGGCACGGATAATTACCGGATAACCGAGACGGTCGGCAGCCACAAGTGCATCCTCGATGCTGTCCACAGCCTCGCTCTTGATAGTTTTAACGTCGATCTCGTCGAGTTTCTTTACAAAGAGTTCACGGTCCTCAGTGTCCATGATGGCGCGCACCGGTGTGCCAAGTACCTTTACGTCATACTTTTCGAGCACCCCAGCTTCATAAAGCTTAACACCGCAGTTGAGTGCTGTCTGACCGCCAAAGGCAAGGCAAATACCGTCGGGACGCTCCTTCTCAATCACCTTCTCCACAAAGTAGGGGGTGACCGGGAGGAAGTAAATCTGATCGGCAAAGCCGTCGGATGTCTGCACCGTTGCAATGTTGGGGTTGATAAGCACAGTTTCGATGTTCTCCTCCTTCATGGCCTTGAGAGCCTGGGAGCCACTGTAGTCAAACTCTCCAGCCTCGCCGATTTTAAGAGCGCCGGAACCCAAGAAAAGCACTTTCTTTATCTCTTTTCCCTCAGTCTGCATAATATAGTTGGTAAGTTGTTTTAACAGGTAAAAAATAGGATGATTTCCTTTATTATAAGGGGATGAGCCCAAATTTTTGAAAAAAACGACCCGAACACCCTTGCGGTTGTCAGGTCGTTATATCTCAATTCTACAATAAATTCACAAAATCATCAAAAATGAATTCCGTATCCTTAGGACCACTGCTGGCCTCAGGATGAAACTGCGCCGAGAAGAACGGCTTGCTCTTATGGCGGATACCCTCGTTGGTGCCATCGTTCATATTGATGAAGTGAGGCTCCCAATCGGCGGGGATAGTATCATTGTCCACAGCAAAGCCATGGTTCTGAGAGGTGATAAAGCACTTCTCGGTGCCAGCCAAACGCACCGGCTGGTTATGGCTGCGATGTCCATATTTAAGTTTGTAGACCTTGGCACCGGCGGCTTTGCTCAGCAACTGGTTACCCATGCAGATGCCGCAGATAGGCTTACCAATCTCCATTGCCTTCCGAATATTCTTGACCGTAGCTTCGGCAAATTCCGGCGAACCCGGCCCGTTGCTGATAAACAGTCCGTCGTAGGGGATTTGAGTGAAATCATAATCCCACGGCACCAGCGTAACCTTAACACCGCGACGCGTAAGACAGCGGATAATGTTGTATTTGGTGCCGCAGTCCACAAGCACAACGTGCTTTTCGCCGTCACCAAACTCACGCACCTCACGAGTGCTTACCTTTGCAATAAGATTTTCCTGATTGGGGTCGTTAAACTCAATATCCTCCCCGTCTTCCATCACGATTTTGCCGAGCATGGAACCCTTTTCGCGCAGAAGCTTGGTGAGAGCACGCGTATCGATCCCGTAGATGCCGGGAATCTTTTCGTCGCGCAGCCAGTCGGCCAGCGAACGCTCCGACTGCCAGTGGCTAGGAGTCCAACTGTAATCCTGACAGATGATTGCCTCGCAATGGATACGGTCCGACTCAAAATAGTCGCTTACGTTGGCTTCGGTCGATTTTGAAGCCGACGGCACACCATAGTTACCGAGAATAGGATAAGTGGTCACAAGAATCTGACCCTCATAAGAAGGGTCCGTAAGGCTCTCGGGATAACCGGTCATGGCAGTATTAAACACCACCTCGCCAGCGCAAGGAGCCTCATATCCGAAAGAATAACCTTCAAACTTAGAGCCGTCTTCAAGAACAAGCACGGCTTTCTTAGACTTTTGCATTTGTAGAATTTTATGCAAAGTTACAGATATTCTTCCAATCCCGCAAATCGATTTTCAAACAATTTTTAACTTATCCCCACAAAAAATTAATTTAATCTGCTCTTCATTGCATATCAACGTCATTACCAAGAGCATCGACTGCGTATAATGGTAGATTGATGAGTTTCTCCTCCCGCCTATAATCTGCCATTGAGATTCTATATGCGCGGATGGGAGAATAATCTGCAATATACTGCTTCAGACTCTTTGCATTAAGGTTGGTTTCAGCTTTAACCTCCAAGGGTAAAATATCATTCTCTTGTTGAATAAGAAAGTCAATTTCAAGACTGGAATTCGCCTTGGCCCAATAATATGGTTTAAAATACTCTACCAACTGTTGCGCTACATACTGCTCGGTCATAGCCCCCTTAAATTCAGTGTAAATTGCATTTCCGTTTGATATGGTTGATAAAGTCAAATCACACATGGCTCCCATAAGACCTACATCAAGCAGAAATATCTTAAAAATAGAACGCGATTCATAGCTTGCCAACGGTATTCGTGGTGCCGTAACATTTGGCACTTTTATCAGCAAACCTGCATCTATAAGCCATTGAAGAGCATCCTCGTATTGTCTGGCACGAGCCCCCTCACGCACTACTCCATATATAAACTTTCTGTTATCCTTGCTTAATTGTTCGGGTAGCGATCTCCACACCTGTCCAATTCTTGGCACCTCACTTAGCGGTGCATGCTTAGAGAAGTCACGCTCATAACTTAACAGAATTTCCTTTTGAATTTCACGACATTCCTGCCAATTTCCGCTGGATGAAAATTCCTTTACCACTTCGGGCATTCCACCTATCAAATAATACTGTTTTAGAAGTTCTCGATATTTTGAAGAAAGCGTATTGATTGGCTCCCAATTTTGCTCCTTAATAAGGTTGGCCAATCCACTCTCCCCCACAGCTTCTAAAAATTCTATGAAATTCATTGGATAGAGTGTAAGAAACTGCACTTTACCAACCGGAAAGGATAGTCGCTTATGCAGATTAACACCCAGCAAAGAACCGGCAGCAATTACATGCTGTTCCGGGGCATTCTCACAAAAATATTTAAGTGCTGTGATTGCACCCTCCGCTTCCTGAACTTCATCAAAAAAGATCAGAGTCTTGCCAGGCACACAAATCTCACCCGTAGCTGCAGAAATCGTAACGAGAACTCTCTTGACATCATAATCTGTTTTAAACAGTTCCCTCAGATGTATGCTCTCCTCAAAGTTTATGTAAATAAGATTTTCATAATATTGCTTTGCAAACTCTTTTACCAACCACGTCTTACCAACCTGACGGGCACCCTCTACAAGCAAAGGCTTACGTCTGGTGGAATTTTTCCAAGTCACGAGTTTATTAATTGCTAATCTATTCATTATAAATGTATTTGCTATTTATAAATCAAAATATTATGACATCTGAGCAACTATGCAACACAAAAGTCGTACGACTTTTGTGTCAAGCATGCACATTTCTCATACGACTTTTGTGCAAAACCTACACATTTTAAGGACGACTTTCTTCCGCAAAGGTAATAAATTTTTCTATAAAAACACATCAAATCCCAACATTCCCCCGAAAAAGTGTAGTGCAACCACATTTATTCCCACGAAAAAGTGTGGTTTGACTACACTTTTTCGTGGGAATAAATGTAATTGAGAATAAATGTAACTGTCAAGGTAAATGCAACGCCACCTAAATATTTTATATCTAAGTTAAAAATCATTTGGTAACTTGAGAAATAAAGTGTAATTTTGCAGTGTTTATGGAAAAGGATATTCTCATAAAAAATGCGTATCTTGCACCCGACCAAAGGGAGGGTAGGCGAGATATTTTCATATCTAAAGGTAAGGTTGTCGCTGTTGCGCCCAGCGCAGAGAGGCAGTTTGCCCAATTTGAAAAGCAAAATTCCAAGCGAGATAAAAACAGTTCCTGCCGCGTAATTGAGGCAGACGGATTGACAGTTATTCCCGGGCTTGTGGATGTGCATGTGCACCTCCGTGAGCCTGGTTTTTCATATAAGGAGACCATAGCGCAAGGGTCCGAGGCGGCTGCCGCCGGCGGTTTTACCACCGTCTGCACTATGCCCAACCTCAACCCGGCTCCCGACTCGCTCGACACGCTCGAACAGCAACTCGAAATTATTCGCCGTGACGCCTGCATCGAAGTTCTCCCCTACGCCACCATCACCAAGACTCGTCTCGGCGCCGAACTGGTGGACTACGAGGCGCTGGCACCACTGGTGGCAGGATTCTCGGACGACGGTTCCGGCATTCAGGACGAGGATGTTATGCGTCGCGCCATGCAGGCCATTGCCCCAACCGGCAAGATTCTTGCTGCCCACTGCGAGGTTAACGAGCTCCTGCGCAAAGGGTATATCCACGACGGCGAATATGCTCGCAAACACGGCCACCGCGGCATCTGCTCCGAAAGTGAATGGCGCGAAGTGGAACGCGACATCCGTCTGGCCGAAGAAACTGGTTGCCGACTCCATATATGCCATATCTCAACTGCCGAAAGTGTACAGCTAATCCGCGAGGGGAAAGCCCGTGGAGTCAAGGTGACCTGCGAAACAGCACCGCACTACCTCACTTTTACCGACAAGGACCTCGAGGAAGACGGTCGCTTCAAGATGAACCCTCCCATCCGCAGTCAGCGCGACAAGGATGCGCTGATTGAGGGTATCAAGGATGGCACCATCGACATGATTGCCACCGACCACGCACCGCACTCTGCCGACGAAAAAAACAAAGGGCTCGAAAAGAGCGCTATGGGTGTAGTAGGACTAGAAACTGCATTCTCAGCATCATACACCTCGCTGGTACTCACCGGAATAATACCGTTTGAGCGCCTTGTGGAACTGATGTGCACCGCACCGCGACGCATATTCGGCATCAAGGGTGGCATAAACCCCGGCGACCGTGCCGACATCACACTGGTAGACCTGGACAAAGGGTGGATTGTCACCCCCGACGAATTCAAAACCAAAGGGCGCGCCACTCCGTTTGCCGACTGCATACTGATAAGCAAGCCGGTAACCACTATCGCTAAAGGAAAAATCGTTTACAACGAACGCTAAGATATCTGAAATGAACAAAAATCAACAGAACCGCTATAAACAGCATAACTTCACAATCCTCGAAAACAGGCTCATAGCACGCCACACATGGCTTATGCGCCTGGAAGGGGACACATCGGAGCTTACCGCACCGGGACAGTTTGTGAATCTGGAGGTGGAAGGGTGCTTCCTGCGTCGCCCCATCTCGGTGTGCGACTACTCGGCAACGACCCTCACCCTACTCTACGACACCGTTGGCAAGGGAACCGAACGGATGAGCCGCATGACTCCCGGGGAGTCAATCAACCTCCTCTCGGGGCTCGGCAACGGCTTCTGGACCAATGTCGACACCGTGGCACCGCTGCTGGTGGGTGGCGGCATCGGGTGCGCTCCCCTATTGGCGCTTGCCAAGCAGCTTAAGTCCGAAGGGAAACACCCGGAGGTCATACTCGGCTTCAACACCGCCGCCGATGTGGTAATGACCGACATGTTTGCCGAAATCGATGTCCCCTGCCGCATATCGACAGCCGACGGCTCGATGGGTGTCAAGGGGTTTGTGACCGACGCCATGCGTCAGGCTGCCGACGAGGGTAAGAATTACGACTACTTCTACGCCTGCGGTCCCCTCCCCATGCTTAAAGCGCTGACACTCGGCACCGAAATCCCCGGTCAGCTCAGTCTTGACGAGCGTATGGCCTGCGGATTCGGAATCTGCATGTGCTGCTCGCTCCAAACCCGCGACGGCGCAAAGAGAATATGCAAAGACGGTCCTGTATTCACCAAAGACGAATTGATATGGAAATGACACACCGCTCCCCCATCGTTCACGACCCGCGCCTTGAGGTGGAAATCTGCGGCGTGAAGCTCCACAACCCCATTATCCCGGCCAGCGGCTGCTTCGGCTACGGATATGGGATGACCGAATTTTACGATATCGACATCCTCGGTTCGATTTCGTTCAAGGGTACTACCCTCGAGCCCCGATATGGCAACCCGCTCCCCCGCACCGCCGAGTGCTACGACGGTATGATCAACTCCGTGGGGCTCCAGAACCCCGGGATACACAAGGTAATCTCCGAAGAGCTGCCCCGCATGCGCCAGGCCTTCCACAACCCCATCATAGCCAACATCAGCGGCTTCTCAATCGACGAGTATGTGGAGTGCTGCCGACTCATTGACAAGGAAAAACAGGTGGAAATCATCGAACTCAACGTGAGCTGTCCCAACGTGCATGGTGGCGGCATGGCATTCGGCACATGTGCTGCCTCGGTGGCCGAAGTGGTGCGCGAAGTTAAAAAGGTAATTACCAAACCCCTGATAGTAAAACTCTCCCCCAACGTAACCGACATCGTGGAGATTGCCAAGGCTGCCGAACAGGCCGGTGCCGACGGGTTATGCGTCATCAATACACTTTTGGGTATGCGCATCAACCTCAAAACCGGCAAACCGGTGGTGGCAAACGTAATGGGAGGGTTTTCTGGACCCGCCATCTTCCCGGTCGCACTCCGCATGGTGTGGCAGGTATCGCATGCCGTCAACATACCGGTGATAGGTTGCGGTGGTGTATCGACTGCCGAAGACGTAATTGAGATGATGATGGCAGGCGCCAAAGCCGTGGAAGTCGGCACCGCCAACCTCATCAACCCCTACGCCTGCCCCGACATCATCACCTCCCTCCCCACCACAATGGACAAATACCGCATCCCCTCCCTCTCCGAGCTAACCGCTAAGGCCTAAGGACCAACGACTTTAGAATCCTTAAGGTCCCTAAGGTCCCTAAAGTCCCTAAGGTCCCATAGCGTCGCGTAGCCACTAATGACTAAACTATCTGCCGGATTCCGGCCTAATGACTAAAGACTAACGACTATAAATATGAACAGAGACGTAATTATAGCCTGCGACTTCGCAAGCGCCGAAGAAACCCTCCGTTTCCTCGACCTCTTCAAAGACGAACCCCGCAAACCGTTCCTAAAAATCGGTATGGAACTATACTATGCCGCCGGGAATGAGATTGTTAAGGAAATCAAACGCCGCGGACACAAGATATTCCTAGACCTCAAACTCCACGACATCCCCAACACCGTGCGCAAGGCGATGAAGGTGCTCTCGAACCTTGACGTAGACATGACCAACGTGCATGCTGCCGGCACCGTCGACATGATGCGTGCCGCTCTCGAAGGGCTCACCCGCCCCGACGGTTCGCGCCCCATGCTCATCGCTGTAACACAGCTTACCAGCACATCGGAAGAGCGCATGCAGAACGAGCTTCTAATTAACGCCACCATCGGCGACACTATCATGAAATATGCCGAAAATGCAGCTCAGGCAGGACTCGACGGCGTGGTTTGTTCGCCGCTCGAAGCCGGCATTGTCAAAGAGCGTTGCGGTGCCGACTTCAAGACCGTCACCCCCGGCATCCGCTTTGCCGACGCAGCCGCCGACGACCAGGTGCGCATCACCACCCCGGCACGCGCCCGCGAAATCGGTTCCGACTTCATTGTAGTAGGACGCCCCATCACCGCCGCCCCCGACCCGGTAGCCGCCTACCGCCGCTGCGTCGCCGAGTTCCTTTCCACCAATGCATAATTCATAATGCATAATTCATAATGCATAATGAAGCTGCGCCAGCCATTACGACTGCTACATGCGCCAGCCATTACAACTGCTACATGCGCCAGCCATTACGCCTGCTACATGCGCCAGCTTATAGTGCCGCTTTGAGTTCTGTGTGAGCCCATAGGGCGAATCTCCAATCTCCTTCACAAACTCCGGTCTAATGACTAACGACTAATGACTAACGACTAAAAAAGAAAATATGACCTCACAAGAAATAGCCAAGAGTGTAGCCAAAGCGCTCCTCGACATCAAAGCCGTGTTCCTTCGCCCCGAAGAACCATTCACCTGGGCCAGCGGAATCCAGTCTCCCATCTACTGCGACAACCGCCTCATCCTCTCCAACCCCGAAGCCCGCAAGGTGGTTGAAAACGCCATCGCCGCCACCGTGGCTCGCGAATACCCCGAAGCAGAGTCGCTGATGGGAACCAGCACTGCCGGCATTGCACACGCCGCCATCGCCGCCTGGATACTGGACCGCCCCATGGGTTACGTGCGCGGCAGCGCCAAAGACCACGGCCGCAACAACCGCATCGAGGGTAAACTCGAACCCGGCACAAAAGTTGTTGTAATCGAAGACCTTATCTCAACAGCCGGCAGCTGCATCGACGTTGTGGACACACTCCGCGAAGCCGGTGCCGAAGTGTTGGGTGTAGTAAGCATCTTCACCTACGGAATGCAGAAAGGTCTTGACCGCCTCGCAGCCGCCAACGTCAAGAATATCTCGCTCTCCAACCTCGACACACTGCTCGATGTTGCCGTTGAAGAAAACTATATCACCCCCGCTGCCAAGGAGGCCATCACCACCTTCCGCAACAACCCCTCCGACCCCAGCTGGGCAACTCTTCTTTAATTCATAATGCATAATTAACAAGAATAGATCCCCTTCTGCCCGACGTGCATCTATATCTATTATCTTTTATCTAATAAAATATGCGCCACTTAATTGACCCCACCGATCTCTCGCGCAAGGAAACCGAAGAGATCATCGACCTTGCTCTCGACATAATCGCAGACCGCCCCAAATATGCCGAGGTCTGCAAGGGTAAAAAGCTCGCTACACTGTTCTACGAGCCCTCCACACGCACCCGCCTATCGTTTACCGCCGCCATGATGGAGCTCGGTGGCAACGTACTTGGCTTCTCGGACGCCAAAAGCTCTTCGGTGAGCAAAGGGGAAACGGTGGCTGACACAACCAAGGTAATCTCCTGCTTTGCCGACATCATCGCCATGCGCCACTATGAAGAGGGGGCTGCATACGTAGCTGCCCGCAACGCCACCATACCGGTAATCAACGCCGGCGACGGCTCGCACGCCCACCCCACCCAGACCCTTACCGACCTGCTTACCATACGTCGCGAACTGGGTCGTCTGGACAACATCACCATCGGATTCTGTGGCGACCTTAAGTTTGGACGCACCGTACACTCGCTCATCAAGGCACTGTCGCGCCACAACGGCGTCAAGGTTATCCTTATCGCCCCCGAGCAGTTGCGACTCCCCGACTACATGAAGCATGAGGTGTGCGACAAGAATGGTATCGAGTGCCGCGAAGTGGAATCGATGGAAGAGGTAATGCCCGAACTCGATGTACTATACATGACCCGCGTGCAGAAAGAGCGCTTCCTCGACGAGGAAGAGTTTGAACGCGTCAAAGACAGCTTCATCCTCACCCCCGACAAGCTTGAGACTGCCAAGCCCGAAATGCGCATCCTCCACCCGCTGCCCCGCGTCAACGAGATTACCGTCGAGGTTGATGCCGATCCGCGTGCCGCCTACTTCCGCCAGGTTGAAAACGGCAAATTTGTACGTATGGCTCTTATCCTCACCCTGTTGAAGCATGCTGCCGAGGAGGGTGTAACCGAGATGCCGCTCCCCGAGGGGACACTGGTCAACGAACTGGAATGCTCCAACCACCGCTGCATCTCGAACATGGAGAACGTAGATGCTCTCTTCCGCCCCTGCGACGACGGCGTGGAGCCCTACCGCTGCGTATACTGCGAGTCGCGCGCCAAGCACGGCTCTCGTCGATAAGACCGTTTGAGTCGGCGAGTTAAGCTGAGTTTAACTAATATTTATTAAAAATACCCTGCAATACACAATTTGCAGGGCATTTTTATTGTTAACAAATAGATAGGGGGCGAGTGGCGAGAATCTTGCACAAACCCGCCACTCCCCTACCTGATTACCAATTACTCTTAAGCAACTTACGAAAAGGAAACTACTATATGGGAAAGATTACTATAATCGGTGCCGGCGTAATGAGTTCGGCAATGGCATTCCCCGCTGCCGAAAACGGTCATGAAGTCTATATTGTTGGTACACCCTACGACCGCGCCATTATTGAAAACTACCGTGTCACTCGCCGCAACGACAAGTTTGACCGCCCATTTCCCGAAAACGTACACTTCGACTACATCGAGGACTGGCAGGAAGTGGTCCGCGGGTCCGACTTCGTTATCGGAGGGGTATCCACCATGGGTGCCGAATGGTTTCTGGAAGAAATTCTGACCTATCTCGACCCCTCAATCCCGGTGCTGGTGGTCACCAAGGGTCTACGCGCCACCGACGACGGTTCTCTATTCTCATACCCCGGCTACTGGGTCAACGAGCTCGCCAAGCGCGGCATACACCGCGACATCTGCGGCATGGGTGGTCCATGCATCAGCTACGAACTTGTGGCTCACGACCCCACCTACGAAGCCCTATGCGGCATGGACAGCGATGCACTGCGACTCATGAAGGAGATGCTGGAACGCCCCTACTTCACAATTTCGCTAACCAACGACGTTATCGGTCTGGAAAGTGCAGTGGCTTTCAAGAATGCCTACGCTCTGGCGGTGGGTATCGTCATCGGTATGAACATCCGCGAACATGGTGCCGACGCCACCCCACGCTACAACTCGCAGGCTGCCGCCTTTGCCCAGGCTGTGCGCGAAACACATATGCTCATGCAGTTGCAGGGTGGCACCTGGGACAGCGAGACAGTAGGGCTCGGCGACCTCTTTGTGACCATAGCCGGAGGACGCACCCGCGCCTGCGGCATACTTATCGGCGAGGGTGCCAACAGCGACGAAGTCAAGGAGAAGCTGGCTGGCAACACCCTCGAATCGTTGGTAATCACCAAGATAATAGGTAAGGCGATGCGCAAAAAGGCTGAACTCGGACTCATTGACCTGCGCGACTTCCCCCTGATGATGCACGTGGTGGACCTCCTGGACCGCGAAATCCCCGACACAGCTCTCCCCTTCGCCTCATTCACATTCACCAACCTCAAAGAAATATAAAATTTTCGTTAAAAATAACTAAGGAGGGTTTTGGAATTGAGCGGGATTATTTGTAACTTTGCACCGTAATTTTCCGCTACTCGAAATGAACACTTTTTCTCCACATATCCAGTGCTGCAGGTGCAAAAAGCGCACGACTTTGCGTGGGGATAAATGTGTGGTTACAAGCGTGATTATGCATAAATTAAAGAAAGTGTGCGCATGCGGCAAGATACGCCCCAACGTGCACCTATAGATACACAGGCGCCCGGCTCGACAGAACCGGGCGCCTGAGTTTTTTCCACGAATATAACTTTAATGCATATTTGCAATAAACCACTGTAAAAAGCTTACTTTTTTCAAGCTTTGACTGTAAAAACTTAGGTAAATGAAAGTTGGAATTGTGATGGGCTCCACAAGCGATTGGGATGCCATGAAGGGAGCTGCCGAAATCCTTGACTCGTTCGGCGTTGAATATGAAAAGAGAGTGCTCAGCGCTCACCGCACACCTGCCGCACTCGAAGAGTGGGCATCGTCGGCTCGCGACCGCGGTTTCTGCACCATCATTGCAGGTGCCGGCGGCGCCGCACACCTGGCCGGGGTCGTAGCAGCGTTCACAACACTGCCCGTAATCGGTGTCCCGGTAAAATCGCGTTCGCTCGAGGGTCTCGACTCGCTCCTGTCAATGGTGCAGATGCCCCCCGGCATCCCCGTGGCATGCGTCGGCATCGACGGCTCCAAAAACGCCGCTCTCCTCGCCATTGAGATGATGGGTATCACCAACCCCGAGATGAAGAGCAAGCTCGATGACTTCCGCGCCGAACAGGCCGCTAAAATTCTGGCAACAGAGATTTGATTGACAAAAATCTGATTGCCAACGTATCTAATTAAGCAACAACAACATCCTTATTCATAAGAGAACCATAGTAATGGGAATCAGCGAACAGAAATCACGAATTTTCGTAGAAAAGCGTCCGGAATTCCGCACCGAAGCGGAATCTCTGCGTCGCGAACTCAATTCCAATTTAGGTCTTGACATCAAAAATCTGCGCGTGCTCTGCGTGTACGACCTTTTCGGCTTTACCCCCGAACTGCAGGAGAAGAGCGCATACCGCGTATTTGGCGAACCAGCCACCGACGCCGTTACCGACGATGCCGCCATCAACGGTATGCCGCACCTGGCCATCGAGCCGCTTCCGGGTCAGTTTGACGCACGCGCCAACTCGGCCGAAGAGTGCGTAAGACTTATCGAACCCTCTGCCGAAATCGAAATCAGCAGCGCCAAACTCCTTGTTTTTGACGAAACAGTAGGGGAGCAGGAGCTGGCTAAAATAGCTAAATACTGCATCAACGGTGTTGAATCGCGTGCCAAAAACCTTGACGTTCTTGCGCGCCCCGAGCGTGCAGCCGCTAAGCCGGTAAAGACTCTCGACGGGTTCCGCGCCATCACTGCAGAGAATGCTCCTGCTTACTGCAAGGAGAACGGCCTTGCCATGAACGGCGACGACCTGATGGAAGTGGTGGCTTACTTTACCAAAGAGGGTAGAGACCCCAACGAAACCGAGCTCCGCATCCTCGACACCTACTGGAGCGACCACTGCCGCCACACTACATTCACCACACACCTCACCGACATCGAAATCGAGCCTTCGTTCCTGAACGACTCCCTGACTTCGGCCCTCGCCGACTGGAAGGAGACCCGCAAGAACCTGGGGCGCGAAAACAAGACCCTCTGCCTCATGGACCTCGCCACCATCGGCGCCCGCTATCTCCGCAAAGAGGGGTTCCTCGAGGACCTGGAACAGAGCGAGGAGAACAACGCCTGCTCCATCTATGTAGACGTGGATGTGGACGGTTGCACCGAGCGCTGGCTGCTGCAGTTCAAAAATGAAACTCACAATCACCCCACCGAGATAGAACCATTCGGCGGGGCATCAACATGTCTTGGAGGTGCCATCCGCGACCCGCTGAGCGGACGCAGCTATGTATACCAGGCAATGCGCGTAACGGGTGCCGGCGACATCTACAAGCCTGTGGCTGAAACCATGGAGGGTAAGTTGCCGCAGCGCGTAATTTCGCTCAAGGCAGCTGCCGGATACTCCAGCTATGGCAACCAGATCGGTCTTGCCACAACTCATGTTCGCGAAATATATCACCCCGGCTACGTGGCCAAGCGCCTCGAAGTGGGTGCCGTGGCAGGTGCCGTCAAGGCATCGGATGTGCGCCGCGAACGCCCGCAGCCCGGCGATGTTATCCTGATGTTTGGCGGTCGCACAGGCCGCGACGGCATAGGTGGTGCCACCGGTTCATCCAAGGAACACAACGAGGCTTCGCTCGAAGAGTGCGGCAGCGAGGTGCAGAAAGGTAACGCCCCCGAAGAGCGTAAAATTTCACGCCTTTTCCGCCGTCCCGAGGTAACTCGTCTTATCAAGAAATCAAACGACTTCGGTGCCGGAGGTGTGAGCGTTGCAATCGGCGAACTCACCGACGGGCTTGACATTTATCTGGACCGTGTCACAACAAAATATTCGGGACTTAACCCTACAGAACTTGCCATCTCCGAGTCGCAGGAGCGTATGTCTGTTGTAGTCGAACCCAAGGACCGCGAAGAGTTTGAGCGCTACTGCCGCGAAGAGAACATCGAAATCCGCCACGTGGCAGATGTAACCGACCGCGGACGCATGCGCATGTTCTATAACGGCGAAGTGGTTGCCGACCTCTCACGCGAATTTATCGACTCGGCTGGTGCTCCCCACTATGCCAAGGTAAAAATAGGGGAGGTGGAGCAGCGCAATCCCTTCACACGCAACGTTGAGGGTGCCACCCTCCGCGAGCGTTTCCTCAACAACCTTGCCGACGACAACGTAACCTCGCAAAAGGGTCTTATCGAAATGTTCGACTCCACAATCGGAGCTTCGACCGTGCTCGTTCCCTTTGGCGGCAAGACACTCCGCACCGAGACTCAGGCCAGTGTGCAGAAACTCCCCGTAGGTAGCCGTCACACCGACACAGCCTCAATCATGACCTTCGGTTTCAACCCCTATATCAGCAGCTGGAGCCCATTCCACGGTGCCGAATACGCTGTGGTTGAATCGCTTGCCAAGGCCACTGCCGCCGGTGCCGACTTTGCACGTCTCCGCTTCTCGTTCCAGGAATACTTTGAGCGCATGAACTCCGAAAAGGCTTGGGGAAAACCCCTCGCCGCACTCCTCGGTGCCCTCGAAATGCAGCTTGCCTTCCGCCTCCCTGCCATCGGTGGCAAGGACTCGATGAGCGGTACATTCAACGACATCAACGTTCCCCCCACACTTATCTCGTTCACCGCAGGCACAGTCGATGCACGCAAGGTAATTTCACCCGAGTTTAAGAAGGGTGGCAACCATATCTACCTGGTGCGTCACACCCCCAATGCCGACTTCACCCCCGACACAGCTTCGCTGATTCAGAACTTCAATAATATCCGCAAGGGTATCGAGTCGCGTGCCATCACATCGGCATGGAGCGTAGGGTTCGGCGGCGTTGCCGAGGGTATTGCCAAGATGAGTTTCGGCAACGGTGTCGGAGCTGATATCAACCTTGACGAAGAGACACTCTTCGCCTACGGCAACGGCTCAATCATCGTCGAGAGCGAACAGGAACTCAACTTCCCCAATGCCGAACTTATCGGTCATACCATCGCAGAACCCACACTCCGCATCAACGGCGAAGTGATTACAATCGATGAAAGCTTTGATGCCAACCGCGTAAAATTCACCGAGATATACCCCGACCGCAGCGGTGTTACCGGCAGCGTGGAGAACGCTACATCGGGCGCATGCACCGCCAAATGGGAAGGTGAGAAGACCGAACATCCGATTGTTTACCTCCCCGTGTTCCCCGGCACAAACTGCGACTATGACATGACCAAGGCATTTGAGCGCGAAGGGGCAGAGGTACGCACCTCGGTGTTCTGCAACCTTACCGCCGAAGACATAGAACGCAGCGTCCGGGAGATGGCTGATCATATCGACCAGGCACACATCCTCGGCATCAGCGGTGGCTTCTCGGCCGGCGACGAACCCGACGGCAGCGGCAAGTTTATTGCCAACATCCTGCTCAACGACACCGTGAAGGGAGCCATCAAGCGCCTGCAAGCTCGCGGTGGTCTGATTATCGGTATCTGCAACGGCTTCCAGGCTCTTGTCAAATCGGGTCTCCTTCCGTTTGGCAATATCGGTGAACTTTCAGCAGAGTCTCCGACACTGTTCCACAACGACATCCACCGTCACATCTCGCAGATGGTGACCACACGCATCGGCTCGGTTGCATCCCCCTGGTTGGCAGGGTTTGAGGTGGGCGATCTGCACAGCATAGCCGCATCACACGGCGAAGGTAAGTTTATGGCATCCCCCGAACTTGCCGCTCAGTTGCGCCAAAACGGTCAGATAGCGTTCCAGTACACCGACGCGGAGGGTAACGCCACCATGAATTCACCCGAGAACCCCAACGGCTCGGTCGAAGCAATCGAAGGTATCATATCCCCCGACGGCCGCATCCTCGGCAAGATGGGTCACTCGGAGCGTTACGGCGAAGGGTTGTTCAAGAACATCCACGGCAACAAGAACCAGAACCTGTTCCGCAACGCCGTAAATTACTTTAAATAACTAAAAGACTTAAGAAAAGATATGGCAAAAAGTTATGAAGCATCCGGAGTAAACCTTGAAGCCGGATATGAAGTGGTTTCGCGCATCAAAAAGCACGTTGCCTCTACCAACATCCCGGGTGTGATGGGAAACATCGGAGCTTTCGGAGGTATGTTCGACCTCGGCTCACTCGGTTATAAACACCCCATTCTTGTGAGCGGCACCGACGGCGTCGGTACCAAGTTGAAGATTGCCTTCGCTCTCGACAAACACGACACCATCGGCATCGATGCCGTAGCAATGTGCGTTAACGACGTATTGGCACAGGGTGCAAAGCCGCTCGTATTTCTCGACTATGTTGCAGTAGGGAAGAACATCCCCGCAGTGGTCGAAGGGATTGTGGCAGGTGTCAGCGAAGGGTGCCGTCAGGCAGGTTGCGCCCTCGTGGGTGGTGAAACCGCCGAAATGCCCGGCATGTACTCCGAAGGTGAATATGACATAGCAGGTTTCACCGTAGGAGCCGTAGAAAAAAGCAAACTCATTGACGGTTCTAAGGTTAAGGTTGGCGACATCCTCATCGGCATCGCTTCATCAGGGGTACACTCCAACGGTTTTTCGCTGGTGCGCAAGGTAGTGTCGGACAGCAACCTCGACTTCAGCGATAAGCTCGAAGAGACCGGCGACCAGACACTGGGCGAAATGCTCCTTACCCCCACCAAGATATATGTAAAGCAGGTGCACAAGGTACTCGACGAAGTTGACGTACACGGCATTGCACACATCACCGGCGGCGGCTTTGACGAAAACATCCCCCGCATTCTCAAGGAAGGACAGGGAATCGAAGTTACCGAAGGTAGCTGGGAGATACTCCCCGTTTTCCGTCTGCTCGAGAAATATGGCAAGATACCTCACCGCGAGATGTTCAACATCTTCAACATGGGTATAGGTATGGTACTCGCCGTTGACGAAGCCGACGTTCCCCGCACACTCGAAATCCTGACCGAATGCGGCGAAAAAGCTTCGGTAATCGGCAAAATCGTTGAGGGCACCGGCGTCACCATCCTCTAATTGGTCCAGCCACCGTTAGCGCAGAAGCTACCCCAGCGCAGCCACCGTTAGCGCAGAAGCTACCCCAGCGCAGCCACCGTTAGCTTTGAGTTCTGTGTGAGCCCAACGGGCGAAAAGCCGCGCCTCGCGCGCTAATGACTAACGACTACAGACTAATGACTAAAAAAACTAATGACTAAAAATAAAAAAATAGCTATATTTGCCAGCGGCAGCGGCTCCAACTTTGAGGCCATTGTCAAAGCTGTTGAGGAAGGAAGAATCCGCAACTGCGAGGTGGCACTATGCTTCTGCGACCAGCCCGGTGCCTACGTCACCGAGCGCGCCGAAAAGCACCGCATACCGGTGCTGGTGGCGCACCCACGCGACTTCGGAGGATCCAAAGCCGCATTCGAAGCATCGGTGGCCGACATCCTTGACGAATGCGGCATCGACCTGGTCTGCCTGGCAGGGTATATGCGCATAGTAGGGGAGACCCTGCTGAGCCGCTACGAAGGGAGGATTATCAACATCCACCCGGCGTTGCTACCCTCGTTTCCGGGAGCACACGGCATCCGCGACGCATTCGACTACGGAGTGAAGGTATACGGAGTTACCGTGCACTATGTCAACGCACAGGTGGACGGCGGCAAGATTATCGACCAGGAAGCATTCCACTACGACGGCACGGACATCGACGAGCTCGAGACCCGCATCCACCAGGTGGAACACCGCCTCTACCCGTCCGTAATAGCCCGCCTCTGCGAGCCAGAATAAGGCGCAACCCAAAGCGGTAGCTAAAACCCAGGCGCAGCCATCGTCCGCGCGAAGCCCGTCCCGTTCCGGAGCTCGGCTCCTGCAGCAGG
>QLIP01002138.1_pt1 | contig 17859 bp, 17 predicted proteins | sample 1769771 | NCBI WGS metagenome assembly QLIP01 (sample SAMN09428762, study PRJNA476227) | Gut metagenome, whole genome shotgun sequencing project. | isolation source: cecum | host: Rhizomys sinensis | place: China: Jinsha town of Minqing, Fujian Province | collected 2013-09-23
TCTGCGGCTTAGAATTAACAAGAATTTTTAAACAGCCTCTAAAGATTACGGAAAACTTAGAGCCAAAGACAATTGATATTGTAAGATGTCTTTCATTATTATCAGAGTATACAGTTAAAAAGAATACGACAGTAATGGTAGGGTATTCGTCATATTCTTCGCGAGAGAACTACTATGCCGATTATGTATCTTATTTGCTTAATTTAGAGCAACAAGACAGAATTGATAAATTTAATGGTTTTAATTTTAATGACACATTTGGCAATGGGGTTTGGGAAAAGAGATTTGATAAGCTTGCAGAATTTATAAAAGAGGTAGTTACTACTGCACTTATTGATAAAAAACAAAAGGCTTTTTCAAGTTGGATTGAAGCTGACTATTGGCTGTTTGGCGCAATATATTATATATTGTTTAAAGGATGGAGCATCAATATGCCTGAACTAAAGAAGGCACATCTGGTCAAGAAAATATTAAATAAAAAAGACGATATTACGTATAGTCGCACACCTAACCAATTGAAAAATCTTCGCGATAGAATGGAAGAATCAATACTATTCTTTGAAAAAATTTCAATTCCGTCAGAGCAATGAATCCGTTAGGTCACGATAAATTTATTCTTCAGCCCATATCATCTATAATAGCCGAAACAACGACTTCGTGCAATGGAATAGGTTGGGGTATGGAAACATATCCGTTGGCATTGTTTGTATTGCAAAGTACATATTTGCATATGACGGGCGCCTTAGAGCAAAAATTGAAATGTATGTGCTGGGAAGTCGCCTCTGTAGATTATGACTTTAGATACAAGCTGTTGCAGGAGAAGTTGGGCGAATGTTCGAACTATGATGACAAGAAAAAATTGTTTAAGAAGATATATAAATGTCTTTCTGAATATGGTACTATAGAGTTTACAACTATAGAAAAAAAAGTTATAGCCCAGAAGGTTAATAAAGATTTTCAAGACTTATTGGCTAAATCTCCCTTTGCACATTGGTTTCAAAAGCAGTTTAATTTGTTCAAATCTATCGGATTTAGAATTTTAATAAATCAAATTTCAATAGATAAGCTTCCAAATGGAAATATCGAAAAGGTGTATTGTGATTACGTGCATCGTTATAGAAATAGGTTTGCTCATAATCTTACTTCATATCAGCTGAATATGCCAACATTAAGTAAATTGCAAACAAATAATGAAGAGGAAGATAACTACTTCAGGATGCTCTGTATATTGGTATTAATCGACGAAATATATATTGCATTATATAAGAAGTTTGTTGAAATACGTAGTACATATTCGTATTGAGGACTCAATAATCAATCAAGGTTTATTTTGCATTATGTATGATTTTAATAAAGACATAGTAACAGTAGTCGTAGTGACGTATAATTCTGCTAAATTTATTTTAGAGACTTTAGATAGTATCGCTTGTCAGGATTATAAGAATATTGAACTAATAGTTAGTGATGATTGCTCACAGGATAATACTATTGAAATTTGTCAGCAATGGATTGCTGATAATTGTTTAAGATTTAATGGTGCGAAAGTAGTACAAACACCAAAGAACAGTGGTATTTGTGGAAATTACAATTTTGCTCTGAATTTTGTATCAGGAAAAGTAATAAAGTATATTGCAGGCGATGATATTTTATATTCTAACTGCATATCACGACTTGTGACGGCGTATAACGAGGGTCACCATAAAATATTCTTTAGTTCGCTTACTCCTTTTTATGTCGAAAATGAAAAAAAACATTTCTGCAACACGCGTGGTACTGGGTCGGTTGTTTTCGCAAATTATGATCCGAGAAAACAACTTGAGAAGTTGTTTGAAATAATATATCATGCGACCGAGGGGCCAACACTCTTTGTTGAAACAGAAACACTACGGAGACTTGGTGGAATGGATGAAAAATATCCAATGTTGGAGGATTTTCCCATAGCCCTGAAATTTCTTTATAATGATTATACAATTGGTTATATTAATGAACCGCTTGTTTATTATAGAGAATATTCTGAATCCGTGTCAAAGTCAAACAAGAAGTTTGAGTCTATGTTTTTAGAATCATTGTATGATTATAGGATAAAAGTGGCGCGAAGAAGTACTAAATATATACAATTATGGCATTGGGCAATACTAAGGTTAATCGTTAAACTTACTGCCGGTGAACATCATACCCTAAGACAATTTGCAAAAGTGTTGCTCCTAACTGATATTTATGCACTGCAAAATAAGGTGCAATCGATAGCATGTCAAACATCAAAGCCATAACAGTTTACAGTCATGGAGATTCACGGCTGTTGTCCACATGGAGCAATGTGCCGTATTTATTTTGTAAAGCATTGGAACGCAAGGGTATCCATGTTTATAGAGTAAATATTGAATCGAATGCTTTAATTCGTCGTATATATGATACGATTTCGTACAGATTGTTTTTCGGATTGTTTAATTCAAACGCCTGTCCTATTTTTGAAAGGTCCCCGTTTCATCGATGGATCGTGAATAGAAGATTACGGAAAGCAAATGAGCATTATAGCGACTCTGAACTGAATTTATTTCTAAGTTATGCTGCAATAAATAAGTATTCAGATAAACCAAATGTACTTTGGTGTGATTGGACGGATAGAGTGTGTATTGAGCGAATGGGACGAGAGCCTAAGAGTTACGAACAATCGTCTCTAAACCATGAAGATACCACAATTAAAAAAGCAGACTTGGTATACACAATGTTCCCAAAGTGTAAGGAGTATATGGAGCAGTTGTATGGTCGAGAGTTTAGATACTTGAACAGGAATGTAGTTAATACTGTATATAACAGCAAGGTCGATATAGACAGCAATATTAAACGCAGATATGAATCACATAGCATATTGTTTATTGGCAATCACAGATACATGTCGGCTGCAAAGGAATTGATAGAGGCATTTAGAATAATAAAAAGTGTCTTTTCGGATTTAGAATTGCATATTATTGGAATGTCGTATGCTGAATTGAATGTTGAGCAAAGCGCTAAAGGTGTGTTCTGCTACGGCTACTTGCGAAAAGATAACGATAAGGAATGTGATAAATATTACGAATTATTGTTGAACGCTAAGGTATTTGTGAATCCAGCTACACAATGGGGAGGTTATAGTAGCACGATTGAGGCAATGTATTATGGATGTCCCGTTATAATTTCACCATATGAAGATTTTGTGGAGGAGTTTGGAATGGAAATAGACTTTGGTTTATACCATCGGCAAGGAATGTTAGCCTCTGAACTTAGAGAGATTTTGAACCTTCCATATGAGCAATATAGACATTTGGCAAAAAAAGCAGCAAATCGCGTTGAGGATTATACATGGGATAATTATATTGAATGTTTGCTTAAAGATTTAGAGGACCTCACAAGATGATAACCATTTATGTCTAAAAGCATCTGTTTTATATTTCCGCATCCGGTGCCCGGGCCTACGGGAGGGTATATGGTGGTGTATGAGTATGCCAATCGGTTTGTAGCCGATGGGTATGAGGTACACATCGTGTACTCGGGATCGATATATTGGATGCGTAAATCTTTGCGGTTTAAGCTTACAAATTGTGTGAGATATGTTCAAACTGCGATTAAGGGATTTTCGGGCCGACGATGGTTTGCCCTCGACTCTCGGGTTAAGGAGCATTTTACTTTGTCGATGAACTATCGCCATGTGCCTAAAACGGATGTTTATATAGCTACGTCGCCATATACAGCCGAGTATCTCGAGCAGTATCCTATCGATGCTGAGCGCAAGTTTTATTTTATTCAAGGAAAAGAAGATTGGGGTCCTGGTATCAAGGCCATACTGACCAAGACATACCATGCCAATCTTAGAAAAATTGCTGTGTCGCGATGGTTGCAGGCAATGTTGAAAAACGAGTATGGCGAGGATAGCGGCTTTGTGCCCAATGGTTTTGATTTCAATAAATTTACGTTGGTAAATAATCCAGAAGACAGAAAGAGGGACTCAGTATCGTTTATGTACAGCGCACAGCCATTGAAGCGTTGCGAAGATATAATAGAGGCGTTGAAGATGGTAAAGCAAAAGTATCCTACTCTCACAGCAACAGCTTTTGGCTTGCAGGAACGACCTGCAGATTTACCAATTTGGATAGAATACCATCAAATGCCTGATGGTAGTACACACAATGCTATCAACAACCAGTCGGCGATATTCGTTGCATCAAGTGAGTCGGAAGGCTGGGGCCTTACTGTGGGCGAGGCCATGATATGCGGGCAGGCGGTGTGTTGCACTGATAACGACGGTTATAAAGAAATGGCAATCTATGGCCATACGGCTCTTCTCTCACCGGTACGCAATCCACAAGCCCTTGCAGATAATATTATAAGACTAATTGAAGACCTGGAATTGCGCATCAGAATTGCACACCAGAGCCACGAATTCATACAGCAATTCCGCTGGGAAGAGTCGTATGAGATGTTTAAGTCGATTATTAACATCTGAATACTGATATTTATGATTAAAGAAATTAAAACTAAGAAGAGTATGACCGAGCGGGATTTAAACTTTGAATTGCTCCGCATATTGAGTATTATCAGTATCGTTGTTGGGCACATGGGGGCAGTAGGTAAAGGTGTATTTAGTCCACTTACGTATCTTGGCGATGTGAATTGCTTCGTGTTGATTTCGGGATATTTTCTCATTAATTCCAAATTTAAGGCAATTAGGGTTGTCCGGTTGTTTGTTGAAACTATATTCTATTGTTTTATAATAAGTTTTATTTTTGCTCTTACAACTCACGATGTAAGTGTAGGTACATTAATAAAGTCTGCGTTTCCTTTTGCGCCGACCAAGTTCTCATATTGGTTTATAAATAAGTTTCTTGCGCTTTTATTGCTTCAGCCATTTCTTGTGTGTTTAGTAAAACAATTGAACAAAAAGCAGTTTAAATATTTACTGATAATTTTATACTTGATAAACAGTGAGTTTGTAATGTTCTTTCCATTTGCAAAGCTATTTAACAATGGTTTTTCGCTACCATGGATGATTACTGTTTTTCTAACGGGTGGTTATATAAAATTATATAATCCTTTTAGTAGAGTTAGTAATTGGGGAGGGTATTGGATACTTTCCTCGATATGTTTCTACTTAGCGGTGGTCTTCGGAGGAACGTTGTTCCAATTAGGATATAATAATTGGATATTTATGGCGAAGTCTGTAAGCATGTTTATGTGGGTTCGCTCAATCACAATTCCATATTCTTCCATTATAGGAAAGATTATTGCTTTCATCTCTCCTCATGTGTTATCCATATATTTGATTCATTCGCAGAATTTATTATGTAATTGGTTAATAGACAAAGGAGTATCTTTGTCTATATATGATGAATCATATTATACGCTTTTACTTTGGTCTGGATACGGGATTCTTATTATATTATCTTGTGTATTAATTGATAAAGTGCGTATTTTGATTTTTAAAAAGATAGGTATTTTATCATATTTGACTGGAATATCCTCTCGAATTGACAGCCGAATAGAAATAAATGATATTCATAGGGGTAATGTTATGCCTCGTTAAGGATAATGGAAATGACAGTGCATAATAGAGATAGAAGCATATCGATAGCAAAGGGTGTTGCTATAAGTTTGATGGTGATAGGTCATTCACCAGCTCCGGATTGGTTTATCCAATGGATTTATTCATTCCATATGCCATTTTTTTTCTTTGTAAGTGGATATTTATTTAAAGAAAAGCATATCTCTAATCCTGTAGGTTATATAAAAAATAAGATAAAAGGATTGTATATACCTTTTGTAAAGTGGACTTTAATATTTTTGGCATTTCACAACATATTGTTTGCTTGTCATATATATAAAACAGAGTATTCGCTCAATAAATTTATAGATATGGCTATCAGAGCATTTACTTTACGCGGGTCGGAACAACTTTTGGGCGGATACTGGTTCCTGATAGAGGCCTTGTTTTCAAGTCTGATTGCATTCGGAATAATATATTGTACAGATGGTATATCCAAAAAGATTAAGATAGTCAACAAATGGTATGTGTACACATTAACAGTAGTTGTTCTTGTCGCTACAGCTTATCTTTTAGGAGAGAATGCATTGTTGTTTAAAATAAGAAGTGTTACATTGTTGGCGACAGCGTTCTTTTTCGGTGGTTATCTATTTAAAAATTTATTTATAAAAGTACCAGTGGTTGTGAGTATATTATTTATGCTTTCAACTTTTATGATAACAATTTTCTTAAATGAAGGTCTGTCGATAGAGGTCCATGGTTGGAAGACTTTTTTATTTTTTATAATAGCTGCGCTAAATGTAGTATCCATTATATCGATATGCAATGAAGTATCGAAATGGAGATGGAGTAAAATATTGGACTTTATAGGCGCTAATACTTTTATAATATTAACATGGCATTTTTTGTCTTTTAAAGTTGTTTCGTTATTTATTATATGGCGTGAAGGGTTATCATTAGACAGACTATCTGATTTTCCGGGAATTTACTTAGGCAATTCATATGATTGGATTCTATATCTTATATTTGGCATAACTTTGCCTCTGATAGGTATGATAGCTACGAGAAATGCTAAGTTATATCTCAAGTCAAAATATAATCTCAGCTGGATAGCCAGAGAATAGATTTATAATTACGCGAAGTCTATTACGTAAATGTTAATTTGAGCTTTTTACAATGAATATCAATATAATATTAAGTCCCGTTATGGGCACAGGCAGGGTGGCCGAGGCTGCCAGGTTTGTGTTTACCGGTGGTGTGGCTGCTGCTATACAGTATGCTGTGTATCTGCTGTGTCTGGTGGACGATAGAGTGTCGGCTGAAATTGCTACTCCGGTGAGCTATTGTGTGAGCTTGATATTTAATTTTGTATTGTCCAATCTGTTTACGTTCCGCACAAAGCCAAATAAGAAAAATGCTGTGGCTTTTGTTGCCTCCCACATGGTAAATATGGGCCTCCAAACGCTTTTGGTGTCGATCTTTAGCCGTATAATGAGCGATTCGATAGCACTTGTGCCTGCAATGCTGATTTGCATTCCCGTTAACTTTCTGATGGTGCGCTTTGCACTTACCAATCATCGTTTTACAACAAAGTAATATGGCAGATAATTCATCCAAAAGAATTGGTTATATAGATGCAATGCGTGGCTTGGCAATGTTATTTGTCGTGATGGGACATTTATCTTTTTTTTGTACAGGTAGCAAAACAGTTGGGTTATCTTCAGCCTGTGTGTTTATCGAAATTCCATTATTTTTCATGATTAGTGGATTTCTGATGTACAAGCCAAATGGATTTACAAAATCGGGGGGGTAATTTGCTCATTAGCAAAGCTTTATCTTTGGTGGTCCCAGCTGTGTTATTTTTGATAATACGCTTGTTTCAATATGGGATTGATCCTATATATGCTTTTTGTGATTCTTATAAGGATGGCTATTGGTTCACTTTCAGTCTGTTTCAATTATGGTTAATTTACATGTTATATGAAACGTTCGTATTCAAAATTGCAGTTGGAAGTAAGGCTGCGGATTGTGGCTTGATATTTTTAGGAATAATATTGACTATAGCAGCTGTTTATTTTAGAAGAGTGGAAACTGAAGAAGCTCTTATACGTTTTTGTGGATTTGTACATCTGAATAATTTTCTTTATATTGCAATTGGAGTTCTTGTAAAGAAACATTTTGCAAGCGCAATGAGACTATTTAAATCAGGATGGTTTATTTGCTTGTTGTGTATAATTGCATGGTTTGGATATTCATATAGCTTTGGAGATACAATATTACGTTCAGTGGGCCCATCTACAACATTATATTTTACTATTCTGACTATTATAGGTATATTGTTAGTCTATACTATATTTGTTAGAATAGAAGTATTGAGTTCTGATAATGTAGTTGGAAAGACCTTGAAACTCATGGGTATTTATTCTCTTGACATATATTTCATACACTATTTTATTCTTCCAAGAAATTTGAGATTTGTAGGTGAATTCTTTCAGTCTCATTCGAATTCAAGTATAGAATTTGTGTTTTATGCATTATTGGGAATTGCTGTAGCATATGCTTCAATTGCTGTTGCGAAAGTTATATCGCTCAGTCCTCAACTTGCACTTGTATTATTGGGTAAGCGTATAAAAAATTAAACCATAATGAGACTTGCATCATTCGACATATTCGACACAGCGCTGGTGAGGCGGTGTGGGATGCCGGGAGCGGTGTTTGAGCTTGTGGCGTTGAGGCTTTGGCCGGGAGATGAGGTACGCCGGGATGAGTTTGTCAATCTCCGACGTCAGGCCGAGGCTCGCTGTGGGGGCAATGCCACTCTTGCCGATATATATGCCGTGGATGGTATGGGTTGCTTTCCGGAATATTCCGCCACCGAAATGATGCAGGCTGAAATGGACGTTGAGTCGGATATGCTTAAGGTGAATCCGGCTACGCGCAATGAAATAAATAGGCTGAGAGCTGAGGGCTGGACGATAAAGTTTATCAGCGATATGTATCTGCCGTCAGAGTTTCTCGCACAGGTTCTGAATCGTGAGGAGTGTATGGCGCAAGGCGACGAAGTGATAGTGTCGTGCGAATGGAAGGCTCGCAAGGATAACGGGTCATTATATAAAGCTGTTCGTGATAAGTTCAGACCCTCGGAATGGCGTCATTACGGCGATAATCGACATAGCGACATTAAGATGGCGCGTAAAAATGGTGTAAAAGCCACTATGGTTAATAGCCGGTTTACTCCTGTTGAGCAACGCTTTGTCGGTGATAGTAAAAAGCATAGAGATAGTTGGCTGTCGGCAGTTATGGCAGGAGCATCGAGGGTGGCACGCATTAAAAGCCTCAACGATCCCAAGGCAGTGCTGGCAGCAGACTATGTCGCAGCGCTGTATGTGCCGTTTGTGGTGTGGGTGATGCGCATTGCGCGTCGGTCTGGCGTGAAGCGACTGCATTTCCTGTCGCGCGACGGTTATATCATGATGAAAATAGCCGAGATGCTTGGCTTTGATGATATAGAACTCAATTATCTCTTCGTGTCGCGTAAGGCGCTTATGCGAGCATACCTTCAGCACGATGGTGCAAAGAGATTTGTCGAAGTTACAGATCGACGCACTCTCATAAAGCAGCATGTCGATAAGCTGCTGGCAAACCTTCAACTCAACCGCAAGAAACTTGAGGCCAAGTATAAAATACAGTTTGTATTTGACAAGATACTCACTCCGGCCCGTCAGCAGGAGTTTCTTGAAAAGATATTTGCCAATCCAGAATTTACGCAGCAGTGGCTTGACGAGTGCAAAGACGATGCACAGCTCACCGAAGAATATCTCAGAGCCCAAGGATTGACCGACGGCACTCCGCAAGCAATGGTCGATATAGGCTGGCTCGGTACTACCCGCCTCATGCTCAATGGTATTTTAGGAACTAATATTCCCACGTATTATGTCGGAGTGCGAGGTGATGTTTACGGTAGAGAATGCGGAGATTATGCCAGCTATTTCCCCATGGGTGCTCTCGATACAGCGGCGACGGGACTTATCGAAAATTATTTCTCTGCCTCGCCATGGCCTTCGACTGTGGGGTATTGCCGCAATGCATCGGGAGAAGTAGACCCAAGGTTTGCTGCAGGTCTTAAATTTGAATCCAACAATATAATAGACACCAATATAGCTGCTTGTCAGGCAATTGCTTTGGAATTAAAGCCATATCTCGAACTTCTTGATGATAACAGGCTTTATTGCTGGGCGAAGCAATCCATCGATACACTTGCACAGATAAAAGACGCAGTGGATCTCACGCCCCTTATGCAAAACGCAAGTTTCGACGATATACCCATGGCAAGGAAATTATCGCCGGTACAACTGATTACTCTCGCGGCGACAGGTGCGCGCCACACGGCATTCGATCGCGGTAGCGTAGCCCTCACAGTGGGGCATGGAGCTGGCCGCTACGTTTGGCAACTGCACACACGCACAGCACGATTGCGCGAGTTGATGTATCGTGTAATGCTAAAAATTAAAAATAGATGAAAACAGCCACTATACTGCTTAACTATAATTCAGCCGATGATTGCCGCAAGTGCGTTGACGGATTGCTAAAGCAGCGCGATGTTGACAATGAGATTATCATTGTGGACAATGCTTCACGTCCTGAAGATGCTGCCGAGGTGCGTGCGCTTTGTGACGAGCACTCGCTTACGTTCATCGCCGCCGACTGTAATCGCGGCTACAATGCCGGCAATAACATTGGCCTGCGTTATGCGGCATCGAAGGGCTATCGTTATGCTCTGATTGCCAATCCCGATATGGAATTTCCCGAGCCTCGATATATTGCTCGCCTCGTGGAGGAGATGGAACGTCGTCAAGATGTCGTTGCAGTGGGGTCGGACGTGCTTACAAAGGAGGGCGTTCATCAAAATCCCAAATACCGAGGCGATGCCGATTGGCGTGGCAGTTTCGGCTGGCTCACACAGATGTTTGTCAAGAAGGTCGCATCGGCATCAGAGGTGCCCGACTGGATCGAAAATCCACATCAGTCGCATTATTGCCGCTGTCTCAACGGTTGTTGTCTGTTGCTGAGAATGGACTATATTGAGTCGATAGGATTCTTTGACGAGCGTACGTTTCTCTACGGTGAAGAACCCATCCTGGCGCGTCGCATAGAGCTCGACGGCCGCACGATGTATTACGTGGCCGATGTGAGTGCAGTGCACGACCACAAGAAAAGTCGCGAAGGCTCGCCTGCTTTCTGCAACCGCCACTGGCGCCACAGCCAGATACTCTACGTGCGTCACTACAGCCGCCAGCCTTTCTATGGCCGCTGGATAGCCGAGCTCTCCTGCCGCACTTATTTCTTTGCTTTAAATTTGAAGCATAGGCTTCGTACTCTTCTCAGATGATTCTCTCGAAATATTTTTTAAAAACTTATAATTGGTGTCGTACGGCTCTAAGTGATGATGCGCGCACGTCGCTTCTTTCTCATGCCGAGTCTGATGGTATTAAGGGACTTCTCATTCTACTCATTGTGCTTGGTCACAATAAATATGTGATGCAGGGAGGGATGAGTAATGTTTTTCTTTATTCTTTCCATGTGTATGCATTTTATTATCTGCCGTTTATATATGATTTCCGAAATGAAAGTTGGAAGCGGTTGATAACAAAAAATTTGCGTAGACTTTATGTGCCGTATACATTGATATTTTTGTTGCTCACGGTCTTGGCCTATATGCAAGGCACATTGGGTAGTTTAACAGATATTGGAGTAGCCTATGTATGTGGTAGCCAGTGTGCACTCGGTCAAAGCTTCGGAATGGGTAGCTTTTTGTGGTTTATTCCAACAATGTTTATGGTTATGGTTTACCGCAAAATTTATTATGCGCTTCCCTCGACTTGGCGATGGGCCATGATGTGTGTGTCGCTCATCAGTCTTGTGGGTTTTGCCTATCTATGCTCGTGGTATTTGTACCTTTGGTGGTATGCTCCAATGTGCATGGTGGTTGCATTGGGCATGATTTTTCCGGCCGTGTGTCTGCGTAAAGTATGCACGACTATCACTGCCGACAAAATCGTGGTGCCATTTTTTCTTCTCTTCCTCTCGATGATGATATTCTATCCGATGGGCAATAATTATCCATATACATATCTTACGGTCAATCGCATGGTGTGTCCGATATTGATATTTACGATGTTGTTGTCGGCCCGGCATCTGCTTGCCCGAAACAAATGGTTGGTGGATTTTGGCAGGATGTCGTTTCGCATCTATCTGATTCATATATTTATATACAATGCAATTTATAAATTTGCCGATGCTTATAGTCCGGGGATTTATGACGGATTGGCTATCTTTGGAGCCACATTTGCATTGTCGTATCGTATCTCAAAAATTTCTTTTTTGAAGTATGCCTTCCCAAGATAACAGAAATAATCTACGTTGCGATTATCTTGACTGTGTAAAGGGATTGTGCATATTATGCATAACGTTCTTGCACTTCGAGAATGGAGTAATTCCGGCATGGCTCAATGTGTGGATAGGACTGTTTATGATAACGTCATTCTATTTTACGTCGGGCTATGTATTTGCGCTGAAACAAAAAGTCGATTCGCCTCAAGAGCTTTTTAAAAAACGTATATTACAGTTGGGTCGACCCTATCTGTGGTTTGTAGCTCTGATTCTCTGCTTTGACCTGTTGTTTTGGGCAATTGGATGGCTACCAATAGATCGCTTTGCTGCTGACGGCTATAAGGCCGTCACTTTGCGAGGTATTGGTACGCTATGGTTTTTGCCGGTACTGTTTCTTACAGAAATAATTTTTAGCACAGTCGCCACATCTAAACGACCATGGCTCGTGGGTGGAATATTCGTTATTCTTACATTGACAGTATCGTATCTTTATTATGACATATGGTTGCAATATCGTGATTTGAGTCTGACCAATAAACTTATAGACTCTCCTATGCGCCCTATTGCCCAATCTCTCAGTGCATGGCCAGTTATGGGATTTGGTTTTTTGATGGGGCGTCATGCAAGTCAAATTCATTCGACGCGACCATGGGCTTTGATTCTGTTTGGATTTGTTGCATTGGCTATAAGTATATGGTTCGTTATTGCTCCACCGTTCTATGTAGAGTATGTAAATTCGTATCTATCATTTACACTTCCTACAATAGGATTCATAGGCATTTTTGCTGTGATAGCCGATACATATATAGGCCGATTTTTCAAGTATTGGGGTAAAAATTCATTAATACTGATGTGTACCCATTTCAGCATAACGATGGAGGTAATTATGGCTTTTGACGCATGTGTGATGCACAATAAAGATTTTACAGGAGTTAGGACAATAATATATTTTATTATAGCTGTTATTATCACTTATCCGTTGGTTGGGCTGTTTAATGGTCCTCTTAAATTTATGTTAGGTCGAAAAAAATGAATATATCAATTTCTGAAATAAAAGGCGACTTCCGTGAGTTGTTTACCGGATCGTTTCGTACCAAGTATGCAACTTGGCTTCTAATCCTGTTTGGCGTATGTTGGTTGCCGCTCGAAGGTCGAGCAGGATTTGGCATCGTTAAGCTGAGTTGTATGATTTCGGCTGTTTTTGTATTTATGTTTGGTGCATTTGGACTATCAAAGGCATTTGCGTGGGGATCGATCTATGTATTATGGCAATATATAGCAGCGAGCATGCACCCAGAGACATATCGTAACTCAACATACTTCTTTTCAGTCGGCTTTGTAGTAACATATGTATGCTTTTATAATCTGTTGTATATCAAGCAAGTCTTTACAATAGATCGCTTCCTTAACCTTGTGAAATGTATGATTATTGCATTTTTTGTGGTATGCGTGATACAACAAATATGTATTGCCGGAGGCATCGTTTACTTACCGGCTGTAAATCTTATACAGTTTGTGGACCGAGGTATAGGATGTAATTCACTCTCGATGGAGCCGAGCACTTTTGCTCGCACAATGCTGGTGTTTTATTATGCCTATGTAAAATGCAATGAATTTATCAGAGGAGAAGGTCCGTTTACTCCGAAAGAGTTAATCAGTGGTCAGTATCGTCCATTCACAATTATGTTTCTTTGGATGATGTGTACCATGGGTAGTGGTACGGCATTTGTGTGTCTTATAGCTTTTAGTTTGTACTTCGTGCGCAAAAACGATTGGTACTATATTGTGCCTACCTTTTTGTTCATCTATTTTATGGTTTTGCCTAAAATCGAGTCGGAACAACTTGGGCGAGCCACATCTGCAATAAATGCTACATCGACGATGGAACAGGAGGCAGTTGAGGCAGCTGACGGATCAGCCGGTAGCCGAATAAGCCCCATACTCAATTCGCTAAGCGTTGATTTAACTGATGAGGCAACATGGCTTGGACACGGTATTGACTACACAGTGTCACATAATCTTGTAGTTACACAAAAAGCCACGTTATTTGATGACTACGGTTTGATATTTTATATAATAGCCATGTGCTTTAACTTGTCATGTGCCTATCGCCTGAGATCGCTTGGTGCAGTGTTTATGATCATGGGTATAGGTGGTGGTGCGGGCACTAATATACATTATGCTTGGTGGCTTATGATGGTAATGACCTGTGTCAGATACTTCTATGAGCGGCGCGATGACCTCGTATTTGAATATAACGAAGACGCTGATGAACAGGATTAAAATGTTATTTCAGAAACTGCTACGCGAGTTTGTGGCAATGAGCCGTAATTACGGTGTGATGCCGGCGGTGTATACTTTGGTGTGGTGGTTGAATTTTTATGTTCCTTCGCCATTGCGATTCAGGCTTTCTAAATGGGCGTTGATGCACAAGACTCGCTGGCTCGACAGGTATGTTGAGAAAAATTATTCACATATAATCGAGAAGTACAGACATAATACAGCCGCGCAGAAGGCTGTGGATTCGCCTGCAATTTGGGTTTTCTGGGGTCAGGGCGAGAGTCAGATGCCTACGCTGATAAAAGCTTGCTATGAGAAGTTGAAAGAAAATAATTCGAATGTTAAGCTGTTAACTAATGACAATCTTTCGCAATATCTTGATATAGATCATACAATATACAACAAAGTAAAAAATGGTCAGATTGGTTGGGCAAACTTCAGCGACTTAGTTAGAGTCACGCTTCTGTATAAGTATGGGGGATTGTGGGTAGATGCGACACTATGGATTCATCAGAAAGTGGATTTTGAAAAGTTGTCAAGATTTGATATATACTCAGCAAATAGTGAGGTTGTTGTTCATAAGAAAGATTGTTGTTTCTGGACTTCATTTAAGTTTAATTGGAGTACATGGTGTATGTGGGCTAATAAAACAAACTCCACTTTGTTCGGATTTATTTCAGAGATGCTTTCAGAAATATACCACTCGGAGCAAATTACCCCGGATTATGTTTTGTTAGACTACCTCATCAACTATGCCATAACACACTTTCCCGAAGTGGAGCAGCAAATAGCGCAGATATCCAAGATGCGTTGCAATCAAAAAAACACACTTGCATCGCTCATGAACGAGCCTTATGACGAACAGCGTTATCAAAACCTCTGTGCAACCGACAACTTTTTCAAACTCTCATTTCGCTCTCCATGGAAAGTATATACTTCCGATGGTCAACTAACTTTTTATGGTGAATTAATCGAAAATAAAGCATGAACAAAATAGTTAATAATAACTCCATTGCCATCTTGATGGCGACTTATAATGGTGCAAAGTATCTCTCGGAGCAGATAGATTCCATTATTAATCAAACTTGTAGTGACTGGAAGTTATACATACAAGATGACGGATCGACAGATTCGACTATACAAATAATAGAAGAATATGCACGTCGCGACCGACGTATCATATTAGTTGATGTAGGTTTGTCGCGTCAAGGAGCGGGTCTTAACTTTATGAATTTGCTAAACATGGTTGAGTCAGATTACTATATGTTTTCTGATCAAGACGATGTGTGGTTTTCTAATAAAATAGAAATATCTTTGGCAAGAATGAAAAAAGAGGAAGCTTTGCACCCAAATACACCTGTTCTTATCCATACTGACCGCACACATACCGATGCTAATCTAAATGTTAAGATGCAATCGGAGTTTAATCCACGAAATCTTCCATATGCTCGCATAGAGGCGAAGATAGACAAGCTTAAAGATCCAAATATCCTTAGAATATATACAATCGCAGGTGGTTGCACAATGATGTTGAATAAATTGGTAAAGCGATTTGCGATACCATTTGTGAATGTAAGAGTGCACGACTCTATATGTGCTATGGCAACAGCTAACAATTCCGGAGTAATTAGTACGATCTTAGAGCCGACTATGTACTATAGACTGCATGGAGGCAATACTTGTGGAGTAAGCTCCAATAAGATAATGCCTAAGCTGTTCAATATAATAAACACTATATCGGGAAATCTCCGAGGCTTTTATATCTGGAAAATCTACGGAGGTGGCAATTTCTTTAAATTCCTTTATTGGCGGGTGCGTTATTTCATGATTTTAAGAATGAATTGAATATGAATCTCACACTCGCAATCTGTGTTTACAATGCGGCTAAGTATTTGCCGGAGACATTGTCTGACATTCAGAGCCAAACATACAAAGATTTTAAAATTCTTTTTATCGATGACTGCTCTACTGATAATACTATTGAAGTTCTTACTAACTTTAAAGAGTCGGTAAATATTGATATTTCAATAGTAAGGCAATACGAAAATAAAGGGGTAGCGCATGCTCGAGACTTGGCTTTAAAAACAGCAGATACGAAATATCTTTTGTTTATTGACGGTGATGATAGATTGGACCAAAACTTAGTTTCGAAACTTTATGAACGCATAAACAGTGATGAGGATCTAATAGCTGTAACTTGTTGGTCAAGATTTATTGACATGAATGGTCGCAAGATAGCAGGAGGTACTTTTTTAGGTGTAAAATCTAAAGAAGAATTTATGCAAAAGGCTACAGCAGGAAAGTTGTTCTTCATGCCAATTCATACGATTATCAATCGCGATTATGCTATTAAAGCAGGCGGTTTTGTGACTGCCGGTTTTCCTACAGGTCGTCCCAGATATCAGGATTTTTGCGAAGAGTTAGATCTTTGGACGCGCATGAGTGATTTTTGTGTTGAGGGAAAATATTTTGATACAGTTGCAGACGTATTATACTATTATCGTAAAGATAATGGTTTGTCTTCTAATCACTTCAACATGATCCTCAAAATGAGATACACCAAGACCAATGTGCGCCGCAGACGTGCCGGGAAGGGCAATCTCACGTTTATGGAATTCTACGATTCGCTTACCCAAGCAGATATAAACCAACTCAAAACCGAAGCCTATGCCGCCGACAATCTGCGCAACGGCGTGATGCTTCTCAAACAAAAGAAAGTATTGACCGGGGGCATCATGGTGCTCAAATCAATCATTGCCCGTCCATCGTACTTTCTCGACAAGGTAAAGCATAACTTATGAACAAAGAAACTGTTACATCTAAGCTAATTTCCGATATTATAGCATTTCTCAACGATAACGCATCGTATGCCGTGATGCGCAATTTCGAGCAACTGCCTTTCGGAAACGAAGCTCGCGATATAGATATAATTATACCTCGAAGCAATCTGCTCAAAGTGCGCTCCCGACTGGTGGAAATTATCACTCAGTCGGGTTGGAATATAGTGACTTACCTTCACTCCGACCGTCTTACTACTTTTGTATGCGCCCGCAACGACGGTGATGAGACTTCAATCATACAATGGGACTTTTTTGTGGATACATCCCTATGGGGAATACGCCTCATGTCGGCACAGGAATTCCTTGCCGACCGCCAGTTCAACGGCTTTTTGTGGCATCTTGGTGTAGGGTCGCAATTTCTGGACAAATATCTTTATGACCGAGCTGTTAACACGCAATATCCCAAGCGTTACGAATCGACTCGTCAGGGGGCAAAAGACTTGCCGTTTGTCCAAACGAAATTGAAACAAGTATTCGGCTACAGCGATGTCGATGCAATTGACAAGATGTCGGGCCGAAAGCTGTTGAAGCATGCCTTCGTACATAATCTGCGCACACGTCCTCTGGGGCTGTTGGCCGAAATGAGCCGATTCCTCAAAACCTTCACAGGCAACTATCTGCGCTCGCGCACAGGATTCTCCGTAGGTTTTACCGGCCCCGACGGCTCTGGAAAAACAACGGTTATCGACCGCACCATTGAGCGCCTCGACAAAGTATTTGCTACCGCTCACGCATACTATCACTTCCGTCCGGCGCTCTTTGGCAATCTCGGCGACGTGGCCCAATCGGCCGGACTAAAGAAAGAAGTCGACCGTAACTACAGCGACCCGCACC
>QLIP01008947.1_pt1 | contig 17723 bp, 11 predicted proteins | sample 1769771 | NCBI WGS metagenome assembly QLIP01 (sample SAMN09428762, study PRJNA476227) | Gut metagenome, whole genome shotgun sequencing project. | isolation source: cecum | host: Rhizomys sinensis | place: China: Jinsha town of Minqing, Fujian Province | collected 2013-09-23
GAGATAACAGATAAGAGATAAGAGATAAAAGATAAGAGATAAGAGATAACAGATAAGAGATAAGAGATAAAAGATAAGAGATAACAGATAAGAGATAACAGATAAGAGATAACAGATAAGGAATCGCTTTTAGTTCTGTGTGAGCCCAAAGGGCGAAAAAGGTGGCACAGCCCACCCCAAAAAAAACTACTCCACACCGCCCCCCGGCGCCAGCGCTAAAAACAAAAGCCTAACAGCTTAAACAAAAAAAAAAGACTAATGACAAAAGTTATCGAAACAAGCACTCCGGCATCTGCACTAGCCTCTACCCTTTCCTCCATACCCTCGGGCTCGGTCTTCATCCTCACCGACACCACTGTTGAGAAGCTGTATCTTAACCAGATAGCCGCTGCCGTACCCCAGGCGCAATGCATTGTGCTCCCAGCCGGCGAAGAGCATAAAAACCTCGAATCGTTGACCAAAGTTTGGGAATTTCTTTCCACTCACGGTGGCACACGCTCTTCGATTCTAATCAATCTCGGTGGCGGCACCATCACCGACCTCGGTGGATTTGCCGCCGCTACCTTCAAGCGCGGAATACGTACCATCAACATCCCTACAACCCTCCTCGCAAGCGCCGACGCATCATTAGGTGGAAAAACGGGTATCAACTTCTGCGGATTGAAAAACGAAATCGGAGCCTTCCACGATCCGGAAGCTGTGATCCTGTCATCATCATTCTTCCGCACCCTCCCTGACACTGAAATACTGTCAGGCTGGGCCGAAGTGGTAAAAATGGCGCTCATAACCCCCGGCATACCCTACACCCCGCAGCAAATATTTGACATCAACCCGCTTGATCTCGACAGCGACGTTTCCGAGTTGCTAAAAATTGCAGTAGAAAGCAAACGAGACATAACCACCCGCGATCCGCACGAACACGGCATCCGTGCCTTTCTCAACTTAGGGCACACCGCCGCGCACGCGTTCGAGAGCCTCGCCATGCAACGTCACACCCCCATCCCCCACGGCATCGCCGTCGCCCACGGCATCCTCCTCGCTCTCACCCTCTCCGACAGCGCCCACCTCCCGGCTGCGTCCCCCTTCGTCGACACCGCCAACCCATCGGTAGCGTCCCCCTTAGTCGACACCGCCAACCCATCGGCAACGGCCCTCCTCTCCGATACCGCCAACCCATCGGTAGCGTCCCCCTTAGTCGACACCGTCAACCCATCGGCAACGGCCCTCCTCTCCGATACCGCCAACCCATCGGTAGCGTCCCCCTTAGTCGACACCGTCAACCCATCGGCAACGGCCCTCCTCTCCGATACCGCCAACCCATCGGTAGCGTCCCCCTTAGTCGACACCGTCAACCCATCGGCAACGGCCCTCCTCTCCGATACCGCCAACCTCCCGGCTGCGTCTACCCTCTCAGGTCGTGACTTAGCCAAAAGCTACTCCGAGTTCCTAAAGCGAACTTATCCATCCCTCCCCTTCACAAAAGCCGACGCACACCACCTTGCCGAGCTAATGCTTCACGACAAAAAGAACCAAACCGCCGGCACCATCCGCTTCATAACCCTCCCCACGGTTGGGTACCCGGCCATAACCCCCTTCACTCTCCCTCAAATCGAAGCCACTCTTCTCCCCCTCCTCAACTAAGCTCGCAACTGCCGTAGCCGCCCCGCCCCCCGTTGTCAGCCCGACTCCGCCCCGCAGAGCTTTTAGTTCTGTGTGAGCCCAAAGGGCGAAAAAGGGGAAAGCCCCTAGCGCCCAGTTGGCAGCCCATCTCCCCCCCGTAGAGCTTTTAGTTCTGTGTGAGCCCAAAGGGCGAAAAAGGGGAAAGCCCCCTAGCGCCCAGTTGGCAGCCCATCTCCGCGCCGTAGCCACAAATAGAAAAAGGTCGACTCACGTCGACCTAATTTCTGCAATTAAAACAACAATAACAACTTTTCAGAACGCTTATAGCAGTATAAGTTTCTTCTTTCGCTAATATAAACATCGGGAAAGCGTAAAAAGTTTGACCGTTTTTTTATTTTCTCAAATTTTTTTATTCCACAAATAGATTCTACCTTTGCAACCGGATAGAATAATGCAACTATTTTGCACCCCAGACAGCCCCGTCCCTAAGGACCTTAAGGACTTTAAAGACCCTGAGGACCCTAAAGACCCTCCCCGACAATCATGGCCAAGGATTTGATAAGAAGATACATATGGATTGTGGACACAATCAACCGCTACGGCAGCCTGTCGCGCGACGAGCTCGACCGACTGTGGATGCGCTCGCATATCAGCGACGGCGCACCCATACCCTCGCGCACCTTCTTTCACTACCGCCGTGCAATCGAAGAAAATTTCAATATTGAAATCAAGTGCAACCGCCGCGGCGAATATTACATCGACAAAGGGGAGGACAACCGCAACGAAGGTATCATCAACTGGCTCCTCGACTCATATGCCGTAAACTCGGCTATGAGGGAATCGAAAGCACCAGCCAACAAAGTTCTTGTGGAAGACGTACCCTCGGCGCGCGACTATCTCCCCACCGTGCTCGACGCCATCGGCACATCCGAAAAAATACGCTTCACCTATGCCAGCTTCTCCCGCTCACGCCCCGAAGAAAACATAATCTTCTCCCCTTATTTTGTAAAGCGCTACAAACAGAGGTGGTACATGATCGGGCAACGCGACAAAAAAGGTGACAATCGCGAATCGTTACGCACCTACGCGCTGGACCGCATTCGCGAACTGAAGCCCACCGGCCAAACCTTCACTCCTCCACCCGACCTCGACCCGGCAGGGCTCTTCGAAAGCATCATCGGTGTAACGCTCACCGTCGGCGAAGAAAAACTGGTCCGCATAAAAGCCAACCAGCAGCAAGCCAAATATTTCCGAGCGCTCCCTCTCCACCCCTCACAGCAGGAAGAGCTCTCCGACGGCTACTCAATCTTCTCCTATAAGCTGAAGATAAATTACGAGCTCGTCCACGAACTGCTAAGCTACGGCAAGGAGATAACCGTGCTCGCCCCGCAGTCTCTACGCATCATGATGGCCAACGAGCTCGCCGCCTCACTCTCCACATACTCCGACATCACCCCTTCTCCACTTCCATAATCTCTTCTCTATAACCCGGCAGACCCATCCTCTCTCTCCAACCATTGCTAACACCAATGCGTTTAATCTAAACGACTAAGACTCTAAAGAAATGGCAGATTCAAATTTTATAGACTATGTTAAAATCCTTTGCCGCTCGGGCAAAGGTGGCGCCGGCAGTCGTCACTTCCATCGTGCAAAATACGTCCCTAAAGGGGGACCCGACGGTGGCGATGGCGGTCGCGGAGGGCATATCATTCTCCGCGGCAACAGACACATGTGGACCCTACTACCGCTACGTTATCAGCGACACGTATTCGCCACCGACGGACAGAGCGGCAGCGAGTGTCGCTCCACGGGCAAGGACGGTGAAGACCAGATAATAGAAGTGCCAATCGGCACTGCTGTTTTCGATGCCGAATCCGGCGACTTCCTCTGCGAAATCACCGAAGACGGCGAAGAAATCAAACTTCTCCGCGGAGGGAAAGGTGGTCTCGGCAACTGGCACTTTGCTACCTCCACCAACCGCGCTCCACGCTACGCACAGCCCGGACAGCCGGCAATCGAAAAAACCGTAATTCTTGAGCTCAAACTCCTCGGAGACGTCGGGCTCGTCGGCTTCCCCAACGCCGGCAAGTCAACTCTGCTCTCGGCAATCTCTGCCGCGAAACCCAAAATAGCCGACTACCCATTCACCACCATGGAGCCGCAGCTCGGAATCGTCGACTATCGCGGTGACCGTTCATTTGTAATGGCCGACATCCCCGGCATCATTGAAGGTGCAAGCGAAGGGAAGGGGCTCGGTCTGCGATTCCTGCGCCATATCGAGCGTAACGCAGTGCTCCTGTTCATGGTTCCTGCCGACTCCAACGACATCAAACACGACTACGAAGTGCTGCTTAACGAAGTGCGCGAATTCAACCCCGACCTTGCCGACAAGAGCCGTGTACTCGCCATTTCAAAGTCCGATATGCTAGACGACGAACTCCGCGACGAAATTGCCAAAGAGCTCCCCGAGGGGGTACCCACCGTTTTCATCTCGGCAGTAACCGGACAGGGGATAACCGAACTCAAAGACCTCCTGTGGCGCGAAATCAACTCCGAGGAGAACCGCACTGCACAGACCATTACCCACCGTCGCCTCGACCCGCGCCGACGCGTTGAAGAGGAAGACGCTTTCATCTTCGAACAGGAAGATTACGACGACGACGAACTCAACTACGAGGACTGGGACGACGAAGACTGGAACGAAGAATTCTGGGACGAAGAGTCGCGTGTAAACCCCGACTAAACACCTCCCTAAAATAGCGAAGCGCGCCATCCGGGTGTCGGGTGGCGCGTTAGACCGCGCTTAACAACAGATTATTACAGAACAATGCAACAAGGACCGCTTAAAATAGACCTTACAGGTATCATACGTTCACGCGTCAAGGGGGTTAAAGGGAAGCTCATCCCCGGCTTTATGCTCAAAGGGCTCGAAAAACTTATTTGTCAGGATCAGCTCAACGCTCTCCTGGACCGCATTTACCCACTCGAAGGCTCCGACTTTGCCGACGGACTTTACCGCGAGCTGAATGTGGAAATCTCTACCCGGGGGCTTGACAATATCCCCGCGGGTGAGAAATTTGTGTTTGCCTCCAACCACCCCCTCGGTGGACTCGACGGAATCGGACTCATCAAGATACTTGGCAAGAAATATGGCGACGAGCAGGTACGCTTCATCGTCAACGACATGCTGCTACATGTGGCGCCGCTGCGCAACGTTTTTCTCCCCGTCAATAAATATGGCTCGCAGGCCCGCGAGGCTGCCCGCGTCATGAACGAAGCTTATGCTTCCGACCGACAGATTGTAATGTTCCCTGCAGGGCTCGTATCCCGCCTGCACCCCGACGGCAAAATCCGCGACCTCGACTGGCAAAAATCGTTTGTTGTCAAAGCTATAGAAAGCGGACGCCGCATTATCCCGGTTCGCTTCGAGGCTCTAAACCGCATGCGCTTCTACAAGACTGCCAAATGGCGCAAGCAGTCAGGGCTCAAAGTCAATATCGAACAGGTCCTTCTCCCTGGCGAACTGGTAGCCGCACGCAACAAGAAATATCAGGTAATTTTTGGCGAACCGATAGACCCAGCCGCGCTACGTGCTTCGGGGATGACACCGGCGGCAATCGCATCCCATATCCGCCAACTTTCCGACTCGCTTCCCACTCGCTGACACATCCCACCCCCCCTCTCAGCATTCTAATAAAAAGGATAAATAACCAAAAAATAACGTGCTTTGCAATAAAATCAACGGCACACACTCGCAATTCCGTTATTTTTAGCTAAATTTGTATCCCAAAATAATCATATCTCGTGGAAACAAAATACATATTCGTTACCGGAGGAGTGGTTTCTTCACTTGGGAAAGGGATCATCTCGTCATCGCTTGCTCGCCTTCTTCTTTCAAGAGGGTATTCTGTGACTATCCAGAAGTTCGACCCGTACATCAACATCGACCCGGGCACACTTAACCCTTACGAACATGGGGAATGCTATGTCACCGTCGATGGTCACGAAGCCGACCTTGACCTCGGTCACTACGAGCGATTCACCAATATCCAGACCACTCGCGCCAACAACATCACTACCGGCCGTGTGTTCCAGACCGTCATTGACAAGGAACGTCACGGTGATTATCTTGGAAAAACAGTACAGATTGTGCCCCACATCACCGACGAAATCAAACGCAACGTAAAACTGCTCGGCAACACCGGCAAGTTTGATTTCGTAATCACCGAAATCGGTGGTACCGTGGGGGATATCGAGTCAACACCATATCTCGAAGCGGTGCGCCAGCTGAAATGGGAACTTGGCAAAAACGCCCTCTTCCTGCACCTCTCCTACGTACCCTACCTCAAAGCGGCCAAGGAGCTGAAAACCAAACCCACTCAGCACTCGGTAAAGCAGCTTCAGTCTGTAGGTATACAGCCCGATATACTCGTGCTCCGCACCGAAAAGGATATCCCCACTTCGATGCGTCGCAAGGTGGCTCAGTTCTGTAACGTTGCCCCCGAGGCTGTAATCCAGAGCATCGACGCCCCATCGATTTATCAGGTACCCCTGATGATGCACGACCAGAAACTCGACGACCTCGTGCTTGCCATGACCGGCACCGAGCCCCGTCAGGAGCCCGACCTTTCGGCCTGGAACGACTTCCTGACCCGTCTCGACTCCGCGAACGAGACCGTAACAATCGGTCTTGTCGGAAAGTATGTTGAGCTCCAGGATGCCTATAAATCCATCAACGAGTCGCTGATGCTGGCTGCCACTTACTGCGGTCGCAAGCTCCGTCTGGTGTCTATTCACTCCGAGAAACTCAACGACAGCAATGCCGACGAACTCCTTGGCAACATGGACGGTGTGCTGGTGGCTCCCGGATTCGGACAACGTGGCATCGAGGGTAAATTCTCGGCACTGAAATGGTGTCGCGAACACAACATACCCACCTTTGGCATATGCCTCGGCATGCAGTGCATGGTCATTGAATTTGCCCGCAATGTCCTTGGATACGAAGACGCCAACTCAACAGAGATGGACACCAAGACCACTCACAACGTCATCGACCTTATGGAGGAACAGAAAAGTATCTCAAACCTCGGTGGCACAATGCGTCTCGGCGCTTACGAATGCGAGCTTAAACCCGGCTCCATACCCGCCGAGGCTTATGGCTCAACGCTGGTCAAGGAGCGTCACCGTCACCGTTTCGAGTTCAACAACGACTATCTGGACGAATACGAAAAGAACGGCATGATGTGTGTGGGTCGAAACCCCGAAACCAAACTCGTGGAGGTGGTGCAGATTCCGGAGCTGACATGGTACGTTGGCACACAGTATCATCCGGAATACCAGAGCACTATCCTCAACCCCAACCCGCTGTTCGTGTCGTTTATCAAAGCGGCTATAAAATACGGCGACGAGAAAAAGAATTAATTTTTTAAAACCATAATAACAAGAGTAATCTCAGGGGGGATCGGGAATCCCGACCACAGACATACCCCCCGATACAGCAATTCAGCAAATGGATAAGAATACACTCAACGGTCTGCTGCTCATGCTTGCGGTTTTCCTCGCTTTCATGTGGTTTAAGCCCAAAGATAACACTCTCAACGAGACTGCCGACGACCGGAAAGCCACTCAAGGCACTGAAATCGCCGCAAATGTCGATTCGCTCACTTCGGGCGAACGCGAATGGCTCGTGAACAACATCACCACCAACGGAGTACCCGAAACTCTGGCTGACTCCACACGTGCCTACCGCCTCACTCAGGGTCCGGTAAATCTGACTCTTGTCGGCGACTCTATCTACGGAACTGTGACCGTTGACGGCGACAAACTCGCATGGGGGGACATCACCTCGCGCGACACTCGCAAAATCGGAATCGACCGCCAGCGCAAGGCCATCGCCGCCGTGCGCGAGCTCTCAAACTCTATCGGTCGATACGGCAAGTTCTCGCAGTTCCTGGCTGGCACAGACTCTGTGCTGAAACTCGAAAACGATGTGCTCGCTCTTCAGCTGTCAAGCCATTCGGGAACAATCACCCGCGCCGAACTCAAAAAATATGACACCGAATACTCTTCGGACGAAACCAAGAAGGTGAAGCGCAAAGTGGTTATCTTTGAGGGGGACCGCAACAAATTCAACTTCCAGCTCCCGCTCCCGCAGGCTGTTGAGACTGCCGACCTCTTCTTCACCCCCACACAGCTCAACGACAGCACCGTGCTCATGGCCCTCAACATGGGTCCCGACGCATATTGGGGTATCGAATACACCCTCCCCAAAGGTGAAAACTATGTAATCAAGATGCGCGTGGTGCAGAAAAACATGGCGCAGATTGTGCAGAGCAACGCTCGCACTCTCGGCTTCAACTGGCAGCAGGATATCCACCGTCAGGAAAAAGGGCGCATGTTCGAGGAGCGCAACTCCGGTCTATACTACAAATTTGCCGGTGGCTCGGTCGAAAAACTTTCCGAAGCCAAGGACGACAGCGAAGACCGTCAGCAGAAGGTGCGCTGGATTGGTTTCAAAAACCAGTTCTTCTCAAGCGTTGTCATTGCCGACCGCCCATTCAACTCGGCCGACTTCTCGTCCGAAGTACTCAAAGGCTCAGACTACCTTAAGTCGCTCTCGGCTTCGGCCACTGTCAACGACTACGACTGGAACTCTGCCAACCCCGCTTCGTTCTCTATCTTCATCGGTCCGAACCTTTACCCCCTCCTCTCGCATCTTGACGACCAGATTGCCGCCAACGAGGACCTGAGCCTCACCAAGCTCATCCCCCTCGGCTGGACTCTGTTCCGCTGGATTAACATCGGTGTCATTATCCCCGTGTTCAACTTCCTCGGCAAGTTCATCTCAAGCTACGGCATCATCATCCTGCTCCTCACCATCTTCATCAAGCTGGTGCTCTTCCCCCTCACCTACAAGAGTCTTATCAGCCAGGCCAAGATGCGTGTGCTTGCTCCCGATATCAAAGCAATCAACGACAAGTATCCCGGCACCGAAAACGCCATGACTCGTCAGCAGAAGACAATGGCTCTCTACTCCAAGGCTGGTGCAAACCCCATGTCGGGATGTCTCCCCATGCTGCTCCAGATGCCTATCCTTCTGGCCATGTTCTCATTCTTCCCCAGCGCCATCGAACTCCGCGGTCAGAGCTTCCTCTGGGCACATGACCTCGCTGCCCCCGATGCAGTCATTTCATGGAGCGGCAATATTCCGCTGGTGACTCAATACTTCGGCAACCACATCTCACTCTTCTGTCTGCTCATGACCGGTACCAACATCATCTACACATACCTCAACATGCAGAACCAGAGCAGTGCGGCAATGCCCGGCATGAAGTGGATGATGTACCTGATGCCTGTATTCTTCATGGTATTCTTCAACAACTATGCGGCAGGCTTGAGCTACTACTACTTCCTCTCGCTGTTGATTACCATCATCCAGACCTACGCATTCCGCTTCTTTGTCAAGGAAGACGATGTGCGCAAGGCTATGGCAGAAAATGCCAAGAAGCCTAAAAAGAAATCCGGCTTCATGGCTCGTCTCGAAGAGATGCAGAAACAGCAGCAGGCCATGCTTCGCGAACAGCAAAAACAACGCGGCAACAACCGCCGATAATTTATAATGAAAGAAGCATATCCTGCGGAGATTAACCCTCCCCCGATATGCTTTTTTCTTTTCTCGACTCATCCGCACCTCTCACCATAATCAACTCCTCCATTCACCACTAACTCCTCTCAGACATGCGGCAATTAAGGGTAATAAGAATTATTCTCGCGGCGTTCTTCCTCACCTCCGCGATAGCCTTTCTTGTGGTCGGCAACGTCGGTAATCCGATGGCAAGAATCTCAATCAATTCACAGATTGCACAGACATCCATCGGTGCCTCGTTGGGGGCTTCGCTCATCTGGCTACTGATGACTCTACTCTTTGGACGCATATACTGCTCTACGGTCTGCCCCATCGGCACTCTTACCGATATTTTCAGCTTCATTGCACGCAAAACAATCCGCAAAGGTGTCAAGTACAGCTGGAAGCCTGCCAAAAAATTCTCTCTTCACATCATGATAGTCACCGTGGTGTGCGCCATTGCCGGTGTCACAGTGGTAGTGTTCCTGCTCGAACCGTGGAACATGATGACCAACATCGCCTCCCTTTTCAATATCCATGCCGCCGACGACACATGGCTCTCGCTCGCTGTGGGGGGATCGACCGGAGTTGTGGCTGCAATCGTATCGGGTGCCGTTTCACTTGCAGTCGTCATTGCATACGCGGCAATAACCGGTCGCTCCTTCTGCACCGACATCTGCCCGCTCGGTACTGCCCTTAGCCTCCTCAATGACTACAACATATATCATATCGAAATCGACCCCGACCGCTGCACATACTGCGGACGCTGCGAAGATGTCTGCCCGTCGCACTGCATCAAGGTCGTAAGCCGATATGTCGACAACTCTCGCTGCGTTCGCTGCTTCGACTGTCTGGCTGCCTGCCGCGACAACGCCATTCACTATCAGGCCAACCGCAACAAACGCGCCACCCCCTTACTGCAAAAAAAAGCAAAAGCATGAAAGAATATCTCAATCTACTACAGCATATCCTCGACAAGGGGACAAAAAAAGAAGACCGTACCGGCACCGGCACAATCTCCACTTTTGGATATCAGATGCGTTTCGACCTCTCCGAGGGGTTCCCTCTGGTCACCACCAAGAAGGTGCATCTGAAATCGATAATCCACGAACTACTCTGGTTCCTGAACGGCGACACCAACGTAAAGTACCTGCAGGACAACGGTGTGCGCATCTGGAATGAGTGGGCAGACCCCGACGGCAACCTCGGTCACATCTACGGCTATCAGTGGCGGTCCTGGCCCGACTATAACGGCGGACACATCGACCAGATTAAGGAAGCGATTGAAACCATCAAGAACAATCCCGACTCTCGCCGCATCATTGTGAGCGCATGGAATGTTGCCGACCTTAGCAACATGAATCTCCCGCCGTGCCACACCTTCTTTCAGTTCTATGTCAACGACGGTAAACTATCACTGCAGCTTTACCAGCGCAGTGGTGACTCATTTCTGGGGATACCATTCAACATTGCAAGCTACGCACTGCTCTGCATGATGGTGGCGCAGGTTTGCGGTCTGCAACCCGGTGAATTCATCCACACCCTCGGCGATGCTCACATCTACCTCAACCACCTCGACCAGGTCCACGAGCAGCTAAGCCGTGAGCCCCGTCCACTCCCCCGCATGCACATCAACCCCGAAGTCAAGGATATCTTCTCCTTCAAATACACCGACTTCACCCTCACCGACTACAACCCCCACCCCCCCATCAAAGGGGAAGTCTCCGTATAACCCTCTTTTAACTGTACTCGCCGATGCGCGACTGCCAGAAGGCGCGCAGCTGACCCCAGGGGATGAACGGTGAGGGGGCTGCCACATTCGTCGGTAGCGGGTAGACGTTGCGACCGTTGAGACGCAAGTTGGCATATAGGCGACCGGTAGTGCTGCGGTAAAGGGTTATCGACAGATTAGCGGCAAGCGGCACAATGCGGTTCGCATCCCAACGACGGTAGAGGGTTTCAAAATCCTCACTCATCGTGATGCAACCGGGGATTGCCATCAGCGACAACAGCGGCATCAACGTCTCGGCATGCCCGAAATACCCTTTCATTTTTACATCCCCGCAACTCTCGGCCGAATCAATATCACGGATTATCTGCTCAAGTAGCGGCGCAGATGCCACACCGGCAAGATTTGATACCGGGTTGATGGAGTTGCGAAGATAGTGCGAAAAGTTGGCGGCAAGATAGCACTCCTGTAGCGCCTCGGCACTCATCCACTCGTCGGTAAGCGGACCGAAACCGGACGGAGTCTGAGCCTGAAGCAGACCATAAAGGTCCATTGCCAAAATCCGCAACTGCTGACGGTCTGTGATATACCCGGGTTTGAAATACTGACGCATCGTTTCGGCCGACACATGCCGGTTCACAAAATCATCGTAAATTGGCTTCCAATCACCGTTTTCTCGATACCGGTCATACTCCTTATTATAAGAAAAGAAATGCAGCAGACTGTCGTTGCAATGCCCCGACAGAGTTGCCATGTCCAGACCCTTGTTCTGCATCTCGAGTGCATGCAAAAACTGATACATGGTCATTATAACACGCGGGTAGTAGGTCGATTTGCTATCTGTATACCCCTTGCGGAACAGTTTCCCGTAGGCTGCACCCATCTCAGCACCGAGTCGCTCCTCCTCGGCTATCCCCGTCGGTGACAGTAAACCCCATTTACCCTCCGTTTTGCGTTTGAAGTCCTCGACAAACCGATACAGCTTCTCACCACGCTCGGTTAGCATCCCCCCCTTTTTAGCCGCGGCAAGCGTCTTGACCGTAAGCTCAATCTTCTTCTCCCCCGAGATATAGCGGGAACCGTGGCGTGCCGTATAGCTCACAAACACCGGAGTTAACGTATCGCCAGTGGCGGGCACCGGTTGCGTAAGCGAAAAATCGTATGGCATCATCGACCCCGCAAGCTCCGGGGCTACAACCTGCACCTTATCCTGCCCATGAGCCATAAATACAGCTCCAAGGCCAAAAATCGTCACCGCAGCCACCCGTATTCTTATTATATTTACAATCGTTTTTTTCATAACAGCAATATGACTATTTTATTAATTTTCAATTATTTAAATCACCAATACGGCAACTAATACTCCCATCCACACCGAGCTCCGTTTTTAATTTATGCTACCAAAGTACGTTTTTTTTATTAATTTTGCAAATCAAACGCCAAATAAGTCAGGCGCGTCCAATGTTTCTGGACCGTTCGACCACGCTTTACAAAATAACAACTCACATATATAAAAAGCACTATGACTATCATCGATGGGAAACAGACTGCCGCTGAAATCAAGCAGCAGATAGCTGAAGAAGTGGCGCAACTCACCGCCACCGGAGCGCGTGCTCCTCACCTTGCCGCAATTCTCGTAGGCCATGACGGTGGCTCTGAAACATACGTGGCAAACAAAGTGAAAGCTTGTGGCGAATGTGGATTCGGTAGCTCGCTTATCCGCTTTGAAGACACCGTAACCGAAGCCGAACTCCTGGCCGAAATACAGCGTCTCAACAACGACCCCGAAGTTGACGGTTTTATCGTTCAGCTACCCCTCCCCAAGCACATCGATGAGCAGAAGGTGATTATGGCAATCGACCCCGCAAAGGATGTCGACGGCTTCCACCCCATCAACGTGGGACGCATGTCGATAGGTCTCCCCTGCTTCCTCCCCGCCACACCCACCGGCATTATGGAGCTTCTTAAAAAATATAATGTCGAGACTCGCGGCAAACATGCCGTAGTGCTCGGACGCAGCAACATTGTGGGGAAGCCTATGGCTTCGATGCTGATGCAGAAGGGTAATCCCGGCAACTGCACTGTAACTGTTTGCCACTCGGCAACCCCCAACATTAAAGATATCACCCTCCAGGCCGACATAATCGTGGCTGCCCTTGGAGTCCCGGGGTTCCTCACCGAAGATATGGTTAAGCCCGGTGTGACAATCATCGACGTCGGCACAACCCGCGTTCCCGACGCCACCCGCAAGTCTGGCTTCCGCCTCAGCGGCGACGTCGACTATGCCAACGTGGCGCCCAAAGCCGAATTCATCACCCCCGTTCCCGGTGGTGTTGGTCCCATGACCATCTGCGCCCTGATGATCAATACCCTCAAGGCGCGCAAGGAAAACCCGTATAAGTAATAAGAGGGGGGTCTTCCCCCTCTTATTCTCACCTCGACTCAAAACTTATTTGAGTCATTTAATTGTTAATAGTAAGAAGTGTCTTTCTTCTTAAATCCTGAATTATGAAAAATCTTGTCATCGTCGAGTCTCCGGCAAAAGCCAAGACTATTGAAAAGTTTTTAGGCAGCGACTTCAAAGTGCTGTCCAGCTACGGTCATATACGCGACCTTAAGAAAAAAGGGATGAGTATTGAGATCGAAGATGGATTCGCCCCGGTATATGCCGTTCCCGACGACAAGAAAGAGCTCGTCAAGACTCTCAAAGCCGCCGCTAAACAGGCCGACATCGTCTGGCTCGCTTCCGATGAGGACCGCGAGGGGGAGGCTATTGCCTGGCACCTGTTCGAGGTGCTCGGTCTTAAAGAAGAAAACACCCGCCGCATTGTGTTTCACGAAATCACGAAACCGGCTATCGTCCACGCCATCGAAAACCCGCGTGGCATCGACATTGACCGCGTCAACGCCCAGCAGGCGCGACGTATCCTCGACCGTATCGTCGGTTTCGAGCTATCACCCGTGCTTTGGAAAAAAATCAAGCCAAACCTCTCGGCGGGTCGCGTGCAGAGTGTGGCTCTGCGCCTTATATGCGAACGCGAAAAGGAGTTTGCCGCTTTCCAGCCCGAACAATACTTCCGCATCAATGCCATCTTCGGCACACAGCTCGGTGGCACGCTCAAGGCTGAATACCGTCGCCGATTCCCCAACGAGCAGGAGGCGCGCGACTTCCTTAATGATTGCAACGGAGCGCAGTTCAAGATTGCCGACCTCAGCGTGAAGCCGATCAAGCGCTCTCCGGCATCCCCCTTCACCACCTCGACACTACAGCAGGAGGCAGGAAAGCGACTCGGGTTCTCCGTGAGCCAGACCATGCGCATTGCACAGAAACTGTATGAGGACGGTAACATAACCTACATGCGTACCGACTCTACAAACCTCTCCGAACTGGCCATGAAGGATATCGCCGCCAACATCACAGCCGAATACGGTGCCGAATTTCTGCACCAGCGACGATATCACACCACCAGCAAAGGGGCACAGGAAGCTCACGAGGCAATCCGCCCAACATATATCGACCACAAAACCATCGACGGCACCTCGCAGGAGCAACGTCTCTACGACCTTATCCGCAAACGCGCTCTCGCCTCGCAGATGAGCGACGCCGAGCTCCAGAAAACTTTTGTGGAAATCAGCGTCAACCCTGCCAATAGCGAAGCTGTTATTGCCCCCCTTGCCGACTCTACTTTCAAGGCAGAGGGTGAGGTTGTCACTTTCGAAGGGTTCATGCGTGCATACAGCATCGACACCGACTCAGCACAGTTCACGCAGATTCCCCAGATTAACCAGGGGGAATCTCTCGCTCCGCGCGAAATTACAGCCACACAGCGCTTCACGCTCCCTCCGGCTCGCTTCACCGAAGCATCGCTGGTAAAGAAGATGGAGGAACTTGGCATCGGTCGCCCGTCGACATACGCACCCACCATATCCACCATCCAGCAGCGAGAATATATCCGCCACGGCGACAAAGACGGGGAACCTCGCAGCTATACCCAGCTCACTCTTGCCAACGGGAATATTTCTGAAAATACTCTGACCGAAAATAGCGGCAGCGACAAGGGTAAACTCATTCCGACCGATGTCGGCATGGTGGTCAACGACTTCCTGACACAGCATTTCCCATCCATCCTCGACTTCAACTTCACAGCCCGCATCGAAGAGAAGTTTGACGAAATTGCCGAAGGGGCACTCCCCTGGAAAGAGGAAATGTCCGAGTTCTACACCGCTTTCCACCCAACCATCGAGAGGGTGGATGCCATGCGACTTGACCACAAGGTTGGAGAACGCGTTCTCGGCACCGACCCCAAAACCGGCAAACCGGTGTCCGTAAAAATCGGACGTTTCGGTCCTGTTGCGCAGATTGGTGACTCGGCCGACGAAGAGAAACCTCTATTCGCTTCGTTGCAGAAGAACCAGAGCATCAACGACATCACCCTCGAAGAGGCGCTTAAACTCTTTGAGTTGCCAAGACTGCTCGGTGAATACAACGACACACCCATCAAGGCTGCCGTGGGGCGCTTCGGGCCTTATATTCAATACGGCAAGGTGTTTGTATCCATCCCCAAAGACCTTACACCTCAGGGTATTACTCTCGAGGAGGCTATCGACCTTATCACTGCCAAGGAGCAGGCCGAAGCCAACCGACTTATCAAGGAGTTTGACGAAATGCCCGAAGTGCAGATTCTAAACGGTCGTTTCGGGCCATACATAGCTCTCAAAAAGGAGGGTACCAAGAAGTCGGCAAACTACAAAATCCCCAAGGGTACAGACCCTGCGGCTCTCACTCTCGACGAAGTAAAAGCCCTAATCGAAAAGCAGGATGCCGCTCCGGCCAAAAAGCCACGTGCCACTCGTGCCAAAAAGAGCTGATAACATACCCCCACCCTTGATGGCGGGGAAATGTTAAAAGAGAATTTGCACCTAATTGTTAACAAACCATAATAACGGCAGATTTGTTATAACCACAAATCTGCCGTTGCTATGACCGACAAAAACACATCAACTCCTGCACCGTCTCTGCCGGATGTTGCCGATATCAACGGCAAACCTCCCAAGAGAAAGAAAAACCGCGACCTCCGCAAACCACTCAAAATAATGGCGTGGACGGTGGGCGCCATACTGTTTTTGTGTATTGCGGTCATTACAGCTGCATATTTCTACCTCACCCCAAGCCGTTTGTCGAGCATCATTGACCGCGAAGTTTCAAAAAACCTCGATGCCCAGCTATCCACAGGCAAAGTTTCCTGCTCATTCATCCGCTCCTTCCCAAACATTACAATACGCATCGACTCCCTGTCGCTGCGCAGCCACAGTCTACGCGGATATAAAACACCACCGGTGGTGACCGACCCATCCCAACTCCTCACTGCCTCGTCACTCACCATCAAAGCAAACATAGCCCACCTGCTCAAAGGGGACCTGAATATTCAGAAAATTACCGTTGATTCTCTCAATCTGCAGGTAATATCGCTCAACGATTCTGTCAACAACTACTCCATACTCCCACCCGGCAAAGACCTTAAGAACTTGCCGCAAGTCAGCGTGGAGAAAATCAGCATACACAATCCGGCCCGCATCAGATTCATCGACCTCCCCAACGGGGTCGATGCCTCTGCGCGACTCTCAAACTCAAGCATCCAGAAAATAGCAGGCGGCTTTGACCGTTATCAGACCAAGATTAACGGAGACCTATCCCTTACACTCAACGGCAAACCTACTGTCTACAACTTCCCAATGTCCCTGTTCGGCGATGTGGATGTAAATTTCAACCCTCTTTCCGTATCCCTGTCCGAGTTTCAGACAAACTTCGACGAGGTGCGCGGACTCCTCTCTCTTACCGCACAGATAGGTGACATCCCGGTTATAAGCCGTGCCACATATCAGGTCATGAACATCCGTCCACGCAACATCCTCAAATATATCATACCCTCCGAAAAATGGCGCGAAACTCTATCTAAGATGGGGCTTCTGGTCAACCTCTCTGCACGCCTCACCGAACCCTGGACCGCAACTAAGGGTTCCCTCCCGACATTCCGTGCCGACCTCGAGATACCATATGCCGAAATTTTTGTCCCCGACGAAATCTCCTACGACCGCGCTAAGACCTATAATGTGCGCCCAATGCTCATGTTCGACGGTGACAACCCTGCCGCTTCATATATCGACGTTCCCAAGTTCTACATACTCGGCGACAAGGTCACTTTTGACGCTACCGCTCACGTATCCGACATTATGTCGACCCCAAAAATAAGCTGCCAGGTTAATGCCATGACCAAACTTGAGAATTTCAAGGAGTATATACCGCAGCTAAGAAAGCTGAAAATTGCTGGCGGGGTCAAGGGGGCAACCACACTCAACTTCTCAGTCACCCCACGTGGGGATCTGCTCTTCAACGCTCCTGTTCCAGTTGAGATGGAGTTACTCGGTCTCTCGGCCAGTACACCCGACTCGACACAGATTCAGCTTAGTCACGGAGCGCTGTCCGGAACCATCGACCTCGGCAAGATTAATGACATCCCCTCTACGGCGCCTACCTTAAAGCTCATATCCTATCTGCAAACCAAAGGGGAACTCACTCTCTCAAACCTCTGTGTCTCATCCCCCAGGTTCCGCAACAAAGCCATTGTCCCGACTGCAAAAATAAAAGGTGACCAGAACTCTCTCTCAATCAATAACCTCAGAGTGCAAACTGCCGAATCCGCACTCTCACTGCGTGGCAAACTGTCTGGCTTATCAGGCTTTGTTCCCGGC
>QLIP01064840.1_pt1 | contig 17676 bp, 14 predicted proteins | sample 1769771 | NCBI WGS metagenome assembly QLIP01 (sample SAMN09428762, study PRJNA476227) | Gut metagenome, whole genome shotgun sequencing project. | isolation source: cecum | host: Rhizomys sinensis | place: China: Jinsha town of Minqing, Fujian Province | collected 2013-09-23
TTCTTGCCTTCAAAACTGGTTCGAATCCGCGGGGCCCTTATATTCACCCTTCTCTGGTATTGTTAGATGTTGGAAATGAAACCGTTTCTTTCCATTTTCATTGCCACCACTTATCTTAAGGGGTCTTTTACAGCAGCCACAGAAGAAAACTTGATTCTCCTTGACAGTTTGGCGAAGCTTTGAAAAGAATCCAAGTCGATTTCCACGCTCTTTTTGATCATATTCACATTCAAAGAAACGACTCGAATCCCGACACAACATCTCGTTATCTCGGTTATCATAAAAGGTATGGACTGTTGGTTTGTGATTCATTATGCAAAGTTACGCATTTTATGTCCTACATTTTGAGACATAATATTAAAATCAGTACTTATAGAGGCTATAAATCCCAAAATGCTCAAATATTTTGGGTAATGTAAAATATTGCCTTTTATTTTGTATGTCTGATGCAAAATATTTTAGGATCACAAGCGCAGCCACTTCTAATGATGAATCAGACGCTACGATAAACCTATATCTTGAGTATTTGAAATTAGTCGGACTGAGAATAATTTGATGACATTTCATGTCTATCACGAGATGGCTTACGTGGTATTCTGTGCTTTTTCCCCATGAGCCATTATAGTAATCATCATCACTATAATGAGCACAGTTTTCATAAAATCTGAAGATTCTAAGAAACTGGGAGCTATTATCATACCAGCCTCTTATTTCTTCTCGATTCCGATAGTACTGGGTTATTTCGCGTAATTGGAAGTAAGTTTCGCTACACAGTATTTCTTTTAATTTCTGCTCAAAGCCTTCACATTGATAATCTTTTAGTTGTTTTGTAATAACAGAATCCAGGCTTTTACCTAAATCAGATCGCTCTGAACATAAAGCCTCTGACAATTCTCTTTCATTGAGATAACTTAATATGCTAGCCCCGTCATTCTCTTCGTTCATCAAATAAGAGAATGGAATGAAGAGATATTTCCTTTGGGATATAAACTTGTTTGAACTAGATATTTGCGTCCAAAAAGGGTGCATTACAGCTGTACAAAATGAGTCTATAAACGACTGACGAGACATATAAGTATTGATGCGTATCAATTGTCCAGAAACTCGTTGATTCAAGTAACTTGATAGTTGGTTTTCAAAGATTTCCTTAATCTCACTGTCCCAGCGTCGAAAGAACATAGAACAACGGCAATCAATCATCCAATCTTTGAAACTTTCCCAGGATAAATCTTCGATAAAGTCAATGTGTTTTGGATTAAACTCAATATATCCATCATATATTGATAGTTTATCGAGTTTGATTCTTATAGTACTCTTATCCAGACTATTATCAAAGTCCTCAAACGAGGTTTCTTGATTTAATAATTTATATGCTATTAGCTTACGATATAAGTATAGCACACTTGCTCCTTGATGTTTGGGCGCATTATCAATTAATCGTTTGTTTATATAGTGATCTATCTCAGATGGCAGAGATTCCTTAAAGACGTTATACGCCGCAATAATCTTGCATTCCTGTTGTTGATTCACTTTATCTTGTATTGCGTTAAGCAATACTGATAAATCCGTATAAGGTACAAAATGAAACTGTTTTCCTTTATTGGTTTCCTTGGCAATATGAAATACATGGTCTATACCTTCCAGCCAAGAAGGGTGTACTGTATGAACTCTTTTCGTTTTTAGCTTCCAACCATTTATTTCAATAAAGCCTTCTTTGAGCGTAAAATCAGAAGCCTTAAATGTTTGAGCAAAGAATTTTGCATCCTCTTCGTTCTTTAATATGTCGTTATTTGCTTTTTTACAATCATCTTGGCTCTTACTACCAGGCGCCATGATTAATGGGAAAATATTATTCCTCAATCTACGTTGAAGACGAGAGGGCATTGCGCTACTTTCCGCCTCGGAGATAGCTCGTCTATAGTCAGTCTTCGAATAGTTCCCATACTTACGTATTGCATCCTCCAATTGTTTCAAATCGGCTATGCTTTTAACCTTGTGAGCAGTATAATTGTATTTCTTTGCCATATCATCTAATGAAGTATTATTCAATATCTTCCACATGTTTGAAATTAGATCATCTTGAGGTGTTGACATACCTCTCAAGCGTACCCATAGGTATTCGAGCGGTTACTTTTGAATAAATCCAGTCGTTCTCCTTTCGAGAACCGGAGTATTTCGCATGGCACATAAATATCATGCAGATTGTGGATGAAAAAGGCAAGATGATAGAACTTTTTTAAGTTTGATGGCAGATAAAGCGCTGTCAGAGATTTACATCCCTGAAACACCAGTTCCGTGAGGCAGTTTTTGATTGTTGTTTTCATTTTCTTTTTAAAGTCTTAATCTTATCTTTGAGTTCCTTATTATCCTTATAAAATGGAGTCTTTGAAAGAGAAACTGGACCTTGAATCATTTTCTCAATTTCTGCAGTTGCCCTTAAAATGGCTTCCATACTATATTGAGGCAATGGTTCGTTCGTACCAACATATCCTGCAAGATACTTCTCTGACGGATTCTTGATACCCATTCTGCGGCAAATTAACCAAGCTACTGCTTCTGCCTCAAACTCTTTCTCCTTATGGGATAGGCGTTTTCGCACCATTCCTTCGTTATAATAAGGAAGATGCTTACAGAAAAGATGTCCCAACTCATGACATATCGAAGCAAAAGAAGTCGTTAGATCCTGCTGACTATTGACGGATATCAAGTACTTACTCTTAGTATAGATTTCTCCATCTTTATTGTACTTAATTAGAATGGTTTCATCCGTTGACACACTAATATAGGCAGCATACTCACTACTGGCATTAAAGTTGTTATCAATTGAAATACCATATTTTGCCATATTATCCATGAGATTATAATAATACAGTTTATCAATCGTATTTTCAGTTTGGTATTGATGGATATAGCTGTCAATTATCTGCTGTTCAGTTAATTGTTTTGGCTTTAATGCAATATCAGTGATGTCATCAAATAACGAAGGTTGCAGATTTTCTGGCGTATCTATGGCAACCGTCTGATCAATATCATACATAATCTCAACAGGCCCAAATGGCACTAAAACAATTAACTGCTGTGCGTTAGGGTGGATTCTGCGATTGAACTTATCTTTCCATTCTTTAGCGCGAAGCACTAATCGAGCAGAAGGACGCTGAATATTGATAAGGAAGGCATTGAATGGAGCAATATGCTTGAACTTCCCGACAAAATCCATTATTTTAAAGAACTCATCCGATTGACGATACTTAACAATATCGTCAATCAGAGTATCTATGTTATTATTGTCGGTCATCACTGCGCAATGAATATTAGTTGTTTTCTACTATCTCTTTTACGGTTAATCGAGCAACGGTCAGAGGGTGATTTGGAAAATACTGATCAAACTCTTCGCGTTCTGAAAGATTCATCAAGAAGCGGTCTTTCAGATTGGAATTGTACGGATCGCGCATCCATGTAGAAGTGTCACCCATTTTAACTGTACCATTTTGAGACAACGCAGCGTAAACCATTGTGTCACGTTGACCAGTCATGCCTGATTCTGAAAAGAATGAACGCAAACATGATGACACAGCATCAGAATCTTTGATGTGCAAAATCAATGTGTACTGCATGCCGTGAGGCTTCATTTGAGTTTTTACAATGGAATACACATAGGGTTTTCCCGATTTAGTCTCACCTGAGTTGACCTCAATTAAAGCTTGTTCTTCGCTAACTGTATTATGAATGCCATAAATAATTGAAGCATCATCATTATAAGGCATTGCGGAATCAGTGGGAATCGGATATACCAATGCAAATGCCTGGAACTCTTCATTCCCAGTCATATATGCCATAGAACCTTCCGGATCGTCAGGCATAGACTTTACTTGTTGAAAATATTCTGGAAGTATCATATTATATTAATATCTTAAGTCCAAATTTATATAAGTTCTAATGAATCCACTTTTAAATTGCGAAAATCGCATCTATATGTGCCACTTCTTGTGACGATTGGTGAAAATTATTTATATATTTCGATAATACGCTCTAATTGGGATTTGATTTCATCAAAATTTTGATTCAAGTCGAGAGTACGATAATAGATTACATTGCCGTCATGCCAGTGCATCTCACCATTAGGATGCACATCTTCCTGAGTTTTTGCGTAGAGGAGCATACCGTCGGTCTTGCCGGAATGATTCTTGTCGTGGTTGAGCACATAGGTCAGAATCTGATTTTGATTGGCGCTATGGATTGACTTCTTATCGTGATGTGTTTGAAAGGTCCTTCCATAATACTTCGTATCAATAATCAGAGTCCTGTCTCCGAACATGAGCATTATGTCTGTCTGTAATGTAGGCAGTACGTCCATGTTGGATTTCTCCTTTATTACATTCCATTCAATTTGACGGGCAGATGCTTTAAGTTCTGGATGATGACGTTGAAAGTATGTCAATACAAATCGTTCATACAAACGGCACATTTTGTCTTCTGCAAACTCATGAAGTTTGACATCTCCAGAGTCCGTAGATAACAACATATTGTCAACCACAAACCAACAGAGATATAGTAACATTTGATACGTCTTGCTATTGCGGTCAAAACGCAGTTGGCTCCACTTAACTCGTTTCAAATCAACATTTGAAACATTAGAAAAGAAGGGAAGAAGATTATGCAATGACCGTTTGCGAGATTTATCCACTTCACTATGTGCTGCCAGCATTGTCATCGTAGACTTGAGTATTTGGTTGAAGAGGTTGTCTTCCGAATACTCATCAAATTCACACGAAAGCCGTTGTTGGCCTGATGCTTTAAGTTTCAATGTCTCACTGATATTCAACTTACCGCGAAGTGTGGTAAGTGAATCTGCCGTATCTATATATCGACGATGCAGACCTTTCTTCAACTGAGCGGACACGCCACGGGCTATTATCTCGGCGAAGAGATCGTGAATATCATCGAACTCTTCACCGGCAATCTCTGTATAGTTGTTTTTCCTAAGCTCTTGAAAAGCATAGGATAACATGTAGTAGATGTTTTTGATAAATATGCCCTTGTCTACCGTCATTTCAATGCGTCAGTCAATCGTTTCTTTTCGGCGCTACACTTTTCCCTCTCGTCAAACCAATACTCTTCAAGCATTGGGCAAAGGTCGTATTTCACTACATTCTCAATCCAGTTTGTGTCAGAATTGCCACAGAAATAACTATGACCTATGCAGAATCCTTCACCGAGCGAATCATCTTCAGCAATACACTTGTTCAGATCGCGTACAATCTCCACAACCTTAGCAACTCGTTCGTCTTTATGCTTGGTGATTTCCGATTTGAAGCCATCGGTGTCAAGACCCGGACGCATGGAATAGAAGCTGAAGCGGCGACGCAACGCATAATCAATCATAGCAAGGCTACGGTCGGCAGTATTCATCATGCCAATGATATAGAGGTTTTTAGGCACGGCAAATAACTCCTTGTTGTATGCAAGTCGCACGACGGTGGCACGGTAATCCTTCTCTATAAGCATAAGCAGTTCACCAAATATCTTGCTGAGGTTGCCACGGTTGATCTCATCTATGATAAAGAAGAATGACTTATCAGGACATGCTTCTGCTCGCTTACAGAACTCATAGAATGAACCGTTACGCAACTCAAATCCTCCCATTTCCGTAGGCTTGAATCCCATAATGAAATCTTCGTATGAATAGTTTTGATGGAACTGAATCATATCAATGCGACTATCATCCTTTTCGCCCATCATAAGATAGGCCAAACGTTTGGCAGAGAATGTCTTGCCAACGCCTGGTGCCCCTTGAAGAATAACATTCTGCTTCTGAGTCAGCAACGAAATAAGCTCTTCAACGGCCTCACTGTCCATAAATACCTCTCCAAGAAACTCATCCTTGGTGTATGGAGTATGTTTAGCAGTTGATACAAGCGGATTATCATCGGAATCCGGATTCTCCTGACGAATAAGATCAAGTATCATTTCATACTCACCCTTGCTCATCCGAAAGAATGAACCATTGGGATTACGGATGAATTCCATTTCCTGGAGTTCGGGAATGTCTTTAAAGTCAAACCAACTGACCGGAGACATTAACTGCTCTGTCTTAAGAAAGCTAATGTGCTCGCCATCGCTTGCCTTGGCAACTTTAGCGATGGCAACAATCTTCTTCACGGGGTTTGCTTCATACCCAATAACGATATCTCCCTCCTTAGCCTGCTCAAAGTTTGCGGGTACGCGACGTCGATTCCCATTCTCATTCTTAACTGTATATTGGACTTCTTCGCCAACCTTGAGGTCTGCAAAGCTCCAGTACTTAGGGCTTGCTACCAGCCACCAATAACGTTCCTCAGAGATGTTGTTTTCAGGCACGTCAGCCTGAACCTTAACGCCATTAAGAATGGCATTCTCGGCTCTTTCTGCCCAACCTCCATATTTAGACATATCAGTAAGTGTCTTCATCGGAAGTTTCTGGCTGAGACATTCCATAGAGTCCCATTCCCCAAAGTGAGTCCACTTGACTTTGCGGATATGCTTGAAGGTGTTTCGGTTTTCATCAAACTTATAATCGGATTCTACTATACCTCTTCCTATGATTTTTGATAAGCCTTTTTTGGCATATATTATATCTCCGGTTTTAAGTACATTGCAAAATTCCCACAGACACAGTTTACTGTTGGTACCAGTAGTATCAGCATCAGCATAAACTTCATCAAAATATGCGTCCAAGTCATCTTTCGATTCAAGAGATGTCAAATCACCCATATCATCCCAGCCAATAGACATAATGCCATTCTTTTGACAGTCGTTCCACATCACAGACTCTTCACCTGGAGCATACAACCAAAGTCGAATGTTTTCTTTCTCCTTTATCTTACTAATCAGTAAATCGGAGTATTCGAAAACATCATCAAACCCAATCTTAGCCATCAGTGCGCTCTGAATTATCGAAGTCGAAGATTTCGAGACGTTCTTACATCCCATAATCTGAGCAGCATTTCTAAGATATTGAGGCTTGTAGATTGGCACTAATTTAAGATCAGAATAAAGAAAGGCTATTTTCCATTTGTAACTGTCGCCTAAATCTTTAATCTTATCAATCTTTACGAATTCTCCCTTTCGAGCAGCGGTAGCAATCGCCACTACTATATTTCGAATCTTCTGAAATGCTTCCTGCGCGGTTCTGGCATTTAGTCGCGAGTACCATGCATATTTGTCATCAGAGACAACTCGAATATCATCCGGCTTCTTCTGATACTGGTAGATGCCAAACTTATACGACGAGCCACCCCAGAACGAACCGAGATTGTGAGTTCTGCTTTCTATCCAGTAGCAGAAGGAGTCAGACCGGTTAAGGTTTGTATACTGCTCAAGGGTCATATCCTTGAGAGTCTCAAGAGGGAAAGCCTCCTGAAACTCTTGATATAGTTTAAGTCGTTCTTCAGTTGTCATATAATTACTTTTTAACAGGAGGCGGTGGCGCCTTTGTTGGAATCACCTTTGGATGCTCTTTTTGCGTATAACCATTCATGTTGATACTTTTTTAGGTGGTGGCGGCGCAGGCGTTGGATTCACCTTCGGCAATTCACGTTTTATCTCTGTTGTGGCCATTACTGTTTCTTTGTTGGTGGCGGTGGCGGAGTTCTAAAATCTACCTTGGGGACTTCAGCTTTTTGCTCACTTAAGCCAAGCTTAAGCGTTGGAGCCTGTGAAGTATTGATATGCTTTTTATTTTCCATTTCTATTCAGTTAAAATAAATTTTTGGTTCATGTAGATTTCTGCTTCTTTATTAAGCTTATCCGAATCAGGGGCTTTGCGCACAAGTTTATCGACTTGAGTTGAAAGATCATCAATTTCGAGTTTCTTTGCTTTTATAAATTCCTTTACATCTATATCCGAAAAGTCTTCCTTAAGTCTGAAATCTTGTGCGCAATCAAAACAGTTGGTGATAATTAAATTGAATTTGGTTTGCAGGTCATCTAATTTACACAATTCAGCATCAGATTGGATGATTTGGGGAAGTACTTTTACTAAGAGAGCACAGATACTTGTAAGTATTGAACCTACTAACGTTATATATGCACTAAAATAAAAAGCACATGAACCAAGGGCTGGTAGAATTATAATGGCTATATCAACTACTTTATTGCGCCGGCGCATACTATTGGCATAAACTGAACAACACAATGCAAATACCTTTGCGGTCCAGCAAGTCTGCCATAGATCATTCCATATATGAACGTCCATTGTTTTATTATTCATGCTTACCTATTTTTAAACAGCTGTATTTTAATAAACACAAGCTGTCGATCTGCACGTCATCCTATTATTATCCCATCAAAGCATCTCGAACAGCATTGTAATTCCATTCGATATTGCCAAAAATATTTATTTTTTTCATAGCAATATGCGTTCCAATGTTTTGAAGTTGCTTTGGACACAACGACTTAGCCATATATGTCTTATTGTATAAGACAATAATTTTTAAACCATCGCGAATAGCCTTGTCGCATTCATAGTCAATATAACTTTTCATGCTGATACCGATACCGCTTTTACATCCCGGACCTCCCTGCCCGGTAGGTATATAGTTTCTACAATTTACACAATTACCTTTAGTTATGGAAGTTGTCGAATCTCCAACTATTAGCACAAAGGTCTTTGAGCTATTTAGTCGGACACAAAGGGAATTCTTGATAGAACAGTATAGACTCGAATCCCATGATTGAGTCAAATCATGAGCATCTGTGAAGTCAAGCGACCAACGATTGCTGTTTTTCCACTTATACAACTGGTCGATAGCATCTTTATCACCAGTCCAATCGCCTGCTATGTATGTACGTGTACGATATGTCATTTTTTATGATTTTAATTCGTAAATATTTATATCACTTAAAGTGTCTTCCGTAAGGCAAATAGTAATGGGTTTCTTAATGTGAACGCCACTCATCTTTAAAGTACACAGAAGACATTTGATAAGTGAAGAATTGTCCTTATGGGGTGTATCAGTAAACCTCGTAATACCAGAGCCTAAAAGTGGAAGAAATATTGGTTTATTGGCATAGACTCTCTCAATTTCTTTCCACATGGTTAATAAGCATCTTTCGAAATCATTGTGTGAAAGATACGCATAATTGTTTTTATTGAAGCGAGTGAATGCTAATAATAAATAGTCGTGAAATCTAATAATTCTACCCAACTCGAACTTTGTCTTGCCATGGCTATTCCGAATATTTAGATTTGGTACCTTAGGGGCATTACGGATGGTATTGTTAAGTTCCGCTATGTCTTCAACGTGATGGTCTATGAACATTCCATTTAATGTTTTATGGGCTATAATCACATCGTCTACCACTGTGTCAAAATTCTCATTAAATGGTATAAGCCGCAAACCATTCTGGTTGAAAATATCTGCTTGTTTAATGTGAACTTCGTTATCAGCGACTATCAATTTCACACCACTACGAGAGATCATTTGCTTTACTATAAAAATTATTAATAAAAGTATTATAAAAAATAAAGCAATACATAGAAGTTTAATCCACCAGTCAAGTCCCTTGTATACTTCATTATCAAGAATTCCGGTCACATCAGCCAGAGTTTGAATCGTTGTCAAGATAGCCAAACTAACTGTAAGGCTATCTTTCCAACGTGTCTTGCTTGACGTCCAGTGAAACTTCATTCTATCCATTAAAGAGGTTTGACATTTCGAGTTCGGTGGTTACTTGAGATACGACGTAGATGTACATCGATACCACAATGTGAGTTGCACCAATAAGATCCTGCTCAGTGGCGGTATGAGCCTCATGGCTTTCGGCGTTTCTCCACTGACGAAGGTTCTCGAGGTATTGGTAGAACTGCTGATATACCGGCTGAGGATTATGACGGAGACCACGTAATGGGCGAAGTGCCATCACTGTGTCTAAGAAACTTGGGCTGCGACCCTCTTCAAGAGCTTCAACTTGAGTACCAGTCATCAAATAGTGCAACTTCTTCAAGAATGACTCATAGTGACTTACGAGGCTGTTGAAATGGCGACGACGGTCTACAAGACGTAGGTTTTGTGCGCGATAGACCTGATTGAGAGAATCAATTAGAATATCGTTAATGCCGTCAAGATTTGACAGTGATGGAGCCTGAATTACTTTAAAGAGAGTTGTGATAACTTCTCCGAGAGGACGGATATAACGACTCAGACCACTGAATGTGGGAGCCATAGCATAATTGATTGCCTTGTGCAGAGCCTCGATGTCTAATTGCAGATTGCGGTCTGCTTGAGTGTTGCGAGCCATAAGGTCGGCAACACCTCTGACGAACTCGTTGGAGAATGGTGTTCCTCCGCTTACTTCTTGAAGTAACGCGAAGAATTTCTCTATTTGTCCGCCGGCTTTCTGCATTATCTTGTCGATGATGAGACGTGACAGCGATTCAGGGCTATTATTGGCACGGAAAGCGTTAATAAGATCAGCATCAACTTGCAGCTCATCTACAATGCCACGGATGATCTTATCATTCTCATCCAAGAATCCCTGCCATGGTTCATTAACAATATTGAGTAGTTCCTGAAGAGGTTTGGTTTCGTCCGGACGTGGTGAGTTGATGTCTCCAATTCTTGAAGACTGAAGTGTAGTGTCTGCATCCTCAAGTGGAAGATTCCCCTCGAAACTCATTTGCAGACGGAACTTGTTGAGGTCTACCTTGTCAAGAATCTCCATTGGAAGAGTTTCTTTGGTGTAAGGCAGAGCCTTGTACAGCACCTTATAGAACACATAATGCTTTTCTAAGTCGGGATCGATGAACTGCATCAGCTGAGCCATGAAGCCGTAACTACGGATATATCGATTCACGAGTTTGCGGAATCGATCCTTGTCTTCATCGGTCATCGGTGCAACACGGTCTTCTACTATCTGTTTGATAAGAGATGGTACACCGGCAGCAGTTTGCTTGTTAAAGAGAGATCTCACTACATTTTCTTCCTCAGCATCATTGTAGACTTTAAACTGCTCAATTTCATTGATGAATGAATACAGTCGCTGTACGTCAACGTCGCCCTGCAGTTTGGTTTCTTTGTAGTAGCGCTGGAAGGCTTTCTGCACATCTTCGGCACGATTGCGGAAATCCAATACCATGGTGTCTTCTTTCAACGGAGGCAGACAGCGATTCAAGCGACTCAGTGTCTGGATGCACTGAATACCGCCAAGCATCTTGTCTACATACATTGTATGAAGCAGTGGCTGGTCAAAACCCGTTTGGAACTTATCAGCAACAATTAGGATGCGATATTCCGGTTCGTTGAAGATGTCGCGGATACGGTTATCCTTGATGCCATAGCCGTTTAGCTTATCTTCAGTATAGCTCGCGCCATCAAGTTCTACTGTTCCTGAGAATGCGACTAATGTCTTGATAGACCCGTTGTATTCTTCGGCAATAATCTTGTCAACTATCTGTTTGTAACGTACCGCAGACATACGAGAGTCGCTGACAATCATTGCTTTTGCCTGGCCACCAATCTTGTGTATAGAGGTGCCAAAGAAGTGAGCTAGCATAACGCGAGCTTTCTTCTCCATGTTATATGGATCTTTGTTCAGTGCGGACAAGATTAGACGTACAGCTTTGCGTTTCTCATACTCCTTAGAAGTTTCATCCGAGGGAAGCTCAGCCTTCGTTACATACTCATACATGGTATCAAAGGTAGTGTAGTTCTGAAGCACGTCCAGAATAAACTTCTCTTCGATAGCCTGTTTCATTGAGTAGTAGTCGTGTGCAACCCATTCACCTTCGTCGTTTTTCATTCCAAAGAGCGCATAAGTCTTGTCTTTGGGAGTTGCAGTAAAGGCAAAATAAGAGATATGTCGCATTTCTTGGCGCATTGCCTGCATAAAGGCAAGCATTGCGTCCATATCGCTTTCGTAGTCTTCTGCACCAAAACGTTCGGCATAGGCTCTCAACTCGTCGTCTGTAGACAATGCGTTTACAAGGTCTTTTGCACTTTCGTTGCCGATGGCTGTATGAGCCTCATCCACGATAATTGCATAACGACGTGCCTGATCACGCTTGAGGTGATTGAGCGCATATGCAAACTTCTGCACAGTACTTACAATAATGCGTTTGCCCTCGTCAATTGCTTCAGCAAGGTTGCGAGAACCATGACGGATATCGCGCACTGTGCCTGCTTCAACCTCGAAATTATTGACATCATCAGCCATATTGGCATTTAGCACAATGCGGTCAGTTACCATGATGATACTGTCAAAAATCGGGCGCATATCGCGATCGGTAAGGTTTGCGAGTTGATGTGCCAGCCATGCCATAGATTTAGTCTTACCACTACCGGCAGCATGCTCAATCAAATAATTGTCGCCGGCACCACGTTCTCGCGACCACTGGCAGAGGTTACGGACTGCTCGAAGTTGATGATAACGAGGAAAGATAGTAATATCTTTGTCCTTACCTGTCTTTTTGTCCTTCTCTTTGTACTGCTTGATAAAATGCTGAAGGATATTCAACAGACTATCGGCCTGCCAAACCTCTTTCCAGATATAGCAAGTAGGATAATCTCCCTCTACAGCAGGATTGGTAGAATTAATATTGAAGGGAAGGAAAGAAGTAGACTCTCCACGCAGCCACGTAGTCATGAAAGCGTAGTTGTTGTCAACCGCAAAGTGCACAAGCATTGTTTTAAGCATGCGGTTCTGCGGATTACGATCCTCACGATATTGTGTAATCGCATTTACATACGTCTGGTCTGTCTGCTCGTTTTTGAGTTCGGCAGAGATAATAGGTATACCGTTGACCAGTATCACCAAATCAATCTCATTCTGATTGTCTGGTGCTTGGCTACTATAACGCATCTGGCGCACTACCGAGAATCGGTTTTGCAAATACAACTGCTGAAACTCGCTCTCTGCGTCGTCATACTCAGGCTTAAACTGTACAAGTTTAAACTTAATACCTTGGATATTGATGCCCTTAAGTAATAGATGTGAGAGTTTGGTGCCACGGTCAAGGCGATTGTTATACTCCTTAACAATGGCTTCAAATGCTGTATCCTCGCTTCCTAAACGGGTTACAAGACGACTCCATTTTGTACCTTGTGCTTCCACAAAACGGCGCAGCATGGCGCGGTCGCAAAGTGCATCGATATCAAAATCTGAGGCACTGCGTTGATTATATAGATGACTACCGGCAAGATAGTCAGCAATATGCTCTTCGAAAAAAGTTTCATTCAGTATCGACATAGCTTCTACTTTTTGAATGATGGGTTATATACTTCTAAAAGACTTTTACTTTACCAGTCACAGCTTCTGTGATGGTAGTCTGTTTCAACTCTCTGAGCAACTCGATTTCGCGTTTGGCCTTTGCCATTGCAGAATCAATAAATTCACATTTGGTATTTAAATACTCTATAATTGCTTGTTGTTCGGATATAGGGGGGACAGGAATTGGTGAATTTAGAATATCAAAAGTTGACAGATGTTTAACAGTTGTAGCATAACATACATCGTTAATCAGTTGCAATGGTCTTGGTAATAGATAGTATGCAAATTGAGATAACATTGCACCTGTTTCCTGGATTTTGCAAACTCGTTGATTTAATAGAGCATCTTCACCTTTCCACTGAGCAACATTAAAATCACCGTCCATGCCGATTAGAGTATCACCTTTACGAATCACAAACGCCTCAGGATATACCCCAGTATAGTTCATTTCCGTTGTCGTATTGTTTATATCTCGAATTCTAATTAAGGGCATATACCCTTCATCAGAAGTAAATTTTCCTGAATCAAAAGCATATCCTGCTAACACCGCTGTTGCAAATTTCCCACGAAGGACATCCCAATGTGCTGGTATAAAGCCAATCCAATCTATCTTAGAATCTTTCATTGGCGCACCTGCATTAAGACCGCGAGTAACAGCTTCAGTGATGATGCTTTGTTTCAGTTCGCCGAGAAGTTCGATGCGCTGTTCCTGTGTTGCAATGATTCTATCTATATTGCCACACTTCTCCTCAAGATAGTTCACGATTGCTTCTTGTTCCTTCATTGGTGGCATTGTAAACTGAAGGTTCTTGAGTATCTCTGCATCCACATGAGGGACACCCATACCATTAGTCATCTCTTTAAGATATTTTTCAATGGTTTTGCACCAATACCACAAATAGTTCTTATTGCAACCTCTTACTGATATAACAGCACAAGTTGAGCAGAGAATTCCTTGCTTGCTGAGAAGAAATTCACCAGCATTAGAACCATCCCATAGAAGAATCAGGTCTCCCTCTTGACAAATAATTGATGAAGAAGTAGGACAAGCATATTGAGTATTCTCAGAATTTTCTCGAATATAATCCATCGAAAGATATGGAATCATACCTTCCTCGTAATCATAGAAGAGTTCAGATGGGTTCTTGCCCTTCTGATATCGAAAAATGTATCGCAGACGTTTTAATGTCCAATGGCTTGGAATGTCTCCAATCCATGGTGTTTCTGAGGGTTTATATGATTCGTACTGCTTCATGTTCAGTCTTCGGATTTGAGTGAGGAAAGTTCTGCTTCAAGTTCGCGATCGAGAGCGAAAAGCTCATCGAGGATTGTGGCACGGTTGCGTAGGGGCTTGTAGACGTAGAAAAGCTTTGAGAACGGGAACTCACAACCGATTTTATCCTTCGAACGCTCCATCCAAGCATCGGGTACAAATGGAAGCACCTCCTTTTCGAAGTAGGTGTTGATGTCGGTCTTGAATGGAATATTCTCTGTGTCGCGCAGGTTTGAATCGGGTACGAAACCTGACTCCGGCTCTCCGGGAGTAGCCAGTATTTCGGGGGCATTCTCATCAATCGTAGCAAGTGCACGCAGTTTTTTGATATATCCAGCCTGGATTTTCTTTTTCTTGAGTGCGCTACAGAGAAATTCGAAAAACTCAGCATCAGTGCGTTTAGCATCAATGCCTTTCAGAGCCGCAACCTGAGCAAAAAACGGAAGTTCTTTCTTGGAATAAATATTGCCGGAAATAGCTTTAAGGATCTTATCTCCTGTTCGTTCGAATACGAGTCGAGTAGGCCGTTCAACAGTTACCTGAGTATAAAGGAAATCCTCTTTTTCAAGTAACTTTGCCACTTCGATCATTTCGCCGCCAACTTCGAGTTGTGCACTGGTGTAGTTGCGATAGAGAGCAAGTATATCGCGCATACCCTGTTCGCTAATCTCGTAGCGTTTCTTTCCGAGATTGCGCTGGAGAAGCGACTGATACAACTCTTGATAGCCATTTATAAACAGCACCTTACCGCGATGAGTTGCGGGTTTATTGTTGTCAAGAATCCATAAATAAGTCTGAATATCAGTGCTGTAGAATAGATTCTTGGGGATGGCTATGATTGCATCGAGCAAGTCGCGATCAAGGAGCATCTTTCGGATATTGCTCCAACCACTACCGGCATCACCATTAAACAAGGGAGAACCGTTAAGAATGATGCCTATGCGGGAGCCGCTTCCATCCATCTTGCTAATCATGTGCTGAAGAAAAAGCATAGAACCGTCAGAAGTAGAAGGCAACCCGGCAGAGAAACGACCACCTTCGCGCTCCGCCTCAGCCTTGATTGTCTCTTCAAACATTTTCCACTTCACACCAAAGGGAGGGTTAGCAAGCATATAGTTGAATGTCTTGCCTTCGAAGTGATCCTCGGTAAGAGTATTGCCCACAGCTATCTGGCCATCTTTATTGGCAGTCGCATCATTTAGCATCAAGATATCACTCTTACAGATGGCATATGTTTTTTCATTTTTCTCCTGTCCATACAGATATACTCGCATGTCAGTGCGATTGGTCGACTGTTCAAGGTATTCCTTTGCAACAGTCAACATACCTCCGGTACCGCAACACGGATCATAAATGGAGAAGTGTTGACCGATTGTGTTAATCTCCTTCTCTTTGCCGCACATTACAAGAGACACGAGTAGGCGTACAATATCTTTGGGAGTATAGAACTGCCCCGCCATTGTATTCGAAGATTCTTTTGACCAGCGAATGACAGTTTCAAATGCAGTTCCCATCATGGCATTGTCAACAACCTCGGGACGAAGATCGGCCTTAGTCGCGAATGCCTGAGTTACGGCATACAGCAGACCGGCACGGTCAAGGCGAGAATAGATTCGTGTAAGGTCGCCCTGCTCGCTGTCTTCATGTGTAAAGTTATTGAGAATATCCTTTACATTGTCAGTGTAGCCTTCAAGATATATTTTGAAGTTGTCAGCAATCTCGTTGGGAGCTGCAAGAAGAGTTGCGAGTGTGAACTTTGAAGTGTTATAGAATGAGAGGTTATGACGACGCATTTGAATATTGAGCTGAAGAGGGCGCATCTGCTCTGGCACCTTATCGAGTTCTTCGTCAATAATCTTCTTTTTATCGTGAAGTACGCAATCCATTCGACGCAAAAGCGTGAATGGTAAAATTACATTTTCCACTTCCGGGTCTTCGTAGACATCGCGGATAATATCTTTGATATCCCATATCAGGGATGCGAGTTGCTGAGCGGTCATTTTATTGTTTTTAAAATTATGTTGCAAAGGTAAACATAATTTTTGAATAATAGACTCAGTTTTACTGCGGATATTAATATAGCGAGTATAAGTCCCTGATTCGTTTAGTTATCTGCTTTACTAAACCTTCTGGTCTTAAGACTTTTACATTTTCCCCAAATCCTAAAATAGTTTGTTCTAACTCATAATTCAAAATTAATTTTATGGAAATTATCGAGCCATTTTCAACTTTGTCGATAATTCGTTGAGTACCATGAAGTGGTTTTGAGAGAATATAAGGAAGTTGTGTATCTGATACCCACAATTGAACTTCTTGTGGCTCGTCAGTTAATTCTCTTGATACACCAATCATGTCGTCAAAGTACTCAAAGAAGTCAATTTCTTCGTTTGGTCGATATTTTCGTATGATTGAAGTAAATTCAATAATACGGTCAAATGCAAGATTACTTATGCGTTGTTTCTCTTCATTCCAACCGAACACAAACCAGCGATTATTATATTGCTTTATATAGTAAGGATGAAATATAATAGATTGCTGCACAGAGTTTTTGTAAGTTACATACCTAACAAGAAGCACCTGTTGCTCTACTATTGACTTCAGCAGCGGTGTGTAGTGTTCACGTCCTTTCAGATCTATATTGTCATCGAATCCAACAACTTGCTGTACTGAAGCATCAATCTGAAGTGTAGGTCGTAGACGCTCTACCAATCTATTAAACCATACTTGACCGGGCATACCCTCAAAACGACTAAGCATAGCCAACGTTTGTGTCAGTCCTATAATTTCATCATTGGTAAGCGGGGTTTTGAAAATAGAGAAATCCCTATTTTTATAATGATAGTAGACATGACGCCCACTCTTATTCACCACAACTTCTGCCTCTGGATATAACTCCTGCAATTGCTTAAGGTCTGTACGAATGGTGTTTTCTGAACTTACCAATTTAGTGTGACCATGCTTTTTTAAAGCCTCATTACACTTATCCATCAATTCAAGCAGAGTGAAGTGTTGCTCACTACTTAAGCAAGCGTCCAAGACTTTACGGCGTATGGTTGTTCCTTTTACAATTGGCATAATAACTTTTGTGCAAGATTCTGTTTTTATTCAAATAATAGGAGTTAGATTTATAGTAGTTTATCTCCTTTCCTTTCTTTTAA
>QLIP01040128.1_pt1 | contig 17674 bp, 15 predicted proteins | sample 1769771 | NCBI WGS metagenome assembly QLIP01 (sample SAMN09428762, study PRJNA476227) | Gut metagenome, whole genome shotgun sequencing project. | isolation source: cecum | host: Rhizomys sinensis | place: China: Jinsha town of Minqing, Fujian Province | collected 2013-09-23
TACATGCCTGGCAGATGCTCAATTTTCCACTTTCTACGGCTTTCCTGGCCTTCTCAACACGTTGAGATGGCCTTACTATGTTTTTGCGAGTGCCTCTGTAACAACTTCAGCACGTATATGGGCATCGGCGTAGATTCGTTTAAGGCGGCCGTTTTCATACTCCAGATCGCGTAAGCGAGCCATCAGCGAAGCATCCATGCCACCATACTTTGCCCACCATTTGTAAAAATCAGATAAATTCCTATTGTATTGACTGCAAAATTCAGCCACCGACACCCCATTCTCGGCCTGTTTTAAAATAGATAAAATCTGTCTGTCCGAAAATTTCGATCTTTTCATGTAAAATCTCCGTGTTATTCATTATCGGAAATTCTACTTCTGAATGCTACTTTTTTCTGGTGATTACAGGTCAGATGCTCTCACCTCGGGAGTTTATCCGTTCAGTGCAAAATCTGGAGCGTCCGATTTGGCAGGGCAACTCCATTCGGCATATTTGTCCAGGAAATTGATACTTGCTCGATGGCAACGGCTTAGGCTTCCGCTAAACCCGAAGCAGGCTTTTTGGGCTTGTGATAGGTGGCAATAAAAGCGCTTGCCAGTTCATCAGCAAGTTCCCTGACTATCGCGATTTCGGCCTCGCTGATTGAAGTAAAATGGATACCCGCACTCACTGCAATGGGGCAATCAAGCGCTTCAGATAATTTTTCGGCAAGTTGCAGAGCCAAGCCATCCTCGCGATGACCAGGAAGAGCGAGCGCACTGGCTTTCTTGCCAGGTGCTGATATTGCCACAGCCCCGATATGGCAATCACCGCCCACAAGCTGGAATAAAATTCCTTTGCCCTGGGCGATGGCACGCAGACAAAGCTTGATGCGGCCTCTCTCTTTGCTTAAATTGCCAAGGATATTGTCGGCATAGGCTTGGCTATCTGCTGATGAAGCAAGCATAAGGCTTTTTATCAATTTGTCTGCCATAAATCCAGCAAAATATCCAACAGCGCCATTTTGCATGAAATTGGCTGTAAAATTGTTGTTTAATTCTTGCTAAAAATGTCCTAGTGCTTTGAGTTTATGGTTATACAATAGATATGGTTGAAAAATATCAATTACTGAGAGTAATGGCGGTATGTCGGCGTTTTGATGGTAATTTTTAGCTTGAAATGTGAAATTTAACACATTATATCTTTTGCTTCAAATTTTATTGTCTCTTGCCTTGTTTGCAAAAGGGGAGATTTTATGAGGGAAATTTCCGCAGCCGAGATTACTGACGCGGTGGCCGCAATGGCAATACAGGCTTGCTGCCGCTTGCCTGGGGATATGCTTGAAGCTTTCAAAAACGCAGAAAAGACTGAGCCATCGCCAGTAGGCAGGGGAATACTTGGTCAGCTTATTGAAAATGCCGAGATAGCTGCAAGCGATAATGTGCCAATCTGTCAGGATACAGGGCTTGCGGTGCTTTTTGCCGACATAGGCCAGGATGTGCATATTAGCGGCGGGGATTTTAGCGATGCTGTGAATGCGGGCATCCGCAAGGGCTATGTGGAGGGTTATTTGCGCAAGTCCTCTGTGGCCGAACCACTTTTCGAGCGCAAAAATACGGGCGACAACACGCCGGCAATCATTCATCTGAGAATAGTGCCTGGGGATAGGCTTAAATTGCGTTTGGCGCCCAAGGGCGCTGGCTCAGAAAACAAGAGCGTGTTGAAAATGCTTGTGCCTGCGGATGGCATTGAGGGCGTGCGCAAGGTTGTCAAGGATGCCGTGCTTGCGGCAGGGCCGAATTCGTGTCCGCCGCTGGTTGTTGGCGTGGGCTTGGGCGGAAATATGGAGCTTGCCTGTCTTAATGCCAAACGCGCCGCAGCCAGGGACTTACATTCGCACAATTTTGATCCGCGCTATGCCGCCCTGGAAGCTGAACTGCTTGAGATGGTCAACAATACAGGCATTGGACCCCAGGGCCTGGGAGGGGCAACCACAGCCTTGGCCGTACATATTGAATGGTCGCCAACGCATATTGCTTCGCTGCCTGTGGCAGTGAATATCAATTGCAATGCAGCGCGGCATGTTGAAATTGTGCTCTGAGTTTTTCTGGTTATAGACCATAGATTAAGCAACATCAGCGAAGCGGAGGCATGATGTCCGAAACAGAGGTCAAACGAATGCGTGCGCCTTTTGATGCCGAGAGTGCCGCTGGCCTTAGGGCAGGGGATTCTGTCTTAATCAGCGGAGTTATTCTTGCAGCCAGGGATGCGGCGCACAAGCGCATATATGAGGCCCTTGAGCGTGGAGAAAAATTGCCCGTGGATCTGGCAGGCCAGGTTGTCTATTATGTCGGTCCATCACCAGCCAAGCCTGGGCACGTCATCGGCTCTGCCGGCCCGACAACTTCCGGGCGGATGGATGCCTATACCCCGCGCCTTATCGAGGCCGGGTTAAGGGGAATGATCGGCAAGGGCTATCGCAAGCCCGAGGTTATTGAGTCCATGAAGCGCCATGGTGTCCCCTATCTGGCGGCAGTGGGCGGGGCTGGTGCTTTGATTGCAAGAAGGATTAAAAAATATACGGTGCTGGCCTATCCGGACTTGGGCACGGAAGCTCTGGCCGCCATGGAAGTGAAAGATTTTCCTGCTGTTGTGGTCATAGACAGCCTTGGCAATGACTATTATGAAGCAGGGCAACACGCATATCGCAAGTTGAAGGAAAGGCCATGACAAAACGCTCTCCACAGGAAATTCGCAATCGTCTGGATTTCTGGCAGGCTACCTCGGGTGCGCTCCTGGCGCTCTTTGTCTGTGTGCATCTTGTGCTTGAAGGCAGTGTGGTATTGAGTCCAAAGATAACCAATACCATCGGCTGGCTCATGGAAGAAACCTATGTGGCGCAAGTGGCCGCTCCGCTGATCCTGCTTTTGATTCTCTTTCATTTCTGGATTGCGGCCCGCAAGATGCCGTTTCGTGCAGGGGAATTGACCATTTTTGTCGATCACAGCCGCGCCCTGCGTGATATTGACACCACTCTTTGGCTAATCCAGGTTTTTACGGCCATTGTGATCCTTGTGGGGGCGTTTTTTCATGTTTACACAGTGATGACTGATTTGCCCATTACCGTGGCGGAGAGCGCAAAGCGCCTGCACAAGGGCTGGCTGCTCTTTTATGTTGTCTTTTTGCCCTGCACCATCCTGCATACCGGCATCGGCATCTACCGTATTGCGGTAAAATACGGTTTTTTGTCCAAAGCGCGGCGGATCTTCTGGCGCAAAGTTATCTGGATTGGCATGGGCTGCTATCTTATCCTTGGAATATGCGCCCTGACGCGCGTCTGGTTTTTGTTCAACTAGGCTGGAGGTCAAGATGCAAGTCTTTTATTGTGATGTCCTCTGTGTGGGGGCGGGCCTGGCCGGTGAACGAGTGGCAGTGGAAGCGGCCCAGGCGGGCTACAAGGTTATCTGTTTAAGCATAGTGCCACCAAGGCGATCCCACAGTTCGGCAGCCCAGGGTGGCATGCAGGCGGCTTTAGGCAATTCAATCATGGGCGAGGGTGATTCGCCGGAAGTGCATTTTAATGACACAGTGCGCGGTTCAGACTGGGGCTGTGATCAGGAAGTTGCACGGATTTTTGCAGATACCGCGCCCATTGCCATGCGCGAGATGGCCTGGATGGGCGTGCCCTGGAATCGTGTTGTTCCAGGGGAGCATACCTATTACAAAGGCGGCAAGCCTTTCCAGGCCACTGAAAAGAAAGAAAATGAGGGCTTGATCCATTCGCGCGCCTTTGGCGGCACTGCCAAGTGGCGCACTTGCTATACCTCCGATGGAACGGGCCATGCTGTTCTCTTTACTCTCGACAACCGGATGCTTGAACTTGGCGTTGAAGTTCACGACAGAATGCAGGCCGAGGCGTTGATTCATGATGGCGAACGCTGCATGGGTGTCATTGCGCGTAATTTGCGCACAGGTGAATTGGCAGCCTATGTGGCAAGCGCAACCCTGATTGCTACTGGCGGTTTTGGACGCATTTACCGCGCAACAACAAACGCGGTAATCTGTGATGGCGGCGGTCAGATTGCCGCCCTGGAAACCGGCATTGTGCCTCTTGGCAATATGGAAGCCGTGCAGTTCCATCCAACCGGGACAGTTCCTACAGACATTCTGGTTACCGAAGGTTGCCGCGGCGATGGCGGGACTCTCCTTGATGTAAATGAATACCGCTTTATGCCGGATTATGAGCCAGAAAAAGCAGAGCTTGCCTCCCGTGATGTGGTCTCACGGCGCATGACTGAGCATATGCGCAAGGGCCTGGGAGTGAAAAGCCCTTATGGCGATCACCTATGGCTTGACATCCGTCACCTTGGCGAAACGCATATCAAGACCAATCTGCGTGAGGTCTATGATATATGCCGCCATTTTCTTGGTGTTGATCCAATCCATCAGCTTATTCCTGTGCGTCCAACACAGCATTACAGCATGGGCGGTGTGCGAGTGAACAAAGACGGCCACGCCTATGGCCTTAAAGGACTCTTTTCAGCAGGAGAAGCCGCTTGCTGGGATATGCACGGCTTTAACCGTCTTGGCGGCAACTCCCTTGCAGAAACAGTGGTTGCAGGGCGTGTTGTGGGCAAAAAAATAGTTGAGTTTCTGGAAAGCGATTCTTTCACTCTCAAAAATGATGCTTTGCGTTCCGCTCAAAAAAATGTCCAGGATCGTATTCAGGCCCTGAAACGTGGTAGCGGTGATGACGCCTATACTTTGCGCAATGCCCTTCAGGATGTGATGATGGAGTATGTTGGCATTTTCCGAAACGGAAAGGATCTCGAAACAGGCGTTGCCAAGCTTCAGGAACTTCTTGAGCGTAGCAAGAACATGAGTCTCAAGGGCAAGGGTGCGCCTGGCCAGGATAGTGAACTTGCGCTTGCTCTGCGTGTTCCGGGCATGATTAAGCTCGCTCTTTGTGTGGCCTATGGCGCACAGGAGCGCAAGGAAAGCCGTGGCGCCCATGCGCGTGAAGATTATCCTGAGCGCAATGACCGCGATTGGCTCAAAAGGACTCTCGCAACCTGGAAAGAGGGGGCTACTTTGCCAACGCTGGAATACGAGGATGCCACACCCTATTTTATCTTGCCCCCTGGTGACCGTGGCTATGGCGGCGGCAAAATAATTGATGGCGGGGAAATTCCGCAAGAAAAGCGCGTACCCTACGCACAGGAGATCTGAAATGGGCCGGACACTGACTTTTGAAATTTTCCGCTATAATCCGGCAGATCCTGATTCCAAACCCAGAATGCAGACTTACACTCTGGAAGAAACGCCGTCCATGACACTTTTTATTGCCCTGAACAAAATCCGCGAAGAGCAGGATCCAACACTGCAATTTGATTTTTGTTGCCGGGCCGGAATCTGTGGCTCATGCGGCATGGTGATTAATGGCAAGCCCGGGCTGGCCTGCCACACCCAGACGGCAGATCTGCCAGACAAAATTAGCTTGCATCCGCTCCCTGTGTTCAAGCTTTTGGGAGATCTTTCTGTGGATACAGGCACCTGGTTTCGCAATGTGGGCAAAAAAATTGAATCCTGGATTCATACGGATAAAGAGTTTGATGCCAATGCCCAGGAAGAACGTATGGATAATGCCCTGGCCAATGAGATATTTGAGCTTGACCGCTGTGTGGAGTGCGGCTGTTGTGTAGCCGCCTGCGGCACGGCGCGGATGCGTGAGGACTTTATCGGGGCTACGGCCATCAATCGCCTGGCGCGCTTTTATATTGATCCGAGGGATCAGCGCGATGCGGCAGACTATTATGACTTGATTGGCGATGATAATGGCGTCTTCGGCTGCATGGGTTTGCTTGCCTGCGACAATGTCTGTCCAAAGCAGATAAGCCTTCAGGATCAGCTAGGGATCATGCGGCGCATGGTTGCGCTCGAATCAGTCAAGGCCATTATTCCATCATTTTTGCGTAATAAGCTGGAAGGCTGCAAGAGCGTGCGAGCCTGAGGGCACAAACCAAGAGGCGGCCAGTTCATCCTGGCCGCAATTTTAAGAACATGGAAATTCTGGAAAAGCTTTTTTTGAATCATGGGCCTGTTCAGGCCGTGATTGTGTTCTCGCTTGTAATTGTCTTTGGAATTCTCCTTGGGCGAATCCGTATCTTTAGTGTCAGCTTTGGGATCGGCGGAATTCTGTTCAGCGGGATCATTGTCGGCCATTTTGGCCTTTCGCTTGATCCAAAAGTTCTTATTTTTACGCGAGAATTTGGTTTGCTACTCTTTATTTTTGGCGTTGGTATGCAGGTTGGGCCAACTTTTCTGGAATCACTGCGCGATCAGGGCCTGAAGCTTAATCTGATGGCCATATTCATCGTCTGTACCGGGGCAATCCTCGCGGTGTGCTGCCGCTATATATTCAATCTGCAAATTCCAGAAACGGCAGGGCTATTCAGCGGCGCAGTGACAAATACGCCATCCCTTGGAGCGGCAAACGAAGCTTGGACCTTGGTTGCCGGAAGCCCCGAAGCAGTCTCCACGGGCTTGCAGACCATGAGCATGGCCTATGCAATGGCCTATCCTTTCGGCATATTCGGAATCATTTTGACGATGATGCTCTTAAAGGGCATTTTTCATATTGATGTTGCCAAGGAATTGTCCAGTTATTGTTCGGAACACTCTCAAAACACGCTTTCTCTGCCCAGACAGCCTGGCGCATATCAAACTTTGCTGGTCACGGCATCGCAGGTAATCGGAAAGCCGCTTATTGAGATGATTCCTGCAGGTGTAGAGGTTTTGGGTCTTGGTCGTGCTGGCGCGGATCATCCATTCAATCCACAGTGGAAGCTGCGCCTGGAGGACAAGGTTTATGTAGCCAATGCTGATCCAGAACTTATATCCAGGCTAGCCAAAGCCCTTGGCAATAAGCCGGAAGCGCTTAATCATCCGCAGATGCTTCCGATTTTTCTGGCTATCTTTGCGGGCGTTTTCCTCGGGAGCATACCCGTGACCATGCCTGGGCTGCCTACAGGGGTCAAACTTGGCGTGGCAGGCGGAACATTGCTTATGGCCATTGCCGTTTCGCGCAAACAGCGTTTTGCTGGCCTGACTTTCTATATGACCAATAGCTCCATGCAACTGATGCGCGAAATCGGGATTCTGCTTTTCCTCTCCTGTGTGGGTCTGAACGCAGGCGCCAAATTTGTGGAGACCGTGTTGTACGGGCAGGGCTTGCTCTGGATGGGCATAGGTGCAATTATCACTTTTGTGCCTCTTGGCATTGCTGCCCTGATTTGCCGCATGGCCTGGAAAATTAAATTTCCTACACTTTGCGGAATGTTGGCTGGGTCGATGACAGATCCGCCGGCACTGGCTTTTGCCATCCAGTATTATGGCGGCGAAATGCCCATGCAGGGATATTCCACAGTTTATCCTCTGACCATGATTTTGCGCATTTTGGCGGGTCAGCTTCTGGTGCTTATCCTGGCAGGGGGGGCTTAGGTTTCAGAATGCAGAGGCAGAGGAAGATCTGAACAATTTTTGAGGGAGGACTTTGATGGCTTTTTATACCAGAGAAGAAGCGCTGGACTATCATCATTTTCCGCGTCCGGGGAAAGTTGAGGTTTTGCCGACCAAACCTTGCAATACTCAGAAAGATCTTTCCCTGGCCTATTCTCCCGGTGTGGCCGAAGCCTGCATGGCCATTCATGCTGATGAAGGTACAGCGGCCTATTATACAGGCAGGGCTAATCTTGTCGGCGTAATTTCCAACGGAACTGCCGTGCTGGGGCTTGGGAATATCGGGCCGAAGGCCGGAAAGCCGGTCATGGAAGGCAAGGGCGTACTCTTCAAAATGTTCGCGGACGTGGATGTTTTTGACATTGAACTTGATGAAAAAGATCCCGAAAAGATCTGCGCCATCGTCAAGGCGCTGGAGCCAACTTTTGGCGGCATCAATCTTGAGGACATCAAGGCCCCGGAATGTTTTTATATTGAAGAGACACTCAAGCGCGAAATGAAAATCCCCGTGTTTCATGACGATCAGCATGGAACGGCTGTAATCACAGGCGCGGGTTTGCTCAATGCCTGCGAGATTGCAGGGCGCAGCCCCGGCGATTGCAAGGTGGTTATTTCCGGCGCGGGCGCAGCTGGCATTGCTTGCGCAAATTTTTATGTCGCGCTTGGTGTGAAGCGGGAAAATGTTTTCATGTTTGATTCCAAGGGGCTGATTCATCAGGGGCGGACAGACCTTAACAAATACAAGGCTGCATACGCCCAGAACAAGACCTGTACTTTGGCTGAGGCCATGAAAGGCGCTGACATGTTCCTGGGCCTCTCCACCAAGGGGCTGATCAGCAAAGAGATGGTCAGGAGCATGGCTTCAAAGCCAGTGATCTTTGCCTGCGCCAATCCAGACCCTGAAATTAGCTTTGAAGATGCCAAGGAAGCTGTGCCTGATTGCATCATGGGCACTGGCCGCACTGACTATCCAAACCAGATCAACAATGTCTCCGGATTTCCTTTTCTTTTCAGGGGGGCATTGGATGTGGGCGCCACGGAGATCAATGAGGCAATGAAGATTGCCGCCGCCAAGTCCCTTGCGGCCCTGGCCAAAGAGCCTGTGCCGGATGTTGTCACCAAAGCCTATGGCGGAAAATCTTTCACTTTTGGCCCGGACTACATTATTCCCAAGCCCCTCGATCCCAGAATCATCGAGTGGGAAACTCCGGCTGTGGCTCGTGCGGCAATGGACTCAGGTGTGGCCACGCGCCCCATTGAGGATCTCAATGCCTACAAGCTTGGTTTAAGCGCCCGTGTCAAGGCCGCTCGCGCCAGGGCGGAAGCCTTGTACGCCAGTTACGCTAAATAAGCTTTGTTCAAATATGCAAAGCCCCCGTGCAATCGTTTGTTGCCGGGGGATTTTGTTTTTAGCCGCTTATTTTGGTTTCCGCTTTTGAACTATTGCTCTGCACCATGCGCAGATTTCGGCTTGCGACTGACAAGGCGTCCTAATACTGTCATATCTAGCTTACTCAAGGCGGCAACCACATCCTGATCAAAACGCAGGTTGCCAAGCATTTCCTCAAGAGCAGCTTCGGGCGACATTGGGCCGTCATCACGCCAGGCGCGTGTACTGGTCATGGCGATAAAGGCATTGACCACTGCCAGGATCCGTCCGCAATAGCTGATTTCCTCCCCCTGTAGGCCGTGAGGAAATCCAGACCCATCCATGCGCTCACCCATCTGGCGAACGGTTTCCTGTACCGGGAGATCAAAATGCAGATCGTGGAGGATGCGATCCGCATACTCAGGCGCTCGCAATACTTCCTGGCGTTCTTCCTTGCTCAATACGCCTTTTTTATTCAATAGCTCACGCGGAACAAAGATTTTGCCAACCTGGGAAAGCTGTGCGGCAAGGCAAAGCGTCTCGCGCTCAGTACTGGGCAACTGCAATTCCGAAGATAATAACAAGGCCAGTGCGGCCATTTTGTCTGAATGACCCGGCAGATTGGGATCAACGCTCTCTATAGCACGTACAAGCGCACTAACCAAGGCAGTCTGCCGCTGGCGGGTTTCCTCTGCTTTGCGTCTGAATTCGGTTATATCCTGAAACGTGGCCACACAGCCTGAGCTTGGATGTCCGCTTTCAGGATGATCCCGGTACGGGGAGAGTGTTACGCGGTAAAAACGGCCTGACTGCGCTAAAGATCGCGGATTATTTTCAGTATTGTTAGGCGCAATGTTTAGCTCAACGCTGGCAGACTGGCCGCAATCGTTGACCAGAACCATATCTTGCAAAAGTTTTATGGCGGCATTTGCAGGCATAACTTCAACAAGTGGGGTATTCGGCGCAATGTTGCCCGTTTGGCTGCACAATTCAGCAAAGGCGCGGTTGTTCATCTGAATACAGCCCTGACCGTCAACCAAGGCAAGCCCAGCGCCCAAAGAGGAATTAACGCTGTCTAGAAGAAGTTTTTTGCGCCGAAGCCGTGAATTCAGCCTGTCGAACTGAATCGATCTTGTCTGGCTGGCATGGCGGGTCATCTTTGCCCAGGCAAGAGCCGAAACTACGGCAAGAGTGAGGCTTGCGAGTATGCCAATGCCATAAATATTGGTTTTTGCGCTGGCAATCTGGGAGTCAATTTGCGTTGCAGGAATCTCAAGGCAATAGAGCCAGCTTAAGGAATCAAGCCAAGCGCCTGTGGAGTAAACCTGGCTTTTGCCATCCAGCGATGCGCGGCGCATGAAGGGCAGGGTGTTTCCATTGAAGTTAGGCGGCGGCAAGGCCGTTTCGATGTGGATTGCTCCGCCTTGAGCGGTAAAAAAGGTATTTTTTTTGGGTCCATCGGCAAGGATTGCCGGCCGCAGGACATCCTGCATATTGCCTCGCCAGGCCAGGAAGCCGCCCAGGGCCTTATCAAGTGGGAGATTGAGCAAAAGCACTGCTTTTGCCTGGGCATCTTTCGACCCAAGGAATTCAAATACCGGCTCAGCGAGATCAATGCATAGCCCAGATGTGCCCTGGAGAATCTGGCCAAAGAGGCTTTGGCCTTTTTGGCTTGCGGCCCGTGCAAGCTCTTTTTCTTCAGGAGTGATTTTTATGGCTTGATCCAGTGACAGCACTTCGCCCGCAGGGCTTGTAAATAAGGCAGTATTCCAGCCTTTTTTGCGGACAAAATCGCGCAGAAGATTTTGGATTTCAACAGGCTTCAGGGCAAAAGCATTTTCTTTAGTGCCTGCCTGTAGCTTAAATTGGGCTGGAAGATCGATGTTGGCTGATTCCTGCTGCTGGCGGATTAAGAAGGCAAATGCTTCAGAAGCCCCTTGAGCCTGGCCAATAAGCCCATTGCGCCAGGCATCAATGGATTCCACTGACTTGTTAAGCCAACCCTGCTGAATCTCCTGTTGCCCCGATAAAATTTGTTGTTCGTCATACTGGGCACGGAAATAGCATGAGATATAGGCGGCTAGAGCATAGAAGATGAAAAAGAGCAAACCCATCCCGATAACAGCCATTGTCCCTGGCTTGCAGTTTTTCAGGGATTGATGCGCCCCGTTAGAATGTAATTTCGTCAGCGAGTCCATTACTTGCCCTTTGCGCCAAAAACCTGCCATTAGTCAGAGACAAAAAGCCAGCGCATGCCAATGCCATCTGATTTAATGCAACGATCAGCCCTAAGCTTTGCTATTATCAAGAATTTGTAAAATATGCGCAAGCCAGACGCAATGCTGAAAGCTGGGATTATAAAAATTGCTGGCCGGAATTTGCGGCTCAGGCGAATATTTTTATTCGCTCGTATTAAACCATATACCTACGCGGAAGCCACTTTATCCCTGTCAAAAAAATGAGGCACGTTAATTGCAGTAAAGTCTGCAAATTGACCATAGCGCATAGGTCATGGCTGGCAAGGTTTCAGCATGGCTTTGGCCTAAGGAGGAAAGCGAAATGTCCCCTGATTTTGTGATTGGTTTTGGACGTCAGGCCATTGAACTCTGTCTGATGATGGCGCTCCCCATGCTTGGCGTGGGCCTTGCCGTGGGTGTGGTTCTCAGTATCATCCAGGCGGCTACCCAGATTCAGGAACAAACCCTGACCTTCATTCCCAAAATCGTTTCCATGTTCATTGCCCTGCTTCTGGCCTTGCCCTGGCTCATGGAACGGATGACGACCTTTACCCGCGATGTATTGCTGAATATCCCAAGCTATGTGCAGTAAGCGGCAAGTGGGAAAGTTTTCCCCAAAAAACAATCCAGCTTGATTAGTCCAACCGTATTTGCGCTCTCAGCGCAAGTTGGATTATTCATATTTCTGGATAATGTGCATAAATATTGGATAAATTTTATTGATACGCACTAAAAAAGATTCTAAATCTTTTTTAGAATTTATTTTGATTCCTCCCAAACATTCAAGATGCTGTAATTGTATGCAATAAATATTCTGTCAATCCAGCCCATATATCTATAGTTTCTCCCCGTTTTTCCGAAAATTCTTTTGCTGCTGATGATGCATGGCAGTTAGCCCCATCAGGATTGCGCCTGCCTGCGCCACATTCAGCGAGTCAAAAGAACGGAAGAGCGGGATATGAACCAGTCCGCCACATCGCTTCAATACCCCAGGTCTCAGGCCCTTCTGTTCACTGCCGAGAATCAGCACTGCCGGGAGTGGAATATAGCTGCTGAAAGCATTCAGCATCTGAATTTTGTTCATTCCGTCAATAGAGCCATTTCGCGGCAAGCCTGCGCCATAGATTGCAAGGCCCTTTTCCTCTGCCAAATCCACAGCGCGGGCCAGATTGTGGACTTCCACTATGGGCAGGCGCTCAAGCGCTCCGGCTGCAGCCTTGTGCGCCCCTGGCCCAAGCGCCGCGCTGTGGTGGCGTGGAAGAATTATTCCTGCTCCTCCCAGCGCATAAAGGGTGCGGCAGAGCGTGCCAAGGTTGCCGGAGTCCTGAACCTGATCCAGCGCCAATATCAGTGGCAGAGGGGCAGTATCCACTTGGGCGAGCAATTCTTCCAGGGAACAGCCTGCTTGCGGTCTCAGGCGTGCAAGCACTCCCTGATGGGCGCTGCTGTGGCTGTTACGAAAGATTTTTGCACAAGTGCGCTCAAACTGAAGATCGTCGAGGAAATTGCAAGCTATTCCAAGACTTCGGCAAAGTTCCTTAATCTCCTGCAATTCAGGGCGAATTCGTCCTTTGCGGCAAAAGACTTGCGCAAGCCGCTGTGGCTCACTGCGCAACAATTCCAATACTGGCTTTATGCCAGGAAGATACTGGCTTTCATAAAGTGCGGCATTTTCCATGCTCTGGCCTCCGCTGGGCGCGTGGGTCTATGCGCGTGCTTTAATAAAAAGGATGATAACAATGGCTGCGTTCGGTATTTGGCTGAAAAAAGCGGCTTTCATGCTTGGTATAGGTTGTTGTCTCGGGCTTACTGCTTGTGCGGGCAAACAAGGGCTTTATCCGCAAGATTCCTCAATGGGGATTGTGCTGGACGAGGGGTGCGGCGAGCCGCTTAGCCCGGCAGAACTTAAAGCCTTGAAAAGCACGGGCAAGATTGACCGAAGCCTTTCCCCTGAAGCCATGCAGGACATCATTGTCCAGTATAAGTATTATTTGCGCAAGGGGCGGCAAACTGTTGCCGCCTCCTCCAAACGCTCGGAACAGTATCTGGCATATACCAAGAGTGTATTCCGCTCACGGGGAATGCCGGAGGAACTGGCATATCTGGCGATTGTGGAAAGCGGTTACCGTTCAGAGATCAAGTCTCCGGCGGGCGCAGTGGGGGCATGGCAGTTCATGCCATTCACCGGCGAAAAGTACGGCCTGCGGCAGGATTGGTGGATAGATGAGCGCAAAGATCCATACAAGTCCACAGTAGCCGCGGCAGACTATCTTAAGAAGCTTCACGATGATTTTGGCGATTGGCCCACAGCAATCGCAGCCTATAATGCTGGGGAAGGCAAAATAGGCCGCGCCCTGCAAGGAACGGGCGCAAAGGATTTTTTTGAGATTAAAGCGCGCAACCATACCTTGGACGATAAAGCCCAGTTGCGCGAAGAAACAAAGCAATACGTGCCACGCTTTATGGCTATGACCAAGATCATGCGCAATCTGCCTGAATTGGGCTTTGAGCCAATTAGTCCAGAAACTGCGCCTGAAGTGAAGCGTCTTAGCGTACAGCCAGGGACAGATCTAATGGCGCTTGCAAGAGCCTGCAATTTGAGCTGGGCAGAGTTTAAGGCTTATAATCTGCATCACAAAATGCCCGTGTCAGCCACGGATCGCATCAGCAATGTCTATGTTCCCGCCCGGGCCGAAAAAAACGCCATAGGATTTTTGGGAACTGCCCAGGCCACAAGTTTTGCTGGCTGGCGGCCAATGGCGGTTACTGCCAAGAACAACTCCTTTGAAAAAATCAGCAGACAATACAGGGTATCCCTGGAGCGTTTGCGCCAGGTCAACCCTGGCATTGACCGTATCAAAGCCGGGCAAATTGTTCTTGCGCCTGCAATGCCAGAAAGGGCAATGCCAGTCTTGGCAGAAGTTAAGCATAAAATCCCCAGTCAAAAAATGGACACTCCGCCGCAAAGCCTGCCTTCGTACAGGGCAATTCCAAGTGAAAAGCCGCGAATTGTCCGTGGAAGCGCAAAGGCGGAGGCGTCTAAAAAAGGGGCTGAGATCGAGCATGTTCTTTCTGCAGGCGAAACGCTCTATGCAGTTGCCAAAAAATATAAAATCAGCGTGGCTCAATTACAGAGCCATAATCAGATTGATAAGCCGGAATCTGTGCGCATCGGGCAAGTCTTGCGAATCCCGCAACCGGCAGGGGGAATAGAGGTAGCCAGAGAAATGTCCGCTAGCGGGCGCATCGGCCAGAAAGCAAAGAAATCAACCTACACTGTCCAGGATCGTGACAGTCTGTGGAATATTGCGCGCAAGCATAATGTAAGCGTGGCTGATCTCAAGCGCTGGAATCATGTTGATGAAAACAATTTGCGCGCCGGAGCGATTCTGGTGGTGGCCAAAGACTGAAGCATTTGCTTAGCCATCCTGGCAGTCTTGTATGAAAGCGCGAGTTCAAATGTCAGGCGTCAAGTGAAGCTCAAAGCGCGAAAAAGCAAAGAGCCTGTAATGAACTTACAGGCTCTTTGCTTTTTATTCAGTCTAATCTTCAAAGCCTTGCAATGGGCTTTGAGCAGAAAGATCGCTTGTCCAGCAGACGAGTCACAGTCTAATTAGGCTGGAGCATATTCTCCGGGGCAAGAATCTTTTCAATCTGCTTTTTGTCAAGAAGCTTTTGCTCCTCAACAATGGCCAGCACACTCTTGTCCGTAGCCAGAGCCTCTTTGGCAATGGCTGCGGCCTTTTCGTAACCGATATGCGGCAAAAGCGCCGTAACAATGCCAATGCTGTGTTCCACAAGCTGGCGGCAGCGTTCGGCATTGGCGGTGATTCCGGCCACGCATTTGTCCTGCAAGGCCCGCATCCCCTTGCCAAGGCGGTTTATGCCGCTGAAAAGGGCATAGACCATGATTGGCTCCATAACGTTAAGTTCAAGCTGGGCCGCTTCGGAAGCAATGGCAATGGTCACATCCTTGCCCATAATGTCAAAGCAGATCTGGTTGACCATTTCCGGCATTACGGGATTCACCTTGCCTGGCATAATCGACGAGCCTGGCTGGAGCTTGGGCAGGTTGATCTCGTTGAAGCCAGTGCGCGGCCCGGATGAGAGCAGGCGCAAGTCATTGCAGATCTTGGAAAGCTTGGTAGCCGTACGTTTAAGCGCTCCTGAGATCTGCACATAGCAGCCTGTATCCCAGGTGGCTTCAATCAGGTTTTCTGAGCTTTTCACCGGGAGTCCGCTGACCTCTTTGAGTTCATCAATCACTGCCTTGGTATAGCCCTTTGGGGAGCAGATCCCGGTGCCAATTGCAGTTGCGCCCATGTTGATTTCCAGGGCCAGGTTGCGGGCCTCATCAAGGCGCTGCATTTCCTCGCCCAGGGTATTGGCATAGGCAGTGAACTCCATGCCCAGGGTCATGGGTACGGCATCCTGAAGCTGGGTGCGCCCCATTTTTACGATGTCTGCAAATTCCTCGCCCTTCTTGGCAAAGCCAGAGCGCAGGTAATCAATGTCTTCAATCAACTGCCCAAGCTTAACGTAGAGCGCCAGGCGCAAGGCCGAGGGATAGGCATCGTTGGTGGATTGGGAGCAGTTTACATGGTTGTTGGGATGGCAATACTGGTACTCGCCCTTTTTGTGCCCCATGATTTCCAGGGCGCGGTTGGCGATTACCTCGTTTGCGTTCATGTTGGTGGAAGTTCCGGCGCCACCCTGAATAACGTCAACCGGGAATTGATCATGGAGTTTTCCGCCAATGATCTCATCGCAGGCGGCGCAGATCGCTTTTGCCACATCCTGGGGAATAACCCCAAGCTTGGCGTTGGCCTGAGCCGCCGCTTTCTTTATCCAGGCCAGCGAGCGGATAAATTCCGGGATAGATGAAATTGGAATGCGCGTGACATTGAAATTATCCAGAGCCCGGCATGTCTGCACGCCGTAGTAAATGTAAGCAGGAATCTCAAGTTCACCCAAAAAGTCATGTTCCAGACGGGTTTTGGTCATGATCTTCCGCTCCTGTTGAGTTAATACTGCGGCTCGCCGTCTGTGGCCGGCTGCATTTCGTTTTCAAGTTTGGAAACAACAAGTGACGCCGTGGAGTCGCCCATGACGTTGAGAGTAGTCCGCGCCATATCCAGAATACGGTCAACACCGGCAATAATAGCAACGGCATCAATGGGAATGCCTACCTGAACAAAGATCATCGAAATCATGATCATGCCTGCCCCAGGCACGCCCATGGTGCCGATGGCGGCCAAAAGGGCCATGAGAACGATGGTTATCTGTTTGTCAATGGGCATGGGGATGCCATAGATTTCTGCGGCAAAGATTGTCGCAACGCCCATGTAGATTGCTGTTCCTGCCATATTGATGGTGTTGCCCAGAGGAATGGCAAAACCGGCAATAGGCTTGGAGGCGCCCAGCTTTTCTGCGCAGAGCAGGTTGGAGGCAAGAGCGGCCGCGCTGGAGCAGGTGGTAAAGGCTGTCAAGAGCGGCTCGGAGAACACGCGCATGTAGCGCATGGGGCTGATTCCGCTGAATTTGAGGCAAGGGAAGTAAATTCCCACAACAAAGATGATGCAGGTCACATACATCAGGATGATCAGCTTGAGCAGGGGCAAAAGCACTGCCACGCCTTGGGCTGCAACTGTATAGGCCATCAAGGCAAAGACGCCGATGGGCGCGTAGAGCATGACCATGGAGACCATGCGGATCATCACGTCAGCGAAGCCATTGAAGAAGTCTGTGACCAGTTTGACCTTTTCGCCGCAGAGGGAAAGGGAAATGCCAACCAGAATAGCAAAGAAGATAATCTGGAGCATATTGCCCTTAGCCATACCCTCAATGGGGTTGATCGGCACAATATTCAGAAAAACCTGAATCATGCTTGGCGGATTGACCTGCTTCGCAGCCAGATTCTGAGTGGAGAGGTCAAGGCCAAGCCCGGGCTGGACGAGGTTGGCCAGAATCAGGCCAAGCGTGGTCGCCAGCATGGTGGTGATGCAGAAGAAAACCAGGGTTTTTACGGCGATGCGCCCAAGGCGGCTAATATCGCTTACACTGGCCGCGCCTGCCACAAGAGTGGCAAAAACCAGGGGCACAACCACCATGCGCACCAAATTGATAAAGAGTTGGCCAAAAGGCTTGAACCACTGGGCATCAAAATTTACACTCGGCGCGATGAGACCGGCGATGATGCCCAGTACCATGCCAATGGCCATCTGCATTGCCAGGCCCATTTTTTTCTTCTCTGCCATATACCCCCCTTTACGGGCTTCCCGCTGCAAAGATTGCAGGGCAAAATCTCCCCGCCTACAATCCGCAATAGCGGCATTATCACTCGGTTTATTTCAGCATATTTTGGGCCTTATGTAAAGTTATCGCGGCTTCATTGAGGCTGGCTGCCTTTTGGTTATGCCTGTGAAACTTTGTTATTTTTTTGGTATGGTTTTTCTTTGCGGCTCAAGCCGAACTAATTTTACTCGACTTCTAACTTATTGGTAATTCAGAAGGTAATAAAAATTCAGAAATTTCTCCCCAAATCCAGTTGACAAGGTAGAGAAGTATCAC
>QLIP01051580.1_pt1 | contig 17606 bp, 14 predicted proteins | sample 1769771 | NCBI WGS metagenome assembly QLIP01 (sample SAMN09428762, study PRJNA476227) | Gut metagenome, whole genome shotgun sequencing project. | isolation source: cecum | host: Rhizomys sinensis | place: China: Jinsha town of Minqing, Fujian Province | collected 2013-09-23
TGCTCTGCGTGGGCGACAAGCCCATATTGCAGATTATTGTGGAAAAACTCGCCGGGGATGGCTTTAACAATATCTTTATTTCCGTCAACTACAAAGCAGAAATGGTTAAGGATTTTTTTAGGGATGGCGAAGCCTTTGGCGTAAAAATTACTTATATCCATGAAAAAAAACGCCTTGGCACAGCAGGCGCTCTTTCCCTGATTGATCCTCCGGCATCACCTTGTCTGGTGATGAACGGCGATATACTGACATCCATATCTCCGCGCCAGTTGCTGGAAGTTCATAAGACTAACAATGTTCCTTTGACTATGGCTGTGCGTGAATTTGAAATTCAAGTGCCCTATGGCATTGTTACCCGTACCGATGATAATATGGTCAGCCAGATTACGGAAAAGCCCATTTACAAATTTTGCATTTCTGCCGGAATCAACGTACTTTCGTCAGAAGCGTTTAATTTAATCCCCAAAAACAAATTTTTTGATATGCCCGACCTTTTCAAGCTGCTCATTGACGCCGGCACTCCCCCTGCCTGTTATCCCATTGATGAATACTGGCTGGATATAGGCAGGATGGACGATTACAAAAAAGCCCAGATTGATTTGAAAAATATGCCGCAACTCTTATTCGGCTAAGCCTTGAGAGGAAAAGATGTCATATAATTCTGGCTCTTGTCTCGGGGTTATCCCTGCCCGCGGAGGCTCAAAGGGCTTGCCAGGCAAAAATATCGCCGACTTGTGCGGGCTTCCGCTGATTGCCTGGACAATACAGGCGGCCAAGGCCGCCAGGACACTTGATAATTTTTTTGTCAGCACGGATTCAGAAGAAATTGCCTCTTGCGCCCGCGCTCATGGCGCGCCTGTGCCTTTCATGCGCCCCGCGGAACTGGCTCAGGATCATGTCACCACTGAGGTAGCCATCCTGCACGCGCTGGACTGGGCCGAGACGCAAGGGCAGCGCTATGAAAATGTGTTGGTACTCCAGCCAACCTCCCCCTTTCGGACTGCAGAGGACATAGACAATGCCCTGGAGCTTTTCCGCCAGCGGGACGCGCCTTCCTGCATCAGCGTGACAGAACTCGATCACCCGGCTGAATTGATGGTCAGCCTTGACAAAATGGGACGCCTGAAGCCTCTTTTTGGTACATGGAATTTCCGCCGCAGGCAGGAACTTTCCCTAAGCTACCGTCCCAATGGCGCCCTGTTCATTGTTAAGGCCAAGGAACTCAGACAAAATGGATCTTTCTACAATGCTGATACCATAGCCTATATTATGCCTCGTAAACGTTCAGTAGATATAGATTGCAGGGAAGATCTATTATTCGCTTCTGCCCTGTATCAGGCTCTTGGCCAGGAATTGTTTACCTGAAAATCTCATCTCGACATCATGCCTAACGAAGCACCCGGCATCATCTTTATTGGCGCTGTCCAGCTTACAAAGGCGCATTATTAGCTTTTTTGTCAGCAATCTGTGCGCGTGGCTGGCCTTGTTTCACGAAGCAGGATTACCCCTGTTGGAAAGCAAGCCTGCGGGTGAGTTGCAGGGCTTAAGAAGTTGCGTAGCATACGATGCCCGGGATGCGGGAATCGAACGTTGGCCTAGGAAGTGATCGCTTGACAAGCTTGGCTAAAACCTAGCGCAAGCAACGCAGCCGTTCATGAAACATCTGCCGGTAGCAGAGTCCATGCGCACTCAGCATAATTCCCCCCTGGGCATTATTAAAAGAACTGTTGCTGGTTTGTCAGTCAGTGTGGGTTATGAATATCGGAGGGGAGACTCCAGAGACGGGGCTTGCCCTGCGCCAGGCGCGGAATATCTGCAAAATATCCAGCAATGCGTGAACCGAATAGTCTGCGTACACCCAGGTAGCCCAGGCTGCGAGCCAGACGCAGGAGCGGCTTTAGGGGGATTCTCTTTGGGAAGTATTTTCTTGATAAGCGCAATAACTCCCATTCGCTTTGATACATGGAAGCCATATTGCCGCTCATGCCCCCTGTTAGCATGGAGACAAAACAGATCTTTCCCTGGCTGAAATTATCTGTGCGCAGCGTACGGCACAAAAAGTCGTAGTCTCCGGCAATGCGGCACGATTCATCAAACTTGTGCCTTGAAAAAAGTGTATTTCGGTGAAACAGCCCGGGATGCGGCAGGATCATCCCCTGCGCCAGATTGTGTACCGGGCAAGAAGATGGCAAGAGCATCTCAAGTTTTTTCCCGTCTGGCAAGATACGCTGCACGGGTGTGGCATAATATTCAATGCCAGGGGGCAAATTTTTAAGCGCGGCTACGCACAGTTCCAGTCCCGTCCAGTCAAGCCTGTCGCCAGCGCCAATAAAAACAATCCATCTGCCCTTTGCCCTTGCTAAAGCCTTGTTCCAGGCGTTGTAAATGCCGCTGTCGCGCTCGCTGGCAAAGAGGATGGGCAATTTCCCCAGGTGCTGCAAAACCACTTCTTCCGTGGTATCGGAAGACATGGCGCCCTGGATGATCACGTCAAAGGGAAAAGAAGCGCTTTGTGAAATATCGCACAAAGTTTCATCAAGGAGTGTGCCTGCATTTTTGGTGGCAATGATCATGGAAAGTTCAGGGCATGCTGTGGTCATCCTGCCCATCTCCGGGGTAGCGCCGTGCCCAACTTGTCACAGTTAAGCGCGGCGCGGGCTGCTGCCGCAATATCTTCCGTAGGAATGTCGCCAACGCTTAGATTCGATTCGTGGCAAAAGTGGGCGCAAAGATGCTCATGGGGAAGCTGCGGGAAACTTGGAGGATAGAGTACTGTTAGCTTTGGCGCAATTGTTTCAGGATAGGGAAAGAAACGCCCATAGCAGGAACCATTGACCAGGGTCACAGTGGGCGTACCAGAGGCGGCAGCAAGATGAGCCGCAAACGAATCGTGGGAAACCACAAGCGAAGCCTGGGCGATAATTGTCGTCACTTCCTTAAGTGTTGTGCGCCCGGCCAGATTAAGCGCAATGTGTTGCTCAAGACTATTGCTGATTTCCAATCCAAGCTTTGCCACGTCTTTTCCTCCAAGCAGCAAAATCGGGGAATCAGAGGTATTGCGAAGGTCTTTTACGATGCGGATGATTTTTTTAAGTGGCATTCTACGGCGTGAGTCCGATGCCCCAAGGGCATAGGCGACACTCTTGGCAAAGGGGCTGGGTTCACCTGAAGGGATGGATCTCGCAAGGGAAAGGTGGGATATGCCAAGCCCAAGAGCGCTAAGAAATTCCTTGTTCCGCTCGAATTCGAAGCTGTGTGGATTAGCAGAGCCAAGCAGATCCGTATAAAGGGGATCCGTGAAATACCGAAAACAGCGGCGCTGGTTTATCAGGTCTCCATTCCAGGCTACGCGCAGTCGCGCTCCGCTGGCTGCTACCAGCACATCTGCCATAAATGTGCGCGACCATGTTGGGTGGAGGCAGCGGGAAAAGTGTCTGCTACGCAGATCTTCAAAAATCTTCTTAGTGTAAGCAGGATCGTGTTCCAATCTCACAGGATCAACGGGGATGATCTCAGCGAACAGATCCCTGTCCAAAAAACTCGCCAGAGAGGCCACGGTTGTGGAGCAGATATAACTCAAAGACTTGTAGCGAGCCTTGAGTAGCGGCAAGACCGGGCGGAACAGGATATAGTCCCCCATGCCGTCCAGGCGTAATACAGCGGTGTTCCCGGATTTCCCGCCAGGGCTCTGGCTGAGCAGCAAGGATGAGGCATAGGCAATGCCAGCGAGTTTGACCAGCCAGGGATGCGCCATAGTTCAAGAAAGCTTTAGAAACTCATCAATAATTTTTACGCCAACAGGGCCGCTTTTTTCCGGGTGGAATTGGCAACCGTGCAGGTTGTCCGACTCAATGGCAGCAGTATGCGGCAGATCATGGTAGCGAACAAGCGCCAGTTGCTGGACCGCGTTTTTTGGCAACACTTGAAATGAATGGACGAAATATACGCAATCGCCTGGGGTGATCGAGCGCAATATGCCAGCGCTCCAGGGCGCTCCGTTGGGCGCAGGTTCAATGGAAGCCCAGCCGATATGGGGGATTTTCAATGGCTTGCCTTCCGGCGTTCGCTTGGGAATATGCGCCACAGAACCCGGCAGGAGATCTAGGCCCTTGCAGAAGCCGTTTTCCTCTCCCATCTCCATGAGCAGTTGCATGCCAAGGCAAACACCAAGCAGATGCCGCCCAGTTTTACTGAATTCCCTGATGGCCTGTACAAGCCCGCGTGCTGAAAGCTCAGCCATTCCGGCGGAAAATGCGCCTACTCCCGGAAGCAGCAGACGGTCAGCGGCCAGGATTGCCTCTGGAGTGGATGCCAGGCTGACCTTTGCGCCGCAGTATTCCAGCATCCGGCGCACACTTAAGAGGTTGCCAAGGCCGTAATCGACAATGGCGACATTCAGCTGCATTGGGGCGTCGTCCTTACGTCTATCTTCTTAGCCCGCAGATGTTCGCGGATTTCAGGCACGCTGAGCTTGCCATAGTGCAGAACATTGGCCATGGCTACAGCGTCTGGCTGGGCCTTGGCTACAACTTCACTTATATGCTCACGCAAGCCTATTCCGCCGCAGGCAATGACCGGGATGGGCACAGCCTTGACCACGGCGTTTACCAGATCTATATCGCAACCCGAAGCAGTGCCTTCCTGATCAACTGAGGTCAGCAAGATTTCGCCTGCGCCTAGTTCATAGCCCTGTTGCGCCCATTCCAGGACGTCAATGCCGGTTTTCTCGCGCCCGTTGTCATAGTAAACTTCCCAGTGACCAGGCGAGTTTCGCTTGGCCTCAATGGACAAGACGACACATTGCGCGCCAAAAGTATCGCTAATTTCATGGATTAAGGCAGGGCGTTTCACAGCGCCCGTGTTCACGGCAATTTTGTCCGCACCCTCGCGCAAGATAGCCCTGACATCCTCAAGGCTTCGGATGCCTCCGCCCACTGTTATGGGAATAAAGGCATCCTGCGTGGTTTCCCTGACAATATTCAGCAAACTGTCCCGGCCATAGAGGCTGGCCACAATGTCCATGTAAAGGATCTCGTCAATGCCCTCGCGGTAATATTTCTGGACAAAGGCATTGGGCGAGCCGAGTTTTCGCAGGCCCTCCAACTGAACGCCCTTGACCAGGTTCGACCCCTTGATATCCAATCTAGCTATGAGTCGCAGGAAGGCCATGCCTTATCCCTGGAATACCGTGGAACGCAGTTTCCAGTTCCCGTCTTGATACATCCAGAGGTGCGGGGAGCGGAAGTTGTCCGCAAGGCGGTTGAAGTATTCCCTGTCCATGATCGGCTCTTCAAACATTGCTGAAGCTTTTGGATATTCCTTGGCTGGAATGCTGAGGTAGCGGAAAATTTCATCCTCAAATCTGTCCGGCCATTCGCCGTCGTACTTTTTAACAAGGGCTACGCCTTCACTGCGGTCAATTTCGCGATTTCGGATTTCCTGTGAAGCGTCATAAGTGGCCCGGCCTATGCCGAATTTGATATATGTGGTGTAATAATGAAAGTCATCAATCCTATCATCAATGCTGTTGTATTTGCTGTATGTTCCAGGTGTGCGTTCTGGCGAAGGGCGAAAGCCGCCATGCTCCACTGCATAGTAAAAACATTCCTGCGGATGCCAGGGAAGATAGTAGCCAAGATAGTGGGTATTGATTTTCCGCTCCTTGATGAGCTTGGTATTCAATGGGAAATACAGCTGAAGTTCGTTTCGTGAAATGCCAAAATCTTGTTCTAGGGAGGAAACGGAAACACCGCCAATGAATATATTTTCATTATCGGCGGAAAAATAGCTTGAGTCGCGCTGGGGCTGCTCTGTGTCAGCTATGGGATTGCCATATTCGGCTTCGTTTTCGCCGTAAAAGATTAGCGAGATGTTGTGGAGAAGCGCCATCTTGGGCGCAAGGAACTTTTGCCCAAAGATGAAAGGCTGGAAAGGGTGCAGCAGATTGTCCACAGCAAGGCGCGTCAGCAGACGGTGGATGCGCGGGTTGGGCGTGCAAAGGTAATTGTCAAAGCCGGCATTGACCCAGGCTTGAAAATTGTTCCAGCCCCAGGGGGTGTAAATATGCGGCGCCCAGGTTACTGTCAGCGGATGCATTCCATATTTATATTTGAGAATGTGGGCGGCATAAAAACTGTCTTTCCCCCCCGAGCCTGGCACTATGCAATCGTAGGAGCCGTCTTTGCTGCGGTTGCGCTCGCAAAGTTCGCGCAACTGCTCCTCACGCTCCTGCCAGTCAATGCTTGCCGCCTTGCGCTCGGCAAAGCGGCAAGCGTCGCATACTCCTTCATCGTCAAAATGGATGGTCGTTTTTTTGGAGGAGGCTACATGGGCGTATTCGGCTGCTGAATTGGGGCGCTGGTTTGAGATGACACAGCGGGAGCAGAAACATACATCCTCAGGCAAGCCGTATTTGGCTTCAAGATTTGTTGCCTCAGGCTTGAAACGTGAATGATCCACTTCAGGCGGATAAGCAATTTGTCTCATTTTGATTCTCCTTTCAGCTGACTTTATGCGCTACGCCAGTGGCAAGCATATTGGCTGGATGCAGCTTTGACGCCATTCATCTCAGGTCTGTCCAGGTTTTCAGGGCTGAAAGAACGCTATCTGCGTTGAAGTCCTGGCAAAAGGCATGGGAAATTTCTGTCGGCACTTCTGGCGCTTGCCCGGCCAGCAAGGCCGCCAAATCGGCTGGCCTTTGCGTAAATGTCACACCAGGAAGCCCACAGAGTGGCTGCATAATATAGGCTTCCGGCCCGGGGATAACGGCTGTCGGCACTCCCAGAGCCAGCGCGTCAAAATGGCAGGAGGAGGAAGATGATATATGCCAGTCAGCCTTGGTGAGCAGTTCAGGTGTTCCGGGCGCGTCCTGATCTGCGTATATGGAGACGCACTGCGGAGGAATGTTCCCAAGTAGCGATGTGTATTCGGCAATATCGAAATTATGGCGCGGGTGCAAGCGCAGATGAAGATGATATGGGGCTTGCATATTTTGCAGCGCTTGAGCCACAAAAGCGAGGAAGGCCCGCGAGCCAATTCCAGGCATCCCAAGCACAATCTGGATTGGGCCAGGGGCTCTGCCCTTTAGAAGCGCATTTCGTCTTAACTCGCGCAAGGCGCTGATATAGCGGTTGCCTATGGGGAGAAAGGCTGACGGAGGGTAAAAGCCGCTTCCGGCATAGTAGTCTTGCCACCAGATTCCCTGAACTAAAAAGGCTGTGCGCGGCAGTAATTCTCCTTGTGGGCTTGTTTCTGTATGCGTCAAGAAGTCTGGATCGTGCCTGGTAATAAAGCCATGCAATACTTCAAGCACAGGCACTCCGGCCTCGGCTGCGGCTGCGCTCAGGCCAAATTCCTCGGAGTAGGGAAGCAGAACAAGCCTCGCGCCAGTGCGGCGCAGCATAAATGTATAAGCGGCTTTTTGCCGTAGATAGTCTGTAATGCGAGATTCCGCAAGAGCGCGGGCAGAAGCCTGGCCCATGCCAAGCGCGGCAAGAGTATCCGCCATCACCAAGATTGCGGTGCTTGCCGCTTTTGGCAGAGTGCGCACAAATAACCGCCCCAGCAGAGCAATGCAGGAGGCAGTTAGATCTGGTAAGATGCTGAGAGCTTTTGAGCTTGACTGAGTGGCATGTGCAACTTTGAAATGGAAGCCAGGCAGGATGCCAAGCAAGGGATCAATAAAGATATCTTCAAGCTTTCCATGATGGCAAGTCAGCATATGGCCGTAACTCACGGCAAAAAGGGGGCGTTTGGGGGAATTTAAGGCCATGCGCCATGCGCCGAGGCAAGCCGCCCCCAGCGCGCGCACTCTCTGTATCTTTTTTGGACTAAGAGATGGGGAGAAGTCGGCATTGTCTCCCTGCAGGAAAGCCATGGCATCCTTGCGCATTAAGCGCCAGGCGGAAACACCGCCCACGGTTACGGAAGAAAGATTCCGTTGGCGCTCAATGTCAATAAGAAGCCAGTGCGCTTCTTCCTCAGTCGTGCGCTTGTTCATTTGGATCATGAAGGCTGTTTTGAAAATTCATATATTCCTGCAGAACAACTTCTGGCGTTCCATCCATGCGGACGCGCCCTTGCTCAAGCCAGATAATCCTGTCGCATTTTTCAACTGTGCTTAAGCGGTGAGCAATGATAATTGAGGTTAGCTGGCCTTTGAGCTTGTTGATTGTCTGCCGGATAATGTTCTCATTGCCTAGATCAAGCGAGCTTGTAGCCTCGTCAAAAATAATGACCTGGGGTTCAGCGTACAAGGCGCGGGCAATGGAGATGCGCTGCATCTGGCCTCCCGATAGGCCAGAGTCATTCTGGGTCACAGGGATGAGATGCCCATTGGGCACATTGACAACAAAGTCCATGGCCGCTTGCCGACATGCCTTGAGGACTTTATCCACATCGTAGGCGCTTCCCCACTGGCTAAAGGCCACATTGTCCGCAATGGTTCCTGCAATAAGGTTTGTCTGTTGCGGTACAAAACCAACGGCATGGAGGTAAGACGAGTAAGTTTGGCCCGATAGCGCTTTTCCATCAACTGTGACAGTTCCAGACGTAGGTGTCAAAAGGCCGCTCAAAACGCCGGCTAGAGTGCTTTTGCCGGCGCCGGATGAACCAATTAAGCCAACGCTAGTGCCGCGCTCTATGGTCAGCGAAATATCATGCAGGGCGGCATTTGCGGAATGTGGATAATGAAAAGTCACATCAGTAAGCCGAATTTCCTTTTGCACCTGAAAGTCTGGATCGACGGGAAGGCGCGCTTGCGGATTAAGCGTCTTGCCAAGCTGTTCCATCAAGTCAATGCAGGAGCCGGCAATTATACGCTGCCCTCTGATGACAACCATAACGCCAACAAGACGGTAAACCACGGGCAACAAACGCCATGCGGTAAGCGTAAGAATGGAAAGGATGGCGATTACACTGCCCTTGTCCAAACCAAAATAATAGAAATTGATTCCAATGGACGCGCTTATGATGCCAAAGCCAACCGTTTCAAGAATCCAGGTCGGGATGATATGGGCAATACTCGCAAAACTTTTTGGCGCAATCAGACGCAGTCCATTTTTTTTGAAAACATCAAGAAAAACTTCTTCTTGCTGATAAACGATAACCTCCCGTATACTGTTGCTTGCTGTGGAATATGCCTCATTTTCTTTTCCATTGCCATCGGCAATTATTTTTGCCTCTCGGGATACTTTCTTTTTAATTGAGTAGTAGATGATGAGTGATGCGATGGTAATTATTACCATAACAAAAGACGTTGTAAAAACGGATGTTACCATCATACCAATTATTAGGAATACAATTACGATAATATAGCTATACGCTTGCAATTGAGAAACTATATAAGTTGAAAGAGAAAAGCGTGATGCAATACCATTCTGTAATTTTTTACTATCACTTGATATATGCCACAAAAATGGCTGATATAAATAACACCGAAATGACTCTGAACCAATATGATATGCTGTATTTTCGCTAAATTTTGCGGAGTAATAAAAATTAATAAAAGAAAGTAAATTCTTTAGCGCAATAAAGAATAATACTAAAAGGCTTGCGAAGAAGATTAGATTTTGTTCGGACATGAAAAGCCAGCTTAACATCGCAGCCAAGCTGGGATGTTCGCTAAAAATTATCGAATTTTTAACCATATCCGGATTTGCAAGCACAGCCGCAAAAAAAGCAAGAACAGCTATTGAGGCAAATTCTAGAAGCCCAAAAATAACTTGTAGAATAAATACTATATAGAATTGTATTTTAAGCCTTTTGGGAAGGATCTTAAATACTCGCTTTGTATCCCCCAGGATACTGTTGTTAACTAGTTTTTGAATTATACCCATTGCATAATTACCAATATTTATGCCACTTTGATCCAGATAAATAGCGATCTATTAATGACTTATTGCCGTTGAGAAGCGTGCGGTCAGTCCTGTCAAGGAATTGTAGAGGATATATAGGTAGCTATATGAACATCGGCTTCTGGAATCGTGTGAGGTACTCCCAGGCGCTAGTCATGGCGCTGTCCTCCCATTGAGCCGGATGAGACCCTGGATGAGATTCCTGATGCGTTTGCCCGAGTTACCGTCTTGCATGGAAACATAGCTTCTAACTGTACTGGCTTGCTTTGTCCAGTTACGCCTCTCTTCCGGGTTGCCACAGAATTTGTTCAGCGTTTGTTCATAATCATCCTGGGAATAAACATGTTTGATGGAGGCAAGGGGATAATAATCATCATAGTGGTAGCAGTAAACATCATAATTGAGGACGGGGATACCGCACATCGCAGCCCATAACGCGGTAGTAGAGCCGTAGGTAACCATCAAATCAGTACCAATAATATTTTGTTCTGTTGAGCCTTTGCTGATAGGTATGCCATATTTCCTTACAATTTCCAAATCCTTAATTGGCGCTGATGGATGTGGAAGGAAGCGTAGGTCTGCATTTAGATTAAGTAAAGGCAGGCAGAATTTTTCAATAATTTCTTCATAAGAGATTACTCCGGCACAATCAAATCTATAATTATTGCACGGAGGAATTGTGCATATAATACAAATATTATTGCTGAAATTGGCTGATTTTTTATATATTTCCATTGAATTAAATAAAAAATCATCAATATAACTGCCAGTAATCTTAAATATATTATTTGGTACTCCATCTCTGATATAATAATCTTGATAAAAATTGCTAGGGACACAAACAATATCAACATAATCGCAAGGAATAAGCCATGGATATTTTGGATTAATTTTCATATTTAATAATTGAATTAATCTTCTTGGAGGCAAAATCGAAACAAATTTACCTTCAATTTCCTCTATCCATTTTGCTGGTATCATGGTTTTTGTTTCAATATGATGACCGGGATTATCTTTAAATACTTCAATGAACTCTCTTTTCCCGCAAAGTGCAAAGGGATACATTATTACTGGGATTCTCCTTTTTTGAGCTTCGTAAGCATAAAATATAAAATCTGAATGAACTGTTACTTCAGGGGCAACAATACATGATGGATTATATACATTAAAGAAATGTTCAATTTCTTTTTGCTTAGGAATAGTATATAATCTGTTATGTATATAATGGAGAAGGAATAGTATATAGTTAAGGAAAAAACAAAATCTATATATTTTCTTAATAATATATACCAAAGTTCTCATTTTTTTTAGATGATATTTGATCTTCTTTAAGAAGGTCTCCTGCGGCTCAAATTTAATTTCGCATATTTCAACGCCAGTATCTGCTAATCTCGCGCGATGATCATCGTGCAAAGTGCTTGGATTTAATGTGCAAAATATTATGTGCGCGCACTTATGTGTGGCAAGGTCAACAGCAAGGGTAATAAGCTCCTTGTGCTGAGGCGGGGTCTCGCTAATGAGCATAACAGATCCGCTCACCGCTGGCAGCATAAAGGGAAGAATCCTCTCCACGCTTTTCCCGTCAATTCGTCCGCAATAGTCGCGCAGATCTGGGGATAAACCAGGTTGCTGGGTAAGGGCGCGGACTTGGTGAATAAATGTTTTCCGGTCTCTTGCGATGAAATGTTCTGGGAATAAAGGTTTATAGCCATAGCTGAACATATCGTAGTCAATAGCCGGGATGCCGAGCGCAAAGGCCCATTTTATTGTGGTTGAGGATGAAGCCACAAAATAGTCTGCCAGGGGGAGGAGTTTTGCCACTGGTTCAAAGACTATCTGCCAGCGTTTGGATTCAGCAAATACCGCAAGATCCGTGGGATTGATTGCCGGGTGTGGTGAAACAAGAATATGCACCGCTAAATTATCGGCAAGAGTTCCCAAAAAAAAATTCAATAGCTTCCTGATAGTCAGTTTTGTTTACCCGTTCAGGACGCGCCGGCAAGGCCACTACGAGCCAGGGTTTTTCAGTGTCAACGCAAGCGAAACTGGTGTTGCATCTTTGTGCCCGCTGGCTGCTAACCTTGTGCAATGTATCCAGAATGGGCTGGCCCAAAGCTTTGATTTTGCGCTCGTCAATGCCATGGCTGATAAAATGAGCTTTTTGAAGCTCAGATTCCGCGATAACATAATCCAATAAGCCCGTATTCACCATCCAGGGGTCACGAGGCGCGAGGCCGCTAGCTTCATACTCCAATATTTTTGACGGCTTCAGGCAGAATACCCGTTTGCCGGAGGCGCTAACCCTGCTCCAGCGAGGAAACAGCAATGCCAGCAGCCACTTGTTTAAGGAATTTACGAGTAATTCTTTCTGCCTTGTAAAATATTCAATATTCCCATAACCCGGGACTGTACTTGCGTAGGTGACAACATAGGCTGTGCCATTGTTCTGATGGATTCCGTAAACCATTGCTGCGCTGTCGCGGAGAATATTTTCTTCGGGCAAAATCAAGAAGATGGCATTGATGCGCTGCATCAGTTTAGTCCAGAATCTTGCTTGCGCCCAAACGCCTGTTCTCATGTCATCTTTTGTCAGCTTTGCGAGAAGGCGCAGTGCGCACCGCCGCCAGAAAGGAAGTTTGCATTTAATATTTTGCGCTGAAGTATGGTCCTGGTCACGCAAAAATTCAGCTGTAATATCTATTTCGCCACCTAGAGCTGAAGTCGCATGAATATAAGGAATATCTTCGGCTGCGCAGGCGGATTTATATTTCTCGGTGTCAGGCAGATAATAGGGGCTATAGAAAAAAACGTCGATGGGAGTATCTCTCTTCATCCTTTTTGCAAGGCCAAAGAGCAAGTTGAAATTTCCAGCCTCATAGACAACGAAAATTGCAGAATACATTTATCTGCGTTCTCCATGCTATATATTTAGTTGCATAATCAAAATTATATAATATTTATAATTTAGGGATCATTTGGTAGAAAAGTAGATTTGACGCCTTTTAAATATCTTTGCTACTCAGATTGTTACGTTTAAAAGCTAAAGTTATAAGATCTTGCGCTATTCAAGCGCGAAACAATCGAACACAAGCCTCAACAATCCTTATAATGAATTATAATAAAAAAAAATTAAATTCAATAAATATTTTACTTAACTATAAATGCTGGAACTTCGATATAAGGCAACTTCTCCAGGTGACATTCAGGATGCCGGGATAAAAATTCATCAACAGCCATAGTGGCACCGGCAACCGCATTATAGTCATCAATCATCATTATCCCCCCTTTAACCATTCTCAAGAAAGAATCCTCTAAAACTGCGGCTGTAGGCTCATAAAGATCAAGATCTAAATGTACGAAATTAAATCGCGCTGATAGATTTTCAGATAAAAATTCAGGAAAAGTCTTTCTTACGTCACCTTGAATTAAAAAAATATTATTAAATCCCTTGTATTTAAGCACCCTGTACGCATCGGCCACATCAATTCCATCGCCTCCGGCATCTTCAAATTCCTTAATAAATTCAATATCATTACTGTCAGTGATTCCATGAGAAGGAAATTCACCGAAAGCATCAAATGCAAATATTTCTCTGCTGTACGATGTTTCTAGCATATCACGGAATGTAGCGATTTGAAACAGAGAGCTTCCCTTATATACACCGAATTCAATGATGCTTCCTGGTAAATTTATGCACCTGCTATATAACGTATAATGGGCGATCAATTTGCTTATTCTAGTTGGATGAGAAAACATCATAAAACCATTTTCATAGTCCCAGACTTTCTCTGCTCTAAGGCCACTGATACACAGATTCTCTCTCTCTCTCTCTCTCTCTCTCTCTAGCATGGCATCTCCTTGATATGCAATCAGCAAGGTTTTCGCTGGCAAGTATAAATTCAGGAAACCAGCAGTTATAAGCTAATCCTAAACATTTCCCGTACTCCTAGGATGAGCCTAAAAGCATGTCTTAATTTGGCATAAATACCCGCAATGCTTAATGCCGAAAAGATTGTATCATCTGCAATATCATGTCAAGTTCAAAATTTCTACTGTTAATTTGTACTAAACCATGTTATTTCCTGGATAAATGTTACGATTCTCTGTTTAGAATGCCGTAATATGTTTATTTACCCAGCAGGGGTGCATAGCATTGCGAGCAACGCCACTATAATCCCAAAAGATAAGAATATAGTATTTACATGAGAAGTTTTGTGCGCTGACAAAAAAATAAACGGCGAAGCAAGTTTATTAAAATGTAAATGAACGTGATAATTTAGAAGTGGTTTTCTCATCGCTTCATGAATTCTTTTAAGCAAGATATGACCCTGAAAAATTTTAATAATTATAAAATATGAACTGTGTTTATAGATTTGTGCTGCCATATCAATCTCTACCCCTCATTTTTCCCATACTTACGCTCAAATGTTTTCAACTATTAAAAATCTTGAATTTTTTGTGCTATGATTAACATACAATCTGATAGTTCACATTCGTCTATAGCTCGTTGTATATGATTGATTGAATTTGTAATTTCTGCTGGGAAACTTGATAGTTCTCTATTTGAAAAAAAGAGCAATGTATTAAGTATTTCAAAAAAATCTCTACCAAAATAATAAATTGATTTTATCTCCATACCACACTTGTTAAACATTATTTCTGCTGATTTGTCTGAAAATATATGAATGTGATGAGGAGGAATAAGGTTAACACTAGTTAATTCTGGTAAATTCATTGCACAAAAAAGCTGGTAACAAGGATGTCTCGGAACTTGAATAATTACATACGCAGAGCTTTTTATCGATTTTGAGAAAGATTGAATCATGGCAACTGGATTTTCAATATGTTCTATAAAATTGAAGGCAGAAACGATATCGTGATGATTGATGAATTTATCAATATTCTCGTAAGTTATAAATTCATTATATACATTTATTCCATATATCTTACTGATTTCCTGAGCTTTTAAACTAGAGTCAATTCCTTCAACACTAAAGCCGGCCATTTTTGTAGCCAAAAGTATATCACAGCCTCCACAGCCTATGTCTATCCATTTAGTGTTATTAATTCTTGATTCATCATTATCATAAAGTATCTCGCGTATAAATTTAACTCTTGGAATTGCAATATTCGTCAATCGTTGTTTATAAAATTTATCATCAATATACCTACACAAATAATCACTTTCACTATATAATTTTTTTATTTCGTCATTTGATAAAATTTGTACGTAAAAAAGATGATCGCAGTTATCACAAATATAATAATCAAAATTGAAAATTTTAAGATATTCGCGTATATCCCTAGATTCGCAAATTGGGCAACATTTACGTTTGCCAAAAAAACTACAACTTAAAGCCTCCTTTCGTAAGGCTTCAATGCGGCCTTTTTTTCTTTCTAGGGTTCTTCCAAGTGCAATCATATCAATCGGGTTATGATAATACTTTTTAATCATATAATACCGCCTAATTTATTTGTTTGATTGGTTGTGGCGCCCTTGACGCTTGCCCAATTTATAGTCTTAGCTCAAAACGTGCGAATTACATCGGAGTTACTGAAGCCGATTATTACCCTGGCGCTATTCAAACGCAGAAAGTATTTCTTGTTTTGATTTTGTATTTGAGCATGGTTACATTATTGGCCGAACCCTTCACGTTGACGTTACGGCATTTTAGAACTTAAGCAATAGGGTAGCAAAGCCCTTTAGAGCGGGGTGCGGGCAGTCTGCCTGAAGGCCGAGGTCTCAAACCACAAAGGAACTAGCGGATCAAGAAGTATCAGGAAATCAGGTAGTGAATCAAGTGCTTCTGGCAAAATGTCTCTGTTAATCTTCTGATAAATCGGTGTGAATGGGTTTCCCTTCAGGTTAAGCTCCCTCCATCTCGGCTTTTAAATATTTTGTTGTTAACATAATCAGTTTTATAGTTATTTGACATTTAATTTTATAAAAAGTCATCTTTTACAATTTGTATGGGAGTATTATTCTTAGTATTTTTATATTGTTCTATTCTCTCATTATAGCCAATACATCTACAATTTGCGCAATCTCCATTTTTCCACGCAATATTTAGTCGTTCGATAACTTGATTATGCTTTTCTCCGTTGTATATCTGGCCGAAAGAATTATTGTTTACATTGCCGATGCAATATTCAATATTGCCAATATGAGGCTGGCATAAATATACACCGCCATCATAATTAATAAAAGCATTTGTTCTTAACGAGAGGCAATGACAATTATAATTTTTGTTCGTATTTTCTTTTTTATAATATGAAAATTTTTTTTGTATCAAAGAAGAAATATTAGTTACAGAATTATCGAATTTATTTTTTGAAAAAACTTCATATAAAAATTCAATTTCATTATTTTTTAGCCCAACTCCTCTATTTTCATAATCAACCGCAGGAATAAAAATTATATAGTCAAAGCCAGAATCTATGGCTTGATTATAGACATCAAAAACACTTCTATAGTTTGTCCCATTTATAACACATCTTGCTCCAACTTGTGGCCTGCGTTCCCGGCTTTCAAACAATTCTGGAACACTAAATTGATTCTCGAAATTATTCCCTCTGGTGATATATTTATATTCATCATATTTGGTGCTATATACTGAAATTGCGATGTATGTTAATTTGCTTAATGTTTCAATATCATCTTTTTTTAATAAAGAACCATTCGAAATTAGCGCGCAACTAACAGAATTTGTTGTAAATTTATCGAAAATATTTTTCCAGAAGGGAAAAGTTAGTGGCTCACCGCCTCCTGAAAGATAAATTCCATTTGGTTTTAATTTGGTTGTTAATTCATTGAGAACATTTTTAATTGCATTCTCGGATATTTTTTGGTGCGACTTGTTCCTCTGGCCATAAGAACAGTGAATACATGAATAATTACAGGCAGATGTCGGATGGATCTCTATGGAAAATGGCGGCAAAGTATTGCTTTCCTGGCTTAGCCTAGAAAGATAAACTGGGATAATTTTAGACGAATCTAGGAGATTTGAAAGCTTAAAACCCATTTATTTTTCCTTTAGATGGAAGCTGCATCGTTAAGAATTAAGTTTATACCGACTGAGGCCAGAGATTGACCATTTTACGCCATTCTCCGGCTGGGGATTCGCCGCATCCAATGTGTAGAGACATGAGGCGCGTGAAAGCAATAATTCTGTGTAGCCTGAGGGCGCGCAACAAGTCATTGCTTTTAATATCATCTACAAGACCGCCATTTTTGGCATACTCGCGCATAAATTGGTTCATCTTTTCTGGCTCAGAGCGCTTCTGAAACAAAAAAAAGCGTTCCATGACATAGGCCAGATCGAGTTCTGGCGGAAAATAGGAAAAGTGGGCGTTTTCAAAATCAATAAATACCGCCCCTCCTTCAGTAAAAAGAATATTACCGCAATTCAGGTCGCCATGCAACAATGTTGGTTTTGTTGAAAAATGAACAAGTTCTTCAAGCTTGCACTCCCGCATAAGTGCTTTAACCGCATCTGCCTCGTATGGCGCTGTCCACTCCCCTCCAGCGAATTTCTCGACCGCTTTGGCGCAGGCATTAAGCATGCTGTCGGCAGCTTTAGCCACGCTGGATAAATCCGGATAAGTGGCCAGCGCGGAATGGAGTTTGCCCAGGCTGCGGGCCAATATAAGCAAGCTGTTGCTGTCACCATATTTGTAGTGCTGGCCGTCTATATATCTGTAAACCAGAAATCATTGCTGTCCGGCTAACGCCAAATAAAAAAGTCCAAAATC
>QLIP01068867.1_pt1 | contig 17468 bp, 13 predicted proteins | sample 1769771 | NCBI WGS metagenome assembly QLIP01 (sample SAMN09428762, study PRJNA476227) | Gut metagenome, whole genome shotgun sequencing project. | isolation source: cecum | host: Rhizomys sinensis | place: China: Jinsha town of Minqing, Fujian Province | collected 2013-09-23
CCCCCAACGCGGCTAAAAAAGCCCCTCCCCCCCGTTATTGCGTTAATGCAACGAGGCGAAGGCTGCAACGTTGCAACCTTCGCAGCCCCAAATACGCCCTTTTGGGCTGAAATATTGCGGAAATTATGCTCAATAGCGATTTTTTTTGTATATTTGCATCAAAATTCTCTCTAATCACTCACTATATTATTTATGTATAATCAAAATTCCCAAATGAATGTGTCGCCTCGATTGGCCAAGAATCTGGTGGGAGGCATGGTGGCTGTGGTGCTGCTAATCGTTGCTTTGGCTTTCGTTATGCCTTGGTATAACGTGTGGTCGCAGGAAATGGAAGGTAAGGCCGAATTTGCCAAGGCCGAGCAAAACCGCAAAATCAAAATTGAGGAGGCGCGCGCCAACCTTGAGGCCGAAAAACTCAATGCGCAAGCCGAAATCGAACGCGCCAAGGGCGCAGCCGAGGCTATCCGCATCGAAAACGGTAGCATCACCCCCACCTATATCCAGTATCTCTGGGTGCGCCAGCAATCTGACCTGAGCAACAAAACCGTGATCTACGTGCCCACCGAAACTAACCTCCCCCTGCTCGAGTCCACCCGTATGCTCCAAACCCCAGCAGCAGAATAACCCCGCAATACACTACTCACACATACAAATGTCACAAATCAATCACTACACTGGCTTGACCGACGCTGAGGTGTCGGCAAGCCGTTCGAAGTATGGCGTCAACGTGCTGACGCCCCCCGAAAAAGAGCCGCTATGGAAGCGCTTCCTCGAGAAGTTTGGCGACCCACTGATTATCATTCTGATGATTGCTGGCGCATTGTCCGTTGGCATCTCTTGCTATGAATTTTGGGGTCTGGACAAGAGTGCCGTGGTATTCTTTGAGCCAGTTGGCATCTTTATTGCTATCCTCCTGGCCACCGGCTTAGCGTTCATTTTCGAGTTGAAGGCCGACAAGGAGTTTGCTCTGCTCAATCAGGTCAACGACGACGAGCCAGTGCAGGTGATACGCAACGGCAACGCCACCCAAGTGCCCAAAAAGGACGTAGTGGTGGGCGACATCGTTATCCTCAACACTGGCGAGGAAGTGCCTGCCGACGGCGAACTGCTCGAAGCCGTAAGCCTCAACATTGACGAATCGACCCTCACTGGCGAGCCTATCTGCCACAAGAGCACCGACCCCGCACAGTTTGAAAAAGAAGCCACCTTCCCCACCAATCACGCCATGCGCGGCACCAAGGTGATGGAGGGCCACGGCGTGATGCGCGTGTTGGCCGTGGGCGACAAGACCGAAAACGGCAAGGTGTTTGAAGCCGCCCAAATCGACGACTCCGTGAAGACACCGCTCAATGAACAACTCGACGGCCTGGGCGACCTCATCACCAAAGTGTCCTACGGATTTGCCGCCGCCATCATCGCTGGCCGCATCCTGATGTATTTCCTCAACACACCCGACTTTGCGTGGGTTGAGTTCATCGCCTACCTGCTCGAAACCATCATGGTGGCCGTGACCCTCGTGGTGGTGGCCGTGCCCGAAGGTCTGCCTATGGCGGTAACACTCTCGCTGGCCTACTCCATGCGCCGCATGCTCAAAACCAACAATCTCGTGCGCAAAATGCACGCCTGCGAAACCATGGGTGCCACCACCGTCATCTGCACCGACAAGACTGGCACTCTCACCCAAAATCAAATGCAGGTGTACAAAACCAACTTCTATGGCAACCCTTCCAACGAGGTGCTCTGCGAGGGCATAGCCGTCAACTCCACCGCCCAGCTCGACCTCTCGGGCGATAAACCCGCCGTGCTCGGCAACCCCACCGAAGGCGCACTCCTGCTCTGGCTCCGCGAACGTGGTGCCAACTACTCCACCCTGCGCGAAAACACCGTCCGCATCGAGGAACTCCCCTTCACCACCGAACGCAAGTATATGGCCACCGTGGTCAAGTCCGCCACGGGCAAAACCATACTCTACGTCAAGGGCGCGCCCGAAATCATCTTCGGCATGTGTGCCAACACCGCCGGAGTGACCAAAGCCGAAATCGACGCCCAACTCCTTGAATATCAAAACATGGCAATGCGCACCCTCGGCTTTGCCTACCAGGAAGTGGACGAAGGCGACGCAACCATCGTTGACGGCAAAGTGGCCGCCACAGGCCTCACTTTCCTCGGCATCGTGGCCATCTCCGACCCCGTGCGCGCCGATGTGCCCGACGCAGTGAAGGAAGTGACCGACGCTGGCATCAAGGTGAAAATCGTCACTGGCGACACCCCCGGCACCGCCAAAGAAATCGGGCGCCAAATCGGGCTCTGGAACGACGCAGTCGACACCGACCGCAACATCATCACAGGCCCCGAATTTGCCAACCTCTCCGACGAGGAAATCAAGCAACGCGTAGGCGAAATCAAAATCATAGCCCGCGCACGTCCGCTCGACAAAAAACGCCTCGTGGAAACCCTCCAAGGCAACAACGAAGTAGTAGCCGTGACTGGCGACGGCACCAACGACGCTCCCGCCCTCAAAACGGCCCACGTAGGCCTCTCTATGGGCGACGGCACCTCAGTGGCCAAAGAAGCCTCCGACATCACCATCATCGACAACTCCTTCTCCTCAATCGGTCGCGCCGTCATGTGGGGTCGCTCGCTTTATCAAAATATCCAGCGCTTCATCCTCTTCCAAATGACCGTCAACGTGGCCGCCTGCTTCATCGTGCTCTTCGGCGCATTCATGGGCATGGAATCGCCGCTCACCGTCACTCAAATGCTCTGGGTCAACCTCATCATGGACACCTTCGCCGCTATGGCACTGGCCTCCCTACCCCCCTCCGCTTCCGTAATGAAGGAAAAACCACGCTCGCGCAGCGCCTTCATCATCAACAGCGCAATGTGGAAATTCATCATCGGCGTGGGCGGCATCTTCTTCCTCCTGCTCCTGGGCCTGCTCTACTACTTTGAGCACACCAACCTCACCAGCCTCACCCAAATCGGCTCGCTGACCATGGGCGCAAACACCGGACTGAGCGGCTACGAACTCTCCCTCTTCTTCACCATCTTCGTATTCCTCCAATTCTGGAACATGTTCAACGCCCGCGCCTTTGCCACAGGCCACTCCGCCTTCAACTTCAAAGACTGCGGCGGCTTCAGCCTCATCGCCCTCATCATCCTCCTGGGCCAAATCCTCATCGTCAGCGTAGGCGGCGAATTTTTCAAAGTAGAACCCCTCCACCTCACCGACTGGGCCATCATCATCTCCTCCACCTCCATCGTACTTTGGCTCGGCGAACTCCTCCGCCTCCTCCGCAAATAATCCCCCCGACACCACAAAACAACACCCCACGCAGTGCTTTTTGAGGCTGCGTGGGGTGTTCTTGTTGAGGGGGTGGTTATTGCTGGGGGAGGAGGGCGAGGGCGTCGGGGGTGAGGTAGCGGCGGAGGTCGAGGAGGTTGATGGGGATTTCGATGATGCCGCTGGAGTAGGGGGCGATTTCGTAGGGTTGGTAGATGAAGATGATGCTGTTCGAGGTGAGCTGGAAGTTGTCGAAGGTGGTGATCGGCTCGGGGAAAATGAGTGAGTCGTTGAAGAGGCGGCGGGCAGCAGCGTCAATGATGCTGAGTATGGCGGCGTCGTTGCCGGGGAGGAAGATTTCGCGGGAAGTGAGTATACGGTGGTCGGCCACGGAGTAGTTGAGGAAGTTGCGGGTGGCAATGCCGTGGGCAGCGCCGAAGTGGTAGTCGTATTTGTCAATCTCAATCACCAGGAGGGAGGGGGTGAGGTGGGTGACGGTGCTGGCTATGGTGGAGGTGGAGTGACAGGGGTCATCGTCGGCCTCGGGGAAGGGGACTTTGGCCACGGTGACGGTGGAGTCAGGCTCCATCAGGAGGGCTTGGAGGGGCGAGTTGAGGAATTGCTTGGCGGCAGCGTCGAAGTTGGGACCAGCGGTGCCAAAGGTGTAGGCGAGGAGTGAGTCGCGGAGTGTGGTTAGCTCATCGTCGTCCTGAGCGGGCCACACCACGGAGTAGTTGGCGGCGGCATAGATGGTGTCGGAGAGTTCGGAGCCGCGCACCACGTAGCCTATGGAGTCGGTGCGGGTTTCAAACTCAATCAGGTCGCCGTTGGAGCCTTTGCAAGAGGCGAAGAAAGCAGCGGCGAGGAGCAGCGGAAAGATGAGGTAGGGTTTCATGTTTTGGGAATGATGATATAGCGAAATTGGGTGTTGAGTCGGACTATGGTGCGGCGCGCTTGTTCGGTGCGCGAGGCGATGAGGGAGGCGGGGACGAGGAGTGGGCGGTATTCGCGACCAGTTTCGGGGTCGGGTTGGAATTGGAGTTCGAGGGAGCCGTCGGGGTGCTGGAGGGTGATGTGAGGACGCGTGGCGGCTATTGCTTCGGGGGTGAGTGCGTAGCCGAGATATATGGCCAAGAGCACCATTGGGGCGATGAGGCAGAGCACCACGGAGGCGGTCATGAATAGCCGCGCGGAGGCTTGCACGGTGGCAGCCCAGAAGAGGCCTCCGGGAATGAGTAGCACCCACCAGCGGCTCAAAATCCAGTCGTGAGCCACGAGCGTCATGTACTCGCGCGGTGGGGTACGTTGCCAGTCAATTGCGTCCATTACTTATGCCTGAAGCGGCGGCGAGGGGTGAGGAGTCGGATTGCAAAGCGGTCGAAGGCCGGGCAGCGGCGGTAGACAAACCAGCGCTGGAGCAGGAAGTTCCAAAACCAGCTGACCAGGAGCGACACGATGAGTTTGGCGGCGGCATAAATCGCGTCCATACTCAGTCCAAATCGCTTGAGCCAGAGCCAGGAGCCCATGCAGAGTGTGGCGGCGGTGGTGCCGTAGGAGTTGAGCAGCAGGGAGCCGGTCCACACGAGGAGATATTTCACCATGACGGCCTTGACGCTTTGGCCCGAGGCGTGGAAGGTGAACTTATAGTTGATGATACAGTTGATTATGCCACCAAGGGTTGCGCCGATGGCGGTGGAGCACCATGCGCGTGTGCCCTCCTGACAGGAGGTTAAAATCAGCGCATAGAATAGGAAACTGGAGCCAAAGTCGACCACTGAGGCGGCTTGGCTGGCCAGAACGGAGCGGAGGAATGTGGCTATGAGATTATCGCCTTGTACTACCTTGCGTAATTTTTTTTTCATTCAGTGTGTGGGGAGGTGGAGGGACTTATAGAAGCGGGGGATTTTGTGCGAGCCATTGGCGTATGAGGCGGGTGAATTGCAGCCAGTAGCGTTCACACTTGTTTTCACCCACACCGCTCACGTCGAGGAACTCATCGCGAGTGGTGGGGAGTTTGGTGGTCATATCAACGAGCGTTTTATCGCTGAACACCACGTAGGGCGGCACACCCTGTATGCGCGCAATGTTGAGGCGCAGCGCTTTGAGTTCGCTGAGCAGCACGGCGTTGGGCGACTTTGCTTTGGCCTGCTCTTTCTTGGCCTTTTGCGGTTTTTCCTGCGCACGATATTGGGCCATGGTGACAGATGCCTGGCCGCGCAACACGGCGTGACCCTGCGGGGTGATGCGCAGGCGGCTGCCCTCGTCGTAGGCTATTTCGGCCAGACCCAATTGGAGCACCTGGCGAATGTAATCGCGCCATTCATTAACCGAGAGGTCACGGCCAGCGCCATAGGTTTTGAGCATATGATAGCCCTTGGCGGTCAGCTCCTTACGCGCCGAGCCGCGCAGAATGTCGATGACCATATTCATACCCACCTGCTCGCCCGTGCGAGCCATGGCGGAGAGTGCTTTTTGAGCAAGAATGGTGCCGTCGATTTGCTGCGGCGGATTTTTGCATACGTCGCAGTTGCCGCAGTTGCAGTTGACTGGCTCGGAGAAGTAGCTGAGCAGCACACGGCGGCGACACAGACTCGTTTGGCAAAATTCCTCCATGCGGGCCAACTTCTCGGAGTTGATTTCCACGCGCTCGCCTTCGTTGATGAAGGAGCGGAGCACAGCCACGTCGGCAAAGGAGTAGAAAAGCAGCGCCTTGGCGGGCAGTCCATCGCGACCTGCGCGACCTATCTCCTGATAGTAGCCCTCGAGGTTTTTGGGCATATTATTGTGCACCACATAGCGGATATTACTCTTGTCTATGCCCATGCCAAAGGCTATCGTGGCACACACCACCTGCACTCGGCCATGGATAAAGTCTTCCTGCGCCTTGTTGCGCTGCGCTGGGGTCATGCCGGCGTGGTATACACCCACGGCGTAGCCTTTGGCTATGAGATCGTTGGCCATATCGTCGGCACCCTTGCGGCTCAGGCAGTAAATGATGCCCGAGTCGTCGGAGTATTGGTTGATGAGCTGGGTGATGAGGCGCAGTTTTTGCACCTTGCCCGGGTTGGACATTACCTCGATGGAGATGTTGGGGCGGTCGAAGGAGGAGATGTATATTTTCGGGTCGTGGAGGCAGAGCTGGCGGCGAATATCCTCGCGCGTGAGTTTATCGGCCGTGGCGGTCAGCGCCATGACTGGCACCTGGGGCCAACGTTGCTTGATTGAGCCTAACTGGGTGTACTCGGGGCGGAAGTCGTGGCCCCACTGGGATATGCAGTGAGCCTCGTCGATTGCCACCAGCGAGGGAGTGAAGCTGGCGTTCCAGCGCTCGATTTCGATTTTCAGGCGCTCGGGCGACACGTAGAGCAGTTTCAGGTCGCCGCGATTGAGCTGCTCCAGAAGTTCGCGCTCCTCGCTGGGCGAGAGGTTGGAGTGGAGGGCAGCGGCTTGGATACCGTTGAGACGTAGGGCCTGCACTTGGTCGTTCATCAGCGCGATGAGGGGACTCACCACGATGGCCGTGCCGGGCAGGAGCAGCGCAGGGATTTGGTAGCAGAGACTCTTGCCGCCGCCCGTGGGCATCAGCACCTGCACATCGCGCCCTTCAACGGCGTCGATGATTATATCTTCTTGACTCTGGCGAAATGAGTCGTAGCCATAAAAACGTTTGAGGGCATCGAGCGCCTTGCTTCTAATTTGCTCTTTAGTAGGCATTTTCTTCTCCAACAAAGCCGTTGACAATGGTTTTGAGTATGATTTTCACGTCGAGCAGCAGGTTCCAGTGCTCAATGTACCACATATCGGCTTCCACGCGCTTCTCCATTTTCCAGAGTTCGTCGGTGTTGCCGCGAAATCCGCACACTTGCGCCCAGCCCGTGATGCCGGGCATCACCAAATGGCGCACCATATAGCGGTCGATCAAGCGGCGGTATTCTTCGGTGTGGGCCAGCATATGGGGGCGAGGGCCTACCACCGACATATCGCCCAGCCACACGTTGATAAACTGCGGCAGCTCGTCAATCGAGGTACGGCGCAGGAAGTCGCCCACGCGGGTCTTGCGGGGGTCGTTCTCGGTGGCTTGGCAGGTGTCGGCCGTGGCGTTGACGCGCATAGTGCGGAATTTGAGGCAGTTAAATTCGCGTCCGCGGTAGCCTGTGCGCTTCTGGCAGAAAAATATGGGGCCAGGCGAGGATAGTTTCACCGCTATGGCCACGGGAATGAAGATTAGGGGCGACACAAGCAGGAAGGTCGACGACACCAGAAGGTCGAAGGCGCGCTTGAGCACACGATTGTGGCGCGCAGCCAATGGGTTGATGCGCGGAGTGAGAATGGGCACTCCGCCCACGCTATCCATCAGGAAGCGGCGGCCTACGAAGGGTGAAATCTTGGGGACAAAGAAGAATTTCACCAGCGTGTCGTCGCAGATGCGTATGGTGTGGAGGAGTTCTTCTTCCTGTTCGCCCGATAGGGCAAAGTACACTTCGTTAATCTTGTACTGGCGCACATAGGCCTCCAGATCGTCGAGCGTGCCGCAGTAGGTACCTTTGAAACCGGGGGCGGGGGCTTTGTCGAAGAAGCCGTAGAGCTTGTAGCCGTAGGTGTCGTCGTGGAGCAGTTCGCCCGCCAGGCGCATGGCGGTGGCATTGGTGCCCACCACCACCGCGCGAATGTAGTTGCGGCCGTGGCTGCGCACCAATTTGAGGAAGCGGGTGGTGGCAGTCCAGGTGACGGGGAGGAGGACAAACATGGCCAAGTAGAACTCAGCCATGTAGCGTATCGGTATGTCGTTGATTTTCAGGAACGATAGCAGTGCCTCAAACACCAAGGCCTGCACACCCACCACTTGCAGTGCGCCCAGCACGATGCGGTCAATGTGGAGCACACGCTGCAAGCGCGGCTGGTCAAAGAATAGCACCACGAAGCAGTAGCTCGCAATCATCAAGAACCACTTTTGGCGGGCAAAATTGACCGTCACCTCGGGGTGCAAGAGAGTGAGGAGCCAGAAGAGTAAACACACCACCGCGAGATCCACCAAAGAGAGGAGCTCGCGAAGGTAATGTCCGTAGTTGCGGCGCTTAGACTGGTGTTCAGCCATTCAGTTTTTCGGTGACCAGAGCAAGCTTTTGTTGCAGTTCGGTGAGTTCGCCATGCAGACGGTTAATGCGCGCCTGCATGTCGCGGAGCATAGATTCGCCGCTCTTCGACTTGGAGTTGAAGAAACCGAGATTGTTTTCGAAAGTCTTGATTTCCTGACGCTTCATGTCGATTGAGCGCACAATGCGTTCGCGCTGGCGCGAGAGTTCGCGTTCGTTGCCAGCGAGGGCTTCGACACTTTGCTCAAAGGCTTGTTCGCGGGCGTGGCGATTGTTCATGTCGAGGGTTTCGTAAAGGCGGCTCACTTCGGCGCGATAGGCCTCGTGGAGCTTGTCCTTTTCGCGGAAGGGCACGTGGCCAATTGCCTGATAGGCAGCCATGAGTTCGCGCACCTTGGCTATTTCGGCCTTGCGGTCCATGCCTTCGGAGGCTTGGATAGCCTTGAGTTGCTCCACCACGTCGCGCTTGGCCTTGAGATTGGCGGTTTCGCTGTGGCGAGTTTCGCTGTCGTTGGCCTTTTTGCGTTCGAAGAAAGCATCGCAAGCGGCGCGGAAACGGGTCCACACGGCATCGCTCTCCTTGCGGGCCACGGCACCGATGGTTTTCCACTTGGTTTGCAGCTCCATCAGGGCGTCGGCTGCCTTTTTCCAGTCGGTGCTCTGGCTCAGCTCCTCGGCTTGTTCGCAGAGGGTGATTTTCTTAGCCAAATTTTCGGCGTATTCGTTTTTCACGCCCTTGAAGTAGGCGGCTTTGGCGGCAAAGAAGTTGTCGGCCATGGCGCGGAAACGCTTGAAGAGGTCGGCGTTGACCTTGCGCGAAGCAAAACCCACTTGCTTCCATTCCTCCTGGGCGGCAATCACTTGCTTGGTGGCGTCCTCCCATGCGGCATGGTTGATGAGCGAGTCGAGGCTGATGGCTTCAAGGCGGGCAATGAGAGCCTGCTTGGCTTCCTCATTTTGGCGTTCCTGAGCCTTGCGTTCCTCGAAGAATGCTTGATATTTCTTGTAGATTTCGGCGGTGAGATCCTTGAACTTGTTCCAGATTTCCTCGCGCAGTTCCTTGGCCACGGGACCAATCTCACGCCACTTCTGCTGGAGGTCCTGAGCGCGACCAAAGGCGGCCACGATGTCCTCTTCCTGTTGCAGGGCTTCGGCCTCGGTGATGAGGAGGGTCTTGAGCTCGAGGTTCTTCTTGAAGTCGAGGTCGCGCAGGTCCATGTTCACTTTCAGCTGGTCGTAGAAGTTTTCGGTGGCCGACTGATAGCGCTTCCAGATGGCCGACACTTCAGCCTCGGGCACTTCGCCGATTTCCTTGAATTGCTTGCGCAGCTCGCGCACTTGGTCGAGGTGGCGGTGCACATTGTCGGTGTCGTCGGCAGCTCGGAGCAGCTCTTCGATGATGGCGTTCTTCTTCAGGAGGTTGTCGAGCTTCTCGGCGGCCTGGCGGGCGGCGAGTTCAGCTTTCTTCTCCTTAATTATATAGAGCGCGGCCTTGAAAGCCTCCTCCTGGGCATCGGCCGCAGGGGTAAATTCTTCGCCCTCGGCATGTTCTTGGGCTGCCCAAGCAGCTTTTTCGGCCGCCACTTCGTCGTGGCGCAGGTTGTGGAACTGCACTTTCAGGCGATTTACCTCCTCGCGCGAAATCTCTTCGGCGGGGAGCTGAGCCAGAGAGGCTGTAGCCTCAATCACCTCCTCCTTGGTCGAAGGCAGACTACGTGTGTTTTGAGGAGTAGAAGTGGGTTCACTGGCTTCGGTTGGCTCAGTGGTGTGTGTAGCAACAGCTGCGGTCACCTCTTCCGAGGGGGTTACCGAAGTGTTGATGGGATCATTTTGCAGTTCCATGTGATTGATTGTTAGGTGATTAGGGTAGTGGGAGGATGACCTTGATCTGCAAAAATCGTGGTCATGTCACAATATTTATCCGCCAAAATTAAACAAAAAAAACGAAACCGCCAAATTTTCCCCCACTTTTTTAATGCAAGAAGCCTCCCATGGGCCTATAGGCCTTATAAAATAAAAAAAACACTCCTGGGGGCAGGAGTGTTTTTTTATGGGGACAGGGGGGGATTATTTCAGGAGGGTTTTGGTGCCGTTGATGATGTGCAGACCGGTGGTGGGGTTGAGCACGCGGCGACCTTGGAGGTTGTAGATGGTGGGGGTGGTGGCGGCTTCGTCGATGGTGGCGATGCTGTTGGTGGAGCTCATCTGCACCTTGAAGGTGTGGCTCACGCCAGGGGCGGCGAGGGTCACTTCGGCAGCTTCGTCGGGTTTGCCCGAGCCAGCGAACACAACCTTGGCTTCAGCACCTTTGCCCACAACTTCGGCCTTGACCCATTCGGGAGCGGTGACGGTGAAGTCAGCGCCAGTGTAGTAGCTATCGGCGGCTACTTCGGCAGTGCCTTCGGCGGGGAGGATAACGGTGTCGTCGGCGGCAGGCTTGAAGTAGGGGTAGGCAGCATCAAGCATGAAGTAGAAGGAGTTATAGGTGCCAGTGTAGTTAACTAAGGGAGAGAGCGATGTGCGAATGTTGCCGTTGCTCACGAGTTGTTTTTCAGCCCAGCCCATGGCGCGCTGCATGGGGTCGCCGAGTTCGCTGTGGAGGGGAGCGAAGGTTTGGATGCTGTCGGGGTTGTTGAAGCCAGAGAGGCGCACAATGTATTGATAGCACACGTCTTGGCTAATCAGGGCGGGGACATCGAAGGTGAAAGGAATCACGCAGAAGCCTTCGCCCCAGTCAATGGCATCGTTGGAGGAAGTGGTGGCAGAGGCGAGCACTTGGTCGGAGGGTTCGCCTTCTTCGGTGAGAGCCACGAGTTCCATTTTGAGCTGAGCTTCGCCCTTGAATTGAGCGAGAGCGGGCACCCAGGCACCTTTCACCACCATGGGAGCCTCGGGGGCTACATGGGCGTTGATCAGGGATATGAGCTTAACGTAGTTATTGTCGTCTTGGTTGCCTTTGTAGGTGTAGTTGCTCCAGTATTGGTCGCTGTGAGGGGCGTAGCCGAGGAGGGGTTCACCAAAGTAGTCGGGGTTGGTGAGCAGGTCGTAGCTATCGACGGCGAAGTTGGGGACAGTGACGCCAAAGTTGATTGAGCCATCTTCGTCGCCCATGTCGATCACGGGGTCGCCACCCACAGCGAGGCAGTCGGTGATGGCGCTGACGCCTTCGCTGAAGCCTTCAGCGGTGCCCTTGAGGATGGGGGCGAAGTAGTAAGGGAGGTATTCGGAAGTGGGGTCGACGTAGGTGGGAGGATAGGAGAGGATGAGGTCGGGGTCGGCCTTGGTAGAGGCTTTGGTGGTTTCCTCATAGTTCTCGTTTTGGTACACCCAGGTGTAGTCAGCGTTGAAGTTTTCGGCGGCGTTCACCCAGCAGTTGGGAGCGTAGGCGGGAATGTGGCCAATGCCGTAGGGCATGCAGTCGCTTTCCTTCGACAAGCCGTAGTTGAGCATGCTCCAGGGGTTTTCCATGGTGACGGGCAGCGAGGGGTTGCCAGCGATGACAGCGTCAATAGCCACGGAGTTGGTTTCGCGACCTTGCTGACAGAAGGCAATCTTCACGTTTTTGCCTTCGTAGGCAGCGAGGCTGATGCATACGTCGTAGAACTCGCCCTGGTGAACCTCCATCACTTCCATGAGCGAAAGCGACTTGTATTCTTCAGCCACGGAGCGGAGGAGGGTCCAGTTTTCGCCGCCATCGGTGGTGATCATCACCTTGAAGTCGCCCACAGGAATAGGCTCACCGATATACTCGTAAGTGTCCCAGTCGATATTGTCCCAGGAGTACATATAGAAGGGAACGGTCATTTCGAGGTAGGTGAGTTGCATGCTCGGCTGCACGGTGAACTCAGGGGTGATGAGCCATTCGTCGAGTTCTACGTCGTTGTTGAAGTTGCAGAACATAGCCACGTCGCCGTCCTCGATGGGCACGGGTGCTTCGACGCCAGAGGCGGGGCTCCAGGAGTCTTTCACTTCGAGACCGTCGGTGATTTTACGGGTCCAGCCTTCGGGGAGCCAGGCGAGGTCTTGGCCGTCCCAGCCTTCGAAGTCTTCGGAGATACCGACGCCTTCGGTGGTTTCTTCGGCAGCACGGCGAGCAATGGACTTGCCGCCAATGGTGATTTTGGAGTTGACGCCCAGGCGTTGCTCTTTGATTTTGTGGCCAGAGGGAGTTTGGCGCAGGAGCACGCGGTCGTTGAGGGAGGTGTGTGAGCCCACGGGGGCGGCTTTGCTGAACTGAGCCACCGACTTAGCCTCGAATTTGGCAGGAGTCAGGGCGGCGGCTCCCATAGTAACAGCAGCGGCCAGCGCAAGAGTGTAGAAGTTCTTCATGCAGTGAAGTGTGTAAAAAAAATGTGAATAAATACCGTAAAATCACGAAGTTAATCGGTCAGACACGTAAAAATTGCCGCAAAATTACGAAAATTCTGCGACAATACCAAATAAAATTGGTCAACGGGGGGTGATTAGCGGTCAGAAAGCATATTTGAAGCCAGCTTGCATCAGGCCTTGGGCACCGAAGCCCAACTCGCCAAACATGCTCACACCGGGGTAGAACTCAACTTCGGCACACAGGGGCGAAATTTGGGCGGCAAAGTAGCCCTTATTATAGGTGTCGCCGCCTCGGGGCATCATGTTGGCAATCACTATGCCCGCGCCCACATGGCCATAGAGGGTGACGATGGAGTTGGCATAGTAGGCCGACTTGGCGTTGAGCATCAGAGTGTGATAGCCCACCTTGCTCTTGAGGTCGAGCGGGCCGTAGGGGGTGTTGTAGGTGGCCTCGGGGGTGTATTGCGAGGAGTAGGAGTAGCTGGGACCCACCTTCACGTTGCTGAACAGCGGCAGGTATAGCCCAACGTTCACCGAGCCCCAGGCGGTTTCGGTCTTCTTGAAGCCCTTGTGGTTGTTGAGCGCATCCATCTGAGTGTAAGCACCATAGCTAAGAGTCACCTCCTGAGCCAACGCGGCGCTCGACAGGCCGAAAATCACAGCCAAAGCAAGTAAAATTCGTTTCATAGTATATAGTTGTTTTAGAGTGTGTTACACCTAAATAACGCGAAGGAGATTGGCTTGGTTCAAAAAAATTTGCATATCCCGAAAAAAATGCGTAACTTTGCGCCCGTCTAACGACACCAATACTAACCCAACTCATTTTTAACCTAAACTTCAAAATTTCTGTAAAGTATGGCAGTAAAGATTCGTCTGCAACGCCGTGGTCACAAGAACTACGCGTTCTACCCCATCGTCATCGCCGACAGCAGAGCGCCACGTGATGGCAAATTTATCGAGCGTATCGGTTCCTACAACCCCAACACCGAACCCGCCACGGTAACTTTGAACTTCGAAAGGGCTCTGTATTGGCTCAACGTAGGTGCCCAACCCACCGACACCGTTCGCGGCATCCTCTCCGAGGAAGGCGTGCTCCTGATGAAGCACCTCCAAGGCGGCGTCAAGAAAGGCGCTTTCGACCAAGCCGAAGCTGAAAAGCGCTTCGCAACCTGGAAAGCCGACAAGCAAAAAGCCGTTGACGCTGGCAAAACCGCTATGGCCTCCAAAAAGGAACAGGAACTCAAGACTCGCCTCGAAGCTGAGCAAGCCGTAAACAAAGCCAAGGCTGAAGCCGTGGCCAAGAAGAAAGCTGACCTCATCGCCGCTCAGGTTGAAGCTGAAGCCGCTAAGGCCGCCGAAGAAGCTGCCACCGAAGAGGCTCCCGCTGAATAAGGTCAACCCCCTTTCCGCACAAAACCACTCGAAAGCCTGCACGGACAGCCTCTGCCCGCCAGGCTTTCTCTCTTTTGCTCGCCTATGGAAATCATCTCACTATTCCCCCTCTCGCCCGACTCCCGCGCAATCAACCGCGCCGCCACACTCCTGCGCCAAGGCCAAGTCATTATCTACCCCACCGACTCCAACCCCGCCCTGGCCGCACTTCCCTCCTCCAAGCGAGCCATAGCCGAGCTTTGTCGCCTCAAAGGCATCGACCCCGCCAAGCAAACGCTCACCCTCGTCTGCGCCTCCATTCAGCAAGCAACGCAAGTGGCCCGCATCGACAATCGCGCCTTCGAAATCATGCGCCGCAACGTGCCTGGCCCCTTCACCTTTATCCTCCCCAGCCTCCTGCGCGGCCGCAAGGAAATCGGCATACGCATCCCCGCCAACCCCATTGCCCTGGCACTGGCTCAGGAACTCGACTCCCCCATAGTGTCAGGCTCGCTCAGCAACTACGACCCACTCGACCTCGACTCCCAAGTCCCCCTAATGCTGGCCGACGCCTCCGTGGAATACTCCGACCCCCAACCCTCCTCCACCGCCCTCATCTCTCTGCTCAACTCAGCCGTCCCAGAAATCCTCCGCGACGGTCCACTTCCCCTCCAGTAATCACAATCATTTTCACACATAGTCACGCTTATGAAACTACTCTACTCCCTCCTGGCGCTTGCATGCACCGCCTCAGCCTGGGCGCAGTCGGAAACACGCACCCTCCTGGGCGAAACCGTCGTCGCCATCAACCCTAACGGCAAGTATCTCGCCACCGAAAACAACGGCAACGTGAGCATCTTCGACCTCGACTCCGACTCCCGCTGGGACTACGTGGGCAACAGCAAAGCCTACTACATGGTGGGCAACGGCAACGCCTGGGGCAACGATATGCTCGTGGGCTGCATCGACATGACTGGCGGCTCCGCCGTGTGGAAAAGCGGCCGCTGGGTAAAACTCCAGCTCGCTGCCACCGACCCCGCCGGCTTTGGCAACGCCAACGGCATCACCACCGACGGCTCACGCATCTGCGGCAACGCCTCCACTGGCGTAGGGTTCGACCTCGAGGAATCACACCTCATGACCTATCCCTGCTACTGGGATCGCCTCCCCTCCGGAGCCTACGGCAAGCAAACTGGCCTGCCCCACCCCACTGTTGACTTCGTGGGCGAAACTCCCCAATACGTCACCGCACTTACCATCTCCCCCAACGGCAAAACCATCTGCGGCCAAGTCACCTCCAACAACGGCTTCATGCACGAACTCATCGTCTACACCCAGAACGACGAAGGCAACTGGAGCTACAACCTCCCCCTCCGCCACCTCATCAACCCCAACAAAATTGAGCTGCCCGAAAACCCCGGCGAAGGTCCCGAAGTGCCCTCCATGGAGTCGTTCATGACCGACGACCAACTCGCCCAATATGACGAAGCCGCCGCCCTCTACTACGAAAATCCCGAAAAATACCCCCTCCCCAAGTATGAGGACTACATGACCGCCGAACAAATCGCGGCCTACAACGAAGCTATCCAGCCGCTGCTCGAATGGCAAGAGAAGTATGACAAGTATGCCACCGCCGTGCACCAAATCATGCGCGATAGTCCCGACTTCTGCTTCAACCTCGTGGTAACCTCCGAAAATGGCCGATACATTGCCATGGCGCGCGCCATAGTCCGCTCACTCTCGGCCGGCGAAATGCCCACCAACTACTATATCCCCTACATCTACGACACCCTCACTGGCGAAGTCACCGCCTGCGAAAACCTCGGCATGAGCACCCCCGTCACTGCTATCAACAACAACGGCGACCTCCTGGCCTACCACATGGCTGGCGACACCGAACTCGGCATGGTGCGCATCAACGCCACCGGCCAATGGATGAAGCTCGGCGAATACCTCGTGGCGCGCGACCCCGCACTCCAATCCTGGGTGAAGCAAAACTGGGAACACAACGTTGAGGCCGTAATCGACCCCGAAACAGGCGAAACCGACTTCATCGACCTCGAAATCACTGGCGTGCCCTTCGCCTCGGCCGACTGGTCAACCTTCGCCACCTACGCCTTCAACTTCTGGGGCGGCGACGGCGCCAACGCCTACCTCACCTATGTTGTCCGCCTCGACACCACCGAAAACGGCATCGCCACCCTCACCCCCTCCGCCCAGCCCACTGACTGCTACGACCTCCAAGGCCGCCGCCTCTCCTCCACCCCCACCACCGGCCTCTACATCCGCAACCACCGCCTCCACCGCAACTAATCCGGTAGCGCGTTAGCGCCGACCGAGTGTAGCCCCACGCAGCTGCTCGCACATCGCCGAGCCTGCGTGGGGCTTGCACATCCCCTCCAATGTAGGGACGACAACGATGCGCTTGTACTTGCAAGGAGGATATATGCTAAACGAGGGTGCGCCATTTTGACACACCCTCCAGCGGTAGTCCAATCCGCAGTTGCTGGCAAACGGAAACGATACGCAATTTTGACATGGGCTTATTTTTTTGCGGAAAAATTTGCAGGATTGGGAATTAATGTGTATCTCTGTCGCATGAAAATCAACACCATCACACACAACCGCTTGATTATTAGCATTTTACCCCCCCCCACCATTTGGCACTTGTGATGCGCTAAAATCGGAGGTTCATTTTTTGTATCCTGACCCCTCGCTGCTTGCACCTGCCCACGGTGTGAGCCGCCTCTTCATGCGCATTTCTAACCAATCAAATCCCGTAATACAATGAGAAAAGTACTACTCACCCTGCTGGTAGGCCTCTCGCTCTGCATGGCCCTAACCAGCTGCCGCAAGCAAGGCTCCACACAAAGTCCCCGAAGGTGACTGGGCCACAATCGGCACTGGCGCGTTCTCGGGCAATCTCTTCTGCGCCTTTGATAATGGCAAAGGCTATGGCAACCAAATTTGGCCTGTCGAGATTGAACAGAGCACTACCAATCCCGCCTGGTATCGCCTGCATCCCTTCACCGCCAAGTCCGCCTCCGCTAAGGCCGTATTTGGCTATGCCGATATGAATGCCAGCTGGCAAGCCCTCTTCATGCACACCTCCTACTACAATCTCGCCCTCAAATATGATGCCAACTCCAACGCCGTGATTGGCGAAGCCGCTCCTCTCAGCGCCAATGAGGCTTACGGCGATGCTAACCTCTTTGCGCTGATTGGCTCGCTGGAAGATGGTTTCAAAATCTACAATAAGGCCGCTGGTACCACCCAGGCGCTCAAGGCCAACGTAGGGGCTGGAGTGGCTGTGCTCGCCCCTGCCGAGGAGGCCACTAACTGGATTCTCGCTCCCAACAACAGCAACGATGAGGGCAAGTTTGTGTTCAAAA
>QLIP01051497.1_pt1 | contig 17398 bp, 13 predicted proteins | sample 1769771 | NCBI WGS metagenome assembly QLIP01 (sample SAMN09428762, study PRJNA476227) | Gut metagenome, whole genome shotgun sequencing project. | isolation source: cecum | host: Rhizomys sinensis | place: China: Jinsha town of Minqing, Fujian Province | collected 2013-09-23
CCCGCCTTGCTACCCACCTTGCCGCACGTCGGAGCGGGCAGCACGGTGGGCATGGGGATTGCACTTCCAAGCGCGACATGGAAGATATGCTTCCAAGCATGTCACTTTATGGTGCTATGGTTAAACTATGGTGTTCTGGTTAAACTATAGTGTTATGGTTTAGTTATGGTGTTATGGTTTAGTTATGGTGTTATGGTTTAGTTATGGTGTTATGGTCGTAAACGGATGCACCATCAGATAGCCGCCTTCCTCCTCCCACTCATAATGAATATCGAGCAGATCCTGCATCGACTGTGGCTCACGCCCGGTGGCTTCAGCCACACAACGACACACCTCCGACAACGAGCAACAATACTCATCGCCAAAGGCCCCATCGGGGCACTCGAACTCCAGAAAAAAATTCTCGGGAAACAAAGACAGTTCAGCGTTATCACGCTTCAGGAACAACCCCATACCGGGTTCCTCGGCCGAAAAAAACACCTTTAGACCCCCCAACCGATCGGCGATAAAATCCCAGACCTCGAACAACGGCTTCCAATCCGACTCCTGATAAAACAGTAGTCTATCGGGCAGGCACACGAGATCGCTCCACCACCCCCTCAGACACTCGAAACGCGACGGGTCGCCGCCGACGGCCTCGACCAGATGCCCTATCCAGCACCCATCCTCGCGCTCACGAGCGACTCTCTCCATCAACTCCCCAAGCGCCTTCACCCTCGCGGCCTCCCCCACGACCGCAAAACACGTCGCACACAAATTCGCCATAAAAACAGTAATTACGAAAAACACAACACCCCAGCCCGCCCGTAACCTCCTCACCCACCGATCACAAAGTTACAAACAAAACCCGATCCCACCCAACAAATCCCCAAACTTTAGATCTCTTTAACGATCACAATTAGTCATAAATTCATTTCGACAGACCATCATAAATTGATCTACTAGGATGGGAGTTTATAAATTCTAAAAATGCTTTTCGAAAATGTTTTGCGTGATTTTTACGTATTAATTTTATTGCTTCTTTACTTGGAATATTTGACTCTATCAACTCATATAATTTTTTTCTTATATCTCCCGGTAGATAATTTACAAAATACTTCTGTCCTTCTGGAGTCACACCAATATTATGATCATCTGTTTTATTGCTGGTCTTATAATATTGATATTTTTTGGATTCGTAAATTTTTACAAAGAAAGACGCATCAATGTAATCACAATTATACTCCAGAATTGCAATCGCATTTAGAAGTAGGCTTTCTAAAATCGTGCCTTCAAAATACTTTAGTAATAATTTTAATTGCGAAATCTTGCCAACTCTTTTCTTGATGCCATCAAAGGCAAATAATAGAAAATTAGACCAACCATCGCCTACGACTTGTGAACTTTTCATTATAACTTGGCAATCTTTCCATTTACCAACAGAGGTTATGCTATACACTACTGATGGAAATTCGGTCGAATCGGTGCTCATAATACAAATATCTCCGACATCGAGTGTACTTCCATCAGCTAAATGAATATCGCAAGGACCCTTTACACTAGAATTTTTCCCAACATAATATATTCTCATTACACTTTACTCTAAAAATGCGACTGTAAGAGTTTCTCCTCAGGCACCCCAAGGAAATAAGATTCTATAAAATCCCAACGTTCTTCATTTGTCATTGGAGTTGTAAAGAAATACGTAAATACTCTTTCTGCATATGCTTGTTTTTCGTATATTCCTTTCAATATATCGTTCTCATATTGCTTATTACGCAATAAAGAATATAAATATGCTGGGTTATTAATACGAACAAAGATCATCGGTTCTTCACCACCTTGTCGCCGATAATTTGCCAGCCCTAAGCTATTTAACAATTCGCAAACCGAAATAACAGAGCTATCGGGATCTACGTAATCTGTCAATTTTGCATTACGAACATACTGTTTAAATAGCGAAATATACTTCATTTGCACATTTTCGTAACCAGCTTGAAGAAATTGAAATGAGAGGTTTTCACCCTTTGATAAATTAGATTTATATACGGAACAATAAGTTGACTCAGAACCTGACTGAGAAGGAGAGGCATATAGTGTTTGAAAAGTCTCAACAAACCTCTCTTTCTTTTCTTTATCCCATGATTGTGGCAATTGCTTTTTCATATCAGCAAACGGTAAACGATGGTGCTTCGTTTCCATAAATTCTATAAATCCATGTGCCAACTTAAAAAAGCAGACTAATTCAGTTAGAGTGTCATTTTCATTTGAGTTCAAAACAAGCTCAAGTTTTGTGACAACATTTACATTGAAGTCTTGAAATATTTTTCCACTTGCCAAACGGAATTTAAAGTTTGGAAAGCTGATATTTGGATGAAAATCTTGCCACAACTTATCGGCATGCAAAAGAAAAACATTCTCTGACTCAAATTGAATATAATGTTTAAAATGAGACTTCTTAAATTCTTTTAATTCATATTTAGGAACAGAGATATAACACTTACCGAAAAGACTCTTAGGCCTAACAATAAGCGCATGAAAACCGAGTTTATTCAAGAGGTCATTGCTAATTAGTAGTAATGCACTCTTAAGGTTTTGGTCTAATGAATCGGAATCCGACAAAGGAAATATATAACTGAAATCAGAGGCAGAAATTAGCATGTTACGCTGGTCTCCATTCATTCGATACAGAGCCATTAATTTTTTCAATACCTCTAGTAGCTGATATGGTTTTATTGTTGATAAGCCATGTAACCTTCTAATATATCTAAAATCGTTCTCGTTAAAATCAATTTTTGCAATTCCTATAATATTTGGATCTCTAGCAATACGACCAATTTCTTGCACATAGTCAGACAAATTCCCCGTTGGAGCATGGTGATATACTTCTTCAATATCATTGATATCCACACCCATGCCATAGGCTTTAGTCGCACACATAACGGTTTTTGTACCATTTTTAAAATCTAAGGCATTCTGTATCTTCTGATTTTGAAACAACGATGCATGATATGATGCAATTTTATCTCGAATATCTTTTGTCTCTTCACTAAAAACAATATCTGATACAGTTTTCTTAAACGGAAAATACACTATTGTTTTCTTCTTGCCTGCGATAGCTTCTCGAATTCTTTGTATTGTTAATTCACGCCTTTTCTGTTCATAGTTAAATTTAATGTCAGATTCACTAAATTGAAACTTTATATTGGTACGTTTTACATTGCCAATAAAATGAATACAACGCGTCATGTTTAACGCTCGCGTCGTTTCAGATATCATATCATTCTTTCCAGATGGATCCCAAACGGCAGTTGCAGTTAAGGCAAAAATCGGAAACTGATACTTCAGTATATTTTTTGTTTTTCTAATGTAATCACCTAAAAAAAGATAATCAACGCGAAAATCGCGACCCCATGTTGTAACAGTATGTGCCTCATCAATTACGACTAAACCAAGTCGGCGTTCACCTATAAAATTTGTTATTGTATAAGACAAAAGAAGTTCCGGCGACAAATAAAGAATATCAATCTTTCCTTCCTTGACTTCTGAAAGAATTCTTGTTTTCTCCGATGCACTCCTATTACTATTAAGAGTTGCAACTCCTTCATATCCAGTCAAACCTTCAACCTGGTCATCCATCAATGCCACCAATGGAGACACAACTATTGTCAATGAGCTATATTTTTTTGCCATATATATGGCTGCTAATTGAAATAAAATTGACTTTCCAGCACCTGTCGGAGCTGTTAAAAGAACGTTATTAACGGAATTTTCATCATTTAATTCAATGGCATTTTCACACTCACGCACAACAGTTTCAATAATCTCTGCTTGCGAAATTTCACGGATACTTCTATCCTCAGTTAAATCTCTGTATATTTGTATATTGCGAAATGACTTGTATCCCCACACTTCATCTAAAATATCAAAAAGTTCCTGTCGTGGGATTACTCGCTCATTTTGTTCACTGCGATAAATACTAACACTTTTATTACACAGCTCTCCTATGGCATTAAAAATTTGCAACTTCTTTTCATCAATATCTTTTTTGTCAACCACGATTGAAGAAGGAATATTGAATTGACCATTCACACTGCAATCAGTCAAAATTTTAATTAACTGAGAATTTGTTAGCGGCACAGCATCTTCAGGAACGTCACCATCAATATATGAAATAATACTTGGAGCTATCAATGGGATGACAGACAGACATGTATTCGAAGTGCGATAATTTTCTATGTATTGCACAAATTTCTGACCATCCTTACTTATAACATAAGAGTAAAAAGAAGCACACTCATTATTTTGAGCATCTATATCTTCAAACTCATCACTATCATTCTCAGGAAGATCGATAGTGGTTGGATTAGGATAAAAGTCGAGAAGATTATTTTCTATGACAATAATTTTTTTACCAAGAATATCCAGTGTATTGAAGCTCGTACTTAATTTAATCAAAGATTCACAACTACACACTGATGGCTGAGACAAAGAACATATAGCTTGAAGCAATTCAGTTGCATTAATTCTGTCAAGCAATATCTTTTTATCCTTATAGATATTAGAATCAAGGATTGGAATTTTTTTTCCAATCCTTTCTATAATTGCCACTGAAAAACCCTTCAATACGAACAAATCAGCTTTGGTCGTATTGAGTATTTCTTCCAATCTTTTCAAAATCATAATTTGTATTCTGAGAGCAGATTATTGTCTAACTTTTTACTCTGACGTAATTTCATCAACACTATCTCGAAAGCACCCTTGGTTTTTCCATATGACAAAATGGTGGTATTTGCATTTTGTGCTTCATACGCCAAAATATTATATACTTCGTCGCACAACGCATTTAAATACACCCTAAGGTTATCGGACAACGTTTGCTCTTCCCACACACGCATCAAATTAAAATTATCAAAAGATAACTCACGCAACACAGCTAAGACATAAGCCATAACTGATGCTTTGCCATTTCCATAAGACTTATTTTCCTGTCTCTTTTTCAGGAATCTATATATTAAGATTTTAGCAATGAGCTCTTTGTAGAATTTCTCATCGGGAATTGGGCAATCAACCTTTACCTTACTCATAAAGACAGAATAGGTAGTACTCGCTCCTTTTACTGCTTCGTTGGGCATTCTCTCCCAAGAACACCAAACCTTTGCGACATCTTCTTTAGTAAACTTAAGCGCACTTGGAAACTGCGATTCATACAAATCTCTATCCTGCTTTGTTCGAATATTCTTCTTTCCTTCATCGTATTGTCCTCTCAGACGTTCAAAATACCAACGTCGCAACTCATTATTTTGATTTGGAACAATAATCGATCTGGACAACTCCTCTAATTTCCGATTAAAATCATTACTAACCGAAAAGTCTGCAAATTTAACTTGATTCTGGAAATTTGAAGAAACTGTTATCTTTCCTGATATATCTTCAATTTTATCACTTATGATCAATTTTACTTGAACATAAACACCAATTAAATTAACCTTCTTGTTTGCATCCTTGGTCTCTTTAGACAATTGACGGGCAGAAAAAATAGTGGCACATGTTTGGCCTCCATTTACAATTCTGAAGTCAAAAATCTTTTTCAATTGACCCATTGTGATGTATTGAGTTGAATAAGTATCTTCTACATCAGAAACATCATTTTTATCTCCAACATTGATACCCTCAATTCCTTTTGCCAATGCCGTTATACCATTATTGTATGCAAGGAACATTTCATTTTCCTTGCGCAAAGTATCCAACATTGCAACATTGGGCTTCTTTTCTTTATTTCCCTTTAAACCGAGAAAATATCTTACATTGTTATACAAGAGATTAGTGTTATGCTTCTCATACAACTGATAAATCAATTTAGCCGGGAAAAGAGCCTGTACACATTTATAGCCAAATTGATCAGACTCCATTTGCAGATAAAAAATCTTATATCTTGAATATTCTTCGCTTTCGAAATCTATATCAATTGCTTCATGATCGCTCATTGAATGAGTGTTACCATATAGCTTTCTAATGTCCCAAACATCCAAAAACACAGGTTTTGACGTAACTACAATTTTCTTCAGCTCGACATTACTTAAGATATGATTTGAAATCACTTTAATATTGATACTCTTATATTTATAATTATTATCATAAATATATTTCAATGCAGAATATTCAGGCGTATCTATATCGAAGTCCTCATAACATGCCTGGGTAGCTCTCTTATAGAATCCCTGTGCACGATTTATTGCAGGTTGCACATCGCTATTGCTTTTTGATGTAACCTCTACTGAAGGATTATATATCGTATAAAATAGATATAACACTTCCTCATTAGTACTTTCAGCGTAACCATGTATCTCGCCTAATATACTTCCAGCCTTGTTCTTAATGACACAATGTTGGATGACAGGATCCTGACTATCTATCAACCCCGTTATTTTATCTAAGATACATTCGGTTAATGCTGTCTCATAATCAGAGGCAGGCTCCATCGCTACCTGTGCTTCTTCGAGAAGTTCTATTCCGTATGACTTCAGATCTTCGCCCATATATAGTTCCTAATTCTTTTTCATTAATGTATTAGACATTTCTATTCTAACAGTTAACAAAATTAACAAATTTGACATCATTTTCCAAACATTACCCTTAAAATGTTTAAAAGAATTGCTCCATGGAGAAATTAAGGTGTCAATCAGATTTTGCCGTGATCTAGGATTTGATTAAATTTGTGGGAATAAAATTGGCTTATAGATATGGAATTGATTTATGCGAAGGTGGTGGATAAGAGTGTGCTTTGGGATGGATTATCTGTTCGGAATAAGGAGCTTCCTGATTTTTTTCGGATTGTGGGTGATCTTGATATTGGCGAACAGCGTACTGTTAAGTTGTTGCTTGGCAATAGGTTGTACGAGGGTATAAAGATTAAGAATGAAGCGTTTAATCGCAGGACATATTCAGATCATAAACCGGTAGTGCAGATCCGATACTATTCACAATCGGAGTTTTCGAAGGCTCTTCGTCGCATTTATGCCGACGTTTGGGAATATATTGAGGAGGATAGAGCTTTAAAGGAGATCGAGGAGGCTAATGGCGGTAAACGCAGAAATACTATTCTGCCTGAGCATTTGCGTTATAAGATTGCTTTTTATACGACAGATGATCCTGATGTATGGTATGTTGACACCTATGGCAAGGCGGAATACGAGAGTCTGATCGCGGCCGAGCCGCAAGGAGAAGGATGAAGTGATAAGTAATAAGTAATAAGTAATAAGTGATAAGTGATAAGTAATAAGTGATAAGTAATAAGTGATAAGTAAGAGGAGCGATGCTGAAATAGCGGCGGTCCTCATATTTTTACGTCATCATTCGTAAATCGTAAATCGTGAATCGTAAATCATAAATCGTAAATCATGAATCGTGAATCGTGAATCGTAAATCATAAATCTTTACTTAGTAAACCGTTGGGGGGAGTGAATTGTTAAAATTGTAGATTCCATTATGTTTTTTTGGATTCTCCTCTAAAGCCGTTTTACTATGAAAGAGACACGTTTACATTTTTTGATATATGGCATCGCTTTTTTGTTTTTGTTTGTTGCTTTGCCAAGCCTCGCAGTGAGTGTGGCTGCGTTGCCAGCCCAGGAGTCGAATCTTTTCCAGTCGGAGGGTCGCGGGGCAGATGAGTTCTGTTCGGAGGCTGCGGCCGCAAGTGTCAGCGCCGCACCGGTGCCGCGTGGCGTGGTGGACACCGCAGGGGTGGCTCCGACGCCGATGAAGATTGGTTTGGTGCTGAGTGGCGGTGGCGCCAAGGGTATCGCCCACGTGGGTATCATTAAGGCGCTGGAGGAGAATAATATTCCGATCGATTATGTTACGGGTACGTCGATGGGTGCGATCGTGGGTTCGCTCTATGCTTGCGGTTGGTCGCCCGAGAAGATGATTAAGTTTTTTACGTCGCCCGATTTTAAGTATTGGAGTTCGGGTACGATTAATAAGGAAATGACGTATTATATTTCGGATCCGCGCCCCACGCCTCAGTGGGTGGGCGTGCATCTGAATCTGAACGATTCTACGGGTTTTGCCGATCAGATTTTGCCTTCGAATCTTATTAGTCCGATACCGATGAATATCGAGTTTCTGCGTGTGTATGGTGCTTATACGGAGCAGTGTAAGGAGAATTTCGACAATTTGTTTGTTCCGTTCCGTTGCGTCACGAGCGATGTTTATCATAAGCGTAAGATTGTTTTGAAGGATGGTTCGCTGAGCGACGCCGTGCGCGCTTCGATGAGTTTTCCGTTTGTGTTCCGCCCCATCACGATGGATGGCGTGCTGGTTTACGACGGCGGCATTTATGATAATTTCCCGGTGGATGTGATGGAGCAGGATTTCAATCCTGATTTCATTATTGGTGTTTCGGTGGCGAGCCCGGACAAGAAGCCGAAGTTGGGCGATGTCTATAGCCAGTTGGAGGATATGATTATCCAGAATAATAATTATAGCGTACCGGCCGATAAGGGGATTAAGATTCAGGTGCCTGTGTTGCAGTATGGCGTATTGGATTTTGCGGCAGCGCAGACCATTTATGATATTGGTTATCACACGGGGCTTTCGATGGTGGATTCGATTAAGAGTCGCATCGATGTGCGCCGCGATGTGGCGGTGGTCGACGCCCGCAGGCGCCTGTTTGCGGCCTACACACCGGAGCTGACGTTCGACTCGGTGAGCGTGGTGGGTGCCACAGGCGAGAAGGCCCGCTATCTGCAGTATATTTTCGAGAAGCGTGAGGGCAATAAGATTTCGATCGATCAGGTTGAGAATTCATATTATTTGGCGGTGACCGATGGCACGTTGAGTAATCTGTTGCCTCAGGCTCGCTTCAATTCGAACGGACGAAATATGCTGATTCTGGATGCGACATTGAAGCGTCCGTGGTCGGTGGGATTGGGCGGATGGATTACTTCGTCGACCAATAGTATGCTTTATCTCGATCTTGGTTATCATACGTTGAGTTTCAACTCGCTCGATATGAACGTGAGTGGCTGGGTGGGACAGTCGTACTATGCCGGCATGTTTAACATGAAGTTCAATATGCGCAGCCATGTGCCTGCCTATCTGCAGTTTGAGGCCGTAACGAGCAAGCAGAAGTTCTATGATTCGGAGTTGTTGTTTTACGAGAATTCGACTCCTACCTTTATTAGCGAGGTTGAGAATTATGCTCGTTTCCGTTTTGTGCGCGCTGCGGGTAAGCGTGCCAAGTTCCAGGTTGGGTTGGGTTATAGTTATATGTCTGACTCCTATTATCCGGCGAATCAGATGTTGCGGTTTTCGCTCGACAATAAGGATTTGACGCAATATCACGTGGGTGCATTCCGTCTGGGTTTTGATGGGAATTCGCTTAACGATCAGCTGTATCCGAATCAGGGTTTGGAGTGGTTTACGAATCTGATTGTGACTTATGAGATGTCGCGCTACTTGCCGGGTGGCGACAAGGAGTTTCGCACCACTTATTCGGGTTATTCGCGCGGGTCGCTCGAGGCTTATTGGAAGCAGTTCTTCCCCGTGGCGAAGAATGTGACGTTGGGTTTGGCGGCGAATGCGTTGGGCACGCTTCAGCATTTGCGTCAGAATTATACGGCGACGCTTATCCACGCGCCGGCTTTTGCACCGACGCCGTCGACGCGCAACTATTTCAACACGGCTTTCCGTTCGGACAATTATGTGGCTGTGGGCATGATTCCGGTGTGGAGTCCGCTATCGCGCACACAGATTCGCGGCGATTTCTATGTTTACTCTCCTATCCGTAATCTGGAACAGGGTCCGCAAGGCGAGGCTTATTATAATGGTTGGTTCCGCAGGCATGAGTTTTTGGGCGAGGTGGCAGCGGTGTATAATTTCCCGTTTGCGAGTTTGTCGATCTATGCCAACTACCTCTCCTACCCTTCGAATAACTGGAACTTCGGCATCAACTTCGGATTGCTGTTCCAGGCACCGAAATTCTTGCGATAGCCCAGAACACCAAAAGGCTGTAAGGTTTAACCAGAACACCAAAAGGTATAAGGTTTAACCAGAACACCATAACTTACCAGAACACCAGAAGGCAATATCAATCCTTGTGGTGTTCTGGTTATGTTTGCGCCTGAAGGCGCCCTATGTATTGGGACATGCTTAAAAGCATGTGTTCCGGGGTGACATGCTTAAAAGCATGTTTTCCTGTTGCGCTTGGAAGCGCAACACCCATGCTGACATGCTTGGAAGCATATCTTCCATGTCGCGCTTGGAAGCGCAACCCCCATGACACTCCCCATTCCCCCGTGCGGCCCGCTCCGCCGCGCGACAAGGCCATGGAAGATATGCTTTTAAGCATGTTTTCCTTATTGTTGCGCTTGGAAGCGCAACCCCCATGACCTCCCACACTCCCCTTGCTACCCGCTCTGCCGCGCGTAAAAGCGGGTAGCAAGGTGGGTGGCTTTGTCATGGATGACATGCTTTTAAGCATGTCGTTATGGTATGCCGTACCAAGCGAACCTTTCTGGTGTTCTGGAAAGGTATGGTGTTATGGTAAAAAAACTTATGGGGTTTTGGTGGCGAAGTCGTCGGCGATGGTGCGCGTGTTTTTAGCGCCCATTTCGCGGAGCCGCTCGGCTCGAGCCACTATCGAACGGGGGCCGTCGGTAAGGCGCGCCGTCGCCGAGAGGTAGGCGGTCTTCGCCGCGTCAAGGTTGCGCTCCACGTTCTTCATATCTTTCAGGAATTGCGCCACGGAGTCGTAAAGCAGTCCGCCAAGCTTGGCTGTCTCAGCCGCATTACGGTCCTGCGTATCTTTGCGCCAGAGTTCGGCTATCAGCATAACGGTCGACATCAGTTGCGTAGGTGTCACCAACGAGATTTTGCGCTGTGTGGCGAAGTTCAATAACGATGGGTCGCGATCTAATGCCAGGATTAGAGCCGCGTCGTTGGGGATGAACATCAATATCTGGTCGGCGGCGTTTTCGACCGACTTCGTATAGCCCTTGGCCGAGAGTTGCTCGATGTGGCGGCGAATCGAGGCTATGTGACGTTTTGCGGCTTCGGCTTCGGCCTCTTTGGTCGATGCCGAGCAGTAGTCGACATAGGCCGACAGTGAAGTCTTCGAATCGACGATGATGTTACGGCTTCCGGGCAGGAAGATAACCATATCGGGGCGCACCATCTGTCCTTCGTCGTTGCGCAATACCTCGCCCGAGGCCGTGCGCGTCAGCTGTGGGCGATAGTTCAATCCCTCTTTGAGTCCGGCGCTTTCGAGGATGGTTTGCAGCATTGTTTCGCCCCATTCGCCCTGAGCGCGATTATTGCCGCGCAATGCCTGCGACAGGTTGCGCGCCTCCTCACCGATAGTGAGATTGAGTTTCAACAGACGGTCGATCTGGTCGGCGAGCGATCGACGCGACGCGGCGGCATCGCGAGTGGTGGCTTCGGCCGAGCGATTAAAATCCTCGAGACGCATGCGGAGCGGCGTGAGGAGCGACTGGAGTTGGCGGGCATTCTCGTCGTTGACGGCGCGGGCATTCTGATCGAGCGTTTCGCGAGCCAACGCTTTGAAGCGCAACTCCGCCTCCTGGGCCATCCGCTCGCTTTGGCTTCGCATAGCGAAGTACATGATCAGGAGTGCCGCCACCAGGACGACGATCATTATAATATATACAATCATCTGTGATGCTTACTTTTTGGGTGAATCAACAACAAGCGCTTTGAACTGGGGCGACATCCACACCTCGCCATCGGCCAGCACCAGTAGCACAGCACGGCGCAACTGCTTGGCGAGAGCCATGGCGCGTTCGCTGCCGAGGCTCATCATGGCGGTCGAGAGACCGTCGGCCTCCATGGCGGTGGGTGCGATGACGGTGGCACTCAGGATATCGGTCGTGGCGGGTCGTCCGGTCAAGGGCGACAGCGTGTGTCCGTAACGCTTACCGTTTGCTGTATGGAAATTGCGATAATTGCCCGAAGTTGCCATACCCATATCGGTGAAAGCCACCACCACTTGCGAGTCATGGATTACGGAATCGGAGAAGATTGGACGATCGACCGACACGCGCCACTTCTCGCCCTGCGGATTGACACCGCATGCCGTGATTTCGCCGCCAATCTCTACGAGGTGATTGCGGCTGCCGTGACGCTTCAGCATATCGGCCACAGCATCGCAGCCATAACCTTTGGCAATGGCCGAGAAGTTGAACTGGATGCGTGGATCATCCTTGATGAGAGCATCGAACTGCAATCGCGTTTTGTCGATACCCACGAACTGGAGCAGCGAATCGATGCGAAGCGTATCGGAAGTGGCCTTATGTCCCGGACCAAAGCCCCAAGCCGTGACGAGCGGCGACACCGTGGGGTCGAACATACCGCCCGAAAGTTTGCCGATTTTACGCGACATTACGTATACGCGAATAAAGTGCGAGTCAACCGGAGTTGAATCTTGTTTGTTGACTATATTAACGAGCGAGTTGGGATCGAAGATCGAGAGCGACCCTCCCACCTCGTTCAGGACCGGTATGATAGAATCGTTTAGATTCTTGGGGGCGTCGTAGGTGATATGATAGGATGTATTCCAGATCATACCCTCGGCTTGTTGCCACTCAGATTCGGAGCGGTTGCAGCCAACCGCCAGCAGAAGCGTGGCCGCAGCCCCGCATAAAAAGGATGTAAACTTCATAAATCGGAAATATTCTTCTATGCAAAATTACACAAAATTCGAGAATAATTACTAATTTAGCGAACTCAAAAAATTATAAATATGAAGGAATCGTATATATTTCTGGCCGACGGCTTCGAAGAGATTGAAGCTTTGACGCCTGTCGATGTGATGCGACGTGCCGGAATGGCAGTTAAAACAGTGTCAGTGTCTGAGAGCAAGAGCGTGGTTGGTGCGCATGGCATCACGGTCGAGGCCGACATGACTATTTCAGAGCTTTCGAACACGGAGGCAGCGTGGTTGGTACTGCCAGGCGGCATGCCCGGCGCAACAAATCTCTATGCTTGCGACAAGCTTAAGGGTATGCTTACTCGTCAGGCCGAAGTGGAGGGTGGCCGCATCGCCGCCATCTGTGCATCGCCGGGAGTGGTGCTTGGTCAGTTAGGACTGCTTGCCGGACGTGAGGCTACATGCTATCCGGGCTTCGAAACGATGATGCCCGACGCTCGCTACACGGCAGCCGCCGTGACCGCCGACGACCGCTACGTTCTGGGCAACGGACCGGCCAATGCCCTGCGCTGGTCGCTGACCATCGTTGAGGAGGCATGCGGCTCGAAGAAAGCGAACGAGATTGCCGCCGCCATGCAGCTGAAGTGACTTACAATGTATGATTTTTGATTTATGACGGTGCCGGCGTCGGTGCTGGCAGGAACCTTAGGGACCTTAAGGACCTTAAGGACCCTAAACACCTTCAAGGCCCGCACCGTCTTAATCAGAACTATTTTTCTTAAACTTGATTCAACAACTTCATAAGTAGTGGAGGATATTTTTTATACGATTGCAGGACCCGGCGAGGCACAGTTCCGCGAAAAGATGAGTCGCTTCATCTCGTTTGCCGAGCCTGTAACCTCGGCCGACGAGGCCCGTGCCATCGTGAAGCGCTATCAGAACGAATATCATGACTCGCGCCATGTGTGCTGGGCATATATGCTGGGCGAGGAGCGAAACGAATGGCAGCTGAACGATAACGGCGAACCGTCGGGCACGGCAGGCAAGCCAATATTGGGTCAGATAAATTCTTTTAATGTCACGAACGTGCTGGTGGTGGTGGTGCGTTATTTCGGTGGCATCAAGTTGGGCACGCCTGGACTGATTGCCGCCTATCGCGAAGCCGCCCGTCTGGCGCTCGAAGCCGCCGGCGTGAAGGAGATGCAGAAATGCGAGGAGATTGAATTCACCTTCCCATATGTGGGTGCCGACGGCGTAATGAAACTCTGCAAAGGGGGCGACGTGCGCATAGTTAGTCAAGAATTCAATAATACATGCCGCATGCGCATTGAAGTTGCAAAAAGTAAGAAGTCGGAAGTGGAGGGAAAACTCTCCAAAATAGCCGGAGTTTCGCTCTGCAACCGAGATTGAAGCAAAAAAATCAACAAATTTTAAGAAAAATAGCGAGAAAATGAAGAAAATCAGTCGAAAATAAGTTGCGATTGAAAAAAAATTACGATATTTGCAGAATGAAATTCAAATTGGCGTTTGTAGCGCCTCAAAAAAGAGAGAATTTACGATGACATAAGCGTTCACTCTCTCTTTTTTTGAGCACAAAAGTGAAGCGCCACGCGGGTTTCAGCGCGAGAAAGCATCTGCAAATCTCGCATCAAATCAAACCATGGATTGATAGTAAAAACGATTGGTTTGATGCTCAAAAAAAAGAATAAGTAAGATATTAATTAAATACAAAAATGACAAAGGCAGATATTGTAAACGAGATTTCTCGCAGCACTGGCTTGGAGAAAGCAGCAGTGCTTGCAACCGTAGAGAAGTTCATGGAAGTTGTTAAAGATTCGATGGCGAACGGCAACAACGTTTATCTCCGTGGTTTTGGTAGCTTCATCATCAAGACTCGCAAAGAGAAAACAGCCCGCAACATCTCTCGCAACACAACAATCAAGATTCCGGAGCACAAGGTTCCCGCCTTCAAGCCCTCAAAGGTATTCCTCGAAGAGGTAAAATAATCGAGGCAGAACAATTAAGTTGTTTCAACAACTTATCAATTCAGAGAGAACAAACAGATTAAATAACTTAAAAACTCATTAATCATGCCCAGCGGAAAGAAGAGAAAAGGTCACAAGATGGCCACTCACAAGCGCAAAAAAAGATTGAGAAAGAATCGTCATAAGAAGAAATAATAGCTTCCCGACGAATTCTGACCCCAGCGGGGGATAGACTCATCGAGCAGTTTCTCATCGGCGATGAGACTGTATGCGAAAAGAATAAAACAAGTGCAAGCCGGCCGGACCGTCTGGTCATGGCGGTTTGCACTTATTTATTAATCAGGCATTGCCTCTGCCCCACTCCCCTCCCCCTTTGTTTGAAACGGAGAGAAGAAGAGATACGAAGAGCGAAACTCAGAGAAACAAAAACTTCGAGGGCAACCAAACGAGGCTAAGCTTTAAAACCCGAGTCGCAAAGCGTTGCGACTAAGAAAAGATGAAAAGTGAAATTGTAGTAGATGTCAGACAGGAGGATATCTCGATTGCATTGCTCGAAGATAATCGACTCGTCTCGCTACAGAAAGAGAGTCGCAACATGGCATACGCCGTTGGCGACATCTATCTGGCGAAGGTGAAAAAGATTATGCCCGGACTTAATGCCGCCTTCCTGGATGTTGGCTATGAAAAGGATGCTTTTCTTCATTATCTCGATTTGGGACCGCAATTCAGCACATATAGCAAGTATATCGCAGAGGCGATGGCCGACACAAAAACGGTCCCACCAATTTCAAAAATCAAACCCGAACCCGACATCGCAAAGCAGGGCACTATAGGTTCGATCGTGCAACCCGGACAGCAACTCCTGGTGCAGATAGCCAAAGAGCCCATTTCGTCGAAGGGACCGCGTCTCACGACCGAGATCTCTTTCACGGGTCGATTCATGGTTTTGATCCCCTTCGGCGATAAGATCTCAATCTCCTCTAAAATCAAATCAGCCGAGGAGAAGATTAGACTGCGTCAGGTGTTGAGCAGCATTAAACCGAAAGGATTCAGCGTCATCGTACGCACGTCGGCCGAAAATAAAAGAGTGGCAGAACTCAACAACGAAATGCGAACCCTCGTAAAGGCGTGGGAGGAATCGATTGCCAAGATGCAACGTAGCCAAGCCCCCGCACTGATCTACGAAGAGGAATCGCGAATGGTCGGATTGATACGCGACATCTTCTCGCCCGACTTCGAAAACATCTATGTCAACGAGGTTGAAGCCTTCAATCAGATTCAGAATTACGTGTCGCTGATAGCGCCCGAAAATAAGGATATCGTAAAACTCTATTCGAAAGATACCCCGATTTTCGATCACTTCAATATCACGCGTCAAATCAAGAGTAGCTTCGGCAAAACCGTATCGTTCAAGAGCGGTGCCTATATCATAATCGAACACACCGAAGCACTACACGTAATCGATGTCAACTCCGGAAATCGAAGCAAAGCATCGGCCGACCAGGAGACGAACGCACTTGAAGTGAACATGCGCGCCGCCGAGGAGATTGCACGTCAGTTGCGACTCCGCGACATGGGTGGCATCATCGTAATCGACTTCATCGATATGAACAAACAGGAGCATCGCCAGACGCTCTATGACCATATGAAGACGGTGATGGCAAACGACCGTGCACGCCACAACATCCTGCCGTTGAGCAAATTCGGACTGATGCAGATCACGCGCCAACGCGTGCGTCCGGCACTGGATATCACAACGAGCGAAAGCTGTCCGTCGTGCTTCGGTAAAGGTGAAGTTCAGGCGTCGATACTCTTCACCGATACACTCGAGGAGAAGATTGAATATACAGTTGAGACACTCAAGGTTAAGAAATTTACAATGTATGTGCATCCCTTTGTTGAAGCATATCTCAAGAAGGGAATGTTCTCGCTCTACGGCAAATGGAAACGCCGCTACGGACGCGGATTCAAGGTGATAGCCGACGAATCGATGGCATACCTTCAGTATCGCGTCATTGATGAAAACGGCAGAGAGATCGACCTTAAAGAGGAGCGAGACATGAACAGCGGTCAGAGCAAGAATAGAGTCCGCATCAAAGATGACAAATAGCGACCTTGTCGCCCCAAAACAGAGATAAAGAAAAGCCCGAGCCCGGATCCCCACGGATTCGGGCTCCTTTTCTGATATGTAGTAAGTAGTAAGTGGTAAGTATTAAGTAGTAAGTAGTAAGTAGTAAGTATTAAGTAGTAAGTAGTAAGTATTAAGTATTAAGTAGTAAGTAGTAAGTAGTAAGTAGTAAGTAGTAAGTATTAAGTAGTAAGTATTAAGTATTAAGTATTAAGTATTAAGTATTAAGTAGTAAGTAGTAAGTAGTAAGTAGTAAGTATTAAGTATTAAGTATTAAGTATTAAGTATGACCGCTCTGGCCGTTGACTCTGACGCGCGGCGGAGCGGGCAGCTTTGCCATGGAAGATATGCTTCCAAGCATGTCATATGGGGAAGACGCTTCCAAGCGTCGTCTTAACGGAAGACATGCTTTTAAGCATGTCACCACGGAAGATATGCTTTTAAGCATGTCACCACGGAAGATATGCTTTTAAGCATGTCATTATGGTATGCTGGCATCATAGAGAATCCGTTTGGTATTATGGTAAGTCGTTGTGGTGTTATGGCAAAGTTATGGTGTTATGGAAAAGTTATGGTGTTATGGTTAAAAAATAACAGTATTATAGTTATGTTTGCGCCTGAAGGCGCCTATGTATTGTA
>QLIP01009679.1_pt1 | contig 17293 bp, 10 predicted proteins | sample 1769771 | NCBI WGS metagenome assembly QLIP01 (sample SAMN09428762, study PRJNA476227) | Gut metagenome, whole genome shotgun sequencing project. | isolation source: cecum | host: Rhizomys sinensis | place: China: Jinsha town of Minqing, Fujian Province | collected 2013-09-23
ATAACGAGGAAAGCGGCGGCCACGCTTGCGCGAGCCGACGTTTGACGAGAAACACCATCGAGACGAAGTCGAGATGGAAAACTGCCCCTGCCCTGTCTGCTTGTACCATACGAGCCACGGCATGGCTTAGGATTGCTGATCGTAAAACAGATTATCAAAGGGCACCATGGGGAAATTTCCATAGGCCATAGCGGATACTGCGGGTTTAAGGCCATACTGGCCATACCGAAGGCAAAGTGTTTTTGCGGCATTTGCTAAATGCAGCCTCTATCAGTAAAAACTGCCAGCAGGCTGCATTATCGGCCTGTTTCCATATGCTTTTTTATAAAAAATTATGCTGGCGACATAGAATAATCTGCGATATCGCACCATTTTATAACAAGATCTTCTTCAAGCCAAGCTCCAATCCCATCATGAAAAGCCTTGTGCTTTTCGTAATAAATTCCAATCATGAGATATTCGCTTCCAGAAGAACTTTTCCAAAGAATTAAACAAGTATCAAAAGTTTTCGGCTTCTCGTCTTTAAAATCTTTAAAATTATCAAAAACTACCCTCATAAAACGCCTCCTTTTATGACATTGCATTATTATATCGAAATTCAAAAAACTAATTTTTATTAAACAATTTTCATGAAATTTTGTCAATAGTTTTACGGCAAGGTTTTTAAAAAGAAATTTATTCCCGCGAACAATGAGCCAAGTGCCGTGCTTGCACGAGCATTTGGCGAATGCCGCGGGGTTATTGACTCTTAAACACATAGGAGTTGAAATCCATTTAAATTCTACAAATAAGGGATGGCATTTTCCTATGAAACAATGTATCGTCGTATTATAAACACAAAGAGTAAATGGAGGCAGGCGAAATGAACCAATTAACAACGGGAAAATTTATATCACAAAAAAGAAAAGAAAAAAATCTGACACAGGAACAGCTGGCAGAAAGCCTTGGCGTATCTAATAAAACTGTTTCAAAATGGGAAACTGGCAAATGTATGCCGGATTATTCTGTCGTTAAACATTTATGTGAAAAATTAGAGATTACAGTTGCAGAGCTGATGGATGGCAAAGCATCAGAAAAGAAAAGCGTCCGCACATATGACGAGGAGCAGATCCTAGATTTGCTAAGAAGAACGCAGGACTTAGAGAAGCAAAAAAATATCTTAAATGGGACCTTGCTAATAGCAATGGGAATTGCATTCCAGGCACTTTCCAATACATTTGGCGGTACAGATTTTAAGGATTTCATGTCTGGGCTTATGCTTGGCTTGTCAATCGCAGAAATGCTGGCTGGCGTTTATATAATTGGAAAAAATATGAGAAGCTGATTGTGTGCCTGTTTCGCATCTGTATTTTTCTCATAATAACTATAATGCGGCATTAAAGTAATTACTTTTATAATGCTGATTATCATTTGTAATATAATTATAATAAAATATTGTATTTTAAATTAAATAAAATTGACAAAAGTAATTACAGGGGGTATAGTAATTACAGGGGGTGGATTTTTTGTGAAATATGGAAAAACATACAAAGCGCAAATGTTTAACCGTGGGCAGTCTTCAAAAGTTTTTAAAGAAGTCTGCCAAAACAGCATTGCAGCTTGTGTCATAAGAAACAGTGAGCCATATGTTGCGATTTTAAAGCATGAGGATTTTATGGATTTGCTGGAAAAAGCAAATAAGTATGATGAAATGATGAAGGAGGCAAAAAAATGATAAGCGATATTTCCTTTGAGATTACACAAAGATGCTTAAATCATTGTGTTCATTGTTCCTCTTGTTCAAATAATTTATGTTCACAGCAGATTGATTATAAAACTATTTGCAGAACAATTGATGATATGCCTAAAATAGGCGCAAGCAGGGTGTGCTTATCTGGCGGCGAGCCTTTCCTTCATAAAGACTTGAAACATATCGTTGCTTATGCGAAACAGTCGGGGCTGGAAGCCAATATTTATTCAAGCGGCATAACAGAGGCTGATGGACAGATTACACATATAACAACGAAGGAATTTATGGAGTTAAAAAATTGCGGTTTGTCCAAAATAATGTTTAACGTGCAATCCTATGAACCTTCTCGCTATGATGGGATAGTGGGAACTGCCGGCAGATTTGATATTGTGGCAAAGTCTATAAAAAATGCGGTTGAAGCAGAAATTTATACAGAAATTCATTTTGTGCCTATGAAAATAAATATTGACAGCATAGACGGAATGATTGCGTTAGCAAGCAAGATGAAGGTGGACAAGGTGAGTTTCTTAAAACTTGTGCCCCATGGAAGAGCCAGGCAGAATAAAGCCTTGCTTCAGTTATCGGAAGAAGAAACCATTAGGCTTAGGAATAAATTAAATGAAATAAAATCTGAAAAAATACGAATTGGCATACCATTATCGTTAGATTTTGATTCTGATTTCTGTCATGCGGCAAGTTCTAAACTGTATATTAAATTTGACGGAACAGTCTATGGCTGTGAGGCATTTAAATATATCCAGCAGTTAGATGGCAAGAGCAATGTCATCCAGCCGAATAACATATTTGAATCCAGCCTGCTGGAAATATATAACAGCTCAAAATATTTAAAGGCGACGCAGGAGTTTGTAAAAAAGTATAGCTGCTTTCACAGTAAATGTGAATCTTGTCCGGTACAAAAATATTTAGAGGCAAAGGAGAAAAATAATGTCCTATACAATAAATGATAAAAGCCTGATCGGCGATATTAAGAAAAATTATAAGGCATACATAGGTGGAAAAACAGGGAAAGAGGATGGCAATATTCCTTATTTTGGCATTATGCAGGCTGTATATAAAAACACATATGAAATTGCCAAAAGCGAAGCAGGGAAAATGGGTTTTTCCTTGGACGAAAATGATTTCAAGTCAACTTTTGATAAGATGGAATATCCTTTAGATAATGCAGTCATTGAGAAATTGTCAGAAATTATTGGCGGAAATAAAGAGCTTTTGTATTCTAGCGCAAAAGAGCTTGATGAATTGTGGGGACTCTTATTGAGAAAATCTATCATGTGCCTACGGTATTTTGATACAAGGGAACCATTTATGTTTGACAGCAGCAAAAATGCTGTTGCGTATGGGATAGACCAGCTTGAGGAATATCATGATAGATATACGCAATTTGAAAGCCTGTTATATGGCGCCAGTGAATATTACAGGGACCATGTATTTCATGTGATCAGGACATGGCTGATTGGAATATTCTGTCTTTTGCATAATCAGGACAAGCCGTTTATTGACAGCATACAGATAGATGGTGTTGCTGAAAAAGAGCCTTTTGCAAATAAAATAAATTTTTTTGAGAAGCTAAGCATATGGACGATATCTGCCCTATGCCATGATTTAGGTTATCCATTAGAAAAATCACAGCAGATACTGGAAAAAACGAAAAATATGATGAAGGAATTTGTGCCAAACCCTATGGTTTTAAGCAATTTTTCGTTTACAGGCGTGCAGGACAATATCAATGAATATATTGTTAAATTCATGAGCACTAAAATGAAAGAGGCTGCTGTTAGCGGCAGTTCTAGGAGGAAAGAAGTCCAAGAAGCTGCAAAAATATATCATGGCAGAATCCAGCCTAAATATTATTTGAAGTATACAAAATCCCTGGAAAAAAATAAGCATGGCATCATTAGCGCGGTGATTATTTATAAGATGCTTTTGTATTTTATTGAATCAGATTTCAATTTAAATGATGATTATGTTTATAATATGGAAAATGCAAGGCAATTTTACATTAGAAGGGAGATTTTGCGTTCCATTGCATCCCATACATGCAGTGATATCTACAACATAAAAAATACAACATTTTCAAGCCTGTTATTTATTTGTGATGAAATGCAGGAATGGGGAAGAAAATCGTGGAATGATTTGTATACCAATGTAAATCCAGACTCCGTGGCATTGTCAATCAACACGTTTAATTTTACAGACATAGAGTATAGCGAAAATATAACGATAAACAATATAAAAGAAGAGCAGATGATCATTGATAATATTGTAAGGCTGTATTCCAGGCAATTTGAGGCCTATCAATTGATTTTTAGGGATGGACAGGATACTAATTCAAGAACCTTTAATTTAAAGAAAACGATTTGTTTGAAGTTTGAGCAGGAAGGATCGCAAAACAACAATATTACGGTAACCTTTAAACTACTAGCGAAGGGCAGGAATGAATTTGAAATAAATTTGACAGACTCAAAGTTAGATAAAGAGAAAGTGGGCGAAGTATTCTGCAGTATGTTAAAAATAAGCAGGCTGCCTGAAGTTATAAGCATTGTAAAGTAAAGATGATGAACAATATGATTACGGTAAAAAATATCTCACCTGCAGGCACGCAAAATATCAATTTTAAAGTTAAAGTTCTTCGCACAGAAACGGTATTTGCCTGTGCGCAAGAAGAAATTATCCGTGGCCTGTGCAAAACAGGCTGCGCCAATTTTGGACGGAAGTGGTCATGCCCGCCATATGCGGAGAAATTTTCAGATATTGCTGCTTCTAAAAATTATGATACGGCAATTATAATCGTGGGCTATATTAGCCTGGATGATATGAAATACATAAGCAATCCGTATCAACAGGTAAAAGCGGCAAACATAATACTAAAAAGCAAATGCGAAAAAATTGCGCGGAATATGGAAAAGGAATTAGGCGGGTATTCACTGTTAAGCGGCAGTTGCAACTTATGTAAACCATGCCGGAGAAAAATGGATTTGCCGTGCAAAAAGCCTGCAATGGTGCGGTATAGCCTGGAATCAACAGGAATCAATGTGGCCGCCCTGCTGGAAAAATATTGCGGGCACAAATTGTTCTGGTACAAAAAAGGGGAAAAACCGCCCTACACAAGCGTGGCAGTTGCAATCCTGGCCAACAGCAATACGGCGCAGGGGAAAGACATGGAATTGTTTGTTAAAACGCATATAGAAAAATTAGGGAAAGCTAATTAAAATGGGATGGCTGCAATATTTTTATAGATAAGGAGGAAAAGAGATGGCAGCAAAGACAACAGTTAAATCGATTGAACCTAACATTGCTGATTTGGCGAATGGCTGGTTGAAATCGTATCAATTGGATTATAAGCTAGAGCAGGAATACTTAAATACAGAGATTGATACGGCTCTGAATGATTATTTTTCCAAAAATGGCGGCGTGGGCGGAAACAGGCCTGACTGCAAACTCCTGCTCCAGGATAAAAACTTGTGTTTCTATCCTGTGCTGATAGAGTATAAGGGGTATAAGGACAGGCTTGTTAAGTTTGACTCTAACGGTCAAATAGATAATAAGACAGCCAAAAATGAACCGAATTTTAAAAATATAAACGGGTACGCCGTAAACGGTGCCGTCCATTATGCCAATGCATTGCTGCATCATACAAATTATACAGATATTATCGCGATTGGAATGACGGGATGCAAAGATGATAATGGCAGCATACAATATTCCATCGGCGTTTATTATGTATCCAAAAGCAATCTTGGGGCTGGGCAGAAAATTGATGATTATGCAGATTTTTCTTTTCTTAGAAGAGAAAACTTTGACAGCTTTATTGAGAAAGTAAAGAGTCTGCAGTTATCGCAGGAAGAAATTGACAGACTGAAAGAGCAAAGAGAAAAAGAAATAGATGCCAGCCTGGTAAAGCTGAATAATGATATATATCAAAATGAAAAAGGACTTAGCGAAAACGACCGTGTTTACCTTGTGGCGGCTTCGATTATTGCCACGCTTGGCGTTCCCGGAAAAGTGGCACCGCTTGAAAAGTCGGGGTTAAAATCCTCATTGGAAAAGGGCAATACGGATGGGGATATTATGGTCAGGAAAATCAGGGCTTTTTTAAACGAAAAGAAACTGCCGGAAGAAAAAAGGGAATTTATTGTAAGAACTCTGCAAAATACACTGACTACTGATAATATCAACAGGCCTGAAAATGACGAAAGCCAGTTAAAGCGCGTGTTCACAAAGGTTGTTGATAATTTGGGAATTTATTATAAAATTGGCTTAACCACTGATTTTACAGGAAAGCTGTTTAATGAAATGTATGGATGGCTGGGGTTTTCGCAGGACAAATTGAATGATGTTGTCCTTACGCCTTCTTATGTTGCAAAGCTATTGGTCAAACTTGCAAGGGTTCATAAAGATTCTTATGTATGGGATTTTGCTGCTGGTTCTGCGGGGCTTCTTGTAGCTGCTATGAATGAGATGCTCATTGACGCTAAAGATAAGATAAAATCCCCGGATGAATATCAGAAAAAGGCCATTAAAATAAAAACGACACAGCTGCTAGGCATAGAATTGCTTTCTAGCGTTTATATGCTTGCTGTTTTAAATATGATCCTTATGGGAGACGGCAGTTCAAATATTTTGAATAAAGACTCTTTAAGGGATTTTAATGGCAGTTATAGCTTAGGGGAAACCGATGATAAATTTCCAGCCGATGCATTTGTCTTAAATCCGCCATATTCTGCACCCGGGAATGGAATGAATTTTGTGGAAAAAGCCTTGTCGATGATGCATAGAGGGTATGCGGCTATCATCATCCAAAACTCTGCAGGTTCAGGAAAGGCAGTGGAATATAATAGAAAGATACTAAAACACAGTACATTGCTTGCGAGCATAAAAATGCCATCAGACTTGTTTGTCGGCAAATCAAGTGTGCAGACAAGCGTTTATGTATTCAGGATCGGGGAAGCGCATCAAAAAGATGATGTTGTGAAGTTTATAGACTTTTCCAATGACGGTTATGCCCGCTCTAACCGTAAAAAGGCAAGCAGTAATTTGAAGGATATTGATCACGCAAATGAGCGTTATCAGGAGGTCGTTGATTTAGTGCGTTTTGGCAAAGGAAAGCTGCGTTTATTTACGGAAAAAGAGTATTACGAAGGCACGGTTGACCCGGAAAATGGTGCAGACTGGAACCAGATTGCACCGGTGGATACGAAACCTGCGCTGGAAGATTTCAAAAAAACGGTAAGTGATTATCTTGCATGGGAGATATCAAATTTATTGAAAAAGCAAAGCTGGGAGGATGCATGCCTGGGAAAATAGGTGCCTCACTGAATGAAAAACTCCAAAATGTTCAGTGGGGCGAATATAGAATAGATGAGCTTTTTACAAGTTCCTATGGGGATTTTGATATACAAAAAAAACATATCAACGGTTTGGGTGATTATGTGATTACATCAGGGATGGCTGATAATGGAATATTAGGAAGAACTGACATTCCGGCAAGAGTTTTTGAAAAAGGCACGATTACTGTGGATATGTTTGGCTTGGCGTTTTACCGTCAATTCCAATACAAAATGGTTACGCACGCAAGAGTCTTTTCCCTAAAGTCGGTTCAATTGGTGACAGATAACCAAGGATTATTTTTATCAAATTCTTTGAGATTTTTAAACAGGGAATTTGGATATGAAAATATGTGCTCCTGGGAGAAAATAAAATCAAAAACAATACAATTACCTGTAAAAAATGGCGAAATTGATTTTGATTTTATGGAATCTTTCATAGATGGGATAACGGCGCAGTACATCGCCGGATTGGACGCATATTTGTCTGCTGCAGGCTTAAAAGATACGAGGCTGACACTTGAGGAAGAACAGGCATTGGCAGATTTTGGCAGGCTGGAATGGAAAATATTCAACCTTGCAGAGCTGTATGGAAAATCCACGCGGGGAAAGCGCCTAAAAAGTGCAGACAGGATTCCGGGGGTTCTGCCGTTTGTGACCGCAGGTGAAGCCAATGAGGGAATTTCTGATTTTATTGGCAATGAGGTTACTGTTTTTCCAAAAAATACAACTACAATCGATATGTTTGGCTCTGCTAAATATAGGAATTATGCCTATGGCGGAGATGACCATGTTGCAATTGTGCATACGGAAAAATTGCCAAAAAAAGCTGCTATATTTGTTACGGCGGCAATCCACAAATCGTCACATAACGGCCAATTTGATTATGGCAGGAATTTTTACGCGAAAGATGCCGACAGCCTTGCTATCGTTTTGCCGGTAAAAAATGGACAGCCTGACTATGATAAAATGGAAACCATAATTTCTGCCATACATAAACTTGTTGCCAAAGAAGTCGTTTTGTATGTGGACAGGAAAGTTAAGGCATTGGAATATAGGGCATGATAATAGCAAAAACTTAAGATTTTCATTCCTTGTAATCAAAAACAGCATATGCTATAGTTTTGTTAGTAAAAACCTGGCGTAAGGAGAGCGGCAGCCAAAATGCCGTTTCGGCCTTGAAAAACTATGAAGGGAGCAAATCAAATTATGAAAGAATTCAAAGGCATTATCATTACATTGCTTGCAGGAGCCTGCGCGGTTATTTGCTGTTTCATTTTGTCGCAGAATTTAGTCAACTACAGGAAAGCGGCAAACGGCAGCGGGCTTTCGGCCACTGGATCTGCAAATTGCGATTTTGAGGCAGACTTGGTTGTCTGGCGCGGGAGCTTTTCACGGAGCGGGCAGACGATACAGGATGCCTATGGCCCCATCAAAAACGATGTGGAAATGGTGCGCAAATATCTGCTGGGAAATGGCGTGAAAGAAGATGAGATTGTGTTTGGCTCTGTATCCATTGGCAGCCGCTGGGAATCCGAATACGACCAATACGGCAACCGGACGAAGGAATATATCAGCGGCTATGACCTTTACCAGAATGTGTCCATTACGTCTACAGACATTGACAAGATTGAGGGCATTTCGCGGGATATATCAGGGCTGCTTGCGTCGGGCGTCCAGTTTACCTCGGAAAATCCAGAATACTACTATACCAAGCTAGACGATCTGAAGCTCCAGCTGATCGCGGAGGCCACAGAAAACGCGAAAAACCGGATCGATCTGATGGCACAGGGGTCGGGCGCGGCCGTTTCCAAGCTCTTAGAGGCAAACTTGGGCGTGTTCCAGATAACTGCCCAAAACAGCGATACCGAGTACAGCTACGGCGGCTATTATGATACGACATCCCGGAAAAAGACGGCATCCATCACCGTCCGGCTCAATTACAGCATTGAATAGTGTTTTTTAGCCTGTGCGGCTGCGGCTGCACAGGCATTTTATCTTTTTATGCAGTTTTATAAAAATTAGGGGATATATATTATATTCCGTGGCAAAAAATAATGGTGCATTTTGCTTAGTTTTCTGCTATAATGAAAATATAAAGGTTAATTGGAGCAAATCATTCCACTTCGTACAGTAATGGGTAAGTAGAATAAGAAAAAATAGAAAGGGAGACTGCGAATATGAAACACATAAACAGGAAAGAAAAAATGTTTGTGTCCGGGAAGGGATGGGTACAGACACGGAAATGGTTGTCATTGGTGCTCGCGGTGGCGATGATTGTATTGTCCGTGCCGCAGACGGCATTGACGGTTCGGGCAGAGAAAACGACAGACATAGTAACGGAAACAGCCGAAGAGTTTGAAAAAACAGGGGAAAGCTTTAAAGCAAGCGAAACCGCAAAAGGCGCAGGGGAAGTTGCTGATTCTGAATCAGGCGAAGCCTCGGAATATCCCGGGGGGGGGTTTATGCCTGAATCAGAAGAAGGCACGGAAAGCACAGTGGAGACGTCCGAAGAAGGCGGGACTCTGGAAACAGACGAGAATACGCAGGCCGTGCCGGAAGAGTCATCGGAAGCCGTGCCGGAAGCGTCATCGCAAGCCGTGCCGGAAGAGTTATCGGCGGCAAAAACTTTTATAAAAGATTATATAATCTATGAAGAGATCTCTGCATCGGCGCATACAGTCAGGGTCAAGGGAATGGACAGGGATGTGTTCAATCGGCATTATATGTATCCTGACACGGGCGAGCAAAGTAAACCGGTGGAGCTTACGATTCCCGCTAGGGTCTCATCGGAAGGGGTTGACTGGAATGTAACAGAAATCGGGGAGTTCGCGCTTGCGGAGTATAAGTTTGACGAATATAACAAGCCGGGAAGTTATGATACGCCCATAATAGTCGCTCCCGATCCCATGCAAAATACCGGACTCCCCCTCTATATCTCTAAAGTGACAGTAAGCCCCGGCATTACCAAGATAGGGAAAGGCGCGTTTTACAGGTCTTTAAATATCAATCAGATCGACCTGCCCGGTTCGGTCACTGAAATTGGGGAAGGCGCATTCTATTTTGATGAGGGGCGATTCAATCAACCCCCGCTTGAGGTCAATATCCCGTATGGCGTTAGGACAATAGGCGGATATGCCTACCACGGGGTCTTTTTTAACGGCACGCTGACGATTCCAAACAGCGTTGGGGTAATCGGAGAGTATGCATTTGCCTGCGACTCGGAAGTTTCCGGAATCCGTGCGGCAGTGATACCTGCGTCTGTTGAGAAGATTCATCGGTATGCCTTTGAAAATGCGACGCTGACAAGGGCTGCCTTATACCGGTATGATGCGCAATTGAAGGAGTCTGTGGACGATAATAATGATGGAGTAGAATATGCGACATGGATGTTTGGGCATCCTGACGGGGCAAGCGATAAAAGGCTGACGCTTTATGTTCCGCAAGAGTTGATAGGGCGTTATAAGTCGTCAGCGCTGAGCAATTATTTCCCAAAACTGATGGTCAGGGATATTTATGGATATAACGCACTCAAGGAATCGCCTATTCGCTTCCAATACAATGACGCTGATACGAATCGCATAGAAATGCCTGTGCCGGATCCGGCGCCTTCCGAGGTCAAAGCAGCCGTCAAAATAGATATGGGGGAGGATGCGCTCTTTGATTTTGAAGATATTAAATGGTCGTTTGCAATTTACGAATCCGGGGAAACGCTTACGGAGGAGAAGCTAAAGGAGTGTTTGAGCTATACATTGGCTTCGGATGGCACGATGAACCTTGTATTTCTGAAATTACAGAATTACACGCTAACGGCGAATGTAAACGGTTATTTTCCGGTATATTTAGATATTATTTTGACGGGCGACAACCCCGGCGGTCCCGGCGATGATCCGAGTGACTATAATAAAAAATTTCTGGATAAGGTCGAAGCGCTTACCGAAGCAGACATCGAAAAAATGAAGCAAATTTCATATTCGCCGGAGACTGCTTTCCAATGGGACGAGATTAGGGCTATGGCGCAGAAGATTACAAAAGGCCGTACAAGCGACAGGGATAAGATATTGGCGGTCCATACCTGGCTTGCCGATTATATAGCTTATGATTATGATGCACTTGGTTATATGGAGTCTGATATTATAAGTGAGGGAGCAGGAAAAGATTATATAGATTATGCATACCCCCCATACGATCCTTATGAGGTATTAAAAAACAGGTATACGGTCTGTGGAGGATATGCCAATCTGGCGCAGGCCATGCTAAGAAGCATAGGCATTCCCTGCGCGTATATCGGCGGTTATGCATGCGGGGGCATTTATGGCAATAATAGGATAGGCCATGCATGGAATATGGCATACGATGAGACAAACAAAAAATGGATTTATTTTGACGCGACCTGGGATAGTATCGGGAGTGTAAACAGTAATTCGATTGCCTCGGCGGATCGTCCGGCAGGGGCGAAGCTTGAATGGTTTGATTTTGATGTAGCGGAAGTAATGGCGGCTGGCAGGGAATTTCGGGATGTGAAGTTTGAGGGGATAAGCAGCGGCGACGGGAATGTGGCGAAATGTTCCTATATTACTTTGTTTGTCGGAGAGGAAGGGAAGTTTCAGGCGTTAAATGGATACAATAATGTCACTTACCAGCTTGACGGCGAGTTTAAGAATACCGATAAGATAGAGCTGGATGCAAATGGGAATATCAAGGCGTTAGAACCCGGAACGGTGAGGGTTATAATACAGAACACTACCGCAGATGGAGATATTAGTGAATATGGATATGTCCGCGTTTTGAAGAAAGAGTCCTTCCGGTTTAAAAAGGCGGAGATGGAAGTAGGATTAAACGAAAGGGACCAGAGGGCAATCTGCCTGTTAAACAATAATTATGTAAACCGCATTACGGAAATGACATCGAGTGACACGAGTGTTGTGACTGTCGGAGAAGATGGGACGCTTTACCCTTTGAAAACAGGCGAGGCGGTGATAACGGCAAAACTTATGATTACTGCCGCCGCAAATAAGCCGGAGGTTTCGTGCAAGGTTACGGTAGTTGCAGAAAAGCTGCCGACTGTAGAGGACGAAAGCTTTCAATACCGCGTTATTACAGGGCCTTCAGACAGCAATCCCGGAACGGTAGAGATTATAAACTGTAAGAATATGAGCGGCATGATAACTGAGAATGCCTCCGAAAAGCTTTTTACGATGGAAATACCGAACAGTGTTACGCTAGACGAAAAGGCTTATACGGTGATTGGTATTGGAGAAGGGGCGTTTTCAGAGTTCGTTAAAAAAAGTGATATTTGGACACATGGGGCAGATTGGAAAGCGAACGTCACATTGCCGGACAAATTACAGTACATAGAGGAGAATGCTTTTAGCAGATATAAAGAAGGGTATTGGCAGAGCAATACAGGTTATATATGTGTGACGGTAAACTTCCCGGCATCATTACAGCGGATAGAAGACGGGGCTTTTCGCGACTTTTGTCTGGCTGGCAATGTAGTATTTCCGGCGGGCAGCCAATTAAGCTATATAGGCAAGTATGCATTTAAGGGCAATGGCAATATTACAAAGCTGGATGCAAGCAAGTGCAGCTTGCTGCAGGAAATTGGGGAAGAGGCATTTATTGTTAATGGCAAGAATGTATTCGAAGATAGCGATATGTCCCTCTCGGAAGTAAAGCTTCCGAATGGGCTAAAAACAATAGGCGCGGAGGCGTTTTGTGGCGCCGCCAAGCTGACATCCATTGAGTTCCCCTTCACGCTAGAGTCGATTGGCGATTATGCTTTTCGGTGTACGGGCCTGACAGGAGCAATAGATATTAGCGGAGCCACTGCATTAGGAAAAGCTGTGTTTACCAAGACAAAAATTGAAACCGTCATTTTATCGGATGCGTTGCGGAAAATCCCGGACGATGCGTTTTCAGGGTACAGTAACAAGTCTCTTTTAAAGAATGTATTGTCCAAATCCTATTTAGATGAATTGGGCGGCATGGGAAATGTGAGCGGAGGGATTTTTAAACTTCCGGCTTCTGTAAAATCCATCGGAAGAAATGCATTTAGTGGAACCGCCCTGACAGGAACGATCGATATAAGCGGGGTATCCACAATCGGAACGAGTGCGTTTTCAGACTGCAAGGAACTGGAGAAAGTGACGTTATCAGACAATCTTGCGGTGATTCCGAATCAAGCGTTTTCCGAGTGCGAAGCCCTTGAAAGCATTACTTTTGGGAATGCTATAGAAACAATAGGGGATAAGGCATTTTACTTCTGTACGAAGCTTGGCAGTACAACGGACGGGGCGATCAATCTGGGAAGCGGAATCAAATCTATCGGGGAAGAGGCGTTTCGGTTTTGCGAAGCCATTAAAAAAGTAACGATTTATTCCAAAGCCATAAAGAGCGTAGGGATAAACTGCTTTTCCAGCAGCCCGGAATTATATATCTACAAGCAGTCCGACGACGTTGAGAATGCACTGAGAAGGTGCGTGAAGAATATTACATATCTCTCGGAGAAGATGCCCACAAGCATCGCGCTGGATAAAACAACCCTTCGCCTCTCAAAGGATGCCAAGGAGAAATTGACCGCGACAGTCAACCCGGCAGACGCGGCCGATAAGAGCGTCACATGGAGCAGCAGCGAGACAAAGGTGGCGACCGTGGGCAATGACGGCACCGTGACGGCAGTGGGCGCGGGGACGGCGATAATAACGGCGGCGGCTTCAGCCAAGGATACTATAAAAAAGACCTGTACAGTAACTGTCGTGGACTACAAGATTAGCGAGAGCGAGCTTAAAATTGACCTGGCGCCGACAGAGGATAAGACAAGAACGCTGACAATTACCGGAAAGGCTGCGGGCGATGCAGTCACATGGGCCAGCGATAAAATCAGCGTGGCCACGGTAAGCTCAGGCGGCAAGGTGACCGCAGTGGGCGTGGGAAGCGCGGCTATAACAGCGACAGTAAAAGCGGGCGGCCAGACAGTTGCTACATTTACCTGCACCGTCACAGTGACGAACAATACGCTCACAGCAATCGCGCTAAGCGAGACATCCTGCGAGATGAAAATTGGCGACACGAAAACGCTGGAAGTGTCATACACGCCGGCAGATACGACGCTGAGCAAGACAGTCGCATGGACTAGCGATACGGAAAACGTGGCGACTGTGGATGACAACGGCAAGGTAACCGCAAGGGGCGTGGGAAGTGCGACTATAACGGCTACAGTAGCGGCAGCAGAAGGTAATACGAAGACGGCGAAGTGTGTCGTAACCGTAAAATCAGTGACGACAAAGGAAGAGGCGGATGCTGCCGCTAAAGAAGTGTCGACGATTGCCGCGCTGACAAACATACATCCAAAACTTAAAGATGTCCCGCTGCCCGATGATAAATGGTCATGGGTAGAGGGCGAGATGGATTTGAAACTTTTTGCCGGTGACGGGACCAAGAATTTCGCGGCAACGTATAAGAAGGACGCGCTATCTGAAGGGTATGTGACAAACCTTCCGATGAATGTGACCACAGTGACGGGCGTGAAAATCGTCCCGACGGCGGGCATTGTCCTGAACATGGCGGGTGATGAGCCAAAGACAGATACCCTCTCCCTCGAATGGGTTAAGACCGGCCCTGGCTATGACATGACGACTTTGGAGGCTGAGGCGGCATGGACCAGCTCAAATCCGGCTGTGGCAGACGTGTCGGCGGCAAGTGCGGAGAAAGCGACTGGTAATAATAATCCGGTTAAAGGCAAAGAAGTCACGGTGACAGCAAAAAAAGCCGGGTCGGCAACCATCACGCTCTCGGCCAAGGTCGGTGGTAAGACGCCCTATACGGCGAAATATACGGTGAAAGTAGTAAACGGAACGCCTGTAATGATTACAGTGGCAGACGATGGCATTGAAGACTTTGAATTTGTTAAAGAATCAAAAGTTGAAAATGCTAAACCATCCGGATACTACGGAGAAGTAGGTAGGGATCCAAACGATTCAAAAAAACCAAAACAGGTCACCCTCACAGCGACTGTCACGGATAGTAAGACGGCACTGACGGTAAAAAGCAGCGATGCAAATGTCATAGCTGCAGGAAAAGCGACAAAGGATAAAACAGATAATACAAAGTATACAGTGCCGCTGACAATAAAGGACGCGGGGACCGCTGACATCACGCTGACGGCAAACGACGCGGCGAAAACTTCAAAGACAGTCACGCTTTACGTGACAGATCTGAAGCCGAGAATAAGCGAGGACATTGTGACGGTCAACCTGCAGCGGACGGAGGAAGCGGAATTTTATCTCTACCCGCATGACGGGTATACCGTGACAAAAGCGGAACTTGGCGGCGATGATAGCGGGAAGTTTGATTTGGATGTAACCCAGCCGAATACACCTGGAGACAACAGCTTTCTTGTGAAGGTGACGGCAAAAGCAAGTACGGCAAAAGGAACTTATAAGAAACTGACGGTAAATGCGACAGTCAAAAAAGACGGAGGGCAAGAAGAAACTGCTGATGGCATACCGCTGACCATCAAAGTCGTGGACACTAAGCCGAGCTACAAGGTGAGCCAGACCGGGAAAGTCAACCTGTTCTATACGGGCAGCAAGGTCCCGCTGAACATCAGTACGAGCGAGGAAATAACAGGTGTGAAGCTGGAGGACACGACAGACAGCAAGAATAAAGTTGTGGTATGCGCCTTTGAAGTAGAACCCGGCACAAATGGAGATACACAATATTATCTGAAAGCTAAAGATTCACTTGTTAGTGAGGCTATCAAAAAGAACAAAGGCAAGCTTACCATCTCGTTTGAAGGATATAAGGATGTGACACAGGATTACACCGTAGGCGTGGAAAACAAAGCCCCGGGCCTGAAGCTTGGCAGCAATAAGGCGACGTTTTACCCGAATGCATATACCGCGGCAATTGACATCATGGACGGCCGCACGAAGTGGGAACCGGCAGATTATACAGGTTTGACTGTTACCTGTTACAAGAAAGCAAAACAACTGACAATTGATACGAACTTTGAAGTAACACCGGAAGGCGGCGTACTTCTCATAAAAAGAAAAGCTGCTCCGACCACTTCGGGAAAGGCCGAATTGACGTTCTCTTTGAAAAAAGATAACTGGAATCAACCGATACTGCTGAATTACACGGTGACCTTGAAGGCGGGCAACCCCGCGCCAAAACTCTCAAAGCCGACGATAAAGCTGAATACCGGTTTCGGGACGTATGATGCTGCCACGACCGTGCTAACGTGGAGTGACGGTGCGGAGTTTGAAGAAGCCAATGTCACAGTAGAGGCAAAGGACGCAAATGCGCAAAAATACAAGGACAACAGTATAGAGTTTGCGTATTCGGAGGCGACTAGGACCATCACGGCTAGGCTGAAAAGCGGTGCCATACCGAAAGGGACTTACAAATATGAAGCCGTGGTACAGACGAACGGGGCAAAATTAAAGACACCGCTCAATGTCACGATTGTCAATGATACACCCGCCAAATCGATATCGGTATCGTCAAAAGGCACTATCGACGTGCTAAACCGCGAAGGCACCTTTGTGACAGTGACGCCGACACTAAAAGCGGTAAACGGCACGGTGGAGGCCGTGGAACTTACTGGCAATGATGCTCATATGTTTAAAGCGGACCTTATAGATGGAAAAGTGGCCATCACGGCACAAGATAAAGCAAAGCTTGTCACGAACTACTATTATAAAGTGAAGCTGGTGTTCACCATCGATAATGGGGATGGTAAGACTACCAAGTATACGACGCCCGACATAAAGCTGAAACTGGCGCAGGGCAGGCCCAAAGTGACGATAACGCCGGCGAATGCGGTATTCTTCAGCGGCATAGTAGGGACGGAGACGCTAGACGTGGCGGCGGTGCTTACAAAAGCCCCGGATCTTGCGATTGAGGATGTGGAACTGGTGAATTTCAAGGCAGAGTTTGCACCAGTCAGCTATAACAAAGAAACTAAAAAGCTCGATATCACAAGCACAAAGCGGGCGGCCAAAAACAAGACATACAGATTGCAGTTCAAAGTGACATTCAAAGACCAGGCTGGCAACGAGAAGCCGACGATGGTAAATTATTCAGTCAAAGTAAAATAAAACACATATACAATGAAAAACCGCCGCGCCGGGAAACCGGTACGGCGGTTTGTGACTGCGACCATGAACGCCACTCCCGGGAAAGGGGAGACACTTTCGGGCAGCGGAAGGAATAC
>QLIP01027020.1_pt1 | contig 17273 bp, 12 predicted proteins | sample 1769771 | NCBI WGS metagenome assembly QLIP01 (sample SAMN09428762, study PRJNA476227) | Gut metagenome, whole genome shotgun sequencing project. | isolation source: cecum | host: Rhizomys sinensis | place: China: Jinsha town of Minqing, Fujian Province | collected 2013-09-23
TGGGTGGCTTTGTCATGGATGACATGCTTCCAAGCATGTCGTTTTTTTGTATGTTACACAGAATAAATAATTTGCGCCTAAAGACGCCCATTTTTTTGATGTCGCGCTGGGAAGCGCAACCCCCATAACACTCCCTATGCCCCCGTGCTGCCCATTCCGACACGCGTTAGCGCGACTAACAAGGCGCGCGTCGGAGCGGGTAGCAAGGCGCGCGTCGGAGGTCATGGGGGACACGCTTCCAAGCGTGTCGGCTCTTTCTTGTATATAGTAACGAGGATATAACGGGTGCCTTCAGGTGCCCATGAGTTGGATATTGCGCTTGGAAGCGCAAACTGCCATGGTGACATGCTTAAAAGCATGTCTTCCTTAACGCCGCGCTGGGAAGCGCAACCCCCATGACACTCCCCATTCCCCGTGTTGCCCGCGCGGACATCACCATGAAGTTCCTATTTACGATTCGGGCCGAGCGATGTTGTGTCGCACGGCCCGATGTGTTGTAGTCGTTTATTATGTCGTGTTGTGTTTCGTCGTGTTTCGTTTTTTAGCTCAAGATTTGAGCTTTTTATGCAGTGTGGTTTCAGCTTATTTCTTGAGTTTCTTTACAGTTGCTTCAAGTGCCGCCCAGTGTTCGGGGGTCATATCTTTGGGGGTGAAGATCGAGATTCCCTTTGCACCTGCCGCCATCGATGATGTCACTGCCGCCTCAATCTCTTTGGGCAACAAGCCCGAATTTTCCGGATCTACCACCTTGTCTTTGTGGCGCCAATCCTTGCAGATAAAGATGCCGCTATAAACAGGTGTACCTTTCGATGCTACACTCTTTACCTCCTCTTCAGTTACCTTGCCTACCCATGATGCCGGCTCCATATAGAAGTCGTTATAGTTCATCGGGAAGAGTGCATCCACGTTCCATTTATTCCATTCCTGACGCACCATCCAACGCGCATAGCTATCCGGACCGGGGAATACGTCGGCACTCACCTTCTTTCCCTTGGCGTGCATTGCGTCCACAATATTGTTTACCAACTTCGTTACGGCATCGCAACGGAACTGTGCCCATTCTTTGACTGTCGACGGATCTTCAACCTTCTTGATGTCGATTCCTGTCTGTGCCTTGAATGCAGCCACGCAGCTGTCGCAGTAGCAGTAGTCGGCCTTCGGATATTCCTTCTCCATATTAAAGCCATATTTATCCCACAGACCGCGAGCCAAGATTACGTCGGCATAACGAATATAGTCCAACTGAATATAATCTACCTCCGGGATATCTGCCACCGCGCTATACTTCTCGATGAGGAATTTCTCAACTTCAGGATTACGCGGATCGAGCGTCGTATAATAAGGAACATAAGCCTGCTTGTCGTAGGCCGATTCGCCAAGACGATTCACGGTATACCATGTCGAATCCTGTCCGGCCTGAATCATGGTCGGAATCCAAGCGTGATACTCCAATCCGAGTTCTTTGGCAATCTTGGCCGCGGTCGAAATCTTGGCTGTATCAAAACCGGCATTGAAGCAGACTCCAGTCACACCGTGACTTTTCCATTCCTCAAAATCTTTGCGGATAGAATCGGCTGTAATTGTCGAATCGCCCCAACTTTGCCAAACATAGATCGGCAACACATTCTCTCTCTTTGTCTGGCACGCCATCAATAACAGGACACCAAACATTGCGATTAATAATTTCTTCATTTCTATGATGTTGTTTTGTTAATTCACTGCCTCAAAGTTAATAATTTTTTTTGATAAGTAGCTCACTGAAATTAATGAATATATAAAACGAAGTTATTTTTGTGCTGATTTGGACGCGGAAGAAAGGAGCTTACCTTTGTATGCGACTGACTGACAAGTCTAAAGTAGCCAAAAAGAACTAGTTTTATTATTCAAGACAAACCAATTCATAATGTCGATTAATTTTTGTGAGCTACTTAACACAAAGGCGGGTCCGAAATTCGGACCCGCCAATTGATTATGTTTTAACCTTCTATATGATTAGAGTGCTGTTGCACCTTCGTTTGCGAGCTTCGACCAACCCGGGTTCTGGTAAACAACCGATGTTTCAGCCTTTTTGTCGGGCGATGCATCGATGAATACCTGAGCACCAAGCGGTGAAAGATAGTGTGCACGTGTCCACTTCAAACCATTCCAAACAAGGTTCTGGAGGTTTGTGATCTGGAACGGACGTACATACTTGCTCTCTGTCTCAGCCGACATTGTGCCGCGACCGTCGCTCGGGCTTACGATAGCAGCCAACGGAGTGCCTGACTCATCCTTCATGCACATCGGGTTTGTGAGGTCTGAGTATACAGTGCCCCAGTATTTGATACCCTCGATCTGATAAGGATTAGCAGCGAGCTGGTCCATTGCACACCAGCGACGAAGGTCCATGCTGCGGAGCATCTCGCCAGCGAGCTCATTACGACGCTCACGACGAACGTTGTAAAGAAGTGTGCTTACAAGCTTGCCCTGTGAGTATGCACCCCAGTCATAAAGAGCCTCCTGCGACATATCTGTTGCGTTTACAGTCTTCATAACGTCAGTGTCAACCTTGGCGCGAGCACGAAGTGCCTTCCAGTAAGAGGTAGCAACATCGTCGAGTTTGCCATCTTTCTCTACTTTTGCCTCCATATAGTTCAAGAGAGCCTCTGAAGCACGGAAGATGATTGAACCTGTGATAGAAACCAAGTTACCCTGAGTCTCGTTGTAGTCATAACCCTGACCCTTCTTGATAGCGTAACCTGTTACGGCCTTAGTCTCTGTGCGACCGAACAACAACCAACCCATGTTATAGGTCTGAGGTGTCTTACCATCAATACCGAGTGTAATGATCGACTCATCACCCTTAGTAAAGATCTGAATACGAGAGTCACGATCCTTAAGCGATGCAGTCACACCCTGGTTCTCCCACTCGGGGTCATAGCCTGAACCCTGAGCATAGATAGGCAAACCATTGCGCATCAAGTAAGAGTTAACCAAACCGCGAGTCCAACCTGAGCCACCACCGTTGCGCTGGAACTGGTTCTGGATCTGAGTCTTCTGACCAAGCGTAATGTTGTAAGACTTGTAAAGAAGTACCTCGCTGTATACAGACGGATTGGGAACGCTAAACATACAGTAGTAGGGGTTAGCCACCTTGAAGCCCTCGGTCATACCCTCGGGAGTATCTGTATTCTCAACCAAGTTGTTTACGAAAGCGTCGCCCACCTCTTTAGCTGAAGCCATAGCCTCAGTGAGGAAGTAGTTAATTTCAGTATCGATGTTGAAGCCGGCAAGGAGCGACTGATCGCCCGGCCAACCCGGACCACCCGGAACGAGAGCTGTTCCCTTGTGGTTCTTCAACCATGTACCCTCGAACAAAGCCACACGTGAACGGAAGAGGTTTGCACAATCCTTGTTCAAACCATTCTTACCCTTCGACGACACTGCCGGAAGATATTTCACAGCATTTGCGAGGTCGTCGAGGATGTAGCGAGCCACTTTGTGACGCGGCTGACGCTTAGAAGCATCGAGCAATACACCCTTATCATCGGGCAAAACGCCATCGATGATGGGATAGTCGCCAACTGCGCTATAATACTGCCAGTAGGCAAATGCGCGGAAGAAGTATGCCTCGCCAAGCGCCTGCTTAGCCTCATCCATCGAGCCGGCGATATCGCCTGCCTCGAAGTGCTTCAGAGCGTGTGCGAAGAAGAAGTTCAACTGGCGGATAGTACCGAAGCCCCAGTTATCAGAGCCGCTCGATACGCGCCACTCGCCCGGAACATACTGCGACGGAGCACTCATAGCCACCTGGTTGTCAGTGCCGTTATCGGCCGAGAACGTTCCCAGTGCATATGTATAATTTGAGTGCGTTGTGAAGTTGTTATAGAACGGCAATGTATAAGCCGAGAGGTTGGCTGCGTCGGTGAAGTAGTTCTCCGGCACAAGCTTATCCTCGGGCATCAGGTTCAAGAAATCGTCGCACGAAGTCAAACCGGCTGAGCCAGCTACTGCTGCGGCAAGAACTAATGCTTTTATATATCGTTTCATCTTGATGTGTATTAGAATGTTACGTTAAGACCCATTGAAAGTGTACGAGAGATCGGATAAGCCTTTGCAAAGCCTGTTGCACCGTAAGCCTCGATCATCTCCGGATCGCCGATGCTTGTGAACTTAGTGAATGTCAACAAGTTTTCGCCTGAGAAGAAGAGACGTGCCTTCTCGATAAATACCTTACGAGTAAGTGTCTGCGGGAAGGTGTAACCGATTGTTACGTTCTTCAGACGGCAATAGCTTGCATCCTGGAGATAACGAGTCTGAGTCTCTGTATTTCTCCAACCATTCCAGTTTGCTGCCGGATAGTATGCATCCAAGTTCGGACCCAGCGGGTCGGTTGTATCGGCCGGACGGAAGTAGTCGAGGTGCTCTTCCAAGCACTGTGCCTGCCACTTACCTGTACCTACACCACCCCAGAACGGAGCGCCGCTTGCTGCATAGTCACGCTTGCCTACACCCTGAAGGAATACCTTCAAGTCGATGCCCTTCCAGTTTGCCTCGAGGTTCAAACCGAAGATATAACGCGGAGTTGAGTTACCGATGATTGAGTTGTCACCGTGGCTGTCGAGTGTCCACTCGCCCCAGTCTACGATACCGTCACCGTTTGTATCGGCATACATGATGTCGCCTGCGCCCCAACCTGTGCCGATCTCATTCTGACCGCAAAGCGGATTCGCGGGCTTCTCGCCGTGGAATGCTTCGTAGTTTCTGTCGAGCTGCTCGAGGTGAGCCTGCATCTCCTCGGCTGTCTTTGCAATACCGATTGTTGTGAAACCCCAGATATCGCCAAGTCGACGTCCCTTATAATACTTGCTGAGCGAGTAGTTGGCATTCGGATACTCATCGATTGTAACCATAGCGTCCGATACGTTAGCTGTGATGCCGTAACCTACCTCACCGATCATGTCACGCCAAGAGATCTGGAACTCCCAACCGCGCGATGTCATTGCAAGGTTGTTTACGTTCGGAACCGAAGCACCGAGTACACCAGGAAGTGTCTCACCCGGACCTACCATGTCGATAGTCTTGCGGATGAAGTAGTCGAACGTACCTGTCAAACGATTGTTCAAGAGACCCCAGTCCATACCGATGTTAGTAGTCTGGTTCTTCTCCCATGTCAATGAGCTTGAGATCAAACCGGGCATTGAAGCTGTTGTGCCCTTGCCGTCGTTAACAAGCCATGCTGATGATGAGGGGCTATAGCCCATGTTTGCATATGTCGGATACCAGCTGCTGGTGTTCTGGTTGCCCAAACGACCCCAAGATACACGAGCCTTCAACTGATTGCATACGTCTGTAAAGTTCTCCCAGAACTTCTCCTGAGCAATGTTCCAACCCAAAGAGAATGAGGGGCTCCAGTTCCAACGTGCGTGTGAACGGAAACGTGAAGAACCGTCGTAACGGAGGTTAGCCTCCAAGAGGTAACGACCTGCATAATCATAGTTCAAACGACCGAACCAACCTGCAGTTGCCCAAGCAGCAGTACCACCTGCTACAGATACATCCTTACCATTAGTCATCGACAAATAAGGAAGACGGTTCAAAACGTCGTTCTTAGAAGCCGAGAAGTCATAATAACGATAAGACTCGCTCTGGAAACCGGCCATCACCTTGAAGTTGTTAACCTCGTTCAAAGAGAATGAATAGTCGCCATAGATGTTGGGGTTGAAGTAGTTTGAACGCTGGTTGTACTCATAAACAGAGCTACCTACAGTTGCACCTGTACCGTTCGGGTTGCGCGGATATGCAACGCCTTCGCAGTTCCAGCCGTAAGCCTGGAGGTTATCTTTGTGTGAGTTGTAGCTTTCGTTACGATAGTTGAACTCAGCGCGGATGTTCATACCCTTGATCGGAGTCAAAAGGAATGCCAACTGCTGATCGGTGTAATCGTCATATGTCTTGTAACGACCACCGTTCTCCAACTTGTCGATATATGACTCAATTACCGGATATCCGTTCGGGTCGTATGCCGGAACGATCGGCCAGTAACGCATCATGTTGTGATAGAACTCATTGTAGCCTGATGTAACCATCGACGGTGAGTCATACTGACTGCGTGTCCAACGGTTGCTGTAGCTGAGCTTAAGATATTTCGACAAACGTGCGTTGATCTTTGCATTCACAGTGTAACGCTGTGAGTTATCGTTACCGTGTACAAGGCTACCATCGCGATCCAACATATTGCCAGAGAGGTAGAAATCATACTTGTCGCTACCGCCGCTGATGCTGATGTTGTGCTCTTGCGAGAATGCAGTCTTGCCGAAGTGCTCCTGCAACCAGTCGGTATTACCGATCGGAAGAAGCGGAGTTTCGTCCCATACCTCCCAAGTACCAGTTGAATTCTGGAACATTTTGGGCATAGAGTTGTCGGTCATAGCCTTCTTGATCTCCTCGAGTTTCTTATCGGGGAACCAAGCACCACCACCGCCATTGATCGAACACTGATTCATATAGTTGGCCCACTGATATGAGTTAGCCATCTTTGCCATACCGATAGGATCGTTCCAGCGGAATGAATCAGAATAGTTTACTGTTACTTTCTGCTCGCGGCCATTCTTGGTTGTTACCAAGATTACACCACCTGCAGCACGCGAACCATAGATTGATGATGCAGCGGCATCCTTCAATACTGAGATGTTCTCAACGTCGGCCGGGTTAAGTGAATTGAGGTCGCCCTCCATACCGTCGATCAAGATAAGCGGAGTCACAGATGAACCAGAACCGATTGTACCTGTACCACGAATGTTCATCGAACGAACAGAGTTCAGCTGACCACCGTTGTTCAGACCCATTACGTTAAGACCCGGAGCCATACCCTGAAGGGCGTCGGTTACGTTATTTACCGGACGGGCTGCAATCTCCTTGCCGGTTACAGTAGATACGGCACCTGTAAGGTTAGCCTTCTTCTGCACACCGAAACCTACTACGACGAGCTCATTCAATGTGCTGGCAAGCGGCTCGAGTGTAACGTCTACATTCTGACCGTTCCAAACCACCTCCATTGATTTGTAACCCACGTAGCTGATTACTACTTTCGAACCCTTCTTTACGTTGGTAAGCGAGAACTTACCATCGGAGTCAGTCATCGCAGCGTTGGTTGTACCTGCCACCTTGACTGTTGCACCGAATACGGGTTCGCCCAGTTCATCGATCACGAAACCTTTGCAAGCAGCTGCCTGCTGAGTCGACTTCTGTTGCGGCTCTGCTGCATTCACGGCCGACATCTGTCCTGCAGATAGACAGCCTGCCAATAGCAACAGTTGCCACGGTTTAAAGCGTTTCTTCATAAATGGTTAGTTAGATTAATATTGAAATTATAATATCTCTCGTTTGATAAATTCCTGTTTTGAGGTTAACAACAAGTTTCAACATCGACTCTTTTCAATGGTATAAAAGACAGGTAATATTGACCCTTAAGGTTGTTATGAATCGCAAATTTAGCAAAACTATGCAAAAAATCAAAAAAAAAGATTACAAATTTGTGTCAATATTTCAACATTAGAATGTTTTTTAACAAATGGACCTTCGGTAGATTCAGTTCGAATTTCTATAATATATTTATGATGTTTCAATTCAATTCTATTTTTTTGATAAAAATTCAGAAAAAAATTGTAATTTTGCGTAAAATATAAAAAAATGGAACAGGAAAACAAAAAGATAGTATTGAGCGGTATCCGCTCTACTGGTAATCTGCATTTGGGTAATTATTTCGGTGCGCTGTCGAAGTTCGTTCGTATGCAGGACGACTATGACTGCCGTTATTTCGTAGCCGACCTCCATGCCCTCACCACAACCCCCGACCCCAACATTCTGCATGAGAATGTAAAAAATATTCTTGCTGAATATCTCGCAGCAGGTCTTGACCCGGAGAAGAACACCATCTATGTTCAGAGCGATATTCCGGAAATTTCCGAAATGTATCTGCTTATGAATATGCATGTAGGTATTGGTGAGTTGATGCGCACTGCCTCGTTCAAGGACAAAGCGCGCAAGGCTTTAGGCATCACCTCCGACGGCGACGAGATTGAAAAGGAGATTATCGGCAATCAGACAAACCAGCGCGTCAACGCAGGTTTGCTCACCTACCCGACACTGATGGCTGTCGACATCCTGATTCACCACGCCGACTTTGTGCCCGTGGGCAAAGACCAGGAGCAGCATCTCGAGCTCACACGCCGTTTTGCTCGTCGTTTCAACGCCTTCTATAAAACCGATTACTTCGGCGAGCCGGTTAACTTCAACTTTGGTGGTTCGGCCGTAAAAGTTCCCGGTCTCGACGGCTCGGGCAAGATGGGCAAGAGCGAGGGCAACTGCATCTATTTGATCGACGACGAAAAGAGCCTTCGCAAAAAGGTGATGCGCGCCGTCACAGACGAGGGTCCGAAGGAGCCGAACTCAGAGATGAGCGAGCCCGTAAAGAATATCTTCTCACTCTTGGAGCTCGTATCAACACCCGACACCGTTGAGCACTTCCGCAATGCATATGCCGATTGCTCAATCCGCTACGGCGACCTCAAGAAACAATTGGCCGAGGATATCCTCAAGATTACGCTCCCCATCCGCGAGCGCATCCTTGACATCCGAAGCAACGAAGAATACCTCTCGAAGGTTGTGCGCCAAGGTGCAGAACGCACTCGCGAATATGCTGCTCAAACTCTGCGCGACGTTCGCGAAATCATGGGTATCCGCAAGTTCTGATCATGGTTCTAAACTGGATTTGGATTTCATTCCTGCTAATCGCCTTTCTGATGGCTGCCGGACGCAGCCTTTGGGGAGGCGATTTGCAAGTATGGAGCGATGTGATGAACGCATCGTTCGACCAGGCTGCCTTTGCTTTTGAAATTTCGCTCGGACTCACAGGCGTACTCACCCTCTGGATGGGAATCATGAAAATCGGCGAACGTGCCGGAGTCGTAGAATTCTTTAGTCGACTCATCTCGCCACTCTTCTCGCGCCTCTTCCCCGGCATTCCGAAGGGTCACCCGGCCATGGGTGCAATCTTTATGAATATCTCGGCCAATATGCTGGGACTCGACAATGCGGCTACACCCATGGGGCTCAAAGCCATGCAGGAGATGCAGAGTCTGAACAAAGATAAACAGACTGCTACCGACGCCATGATTATGTTTCTGGTGTTGAATAGTTCGGGGCTCTGTTTAATCCCGATCAGCATCATGATGTATCGCGCACAGGGTGGCGCGGCCAACCCAACCGATGTCTTCATCCCGATTCTGATTGCAACTGCAGTGGCAACACTTGTCGGATTAATAGCCCTTTGCTTCAAACAGCGCATCCGTATGGATGGTGTGCTTTGGAGCTGGTTGGGCGGCATCGCGGCAGTGGTGGGCATCATAACATGGTTCTTCATGCAACTACCTGCCGACAAGGTTTCGCTCTACAGCACCTTCGGAGCCAACCTTATCCTATTCCTGGTCATCATCACCTTCCTAATTGGCGGCATCCGCAAAAAGCTACGCGTATACGACATCTTTATTGAGGGCGCCAAAGAGGGATTCCAGACTGCCGTAATGATTATCCCCTATCTTGTGGCGATACTCGTGGCCATCGGAATGTTCCGCACATCGGGGGCACTGGAGATACTAACCGACGCAGTGGAATCGGCGGTGGCATGGCTTGGGTTCGACACCAAATGGGTTGGAGCCCTGCCCACGATGCTAATGAAACCGCTCAGCGGCAGTGGCAGTTGCGCCATGATGCTCGACGTCATGAAAACACACGGCGCCGATGCATTTGTCAGCAAACTTGCCGCCGCAGTTCGAGGTTCGACCGATACAACTTTTTATATTCTGGCAGTCTATTTTGGTTCGGTAGGCGTTTCTAAAACAAGATATGCAGCCGGCTACGCATTGCTTGCCGATATTACAGGCGCCATCGCCGCCATAATTGTTGCATACATATTCTGGGGATAAAAAAATATTATGTCGAAAGCTAAAGTAAAAAAAGCGCTCAAAGAGCTTGATAAAGATGAACTGATGGAGGTCGTAATGCAACTCTACGATTTCCGAAAGGAGAGCAAAGAGTATCTTGAATTTTGGGCCAATCCAGACATAACAGAGGAATTCGAGAAGCGGGAATTACAGATAGGCAAAGTCTTCTTTAGCGGACCGGAACGTCCGCGTAAAAATCCTGAATTCAAGGTATTGAAACGCATATTCGAAGACTTCCAAACCATGACCTATGACACAGAACACACTATAATGTTGCGTCTGACGGCCTTGGAGAAATTTCATGAATGGCTCACTACCCGCCGTAAAATATCATCGTTTGAGAAGAAATTTGAAGCACTCCGCGATGCAACACGCACCTTGATAATCGAAAACGGAATGGAGAAACAATTTACTCATCGCTTCAACACAGTGTCCTTAAAACTATCCGGAATGTTCGAATGTGGTGACCTCCCCCCGGCACGCGGCTACATGCGCTACATTAGCTGGCGCCGCTAACCCCTCATAAAAGTTAATCATAGGAAACCAGCGCAGGGAACGTCGAAGCGAGTGGCATTGCCATGGACGTTATGCTTCCAAACGCGACGTTCAGGAAGACATGCTTTTAAGCATGTCACCATGGAGGTTGCGCGTCCAAGCGCAACATCAGAAAAGAACGAGCGCCTTCAGGCGCTACTCCTTTATTCTGTGCGATATACAAAAAAAATGACACGCTGGGAAGCGTGTCGTCCATGACAAAGCCACACGCCGTGCTACCCACCTTGCTAACGATGCATCGCGCGGCGGAGCGTGCGACTTCGTCATGGACGTTGCGCTTCCAAGCGCGACATAAACCACACGGGCGCCTTCAGGCGCAAATTCTTAATTCAGTACAACATACAAAAAAAATGACACGCTGAGAAGCGTGTCGTCCATGACAAAGCCACACGCTCTGACGCCAAACACCATGATGGTTTTCATTATTATGAGGTGATGAAACAACTATTCAATCCACTTTATGGTTTTAACTATGAAGTGGATTTTTTATGAAGTTGTATCGCATCATTGTCAGTTATCTAAAGTCTGCGGTTGCCAACCATTTGTCGGAGAAGAGCAGACTTATTACAGCCGCGATTTTAATCGGGGCCATCTGTGGTACGCTTACATTTTTTCTAAAATCACTCATCTCTCTAACAGTTAATTTAGTTCGCACACATCTCTCGGTCGATGGTTTCAATTTCCGTTTTCTCATTGTTCCGTTGGTTGGTATTCTGCTGGCAAGCGCATACCAACAGTGGATAAAGACCGATCTGTCGCACGGCACAACCCAACTCCAGAACCGCATTAAACTTCATCACTACGGGCTCAAAAGCAAGACAATATTCACATCGCTGATCGGATGTTATCTCACCATAGGATTTGGGGGGTCGGCCGGAGCCGAAGGTCCAAGCGTAGTCTCGGGCGCCGCGGTTGGAAACTGGATACGCAAGAAGCTTAACCTTTCACCGTCATCGACAAAAATACTTCTGGCTTGCGGTGCAGGTGCGGGCACTGCGGGCATATTTATGGCGCCTGTTGGAGGCTTCCTCTTTACTATCGAAGTGTTGCAGATGTCGTTCTCGTTCCTTAGCATGACGGCTATTCTGGCAGCAAGCTTGACTTCGTTTACTGTGGGTTGCTTCCTTTGCGACTTCGATTGGACAATGGCATTCCGTCTATACCAAAGCCCTTCGTTCGGTGGCGGTATGGTATTTCCAATTCTCTTGATGAGCGCGTTGTGCGGTCTTTATTGTCTATATTACAATAAGAGTCGAGCCTTCACTACGACTCGACTTCACGCTATTTCGAATGTTTGGAAAAGGAATCTCATTGCCGGTGGCAGTTTGGCGATAATGATATTTTTTATGCCGGCCATCTTTGGTGAGGGTTATGACGTAATCGACGCCGTAATCTCGGGCAATGAACATAGCATCTTTCAATTCAGTCCGCTACACATCCTGACCCAAAATCATATTTGGTTATTGATCGGTGTCACTGTAATTTTAATTATCAAAGGATTTGCGGTGGCAGCCACTAACAGTGGTGGCGGTGCAGCAGGTGAATTCGCACCCACTCTTTTTGCCGGAGCGCTGTTCGGATATCTTTATGCATCACTGTTCGACACACTCTTAGGCATTCACATTCCATTCCAACAATTCACTCTGATGGGTATGGCCGCAATTATGGGCGGCGCAATGCGTGCTCCATTAATGGCAACTTTCCTTACGGCTGAATTCACACTTACCTACAATTACATCCCCTTCTATTTGGTAGCATCGTCAATCTCACACCTTATGGCCACACAACCTTGGCGACGCTTCATGAACCGAAATACCTCAACGCCTTCAGGCGAATAACCACATCGTAAGGATTACCGCCACGGCGTGTTGGCGCACTGCGTTTATAATAGAAACTTCGTTGCCTATCCCACGAGTCGAAATCGATACGTCGCGTTTCGCCTGCGGGCAGAAGGCATCTCTGATTCACACTCCTTTTGTGCAACACCCGCCCGTCGAGCGTTCGATACACAATCTCAATCTTAAAACCGGTAATTGTTGAATCGCACCGATTCGACACGAAGAGGCTTTCGGTTGTACTGTTTTGATTTTTGTCATAGCCCGAAAAATGAAGTTGCGACATCACGGGCGTCACTTCTCCCTGCTTCACCGAGTCTGTTACGTTCCATTGTTCGGAATCTTTCGCGCCAACTTTACGCACCTCGCGCTTGGGAGTGTAACCAAGTTTATAGCCACGTCGTTGTGCCGACAACGGTACCGCTGCCAGCAACAACATCGCTATCAAAATAACTTCTTTACATTTCATGTAAAAATAGAGTCTAAAGATAGACCGGTTCGCTCTGACTGCGACGTGGATAAACACGAATCAAACCGCGACATAGGTCGCCCACCGGATTATCGACCGATACGGTGCCCAATAATTTCCAAAATTTTGGCAACAGTGATGTGGCGCGTCGCACAAGTGAGATATCTATCTTGCGCGGATGAATCAATATTGCATCATCGGCATCGCGAAACTCCGCCATACAATTGCGTGAATCTGACAATATCCCATCCTTGCGCGCAGCGAAAAGCGACAACTTCATCTTCCCCTTTTCGGGCGACGCCTCCAATTCGCCAATCTTCTCACCAGGATTCAATCTGCAATCGGGCGACGTGATCAGAATCACATCGTAGCGATGCGTATTGTATCCATTGACGCGTATGAGCACACGTATTTCATCGTCGGGAAATTCCCATATACCCTCAACGGCGCGCAGTTCTCGACCCCGACAATAGTCCATAGCGCGCCCCATATCCATGGATCGTTGTCCATATGACACAACGAGAGTTGATATCCACATCAAGATGAATATCAACCCTCGCCTGTTAATTGCTTGATACATCATAATCATTTGGTGGAGAAGGAGTAAGTCAAACCTACACCCATAATCTCCTTCATTTGCCATTTCTTCAAACTCTCTTTCGGAGTTTCATTGTTGCGATTCGTGTCGTAACGGAACAACAATTGCACCTGCGACGAGAAGTATTTGTTAAACGAGAAATCAAAATAGTTCTCCCAGTCGCCACGGAACATCTTATAGTCGCTGAAGAGATACATACGGCTGCGATAATTCACATTCTTGAATATCTTCCAGTTCCAGTTGATGTCGGCCGTACTACCCATCTTGCTTACGAAACGCTTCCCTTTTTCAATACCAAAGTTTGTTTCAGGAATCTCCGGATCGACCGACATTGTCATCTGATAAGAGAACGGTGCAATTGAAGTATTGAGCGAGAATGTTCGCTTCTTGTTCTGCTTGCTGTAAGTCATACCAAGACCGACGTCGGTGGTGGCAGGCGACAGGAAGGAGTTCACGCGCGTCATACTGTTATTCGGATAACGATTCAACACCTGCGTGCGGAACTGACCCGTCACAGAATAATACCAGTTACTCACAGCCTTGTAACCCAATTTGAGGTTATATTGCAAAACATCTTGCGAAATCTGATATTTACGGAACTTATCATTGTCTATAGTATTGAAACCGAGTCGATACTGAAGCGTACTGGTGAATAGCAACTTCGGATGCCAAACTGTGTTCAACTGCAAATCCCAGTAGAAGTTGCCCAACAACGACAGGTAGTCGCTTCCGCCCTGATACCATCCCTTCGAGATGTAGGCCTGCGAGAACTGGAGTGACGTACTTACATTATGGAGCCAATGAATCTTGTCGATATGACGTTCGCGAAGCACTGCCCCGGCTACCTTCAAACCGATAATGTTGCTACGATTCATATAATCTTCAAAACCAGTGGCTTCCTCCTTCATTCGCGGCGGCACAGGCAGAGTCCAATATGAGTAACGAATCTTCGACGGATCCTCAACCATCATCTCATACATCAGACCCTCTTGCATCTCCATCGCAGCCATCGCACTGCTCAACCATGCCGGGCGCAGTTGAAACGGTTCTGCGACAGGGGTAGCCTCAGTCACTACCTCAGACTCCATCACCTCAGGAACAGCAACAGAATCTACACGTGTCTCGACAGCCGCCATCAGTGCAACTGAATCGGGCAATGCCACCGAATCTGCGGCGGCCATCACCAACGTATCCGAAGCCGCCTGAAGCGCAAGTGCCGCCAATCGGGCCTCTTCGTTAGCGCGACGCCATCCACGGGCGGCTATCGTTGCATAATCAGGCACACTGAAAAGGTTTTCGCGATTCAACGAACGATAATCGCGAAACACCCACGGAGCCAGAAGTCGGTTAAAGGTCGGAATGTAGTCGGGCACAATGGTCTGAGCCAACAATTCGTCGACTTGTCGAGTATAGAGTGTATCGCGAGCCAGCAATTTGGCATACTCCTCCGAACTCAGTTTTGCATTCTGATATGATTTATAGACATTGCGCCAACGTTCGCGCGTGGCAGTTTGTGTCTTTTCGCTTTGTCGGGCGGCATTCACCGTAGCTACGCCCCCGGCTCCGGCAACCATCAAGGCTGCCGTGGCCATCAAAAATTGGATTTTTTTCATAGCACCCTATTTTGACAGTATCTTATCGTATTCTTTTGAATTTATGATTCTATACGCCTCCTTGAATATCGGATCATATTCGTTATACACCTTATAGTATGTGGGCTGGTCGAATATATCACGTCCTATCAATCCTTTCAATATCATTTCAAATAGCGGAACACTCTTGGCGGCCTCTTCTGCATTATATTTCACCCCCTCCTTCTCGCCCATTGCATAAAGATCCTGCAACTGAGCATCTGAAATCTTAAAGCCCTTCACATAATCAGTATCGGTCTTATACATTTTTTGAAGCTCCTTGCGATTCTTGTCGACATAGTTTATGGCGTACTGAGTGATGACTCCCTTGGCTGTTAAATCGCGATAATACTTTGTGAAATTAGTTGTATCGAGCGGCACAAAACGGTCGGGCGTAATGCCGCCACCGCCGTAGATTGGACGCTCAAGACGCAGAGTTTTCACGCGCAACGAATCGACATACTTAATAGAATCGGCATGCATCAACTCGCCACTATTGAGGCGATCCAAGATATCCATCTGATAACCGCGCTGGTCGCCCTTCTTATAGGGTTTCTGAATATCTCGTCCGGTCGGAGTATAATAATGAGCCACTGTTAGACGTATCATCGAACCATCGGGGAATGGGAAGGGACGCTGAACAAGACCTTTGCCGAAAGTACGACGGCCCACTATCACACCGCGATCCCAGTCCTGGATACCACCCGAAGTAATCTCGGACGATGATGCAGTATACTGATTCACCATCACCACCAGGCGTCCGTCGCTAAAGAGCGGTTTGCGTCCTTCTGGTTTTGTTTTAAACTCATAGCGAGGTGAATTCTTGCCTTCAGTATAGACTGCAAGATTGCCAGGTTCGAGGAATTCGCCCAACAGATCAACTGCCGGTTGCATATAACCGCCACCGTTATCAACCAAATCGAAGATAAGTTGCTTCATGCCCTGCTTCTTCAAATCGGTCAACGCTGCGCGGATCTCCTTTGGCGTCTCGACCGCGAATCGACTCAATCGGATATAACCCGTCTTGCCATCAACCATATAAGCTGCATCGACACTATTGATAGGAATATCGGCACGTGTAATAACAAACTTAATCGTATCAGACACCCCCGCATTACGGCGCAACACATCGACCTTCACCTTCGAACCCTTCGGTCCGCGAAGGCGCTTCATGATATCATTGTTACGCATCTTGACTCCGGCGATAATCGTATCATTAACCTTTAGAATGCGGTCGCCCGCCATAAGTCCGACACGCTCGGAGGGTCCGCCCGCCACGGTCGAAATTACATACAGCGTATCCTTATTCATATTGAAACTGATACCGATGCCGCTAAAATTTCCTGCCAACGGCTCGTTAAGTTCGCGAGTTTCCTCCGGATTCGAATATGCCGAATGCGGATCCAACATCTCGAGCATACTCTTGATTGCTGTCTCCACCAACTTATCTTCATTAACTGTATCAACATAATATTGCGAAATCGCCGCCTCAGCCACGCGCAACTTCTGATTCGGGGCAATGGTTGTATTGGTGCGGGTCGCAGCCAACGCCGTCAACACCACACCCATTCCTATTACAAAAAGTATCTTCTTCATTCTTTTAGTCTCAAGTATAGTTTATCGAAGTGAAACGCTTCGATTATTGTATCTTGCTTTATCGTATTCGATTCAATCTTATTATTAAAGTTTAAACAACTTTATAACAAATTATGGCAAGAATCGGCTCACATCATAGCCATTTCTTTTTAATTCTCTGACAGTCGACGATGAAATCATTGCCGTGTCAGGGTCGGCAACCAGCAGAATGGTCTCTATCCCCAACACCGCACGATTTATATCTGCCAAGTTCTTCTCATATTCAAAATCGGTAAGGTTCCGAACTCCGCGCAACAATGCATCGGCTCCGATGCTACGAGCAAAATCGGCAGTCAGCCCGGAATAAGCCGCCACCTCAACTCGCGAATTGCCGGCAAAAACCTTACGAATCGCATCCAAGCGAGACTCCGTCTCAACCTCGGGCTTATTTTCATTATAGCCTATCGCCACCACCACCTCATCGGCCAACGCCAATCCGCGTTCCACAATAGCCTTGTGTCCTATCGTAAAGGGATTGAACGTGCCGGCAAATACTACCTTTTTCATTCTATGCGGGTACTTTAACAATGAAGTTGTTTAAACTTATTTTTTGTTAACATTTGCGAG
>QLIP01032107.1_pt1 | contig 17262 bp, 13 predicted proteins | sample 1769771 | NCBI WGS metagenome assembly QLIP01 (sample SAMN09428762, study PRJNA476227) | Gut metagenome, whole genome shotgun sequencing project. | isolation source: cecum | host: Rhizomys sinensis | place: China: Jinsha town of Minqing, Fujian Province | collected 2013-09-23
CATCACGCTCACGCAGCGCACCGACTTGCCTCTGTATCACCCCGATGTGAAGACGTTTGACGTGGTCGATGCCGACGGCTCCACCCTCGGTGTACTCTACGCCGATTTCTTCCCCCGCGCGCCTCATAAGAGCCCCGGAGCCTGGATGACCGAGTTTTGCGAAGCCGATGAGCACACCCGCCCCATAGTGAACATAGTGATGAACTTCACCAAGCCGGGTGCCGACCGCCCCTCGCTGCTCACCCCCGACGAGGTGCGCACCCTGCTCCACGAGTTTGGCCACGCGCTCCACGCCCTGCTCACCCGCGCCAAATATCGCTCTCTGGCTGGCACCTCCGTGTTTCGCGACTTCGTGGAATTGCCCTCGCAGTTCAACGAAAACTTCCTCACCGAGCCCGAGTTTATGCGCTCCTTTGCCGTGCACTATCTCACGGGCGAACCTATCCCACAGAGCCTCATTGACCGCCTGCAACGCAGCGAAAACTTCGGCGCGGCCTACGCCTGCCTGCGCCAACTCGGTTTCGGCACCCTCGACATGGCCTGGCACTCCATCACGGAGCCAACCGAAGCCTCCGTGGCCGACTTTGAGCACCAAGCCCTGGAACAGATAGCCATCTTCCCAACGCTGGACGACAGAGCGCTCACCTCGCCCACCTTCGGCCACATCTTCAGCGGAGGCTATGCCGCTGGCTACTACTCCTATAAGTGGAGCGAAGTGCTCGACGCTGATGCCTTCGCCCTCTTCCGTGAGCGCGGCACCTTCGACCCCGCCACAGCGGCCTCTTTCCGCCGCGAAATCCTCGAGCGAGGCGGCACCGAGCCCCCCGAACTCCTCTACCGCCGCTTCCGTGGCCGCGACGCCACCGCCGCAGCCCTTCTCGCCCGCACCCTCCCCCACTAACGTCTAATCGCCGCAAATTTTGCGGCGATTATTTGCATTTTTCACCGCAAATCACTAATTTTGCGGTATGAAATCGAATTTACGGCATCCAATTTACATTTGGCAGCAGGCAGAATGGCCGCTGTTTAGATGGGACGCAGAGCAGTTGCTCGAACCCTTGGCGCGTGTCAATCAGCTTCACGGACAGCTGCAAGGGCAGATGGCTATGGTGGGGCTTGAACAGCAGGGACAGGCTCAACTCGAGGCTCTGACCGCTGAGTTGGTCGCCTCCTCACTCATTGAGGGGGTGCAACTCAATCCTGCCTCAGTGCGCAGCAGCATAGCCCGCCGGTTAGGTTTGGAATGTGACGGTCTGCTGGCCGAGGATCATTATGTGGAGGGGCTGGCTCAAGTAATGACCGATGCAGTGACCCGATGCAGCGAACCGCTCACTCCGCAGCGCATATTCAACTGGCATTGCGCCCTATTCCCCACAGGGCGGAGTGGAATGTATAGCATAGCGGTGGGGCAATGGCGCACAGGCGAGGAGCCGATGCAGGTGGTGTCGGGTCCGCTCGGTCGGCAGCGTGTGCACTACGAGGCTCCGCCGTCGATCGCTGTGCCCCAAATGATGCAACAGCTCATTGACTGGTGCAACGAGTCCAACCATTCGCCCGTGGTGATGGCAGCTGTGGCTCATTTGTGGTTTGTCACAATCCACCCAGTGGACGACGGCAATGGTCGACTCAGCCGCACCCTCGCTGATATGATGCTGGCTCGACTGGACGACCGCGCCCGCTACTATAGTATGTCGGCCGAAATCAACCTCCACAAACGCTCCTACTACGACATACTTGAACGCACTCAGCACGGCTCACTCGACATCACCGAATGGCTGCTGTGGTTCATGGAGCACCTCGGCTCAGCCATACAACGCGCGCTTGACACCGTAGGACAAAACATGGCGAAAGCCGTATACTGGCAACGCTTTGCCTCCACTGGCATCAACGAGCGCCAACGCAAGATGCTCAATCGCCTTTGGGACGGCTTTGACGGCAAACTCACAACCTCAAAGTGGGCCAAGATTTGCCACTGCTCACAGGACACTGCCCTACGCGACATCAACGACCTCGTGGCCAAGTCGATGCTAACCCCTGCCCCAGCCAGCGGTCGCAGCGCCCACTATCTCCTCCCCACCCTATAACGCGGCCCATAAGCCTTATAGGCCCTATCTCGTGCGTATTGTATGGGTTAGAGTTGGGTGCGGAGGGGGTGACGGGTGTGCTTGTAGCCGATGATGGAGCCGCATTGGGCGCAGAAGATGGTTTCTTTGGCCGTGGCGGGGAAGGTGGTGCTGCGAATGCCCACAATGTGGTTTATTGCTCCGCAGTCGGGACACTTGGCTTCGTGGCCCTCAATGATATGTTTGTGGGCGTTGATTACGTGGTGCTTGTGGCGCCATTCGCCATAGAGCAGCCCAGGGAGGGTGCGCACAATGTGGAAGCAACGACGGAGCTGCTTGGAGGGTTCCTTGGCCAGACGGTGCACAAACTCAAGGTGGTAGCGAATCATCCAGTCGGGAGCACGCTTGGTGCCTACGCCCGAGAAGAACTTGAAGGCAGCACCCACGGCTATCATCACGCCGTGGCTCAGGTGGGGGCGAAGCAGGCTCATGAAGAATTCCTGCTTGGGCGCGCCTAACGCCACCCATACTATGTCGGCACCATCCTCCTCAATCAGTTTGGCTATGGCTGGATAGTCAAACTTGGTGATTTCGCAGAAGGGGAGCTCGTGGAAAGTCATGTCGGCCACGTCGGGATTGATTTTGGAGAGTTCCTGTTTCAAGCCGTCGAGGATATCCTGCTGCGTGCCGAGGAAAATCATGCGATACTTGCGGCTGGCCACGATGTCGAGAAAGATTTCGGAGCCACAATATTGGTCGTATTTATAGCCGTAGATCCACTTGAGATAGAGCGGCACATAGCTGCTATCGCAAATGGTGAGCATCCCGCCGTTGATTACGTCGAGATACTGCGGACGACGGTTGGCCACATTCATAATGACGCCGTCGGCCACACAAATATAGTCGGCACCAGGTTGCGTCAGGCGTTGCGCAATGGTGTCGTGTATTATTTTGCGGTCAAATTCGTACCTTATGTTAAAATAGGTCTTCATGCGTTTTTGTTGTACATTTCCTCGTAGTAGCGCTCGTAGTCGCCCGAGGTGATTGAGTCCATCCAGTCCTGGTGGTCGAGATACCATTGGACGGTGCGCTCAATGCCTTCTTCGAATTGGAGGGAGGGTTCCCAGCCAAGCTCGCGTTGGAGTTTGCGAGAGTCGATAGCATAGCGCATGTCGTGGCCCAGACGGTCGGTGACGTAGGTAATCAGGGAGTCGGAGTGGCCTTCGGGGTTGCCGAGGAGGCGGTCGACGGTGCGAATGATTACTCGAATGAGGTCGATGTTTTTCCACTCGTTAAAACCGCCGATGTTGTATGTTTCGGCCACTTTGCCTTGGTGGAAGATTACGTCGATGGCGCGGGCGTGATCCTCCACGAAGAGCCAGTCGCGCACATTTTCGCCTTTGCCATAGACGGGGAGAGGACGGCCGTGGCGTATGTTGTTGATGAAGAGAGGGATAAGTTTTTCGGGGAATTGGTAGGGGCCGTAGTTGTTGGAGCAATTGGTCACCAGAGTGGGCAGCCCGTAGGTGTCGTGGTAGGCACGCACGAAATGGTCGCTGGAGGCCTTGGAGGCTGAATAGGGCGAGTGGGGATTGTATTTGGTGGTTTCGAGGAAGAAGTCGGAGCCGTAGGCGTGGTGGTGTTCGGAGGAGGAAGCGGTGGTGGTGAAGGGTGAGGGTATGCCTTCGGGGTTGGTGAGCGCCAGGGCACCATATACTTCATCGGTGGAGATGTGGTAGAAGAGTTTGCCGTCGTAGCCTTCGGGGAGGGTGTCCCAGTATTCCTTGGCGGCTTGGAGCAGGGCGAGGGTGCCCATGACGTTGGTGCGCGCAAAGGTGAAAGGGTCCTTGATTGAGCGGTCCACGTGGCTTTCGGCGGCAAGGTGGATTATGCCGTCGATGGCATTGTCGCGAATGATGCGGCGCATATCATCGAGGTCGGCAATGTCGGCTTTCACGAAGGTGTAGTTGGGTTGGCCTTCGATGTCCTTGAGGTTGGCGAGGTTGCCAGCATAGGTGAGTTTGTCGAGGTTGATGATGTGGTAGTCGGGGTATTTGTTGACAAACAGACGCACTACGTGGCTACCGATAAATCCGGCACCGCCGGTGATGAGTATATTCTTATGCTTCATTTTGTTGGGTCAGATTAAGGATGCAATGTTTCAGCGAGTCGGTCCAGTAGGGGACGGTGCGGTTGAAGGTCGTTTTGTATTTGGTTTTGTCGAGGACTGAGTAGGAGGGGCGGACCACCTTGGAGGGGAACTCGCAGGAGTGGCAGGGGAGGATGTTGCAGGCGTTATGTCCAGCCATCTCGGCTATGATTTTGGTGAAATCATACCAGGAGCATACGCCCTCGTTGGAGTAGTGGTAGATGCCTTCGTTGCCCTCCATTTGGCGGCGGGTGATGATGTCGACTATAGCGTCGGCAAGGTCCTGGGCGTAGGTGGGAGTGCCACATTGGTCGAACACCACCTTGAGCTCGGGCTTGGAGGCGGTGAGGGCGAGCATGGTCTTCACGAAGTTTTTGCTCACTTCGGAGTAGAGCCACGCGGTGCGGAATATGAGGGCACGAACGCCAGAGGCGGCAATCTCTTGCTCGCCGTGGAGCTTGGAGAGGCCGTAGATGCCGGTGGGGTTGACAGGTTCGGCTTCGGTGCGGGGGGTGTTGCCCTGCGAGCCGCCAAACACGTAGTCGGTGGAGATGTGGATAAGGGTGCCGTCGTTGGCTTTGAGGGCATCGGCAAGATTGCGCACGGCGGTGGCGTTGAGCAGTTCGGCCAGGTCGCAATTATCCTCAGCGAGGTCTACGTTGGTGTAGGCGGCGCAGTTGACTATCACTTTCACGTCGTGGGTCTTGACCATGGCGGCTACGGCTTCGGCGTTGGTGATGTCGAGTTCAGCCACGTCGGTGTAGATATAATTGTCGGTCGATTGAGCGGCGGCAATGCGCATGGCGTTACCGAGTTGTCCGTTGGCTCCTGTTACTAATATATTCATGGTCATCAGTATTCAAAAGGGGAGTCAAAATCGGCCAGCAGGGGGTGGTGAGTGTCCTTGTCGGAGAGAATGGCCTGGGTGGGGTCGATGCGCCAGTCAATGCCGAGGGAGGAGTCGAGGAGGGAGATGCCGCCGTCGGCTTGTGGAGCGTAGTAATTATCGCATTTATATTGGAACACAGCCGTGGGGGAGAGCACCGCAAAGCCGTGGGCAAAGCCGCGAGGCACGAAGAATTGGAGGCGGTTCTCCTCGGTGAGTTCCACGGCCACGTGGCGGCCATAGGTGGGAGAGCCTTTGCGCAGGTCCACGGCCACGTCGAGCACAGCACCGCGCACGCAGCGCACCAGTTTGGCTTGCGTGAAGGGGGGACGCTGGAAGTGCAGGCCACGCATCACGCCGAAGGTGGACATCGACTCATTGTCCTGCACAAAGTGGACCGGAGCCACCTTCTCGGCAAATTCGCGCTCGGAAAAACTCTCGAAGAAGTAGCCGCGCGCATCGGCCCACACACGAGGCTTGAGGATTACCAGTCCTTCAATGTCGGTGTTGATTACGTCCATTGCTTAGTCGAGATTTTTGCAGCCGCTGCGTTCCACTTCGTCAATCACCTTGAGCAGGTATTGACCATATTGATTTTTGAGCATCGGCTGTGCCAGCTCTTGCATCTTTTCCTTGCTGATCCAGCCCTGGCGGTAGGCTATGCCTTCGAGGCAGGCTATCTTCAGACCTTGGCGTTTTTCGAGCACCTCAACGTAGATTGAGGCCTCGGCCAGGGAGTCGTGGGTGCCCGTGTCGAGCCAGGCAAAGCCGCGCGGGAGGGTTTGCACCTTCAGCTGGCCTGCTTCGAGGAAGGCCTGGTTGACTGTGGTGATTTCCAGTTCGCCGCGAGCGGAGGGCTTGATGTTGGCCGCCACGTCTACCACCTTGTTGGGGTAGAAATAGAGGCCCACGACGGCGTAGTTCGACTTGGGCTGGAGCGGTTTTTCCTCAATGGAGAGGCAGTTGCCTTGGGCGTCAAACTCGGCCACGCCGTAGCGCTCGGGGTCGTTCACCCAGTAACCAAACACGGTGGCTTTGCCATCCTTCTCGGCCGCCTCAACCGACGAGCGGAGCAACTGAGTGAAGCCAGCACCATGGAAAATGTTATCGCCCAACACCAAGCAAGCGCAATCATCGCCAATGAAATCCTTGCCAATGATAAAGGCCTGAGCCAAGCCATCGGGCGAAGGCTGCTCAGCATAAGTGAAGTTCACGCCATAGTCCGAGCCATCGCCCAACAGGCGTTTAAAACCAGGCAAGTCGGCCGGGGTCGATATGATGAGAATATCCCGAATTCCCGCTAACATGAGCGTAGAAATCGGATAATAAACCATCGGCTTATCAAACACCGGGAGCATCTGCTTCGAGACGCCCTTAGTGATTGGATATAAGCGAGTGCCGGACCCTCCGGCCAATACAATACCTTTCATTAGTTGGATATTCAGCGTTTATTAACGCGCAAAGTTACGCATTTTCCCCGAAATATCCAAATCCCACCCCACCCCACCACTGCAAAATCAGAGGGTAGTGAGGGTAGCAAGACAGTAGAGGGGGTGGATGTAGATAGTGCGAATGGGGGCTGACGGGGCGGCTTCGGGGTCGGCGTAGGTAATTAGACCAAAGTTTTCGAGGGAGCAGCGTTTGGCTTCCGTGAGACCTTTCTTGTTCATGAAAAACCGGAGACTTTTCATTTTGCCTGTGACTCCTGATTTGATTTCTAAGGGTAGGATTTTGAGATTTTTGGCCACAAGGTAGTCGATTTCGGAGGTGGTGCCTCGCGCAATGTTTTCCCAGTAATAGAGATCGTGGTTGGTGCGCGAGGAGGAGTATTTGACTATCTCCCAACCCGCCACGATTTCGGTGATTTGGCCTTTATTTACGAGATCTTCGGCGGTACCGGCAATGATTAGTTCGGTGATGGGTTGGGAGCTATCGAGTTCGATGTCGAGCACTCTCATCATTAGCCCAGAATCAATGTAGTTGTATTTTCTAAACTTGTCGTTGATTTCGGCACCCAGAGGCAACCCGTTCCCGGCTGAGTATTGTACTACTTTTACGAGTCCAGCATCGCAAAGCATTGTCAGGGCTTTCTTAACGAGGTCGGAGGAATAGCCCCCTTCAACTCTGCTGTAAACGAATTTGCAGCCAGTTTGGAGTATGACGCTGCGCAGGGTGTTGCGCAGTAGTGTAGTATCAATTTTTTCGCTATACTTAGCGAAGTCATCGTAGTAGGATTGCTGTATGTCCTCAAGTTCGTCAGCTGCAGCTCTGTAGTCGTGAGTTTCCACCCAGGCAGCTACGCTGGCAGGCATACCACCAACCAGGAGGAACGAGCGGAATTGTTGGATTAGTTGAGAGTGAAGTTCGCTGGGTAAGGGATTGGTGTAGGAGTGCTTATTTTTCACCTCTACCCATTTTTCGTAGCCCGAAGCCATTAGGAATTCATCAAACGACAATGGATACATGAACATTGAGCGGATACGCCCCACTCCAAACGAGGAGATTTCTTTCAGTGTAAACTCCAAGAGGGAGCCCGCTGCGGCCACATGTAGATCAGGCATATTTTCCTTGAATGCCCAAAGACTGTGTATTGCCTGGGGACACGATTGGATTTCGTCAAGGAATAGTAGGGTTTTCCCTGCTTCAATGGGGATATTTAGTAATACACTGAGTCGGGCCACTATCTCTTTGACGTCCGTTAGTTCCTGAAATATGAGTTTGGCTTCGGGGCGGAGTTCAAAATTTATTTCAGCATAATACTCGAATGTTTCTCCGAGGTGCCTCACGGAACGGGACTTACCCACCTGTCTGGCACCTCGCAGCAATAGTGGTTTGAGGGTGCGCGAAGATTTCCATTCGAGCAAAGCTGCGTCAATATGTCGTTTGAAATACATAGCTTTTAGGCAAAAAATGATTATTTGAAAGTGCAAAGATAATCATTTTTTTGAAAAGTCAGAGGAATAATTGGCATTTTTTTGAGAAAAGTCAGAGGAATAATTGGCACTTTTTCGGAAAAAGTCAGAGGAATAAGGGGTGGTCGAGGTGATGGTGTGGGTGCAAAAGAGGGGGTAAAAAAATAATTGGGGGCGAATTGTTTGTTTAATTTGCGAAATTTGCGTAAATTTGTGGGCGTGAAAAAGTCTATATTTACTTTATTTTGCGTCGGTATGATGGTTGGAGGCTGCGGTAATTCGGCGGCTCGCCAAACTGTGTCCTCCGAGCCCGACACGATAGATATGCCTGCTTTCTCGGCCGATTCGGCCTACGCTTATGTGGCTAAGCAGGTGGACTTTGGGCCACGCATACCCAGCGCGCCAGGCCATGAGGCCTGCGCTGGCTGGATTCAGCAAGAGTTAGTGCGCCATGGGGCGGACAGCATCATCTTGCAGCAGGCCCACCTCGAGGGCTTTGGCCCGATGACCAATATTCTGGCGCGCTACAATCCCCAAGCCTCCAAGCGCATCCTCCTGCTTGCCCACTGGGACACTCGCCCCTGGGCCGACGAGGAAAAGGACCCGGCACTCCACTCCAAACCGATAGATGGCGCAAACGATGGCGCCAGCGGCGTGGGCGTGTTGCTCGAGCTCGCTCGCCTAATGAGCTTGCAGCGCCCCACAGTGGGCGTGGATCTGCTCTTTGTGGACGCTGAGGACTCGGGCAACGACGAGGACGACTCTTCCTGGGCGCGCGGTGCGCAATACTTTGCCGAACACTTGCCCTATGGCGGCTCCGATGCTCCAATGCCCCAAATGGCTGTGTTGCTCGACATGGTGGGCGGCAAGGGCGCCAAGTTCCCCCGCGAACTCTTCTCGCAGCAAAATGCCTCGGCCGTCAACAACCACCTTTGGGCCTTGGCCAAGCACCACAAGCTCGAGGCGCGCTTCCCCGACAAGCTCGGCGGCGCAATCAATGACGACCACCTGCCGCTGCTCCGCGCGGGCATTCCCGCCGTGGACATCATAGAGAGTCAAAATCCCCAAACAGGCTCATTCAACCCCACCTGGCACACCCTCCAGGACAACCTGCAAAACATTGACCCGCAGACCCTTGGCGACGTGGGCCAACTCATGACCATTCTCATCTATTCCCTCTAAACGACTATGACTATCAACGAAATACAAGACGAAATCATCGCCGAGTTTGGCGAAATTGACGACTGGATGGATCGCTACGGCTACATCATTGACCTTGGCAACCAACTTCCGGCTATCGATGAAAAGTTTAAGACTCCACAGCACCTAATTGAAGGCTGCCAGAGCCGAGTGTGGATCAACGCTGAGCAAAATCCCGATGGCACCATAGCCTTCACGGCCGACTCCGACGCTATCATAGTTAAAGGCATCATCTCGCTCCTCATCAAGGTGCTCAACAATCAGCAGCCCGAAGATGTGCTCGCCTCCGATCTCTACTTCATTGACCAAATCGGCCTCTCCGAACATCTCTCCCCCACCCGCTCCAATGGTCTGCTGGCCATGGTGAAGCAACTTCGCGCCTACGCCCAAGCCCTGAAAAAATAATCATCAATCAAAATAATCACCTATGTTTAAAAACCAACCCGCAGGCCTCTACGTTCTGGCGCTGGCCAACACTGGCGAACGCTTTGGCTACTACACGATGCTTGCCATTTTCCTGTTTTTCTTGCAGGCAAAATTTGGCTTTGATGCCACCTGGACTGGACAAATCTTCTCGATTTTCCTGGCGTTAGTTTACTTTATGCCCGTATTAGGCGGCTGGCTGGCCGACCGCTGGAGCTTCAACAAGTGTGTGCTCGCTGGCATCGCCGTGATGTTTGTGGGCTACGCCCTGATGTCGGCTCCCACCCCCGTGCGCTCCGATGCCTCCTTCATGATTCTCCTCGCCGCCCTGCTGCTCATTGCCACTGGCACTGGCCTCTTCAAGGGCAACCTCCAAGTGATGGTGGGCGACCTCTATAATAACTCCCGCTATGGCGACAAGCGCGATGCTGCTTTCTCCCTCTTCTACATGGCCATCAACCTCGGCTCTATGTTTGCCCCTGGTGCCGCTATCGCCCTCAAAAACTTTGCCCTCACCAAGGCTGGCTATCTCGCCAACAACCCCATGGCAGCCACTGTGAGCAACTGGTGCCTCGACACCAACAGCTTCCAGCAGATGCCCACCGACCCCGACAAACTCAAAGCCATGACCGACTTTGCCATTGACAAGGGCATGGCCCAGGGTGGCAACGTGGCCGAGTTCCTCTCGGGCTATCTCGCCGACTTTGCCGCGCAATGTCAGGTGCCTTTCACCTCACTCTCTGAGTTTGCCCAAGGCTACATCACTGCGTTCTCCACGGGCTGCACCTACGCCTTCGCTCTGGCTTGCGCCTCGCTGATTGTTAGCTTCCTCATTTACTTCCTCGGCCGCCGCACCTACAAGCACATCATCAACGACTCCAATAAGCCCGCTCCCAAGCAGGCCGCTGCCGCCGCTGCCACCACCGAACCCGAACTCACCCCCGCGCAAACCAAGCAGCGCGTGGTGGCCCTCTTCCTGGTGTTTGGCGTGGTGATTTTCTTCTGGATGGTGTTCCACCAGAATGGCCAAACCCTCACCGAGTTTGCCAAGAGCTGCACCGCCACCGCCTCCTCCTCCTGGACCCGCCTCGGCTTCAACCTCTGGGCACTCACCGCGATTGCCGCTGGCGTTTATGCCCTCTTCAGTCTCATTCAATCCAAGTCCACCTCAGGCAAGGTAATCAGCGGCGCAATCTTGGCCGCCTGCGCTGGCATCGTGGGCTGGATCTACTCCGGCCCCCCTGCCACTGTTGAAAACATCGACCCCGCTATCTATCAGCAATTCAACCCCTTCTTCGTGGTGGCTCTCACCCCCTTCTCGCTCGCCCTCTTCGGCTGGCTCAACCGCAAGGGTCAAGAACCCTCCGCACCCCGCAAGATTGGCTATGGCATGGTGATGGCTGGCGTGGCCTACGCCGTGATGGTGGTTGGCTCCCTCAGCCTCGTGGGCACTAACGGCGCTGTGAGCACCAACTGGCTCATCTCCACCTATCTGCTCCTCACCTTTGCCGAACTCCTTCTCTCGCCCATGGGCATCTCCTTCGTCAGCAAGGTGGCTCCTCCCAAGCTCAAAGGCGCTATGATGGGCGGCTGGTTTGCCTCCACCGCTGTGGGCAACTACCTCGTGTCTATTCCCATGCTCCTCTGGGGCAAAATCCCCGTGTGGAGCATCTGGAGCATCCTCATCGCTCTCTGCCTGCTCTCCGCCGCCTTCATCTTCTCACAAATGAAGAAACTCGAAGCCGCCACCAACTAAGTATCCATTAACAATTAGTTTATATCATCTTCTCTCCCTCTGCCACCATCTTTGACTTTTTTCATCAGTCACGTAGCTCGCTACGCTCCTTCTTCAAAAAGCCAAATCTGACTGGCATATGGCGTCGAATATAATGTAAACTAATTATCAAAGTCTACTTATGAGTAAAATCAAAGATACCGACCTGCAAGCACTCCCGGAAAACGCCTTCCGGGAGCTTGCCAAGGACGAGGAATATCGTCCGATGATGCACCCAGCCCACGACACTCGCGAGGTGACCCCCTACTCCGTGGGGCTGGGTCTGCTCCTGGCCGTGATTTTCTCCGCTGCTGCCGCCTACCTGGGCCTGCGCGTGGGGCAAGTGTTTGAAGCCGCCATACCCATCGCTATCATTGCCGTAGGCCTCAGCCAAGCCCTCAAAAAGGAAAATCCCCTGGGCCAAAACGTCATGATTCAATCCATCGGTGCCTGCTCGGGCGTGATTGTGGCTGGTGCCATATTCACCCTCCCCGCCCTCTATATTCTCCAAGGCACCTACCCCGAAATCACCGTCAACTTCCTGCAAATCTTCCTCTCGTCGCTCCTTGGCGGCGTGCTGGGCATCCTCTTCTTCATTCCCTTCCGCAAATACTTCGTGAAGGATATGCACGGCAAGTACCCCTTCCCCGAAGCCACCGCCACCACCCAAGTGCTCGTGTCGGCTCAATCCTCCTCAACCCAAGGCTCCGGCTCCCAAGCCAAGACACTCATCATCGCCTCGCTCATTGGCGGCATCTACGACTACGTAGTGGCCACCTTCGGCTTCTGGGCCGAAACCGTGAGCACCACCGCCGCTGGCTGGGGGCAAACCCTCGCCGACAAATTCAAGGTGGTATTTAGCTGCAACACTGGTGCCGCCCTTCTCGGCCTGGGCTACATCGTAGGCCTCAAATACGCCTTTGTCATCTTTGCTGGCTCCATATTCGTGTGGTGGATCATCATTCCGCTGATGGGTGCCTCCTCCGACATGGCCGCCCTCTCGCCCCAACAAATCTTTGCCGACCAAGCCCGACTCATCGGCATCGGCGGCATTGCCATGGCTGGCGTCATCGGCATCATCAAGTCCTGGCCCATCATCATGCAAGCCGTAGGCCTCGCCGTGCGCGAATTTAAAGGCAACGGCAACTCCGACCAAAAGCCCCTGCGCTGGCAAACCGACCTCAGCATGAAAGCCGTAGTGGCCTACATGGCCCTCGCCCTCATCGTCGTGTTCCTCTTCTTCTGGCTCGGCGTCATCGGCACCCTCTGGCAAGCCGCTGTGGCTTGGCTCGTGGTCACTGTCATCGCCTTCCTCTTCACCACCGTGGCCGCCAACGCCATAGCCATCGTAGGCTCCAACCCCGTGAGCGGCATGACCCTCATGACCCTCATTATCGCCTCCGCCATCTTCGTAGGCATCGGCCTTAACGGCACCTCGGGCATCGTGGCCGCTATGGTCATTGGCGGCGTGGTGTGCACAGCCCTCTCCATGGCTGGCGGCTTCGTCACCGACCTCAAAATCGGCTACTGGGTAGGCTCCACCCCCCGCAAACAGGAATGTTGGAAATTCCTCGGCACCCTCGTCAGCGCAGCCACCGTAGGCGGCGTAATCCTCCTGCTCAACCAAGTCTACGGCTTCTACGTCACCCCCGAACACCCCGACCCCCTCGTGGCTCCCCAAGCCAACGCCATGGCCAAAGTGATTGAACCCCTCATGATGGGCGGCGACACCCCCTGGATACTCTACTTCTGCGGCGCCGTGCTCGCCTTGCTCCTCAACTGGCTCGGCGTGCCTGCCCTCGCCTTCTGCCTTGGTATGTTCATTCCCCTGAGCCTCAACACCCCGATGCTCGTGGGCGGTGCCATTGCCTGGTTCGTTGAACGCAGCTCCAAGGACAAAGCCATCTCCGACGCCCGTCGCGACCGCGGCACCCTCATCTCCTCCGGCCTGATTGCTGGCGGTGCCCTCTTCGGCGTATTCGCCGCCCTCACCAAGTTCTGCGGCTACGAATACCTCAACACCATGCCTGAGTCCACCACCCAGCTCCTCGGCCTGGCCGCCTACGCCCTCCTGATTCTCTACGTAGTCCGCGCCTCCTGCCGCAAATAATCCCCGCACCAATCCAAGAGGGTGTGTCGCTACCACGGCACACCCTCTTGTCATATCCTACTATCCCGATTTTTTATGCTTCTAATCCATTTAGTTAGCTGACACTCCGCCTTAGTCGGGGTTGAGGAGGGCGAGGAGGGTTTGCTCGGTCCAGAGGGGGATGTTGAGTTTTTGGGCTTTTTCGAGTTTGGCGGGACCCATGTTTTCGCCGGCGAGGATGGCGGTGGTCGACTTGGATATGGAGCCGACGTTCTTGCCGCCGTTAGCTTCGATCAGCGCTTTGTATTCGTCGCGGCTGTGGAGGGCAAAGGTGCCCGAAATCACGATTGACATACCAGCCAGGGCGTTGCCCTTGGGGGCTACGTCCTCCTCGTTGATGGCGAATTGCACACCTGCTTGGCGCAGGGCTTCGATATTGTGGAGGTTGCGCTCGTCGGCAAAGTATTCGAGGATGCTGTCGGCCACGATTTCGCCCACGTCCTCAATGCCGCATAGCTCCTCGTGGGTCATCTGCATCAGACGGTCGATGGAACCAGCGGCGCGGGCTATGCGCTTGCTCATGGTGGCGCCCACGTTGGGTATGCTCAGGGCGTAGAGCACACGCTCGAAGGGCACCTGGAGCGATGCCTGTGCACCGTCGATTACGCGCTGTGCGGCGCGCTGCTTGAAGCCTGGCAGCGTCATGAGTTGGGCGGGGGAGAGGCGATAGATGTCGGCCGAGGAGTGCACCAGACCGCTGTCGTAGAGCTGCTTGGCGGTTTCCTCGCCTATGCCGTCAATGTTCATCATTTTGCGAGCGGCGAAGTGCTCAATACGGCCAATGATTTGGGGCGGACAGCCATATTTGTTGGGACACACCGTGGCGGCTTCGCCCTCGGTCTTAACGAGCGGAGTGCCGCAGGCGGGGCAGTGGGTAACAAACTCGATGGGGAGGGCGAAAAGGTCGCGCGCGACAGTGTCTACGCCCGTAATTTTGGGAATGATTTCCCCCCCCTTTTCCACATATAGCATGTCGCCTTCGTGAATGTCAAGGCGGGCAATGATGTCGCCGTTGTGGAGCGAGGCGCGCTTGACTATGGTGCCGCTCAGGAGCACTGGTTCGAGATTGGCCACCGGGGTGACTATGCCCATGCGTCCCACTTCGAACGACACGTGGTGGAGCTTGGTGAGCGCGCGCTCGGCGGCAAACTTATAGGCTATGGCCCAGCGGGGCGACTTGGCCGTGAAACCGAGGTTGAGCTGCTGGCGCAGAGAGTCAACCTTGAACACCAGGCCGTCCGTGGCCATGGGCAGGCGGCGGCGCTCCTCGTCCCAGTGGTTGATGAAGGCGTCCACCTCGGCTATGGTGTGCAGACGCTTCAAAATCGGGGCTATTTTGAAGCCCCAGGCAGCGGCCGCACGGAGGTTGTCGAAGTGGTTGGAGGCGGGGAGAGAGTCAGAGAGGACGTAGTAGAACACGGCTTCCAAGCCGCGATGGGCCACCTCGGCGGGGTTGAGCAACTTGAGTGTGCCAGCGGCAGCATTGCGCGGATTGGCAAAAGGAGTCTCGCCCTGGGCCTCGCGCTCGCGATTGAGGCGCTCAAAGGCAGCAAAGGGGAGGAGTATCTCGCCGCGGATTTCAAAGTCGTCGGGGCGGCCAGTGGACTCGGGAATGACGAGCGGAATGGAGCGTATGGTCTTAACGTTGTCGGTGACTACGTCGCCCTGCTCGCCATCGCCGCGCGTCACGGCGCGCACAAGTCGGCCCTGACGGTAGATGAGCGAAATGGAGGTGCCGTCATACTTCATTTCGCCGGCAATCACCACCTCCTCGCCCTCCAGCGACTTGCGCACGGAGTTGACCCACTGGTCCACCTCGCCTATGGAGTAAGTGTTGGCCAGCGAGAGCATAGGGCGCTCGTGGCGAGCCTGCTCAAAGGCACTGTTAATGTCGCTACCCACGCGATGGGTGGGCGACAGGGGGTCATCCCACTCCGGGTGCTCGCGCTCCAGCTGCTCCAGCTCTTTGAGGAGCATATCAAAGTCGTAGTCGGAGATGATGGGCTGATTTTCAACGTAATATAGCTGATTATGTCGGTTAATTTCTTGGCGCAGGGCCTCAATTCGCTGTTTCATATGGTAAATTTTACTGCAAATATAGCTCAAAATTCTGCAATTTGCAAATCTTGGAGCTAATTGAACCTATCCGCGCGGCTGGGCGTTTATGGGTTATACACGTTTTTGCTATGAGAAACATCCACATTCTAACGGCACTTATGCTGCTCAGCACCACCCCCTCGGCATGGGCGCTCACCCCACGCGAAGAGGCCCACGACTCGCTAATCAATAGCGAAAAAGTACTGTTTTGGGGTCAAAAGGAAACCACCCCCTCCGATGCCAAGGTGCGCGAGCTGATGGCCCACTTCTATGAGGACCAATTTCGCTGCATCACCGAGCCAGCCGCCCCAAGCTATATGTTCATGACGCGCAACGCCAACCTTGCCCTCGGACTGGGCGGTGCCTTGAGACTCCGCAGCTGGTTTGACTGGAACGGCACCCTCCCCGGCGCAGCCTTCAACCCCTACAACATACCCATTCACCCCGACCGAGCCGAAATGCGCGCCCTCGGAGCCACCGCTTCCAGCTCCATGCTCTATCTGCGCGCCTTTGGCCAAAACGAGCAACTGGGCGAATATCGCATCTATCTCGAAGGCGAATTCTATGGCGACGATGCCCTGCACTTTGCCCTGCGCAAAGCCTACGCATCGCTCAACGACTGGACCGTAGGCCTCGCACCCACCACCTTCTCCGACCCCGCCGCCCTGCCCCACACCGTTGACATCCAAGGACCAAACAATAAAATTGACGCAGCCGCCATTCTCGTGCGCTGGATGCACACCTGGGTCGATCACTGGGTGGTGGCCGCCTCAGTTGAAAACCCCGCAAAACTCAAAGTCACCGCCCTGCCCCAAGAAAGCAAACTGGTCAAGCAATGGGTGCCCGACATCAGCGCCTTCGTGCAATACCAATGGGGCCACGGCAATCTCCAACACGTGCGCATCTCAGCCACCGCCCGCACCATGAGCTACCGCAACCTCTTGCGCCAGGAAAACATCAACCGCGTGGGCTGGGGACTGCAATTCAGCTCCGTGTTCAGCCCCGTGCGCCCGCTCACAGTCTACGCCACCCTCAACGGCGGCCGAGGCATGGCCTCGCTCGGCGGCGACTGGATGATGAACAACTTCGATATGTGTCCTGACCCCGCACAACCCGGCAAACTCTACGCCCCCTACGTGCTCGGCTACATGATGGGCCTGCAATACAACTTCTCCCACAAACTCTTTGCTTCCGCCGCCTGGGGACAAGCCCGCTACTCACCCCTCGAACACGACATCCGCCCGCAGGAATACAAATATGGCGTCTACGGCGCTGCCAACCTCTTCTATAACATCACCTCGCGAGTGCAAGTAGGCTGTGGCTACAACATCGGCAAACGCGAAAACTTCTCCCGCCACTATCGCGTAGTCCACCGCCTCGGCCTCTTCGCCGCCTTCTCCTTCTGAAAAAAAAATTTGGAAATTACCCAAAAAACTGCTAACTTTGCACCCACCAACGCCCATGCGATAGTAGCTCAGTTGGCAGAGCATCAGCTTCCCAAGCTGAGGGTCGCGGGTTCGACCCCCGTCTATCGCTCCCCACCTTAACCGCCTGACCGTCAGCCCAATACCTGACCCTCAGGCGGCTCCTTTTTCCCCTTTCCCCCCCC
>QLIP01067961.1_pt1 | contig 17216 bp, 10 predicted proteins | sample 1769771 | NCBI WGS metagenome assembly QLIP01 (sample SAMN09428762, study PRJNA476227) | Gut metagenome, whole genome shotgun sequencing project. | isolation source: cecum | host: Rhizomys sinensis | place: China: Jinsha town of Minqing, Fujian Province | collected 2013-09-23
TGCTATTTTTGCTTTCAAAATACGCGTCAGACCGTATACTTACCTCAGTTGGTTAGAGCGCCTGCCTCCCCGTGTTCATATTTTGCAGGGAGTCCTTGGTTCAAGCCCAAGCGGGAAGTCCAATTTAATAAAATCAAAGAGTTACGACGTATATCGTGGCTGCTGTTTTTGTTGCATTGAACACAGATTTGAACACAACTCAATGGCAAATTTGAATAATTGTGATTTTCTATTCCAAAAAGCCGGCCAATTGGCCATTTTTTTGGAATAGACTTTGTGATATTCGGATTTAATATCCATAATCTAATTCCTAAAAGTTGGCCAATTGGCCAACTTTTAGGAATTAGATTATGGAAAATGCGTTACAAGGCAAGGTGTTTTTTGTAGTTTCAGATTTTAGTTGTACATTTGCAAAACAAAAATAGACAACTATACGTAACTAAGATAACAAGCCCCTCAGGCGCGCCTTATGGCAGCATACTTGAGGGGCGTTCTTTTTATACATACAATAAACACCTAAGAGGGGATATATAATTTTGTTTATCAAGAAAAAAGTATTAACTTTGTAACACTTGACAGTGCCGGTATTGACTATAGGCTCAATACCAACATTATAAAATGGAAAAAATGAGGTCGTACATTCGCTGTGCGACCTCTTTTTATATAGGCATATCAGAAGATATTATTTTCAGGATATTTTACGCTTCATCGGGATGTGAACATTCTAATGTTATATTTTGTGTGTTCTAAGGCAAGCTTCTGAATTTGCGTCTGAAGGCGCCCGTTCTTTTTTGATGTCGCGCTTGGAAGCGCAACTCCCATGACACTCCCCATGCCTCCTTGCTGCCCACCTTGCTACCCACCTTGCCACACGCCGTGCTGCCCGCTCCGCCTCGCGGCATGGATGCTGCTTTGTCGTTGGCAGGGCGGGTAGCAAGGAGGGTGGCTTTGTCATGGATGACATGCTTTCAAGCATGTCGTTATGGTATGATGTCCTAATTGGACCCTTCTGGTGTTCTGGAAAAGTTATGGTGTTATGGATAAATTAATCAGGGTTTGAATAGTTTTTTTTAGGATTGTTGCGCCTGAAGGCGCCCGTTCTTTTTTTTGATGTCGCGCTTGGAAGCGCAACGTCCATGACAAATCCACGCGCCGTGCGGCCCGCTCCGATGCTTCCAGGGATGCTGCTTTGTCGTTGTCAAGGCGGGTAGCAAGGTGGGTGGCTTTGTCATGGATGACATGCTTCCAAGCATGTCGTTATGGTGCGCTATATCATGTCGTTATGGTGTGCTATATTAAGCGAAGTCTTCTGGAGTTTTGGAAAGTAGTTATGGTGTTATGGCATGTTGTGATGGTTTTTGAGGGTTAGAGGAGGTAGCCGTGTTGTTTCATGAGGAGGGTGAATTGGGGGTAGTCGGGTTGGCGTACGAGGATGCGGTAGCCTTCGGCACGGACTACTATGTTGCGGAATGGCTCGGTGCAGAGTAGCTGCTGCAGTTCGGTGTTGTCGGGGGCAATATGCATAACGCGCCAAGCCGTAGCCTCTTCAGTCGGTCTGTTTATGGCTTTGTGCAGCAGTGATTCGAAGAATTGTTGCCATGCTGCGGGCGGATTTTTGCATATCGACTGTTTGAATATGTCGATAAAGTATTCTATATCTTCGATTGTAAAACAACGAAACAGGAAGGATTCTAATGTTACTTTCCAGTATCGACCGGTTTTGACTGCTATGTCCGACAGAATTTTGTCGTTCGGATTGTCGGGTACACGCGAATATATCAGCAAGGGGCCGTTGATTACGTCGTATTGTTGTGCGTATTTGTCGGTTAGGGTGAGTGTAAAGTTGTTGTCTTCTCCAAGGATTGCTCGACCCATCTCGGTGAGACGAACATAGCGCAAGCCCCCGAAATATGAATGCATAGTCTCCTCGAATGGCGACAATACACCCTCGACCAAGCCCATGGACATTAATTGCATCAAAATGCCTTCGATAAAGGGATACATCACCTCCGTGTTCATCGTGGCTGGAGTTATCTTACGCTTGGTTATCTCCGACACCAGTTTGGCCGATTCAACGCCATATTCCATAATCTGCGCGGCGTCTTTTGATATGGCATAGTGGTAGACCTTATGTTTCAGAACTTGTAAATCAAGCCAGTTCTGGCTGTTATTCTTTAGCAGGTCTTTTATTTTTAATATATAATATCTATAGCCAAATTTATTTGTTATCGAGGCTTGGAAGCCACTTAAATGTGGTAGGATAAATTCGTATAATTGGACATTATTCAGAAACTCGAGGTTCTTGAACATCTTTTCGAGAATCGTCATGCCGTCGGGCATAGTTGTTCCATTATAAGGTATCAAAGATGCTGAGGCCGTATTGAGGAAATGTGCAGCAAACGAGCATGCAAAATAGCCGTCTAACAGTTTGGTATAGGTATCGTCGGCGAATGGGTTCATCTCCAGTTGGGCGCCCTTGATTTTTTTGATGTCGCTCTTTGATAAGATGCGTGCTGAGCCTCGCGTAAGGGCTTCGGTACGATAAGCCTGTACCATATATGTCAACACAGGGCTTATGCTTTCTTGAAGATTGACACGCGTGTAATTGGGGTTAGAAATATCGTGGTCGGTGATCTGCGGAAAAGGTTGGAGTAGGTCGTCGTGCAACAATTCAAAGAGAGCTAAATGCCATTTGACTGGTAGTTTGCCATAGAGACTACCGGTAGGATCGATCGTTTCGCCCCTGCTGTTGACTCGATTATAATCAACCCAGCCTGTCAGTGGACTTGGATTTTCGTATCTGCTATAGATTCTTTGGTATGGAGAATAGAGGGAATAGTATCTGCCGGTTGGCTTAATTTTAAGCGCGGCATCCATTTCGGCTTGGGTGCAGAGACCGTTTTCGGCAGTTGCGAACATCAGTTGTCTGCGTTCGTCCGACCATAGCTGAATCTCGGTATGGTAGTTGCGAATATCGGCCGTAAATGCTGCCAATATTAAGGTTATCTCCGGTTTCTTGAACTTAGATAAGGTGGTTACAAACAGATTTTCGAACTCTTTCGGTGGCTTCGTGGTGAATGTTCCACGCTTAGTGAAGTATTTAATCTGCTTGACTTTTTGAAATACGTTTTGAATGCGTTTGATTTCGGTAATCAAATGATCTTTTGTAAAACTGCAGTCAAGACTTTTTGCCTCAATTTTAATTTTCTCCGAGTCTGGGGTATATAGTATGATTTCCTGGGTTGCCATAGCTTATTTGAGTATGAAGTTGATATCCTCTTCGGTGAGATGTTTGCCTATACCGTCGGTCGATATGATGTTGTCGACCAGGAGGGTTTTCTGTTGCTGAAGTTCGAGAATGCGCTCTTCGATTGTGTCCTCGGTGATGATTGAGTAACTCATAACTTTGGCTTTCTGTCCGATGCGGTGTAAACGGTTTATAGCCTGCATCTCAGCGGCTTTGTTCCACCATGGTTCGAAAATCATAACCGTATCGGCGGCGGTAAGATTCAGACCTACACCTCCGGTTTTAAGGGTCATTAGCAAAACCTTGCAATTTGGCGTGTTTTGGAAACGGTTCACTACCTCCTGACGGTTCTGTGTGGCTCCGGTCATGGTTTCGAAGTCGATGCCAGCATGGCGGAGATGGTCGGCTGCGATGTCGAGTCCGGCAATGAAGTTGAAGAATACCACCACCTTGTGGCTGCCCGAGACAGCATCCTCAATCTTTTCAACCAGTAGCGGCATCTTGGGCGAGTGGATTCGTCCGTCGGTCAGGCTTTCTGGTATGGAGGCAATGCGGCGTAGCTCGCTTAGTGCCTGTAGCAACATGAACTGACTTTTGTTCAAACCGTGTTCCGATATCTGGTTATGTATCATGTCGTAATACTCGCCACGGCGCTTTTCGTAGTATCTGCGATGAGCATCGTCCATCTCTACGCGCAAAATCTGTTCGGTGAGGTCGGGCAGGTCTGACAGCACGTTCTTTTTGAGACGACGCAGGATAAATGGAAATATCTTGCGGCGCAGCTCCTCGGCACATTCTTGCGAATCCTGTTTTTGTATCGGGTAGGTATATCGCTCGTTGAAATCGTCGAGCGTGCCGAACATGGTTGGATTCAGAAAGCGGAACAGCGAGTAGAGCTCTGTAAGATTGTTTTCGATCGGCGTACCCGAAATGGCCAGACGGTGGTCGGCGTTGAGCATCCAAACGGCGCGGGTGGCTTGACTTGCCGTGTTCTTGATATTCTGACTTTCGTCAAGAATAACGTAGTGGAAGTGTTGTTTTTCGAGCTGCTCGATGTCGTTGCGCACCACAGAGTATGTGGTTAGAACAATCTGAGCCTTTAAGGCTTCATCGAGCAAGCGTCCGGTGCCGTAGTAGGTGTGGACGCTTAGACCGGGGGCGAAGCGCTCAAGCTCGCTTCGCCAATTGAACAGCAGACTCTTGGGCATCACTATTAGCGAAGGGGCTAAGTTGTCTCCCTTTTTTGAACGGTACACGGTTAGTAGCACCGATATGGTCTGTATGGTTTTACCAAGACCCATATCGTCGGCAAGACATCCTCCTATATTGTTATCATAAAGATATTTAATCCACTTTACACCTTCGGTCTGATAGGGACGCAGTTTGGCTTTGAGTCCGGGCACGGTCAGTTTGTCGTTACGCAGAGAGGTGAAACCCTGGTAGAAGGTGCGCGGGGCCTTGACAGCTTCGCCTTCAAGTTTGCTATTGAGCAGGTATTCGATTTCGGGCAGATCGAAGAAGGAGATTTTAAATTCCCCCTTCTTGCCCCGGTTATGTTTATATATGCGTTCAAGACGGCGCATATATTCGCTGTCGATGATGGCGCGTGTGCCGTCGGCCAGTTGGACGTAGCGGTTGGCGGTGTATCGTTTTATTAGGTCGGCAAGGCTGAGGGTTTGTTGACCGATAGTCACATTGGCCGTACCGCCCAGGAAATCGATGCCCGACGAAAGTCTAACGTCGAGCTTGGGTGTAACGGCCTTGACTTTGTATGATTTGAGTTTGTCGGCGCCGAGTATGCGGAAATCGCCCAATAGCGACGGAAGCTGGTTGAACAGGAAATTACCTGCCATAGATTCGGGCAGGATATATAGGTTATCCATATGAAGGGCCTCCTTGAGGTCCTTGCGGCTGGGGGCTGATTTATCGATGGCCGCGCGCAGAACGGGTTCGTAGTCCGATAGATCGATCGTTTTTATCTGCTTTACCAATATGCAATCATCCGCATCGGGATCGAAGCTTACTGTGGCGGTCAGCCCGAGGTCGGAGAGTTCCGGGGCAATACCGGACGCTGTAGCTTTGAGTCGGATATACAGGGCTTTCTGGCTATCAACCTCTTCGAATACCAGAGTCGGTTTATATCGGTCCATTACCGGGAGGTAGTCAATGTCGTAATCTATGACTCCCCGTTCGTCCGACATCTTTACAACCTGAACTGCAATGTTGCAGAAATATGAAAGCAACAGCGACATCACGTCGGGGAGGTCCGCTTTTGAGAATGTGTTATAGCGAAACAAGTCAAGGTTAGCGAAGTTTGGACCAATATTCTCAATCGGATAAATAGTCTTGTTTGCGGTGCTATAAGCATAATCGGCTGTGACTATGTTGATTGCAACGTGTTTGTTGGAGTCGGCTGCGCTTTCGACATTATCGTCGTCGGGCGAATCTAAACTGTCGTTTGTCGTTTCAAAACCCAGATAGAGGTTGAAATTTGTAGATTTTGTATCGTTACTGTTTTCGATACCCATGAATGTCAGAGCGATACGTCGTAGAGCCGTGTCGAATGTAATGTTATTGTCTTTTATGTCAATAACGTCAATAACACCGTGAGCCATATCCAGCAATTCGGGGAAATCGTTTAGCGATACCCCTCGGGAGCGTGCGGCAGATCCCCATCCAATGCTGTCGGCAAACGAGTCGTGGTTTGCCGCCTGATTGTATGCGCGAAGAAAGTTTCGGATCGATCCACTGTATAATTTATCGTCGACGTGGATGGGTTCTCTTTTTTCGTTTACAGTATTTATGGAGTATCCGTTAGCACCCGGTGTTAGCAACAATTTGAAATCGAGGGTTCTCTTTTTTGATTCGCCTCGATTGATGGGTTGCATAGGCGACTTAAAAAATTGCGACAGGTCTGGCATTATATTTTGGCTCATTTGAGTGTTGGTCTAAGTAAAATCAGTTCGCCCTCATTAGGCGAACCAACTTTCAAAGGTACACAATTTTGTTTATACCCACAACACCAAGTCTCTTTTTTATGTTCTGGAAGCTGTTATGTTCGATTGTTAAACGTATATATTTTTGACGGAAGGTTTGAGAATACAACGCGAAATCTGCGTTTGCATGATATTTAAGATTCCGTGCGGTCGACGCAAGCATTTGAATTTGCGCCTGAAGGCGCCCGTTTTTTTTTTGATGTCGCGCTTGGAAGCGCAACCCCCATGCCTCCTTGCTGTCCACCATGCTGCCCACCGAGCTATCTGCCATGCTGCCCACCGAGCTATCCACCTTGCTACCGCCGTGCTACCCGCTCCGATGCTTCCATTGATGCTGCTTTGTCGTTGGCAGGGCGGGTAGCAAGGTGGGTGGCTTTGTCATGGATCACATGCTTCCAAGCATGTCGTTATGGTATGATGTCCTAAGTGAATCCTGCTGGTGTTCTGGGAAAGGGGTGGTGTGGTGGTTTTTGGGGGTTAGGATTCGATGCGGAGGATGGTGATGCCGCCTTTCTTTGCGCCGATGTAGGCGGGGATGCGAGTGTCGCCGCGTTCGATGTCGCTGGCATAGATTGGCATGCCAACGCAGAGGGTGTGCATGGTTAAGGTGTCGCCGGCCAGGAGTTTGATGTTGGTGGAGTCAAGCACTCGGAAGCGTTTGTTGCCCAGACTCTCCATGCGGCACATTTTGCAACTTCCCCAACGTACTTCACAGCGTGTTCCCAATGGCAGAGATTCGGTGTTGATTGCTGTGTCCATAATAAATTCAGAGTCGTCGGTGTTTGATTGCAAGTCGGTCATCATAAAGTCGTGCCAACTGGGATAGCCCACGTATCTGGCAAGGCAGTTCAGTGTCGAAGCGCTGGGAAATCCTTCCGATTTTACGTAGCCCCAAATTCGCTTCACCGATGAGAGGCTGATGGTGGTTCCGACAACAGACTGGACCTGGGTTCGCAGTTCTTCGAATTCACTGGGTGTTGTTGGTGTGTATCCAAACTGCTTGTTGGTGAGGTTGATAAGCAGTTCGAGTGCGTTTTTTTTGTCATATCAGGTTGTAAATTATGAATGTAGTGAGAGCCGCGGCTGTGGCTAATAGAGTAAAGGTTAATTGTTTTGACTGAATAGTTTTTGCGATAAAACTTTGATTCAATTTGTTGTCGATGATTTTTTGAATTTCATTGACAGATTTGGGACGTTTCGTCGGGTCGGGATTGCGACAGATGTTGGCGACTTGCGCCAGGATTGGATTTTTCGCAGTCTCTGCAATTTGGTTTATGATAACGCCCAAAGAGTAGATGTCGGCCGCCACTGTTGGCTTTGCATCTTTGCTTAACTGCTCGGGTGCGATGTAGCCATTGGTGCCGGCTGGATTTTTTAGGATAATGAAATCCGGACTATCAGCAAGATTGAAGTCGATTAGTTTTACGGCGTGGCTATTGTAGGAGAGTAAAATATTTGAGGGTTTGAGGTCGCGGTGGAATAAGTTTTTGCTATGAATGTATCGGAGTGCGTCGATAATCTGCCGCACGATGTCGAAGGCGGCATCGCTGTCGATGCAGCCTGTGGCGAGTTGTTGCTCGAGCGTTTGACCATCGATATATTCAAGAACAATCACTTTGCCGATGTGGTCGAGGGTAGCAATCTCGATTGTGTTTCGGATGTTGGGATGGTCGAGCGTAATGCCGACTTCAAACTCTTTGACGAGAGTCATTATGTATACCGGATCGTTGCGAAATTGCTCTTTGAGCCCTTTGAGGAGGAGACGTTTTCCGTAGCGAGTAGCAGTAAAAATCTGAGTCGGACCTTTTGTGGAGCGATATAGCGGTGTGATGTTCGAGAACTTGTTCGAGAACAAGTTGCCAAACTCAAGCGGATCGGGAGTTGACACATCGGTAATGAATCCAGATTCTTCGGACTCTTCATTTAATGCATCAATATTATTAAGTTTATTAGTATCCATAGTTTACGCGATTAAATGGAGACAATACGGAAGAATTTGCCCCAGCGGGCATGGTTGCGATATATGCTGATGCTGGCGGCAGGCACATGCAGGGTGCAGGTGGAGGTTATTGAACCCTGTCCTGAAGTGAAGCCGTATGTTGCAACAACCGGGGGGAGTTCGGCCGTGATATAGATATCCGAGACCGGAGCACTGGCGAAGGCATACGCGCCGACATATTCCATACCTTTGCCGAGGGTGACTTTCTTGAGCGCCGAACAATTCTGGAACGTGCCTTCGGGAATTGTAGTAACCTTGTCGGGGATCTCTATCTCAGTGATTGCGGTGTTTGAGAATGCATATCGTCCTAACGTTTTAAGATTTGCAGGGAGATAGAATCTCTGTATCTTAGAGCCGGCAAAAGCGAGTTCGCCGATGGCGGAGATGGTCGAGGGGATGTGAAGCGGATCGGTTTTGCCAAGCGGGAGCCAGAGGATGGCGGAGGCATCGGCATTGAAGAGAACACCATCGATCGAGCAGTACCAGCGATTGCCTTTCGATACGTCGATGGCTTGAAGGGCCGGACACAGTTGAGACACTTCAATGCTTTCTGTTTCGACACTAACTTCAATGCGTTCTAAATTTTCGGAGCCTCGGAAGGCATCTCGACGCAGGTGTGTGGCTGAGGATGGGAGGCGGATGCTTCGCAATTGCGGGCAGTTCCCAAACATTCCGGTGGTTATTTCATTTTCTACGGTGAAGTGTTCGTTGTCGTAGGTTCGTTTCCCTGTCACGATGTTGCATTCTGTCAGATCGAGATTTTCGAGTGCACTGACAGGCTTGTAGCCCTTTTCTGCGTCAAAGGTTGTGACGGGCGATAGAAGTAGCAGGCGTAGCAGGGCTACGTCATCGCTATCGATGGGGCCATGAATGGTTAAAGTTTTTTCTGTAAAGGGCGAGGAGGGGTCAATCTGTTTTGAAAGCGTACCCGGTTCGCTTACGATATACGTGTCGCCGGTTTGCAGTTCGAAAGGAGTGCCGATTGTTGCACCGTTTTTGTTGCGTGCGGCATAGCTTACGGAGTAACATGAACAAGGTTTGAGATTTTTGATACTGAACCGAACTTTCGGCATATCGCTTAAGTCAGGATTGATAATGCTGTCGGTGATTATCTCGCCGGTGTTGAGGTTTCTGCAGTTATATGTAATAGCCTCCAGAGGGTCGCCACCATCGTCGAGAATCTCCACCTCAAGAAGAGCGCCGGTTGGCCCGTGCGATAGGATGGTGCATCCCGCCAGTGTGGGTGGATTGTTGGGGATGGTTTGGAATTCAGCAAGATTGGATTCCAGTTTCGCAGTTGCGGTTTCACCTACCAGGTAGCATAGGTATGCAGTGCCGGGGCGCAGTTGGGTTAGCTTTACGGTCGGAGATGATTGATTGATTTCAATGCGCGCGAAGTTGGTGTTCTTCTCTGTTTTGTCGGACTTGGTGTTTTGAGCAATGCATAGATAGATATGATCGAAAGTAGCTGAGCCTCGGTATTGAATATGAATATTTGCAGAGGCTTCGGTACGGGTCACGTTCGAGATGCTGTCGATGCTAAGCTGCGGCTCGAGGTTGGAGGGTGCGTCGGGCATGATGCATCCTGTTAGCGCGAGCAATAGTGCGATAACCGTCAGAAAACTTAGTGAGATATATTTATGTGGGCTTCTTATTGCTTTCATAACGGTCTAATTATAGAGGTTTCTGTTCTGTTTCCCGAATCGGTATCCGATTCCGATTGCGCCAAACCATTCGCGTCCCTGCAGTGTGATGGCCGAAATGGCTGTGGAGAAACGTCCGAAATTTATGTGGCATCCGGCTTCGAATGTTACGCCCTGCATCGAGCGGTCGCGGTTGCGCAGAAATCCGCCGCCCTCCGATGGCGCGAGTTCCCAATCGAGGCGCGACCAACCATATCCAAGACCTTCGTAGATAGAGATGCGATCCGACAGTCGGTGTGCGGCACCGACGTTTGTCAATAGTACGGAGCGTCGTGACAGTCCCGAATAAAACGGGAGATGATTATTCACCATCCCTATGCGGTCGCAGTCGCCAATCACCTTGACGGGGGTCGTGAAATTTGACAGGGCATGAAGAAACACGCCGTGGCTTTTCATTATGGTAATCATAATGCCGCCAAGTGTCGATTTGAGTTGACCGCCAAAGGCTAACGTAGCTTCGATATCGACGCTCATGGGCAATGGCGGTTGCTTCTCTTTGATTCGAAGCGTATCGACACGGGTCAGTACCAACGTATCGGTTATTGTGGTGATAACCTCCTTAATCTTTGGTGTTTGAATGGGTTGATTGATGCGCAATTCATAGCAGACGCGTGTTGCCAATGGTGTTGTGAAATGAAAATCGCGCATCACGCCCCACTCGGGGTGTTTAATTGTAATCTTCTTTGAACGCGCTGGGAGATAAAGCCAAATTTCGCCCGTATTGTCCACGCGCTTCACAATGCCGAGGGGGGTGGAGAATGCAAAATCCTCCGTGCCTATGACTTTGAGCAGCGCACACTCTTCGCCGTTATTGTCGCGCACCGGATTGATTGAGGCCGAGACATCTGTGGGGAGTTCTCGAAAAGTTTCAACCGAAAACTTTTGAGACCAACCGGTCACGGTGCATAGACAATATAAAAGAATTAATATGAATCGAAAAATGCTCATCTATTAAACTAATGAAGAGGTTGTCAGATCATGCTATTCAAGGTTGAAATCGCTGATGTCGATTATATCGGCCGGTGAGTTATTGATCGACTGCCAAGGTTGCCATGTGCGAACATGAATCAGCGGCATCGACTGGTTGCGGAAATCCCAAAGGAGGAAGAGGAAACCGTTATCGCTATAATCGCCGCAACGGTATTTCTGGCGCAACGTCACGCCATAGATACCGTTCATGGTTGGGTGTCGCATAATCTTGAAGTTGGAAAATTTGACATCAATCTCCTTACCTGAATTGAAAATACGGGTAAGTTGTTCGATGTATTGCTGTTTGCTTCGGATGCAGAACTGCACCTTTTCCGATGCAGAGGAACCGATGTCGCTCTTGGTTGCTTTTACAGTATGCCCGACAATGATAAGTGCGTAATCGCTAAAGACTTGTCGGATGAAATCAATATCGCGAGTGGGGTAAGCAGCGCGGAGGTGTTCGCAATAATTCAGAATGCGTCGACGGCATATGGAATCATTCTCCTCTAACGCACCGCTTAGCATCTTCGTGGCTTCGTGGCGAAATGGATTCCCGGCGGCTGTGAGCGTTGAGGTGCGGACATCGGAGGGGAGATTTGTCACCGTAGCGACAGTGGCGTAGGAGTTGCTGCCTCCCGGCGCTGAGTTAGTTGTATGTTGGGGATTGGTATTGGTTGAGTCTGGCGACTCTTCGCCGCCCTGTGCGGCGGTCAGATTGGTCTGTGCCGAGGCGAGGTCGGAGGTCGGCGATAGAGATTGCACAGTTTCGTTGGTAGAAACAGGTGTAGGCCGTCTGGAGATCCAGACAGCCACACCTCCTAAAATCAGATTCAGGAGAATAAGTAAAATATTAATTCTGATTCTTTTCAATGGAGTCTTAATTCCAACTTTGCATTTCACCGCCAATTTCAATCTTAATCTCATCGGGATTCTTGCTTACAACAAGGTTGACGGTATGTTGAATTCCGGGCTTGAAGAGGAACTTGGCTTCGTACATATATGAGATTCCATTCATAACGAGCTCGATGAATGGGGCGCGGTTGTCCATTCGTTGAGGCACAACAATCGCCGAAAACCGATTATTGCTCTCGCGGCGGGCTATGGTGGTCGTTGTCTCGGAGTATCCGTCCTTTGTTACGACACCCTCTTCCATGTCGATAAACGCTTTGTTATAAATGTTGTGAATATATACGGTCGATGTTTCCGGAAATTCTCCGTGGAAATCCTCGCCGGGGATAAGACGAATTGCAAGTTTGCTCATGATGTGGCGGAATTGCATATTCAGCGGGTCGGACGACGCCTCGACGCCCGCCATCGATGCATAGAGGAAATCGGAGAGCTCGAATCCTTTGCCACCGTTATCGGTGCGCTGGTCGGTGCTTACCGTAAATGGAAGGTCGGTGGTTGAGGCAATATTCTCCAGTCTGGGATAGTATGCATATACGTTATATTTCCCCTCACTCCATCGCAGAGTGTGCGTGGTATTCCATTCGCCGTTAGTGAATGTAATCTCTTCGTTATTAAAGAGATTTCCTCCAATTTCGAGGTGAGATGTTGAGTTCGTTACGAACACTCCCACCTTGTCGCCGTTTTCGAAATTGGTTTCCGTGGCGCGTGATGCAGCAGGCAACGAGAACTGAAACTTCATCAGATTGCCGTCTACGGGCTCGGGCTCATTTTCGTCGTTAGTGCAAGCCCCAAGCGACGCAAGCAGAAGCGCCGATGCTAAACTCATCGATACTTTTGATATCATAGAGTTTCGGAAATATGTTAAGAATCTATTCAGCATAGCTTCATTTTATTTTTTTAGATGATTTGCGTGTATTCTTCAGCGGGTTGCCCTTGTGAAGCACAGGTGCATGTTGCTGAACGGCAGCGTTTGAGTAGCCGTTGGCGGTAGATGTGGCGCGTGTCCTGGTTGAGGCCCCGCGTTTATCGAGAGCTACAAACTCCTCGAAGTTGTAATTCTCGCCGGCATACTGCTTGATGCGCTTAACTATACTTTCGCGGCTGATGGTGCTATAGTAGGGGATATTGTTGTTCATACAGCTATTCTGCTCCGAACGGAACACGCCGCGCGAGTGCATGTATCCACCTTCGTAGATATCTACAATCGAGCTATATCGGTTGTCGAATATAAGATGCGACCAACCCACTTTGTGTATTTTGCCGGTGAGTTCAAGGTTGTCGTACCATCCCAACTTCTTATAGTTGGAGAAGTCTAAGGTATGTTTGCAGTCGTTGCAATTGCAATTGTCGATAAATGCGTTGTGGTAGATATACTCATCACCGAGCTTGCCGAAACCGTGACCGCCCGCCTCATGCTGGATGATGCCTCGTGTGTCGTAGGGGTAGGCGACTGTGCTCTTGGGGCAGATAGCGATTGCCGAACCGTCGGGCCACATGTGGCAAATGCCACCATACTCGGTTGTGTTCGGAACCAACACAATAAGCGTCTGGTTGAGGTTGGCAACATTTACTGTCGGGGCGAGCAATGCGTAGTTGAATACATTTTCGGTGTCGCATTTTAAACCTGATCCTTGAGTAAACGAGGTGCCAAATTTATTGTAGACAATGGTATTGACCGAGCCTGCACCCTCTTCGAGCGAGAGAGCAATCGGAGCATAGACGTTGAAATATTCGCGGTATGTGGTGTAGGGCTCCAGGGCGAAGAAGTATGACATGGCAGTGTTCATATCATTGAGATATGTTCCGTCTGCAATATTCTTGCTGTTGTAGCCGTCTCCAATAAAGATGATGTTAATGCCACCGTTCTTCCCTTTTGAGGCTTGTTGCAGAGCGACGCACTGGTTCTCTTCGTAGCGGTAGCCATGTTGGGTAACATGGCATTTAGTTGTATATTCCAACCCTTTGAGGCGAAATACGATGTCGCCTTCGCGGCTGTCGGTTGTGCTATCGAATCGATTGATGGTGAGCTTTATGGTGGTTTTATTTGAGCCGCTCATCTGCGACAGTGAACACCAGTCGGGCTTTGATTGCACCTCCCAATCACCTTCGGCGTTGAGAATTAGATCTTCTGTGTGAGCGGAGCTTAACGCACACGCCACGGCAGGACGGCATACCAACTCATGGTGGGTTGCGAATTGTTTGAAGTCGCACCATCCACGTGCTGTCTGGTAGTCGGTTACGGCCGATTCGGGTACTTCGATGGTGAAATTATTTTTAGGCACGCCGTAAAATGCACCGGTACCTACAACTGCGGGTCGGGTATTTTTGCATCTAATAGAGCCAATACTGAGACAATTTTCGAATGCGCTTGCACCGATATTATCGAGATTTTCGGACAATATCAATCCTTGCAGGCCGCTACAGCCGGCAAATGTACGCGATGGGATAGTCGTGGTCTGCGAAGGGATCTCCAGGATGCCTGACAAGTGGTTGTTGTTTTCGAATGCCGACGCGCCTATGGATATTAAAGAATTGGGAAGTAATAATTTTCCAGAAAATTGGTTGCTTCGAAATGCGTTTGCACCAATTACCTCTAAGTTCTTAGGGAGTGTTAATTCTCCGACAAACTTGCAGGCAAAGAAGGCCATGTCGCCGATTGTTGTAATACCATCGTGTAGAATCAAGTTTCCATCGAAACTACAATAACCGAAAGTCTGAGCATTAATCTGTTTTAATTTTTGTGGAATTGTGAGCGAACCACTTAAGTTTATGCAATTATAGAAAGCATTGGCTCCTAAGGTTTCCAAATTTGATGGTAAATTTAGGTTTCCATATAGGTTCTTACATTCCGAGAATGCAGCATCGGCAATTGATGTTAAATTGGATGGTAGATTTAATTCACTGTTGAATGCACATGCGGTAAAAGCACTTGTGCCGATCGATTGCAGCGACTGCGGAAGAGTGAGAGTACCAGTTAGAGCAGAGCACATCGAGAATGCACCGGTGCCAATTTTAGTAACGCCCTCGGGAATAATGATCGAACCAGCCAATGAGCTGCAGTAACCAAATGCCCAGTCGCCAATTGCTTTTAGTCGATCAGGCAAGATGATGCGAGTAATAGTAGTTTTCGATTTAAAAGCGTCGGCGGGTATCTCATCTTCGGCCGATGTTTTAGTATTTCCGAAAATATCTTTATAAGAGCCGCTTGCAATCTTAACCTCTTTGAGATTCAAGGCCGAGAGAGCAGTCATTGACGATTTCATGAAAGTGAAATCGGTGATGTTGATTGAACCTGTAATCTTTAGGTTTTTTATTGTAGCCGGATTCTTCTTAGCGGCTGCAATTGAATCCTTGAGAGCACCGGGAGTGGCGTTAACAATGACATACTCCTTGAGCGAGGCATCGTGACTAACGAGATCGTTCTCCCAAGCCGTGATGCTTTCGCCAACGAGCTTGAGGGTGTAAGAGCCGGTCTGTTCTTTTTTGTCGACGCGTATTGTGAAGTTGCTCATATGTCCGGATACATATTCAAAGTTTTCAGCCTTAGTGAATTTGTATGGAATGCCACCCAGTGTGATGCTGAACAGGGTGGTGCCGCTTCCTATGGTTTGCGGCACGACGATTGCTCGCCATTCGTCGCCGCGCATCGATGGGGTAATAGATCTTGAAGCGTCGGAGTTCGATTGGGTTTGTGAGGCAGACGGTGTTACGGTTCCGGTTGCCAGATCGATCGATGCGGAGAGGATGGTGTTGGTAACCAGTACCTTTTTTTCGAGCTCGTTCCATTCGCCGTCGGCAAATCCGGTTCCCTCCTGCAGGATGACGCGAGCATTGGCCATGCGGTGCTGTAGGGGTAGACGCACCGTGTTCGATGTCGGTTGGACACCGGCAGCTTTGCCCCAAAGGAAGTCGGAGGCTTCGTATTCACCGATACGTCCGTCGGAATAAGTCCGGCTTTGGTCGGTGCTGACCGTGAAGCTATAATTGTTAACATCCTCGGGCGCCCCATAAGGATAGTAACCATAGACGTCGATAGCTGTGTGCTTATCCTTCCAATAAAGATCGAAGGCCGACGTCCAGCTGGAGGTAGCTTCGTTGAAAGTGTGGCGCACATTGTCGCCATGATTCCCTTTGGTAAGGAGTTTGCCCGGTTCAATGCCTTGATAGTCTACGACATATATGCCAATGACATCGCCGTTGGCAAAGCCGTTATCATTGGCACGGGTCACGGCTTCCTGAGCAATTTCGCCGTCGAATCGGATAGGGAGTGAGAGGTCGTTATTTTCGGGAACGGGCGTGAACTCGTCGGTACATCCGGCGAGGCTTAAAGCTGCGATAGCACCGAAGGTTAGTATGTATTTATGTAACTGCATCCGGAGATGTGAGATTTATGATTTATGATTTATTCGGCTACGCCGCCGTTGTCTTCGCCGTTATCTTTCCAGCCATCGATGGTAACGTTAACTCCGCTCGATGTTTTGCTTGCAGTAACGGTGAATTTATGGCTTTTGCCAGGCTCAAATGTGAAGCTTTTTTTGAGGTTGAAGTCGCGGCCATCAATCGTAATGGTGATGAGGTTGCCTTCGGCTACGCTTTGCGGTGCAATGATGGCTTTGTATATGCCATTCTCAAGGAGCGGAGTGATAGATGATGCTTCGCCGGCGACGCTAACGGCTCCCGTGGCTATGTTAATGTTTGTGTTGCACTTCACGCCGTTGATCTTGACTGCGATGTTCGCCTTTGCAAGCGATTCAGTCGTAAAACCGTTACCGGGTTTAACCTCAATTGTGGCGCGACTCATACGGTGTTGCGCCGTAAGCATGATGGCATCTTGGGTCGGCGTAACATCGCTCGCTTTGCCTGTCATGAAGTCCGACTGGGTGTAGCTGGCAGCGGTCGACTGATTTGTTGCAATCGTGAACGGATGTGCGCTCACGTTCTGAACTTGAGCGTATGGATAGTAGAGATAGAAATCGGCATGGGTACTATTGTCTAACCAATAGATGGGTTCGGGGGCAGTCCATGAGCCATTGTAAGTGAAGCAGATATTGTCGACGTGGTTGCCGCTCGAAGCAAGGGCTACTGGGTTGCCGCCTTTGTAGTTAACGACATAAATACCGATTTTGTCACCGGTGTCGAAGCCATAGTCTGTGGCGCGCGTGTCGGCGCTTGCAGATATTTTAATCTCCATCTTGGCTGGTTTGTCGTTGGAATTAATATCTTTGTCGCAAGCGACAAATACCGCAGAAGCCAAAGCGAGGGTAGATAAGAAAGCAGTTTGTTTCATGGATTAACTCGGTTTTAGTTGTTACAGAAATCTTACAAAAAATTAATCGACATTTTGAATTAATTGTAAGTATACGGTCTGACGCGTATTTTGAAAGCAAAAATAG
>QLIP01008629.1_pt1 | contig 17184 bp, 14 predicted proteins | sample 1769771 | NCBI WGS metagenome assembly QLIP01 (sample SAMN09428762, study PRJNA476227) | Gut metagenome, whole genome shotgun sequencing project. | isolation source: cecum | host: Rhizomys sinensis | place: China: Jinsha town of Minqing, Fujian Province | collected 2013-09-23
GTTGAAGTCCATCTTGATTTTGTCGCCAACTTCGAGCACCTTGCCGAGCACGCGGTACCCTTCGGCGGTCATCATGGGGAGATCGGCACCAACCTTCACTTCTTCGGCGAGTTTGCCGTCGCGCATGAAGATTTCTTTGTCGAGCTCAATGATGTTTTCGTCGTGGCGCGGACCGAATGCGGCTGCCGGGGGGAGTTCAACTTCAAACTTGTCGCCGGCAGAGAGTCCTTCGAGCACTGCTACGAGTCCGGGGATTACCTCCTGCGAAACGCCGAAGATCATCTCGTCGGGTTCATTTTCGGGAGCTTCGAACAGCTCTTTTCCTGTTTCGGCGTCGGTAAGCTTGTAAGAATACTTGACAAACTTGCCGGGTTCTATTTTTTCTTTAATTTCTTCCATTTTTATGTCTTTTTTTTATAAGTTTTTAGCTATTTAAGTTTTTAGTCATTAGTCATTAGACCGGAGTCCGGCAGAAATTTTTGAGCTGTTAGAGCTGAGCCGGCGCGAAGCTGTCTCCGCAGGGGCTCTGCCCCATTTCGCCCGGTGGGCTCACACAGAACTAAAAGCGGCTGATGGGCGGCGCCACGGAGCGGCGGCTGAGGAGCGGCACGGGGCGGCGGCTGAGAGGCGGCGGCACGAGGCGGCGGCTGAGGAACGGCGGCACGGGGCGGCCGCTGATGGGCGGCGGCACGGGGCGGCGGCAGGCGGCGGCTACTGGTTTTCGTCGGGGTGCTTCAGCTCGTACTGCTGGGTGGGGACCACTACGTTGAAGTAGAAGCCGTCGGAGGTTTTGTCGCGCTTAAGCTTGCTGGTCGGGTCGGGACGTACACTCAGGTAGTCGAACCCAGGTTCGATGAATTTGGCGTCCGTGGCCTCATATCCGAGCAGCTGCAGCATGTTGTATTCGTGCATCGGGGTGATGACATACCAGGCATTTTCCTGGTCCTCACCTGTGCCCGTGCTTTTTATGGCTCCTAAGATATGCTCGAGACGGTACTCCCAAATCTTTGCCGTCATATCCTTGCGCTTCTCTTTGAGGACGTGTACCAGAAACGAGATTTGCGATAGGTCAAACGGGTTGTCGGCGAGTGCCAGTTGGGCATATTTGCGTATTGTGTCGATTTCCTCCTTGGTATGCTCCTTTTTTGCTCTCAATTCATCGGTGATAGAGGCGTATGGAGATACACGATATGGGTCGAAATCTTCCTGAAACATATATCCAAGATAGAAGTAACGGTAGTCTTCGGCCGACATGGTGGTGTCGTTGCTTTCGTATTTCTTTTGTAGCTTGGGGAAATAGAACGGTGAGCCGGGATTGAGGGTCTCGATCCTGATTTTTTCAAGGTCTGGTTTCTCGACCTGTATTTTTCTTTTCCCCTGCGCCCAGGCTGAGGTGGGTGGAGTTGCCACCGTCACAGCGGCAATCAAAAGCGAAGATAATATGTATAATAAACCGTTTCTTTTCATATCGTGCTGTTTAGTTCTCCGTGGGGAACCATGATTACTGTTTGGCTCTCCGAGGGGAACCATGATTACTGTTTAGCTCTCCGAGGGGAACCATTATTACTGTTTGGCTCTCTGTGGGGGAACCATGATTACTGTTTGGCTCTCCGAGGGGAACCATTATTACTGTTTAGTTCTCCAAGGGGGAACCATGATTAGGTTCTCGTCCGAGAACCGGTGTAAGAATCAGGCTCTCAAAAATTGAGCCATATTTTTATTTAGTTACAGAGAGGTTCGCGCCGTGAAGGTATCTCACGATTCCGCGTGAAGGTATCTCACGATTCCGCGTGAAGGTATCTCACGATTCCGCGTGGAGGTATCTCACGATTCTGCGTGGATTATCTGTTGATTCCGCGGGTGGTATCAGTCGATTCCTTGAGGGGAATCTCTCTGTAGGAAAGACAATAACTTGTTGGTTAATGTTTAACCGGAAGGGGGTTATTTAACTTTTTTTGATTTCGGGATAAGCAATGCGCGAATGGTACATTGTAGCGAGCCGTTTCTTGAAGGTGGCTTTTACAATTTCCACGTCGCGGAAGCTGATTGGGGCTTCACTGAAAAGTCCGTCGGCAACCTGAGCACCGATAATCCGTTCCACCAGGTTGTCGATAGATGTTGTGGAGTAGTCGGTGAGCGAGCGGGAGGCTGCTTCGATGGAGTCTGCCATCATGACGATTGCGGTCTCTTTCGACTGCGGGTTGGGACCGGGGTATGTGAAGAGCGCCTTGTCCACCTCCTCGCCGTTGCTTTCGTTGACGGCGGTGTTGTAGAAGTATTTTGCCAGGCTGCGACCGTGGTGTTCGGTGATAAAATTGCGAATCACCTCGGGAAGTTTCTTCTTGATTGCCAACTGCATCCCACCAGTGACGTGCGAAATGATTTTCTGTGCGCTGGTGGCGGGGTTGAGTCCAGAGTGTGGGTTGACACCGTGCTGGTTTTCGGTAAAGAATATCGGGGTCTCCATCTTGCCGATGTCGTGATACAGGGCACCGGTGCGCACCAGCTGCGTGTCGGCACCGATGGCTCGTGCAGCTTCGGCAGCCAGCGTAGACACCTGCATGGAGTGCTGGAAGGTGCCGGGAGCATCTTCGGCCAGCTGACGCAGAATCGGGTTGTTGATGTCCGAGAGCTCCACCAGTGTTACGGTCGAGGTGAACCCGAACATCTTTTCGATAACAAGAATCAGGATGTATGCAAACGATAGTATCACCGAGTTGAGGGCAAAGAGTCCGATGATGCGCCACTGCATGTTGGAGAGGTCGCCGTCGGTGACGAGTCGCATGGCAAAATAGGCCACGATGTATGCAACAAATGTGTAGGCTGCCACACGCAACAATTGCGAGCGTTGCGACAGACGGCGTATACCGAATGCTCCCACCAACCCTGCTGTGAGCTCAAGGAATATGAACTGATATTGGAACAGCGCCACCAGCGATGAAATCAGGATGGTGATGATCAGTGAGAATATGGCGGTGCGGGCGTCGAAAAATATGAGTATCACCACTGGCACGACCGCGTATGGAACCAGGAAGGTCCCCCCCGGAACATACTCAAACATCAGAATCGAGAAGACCACAAAGGTGGTGATGAACCCCATAAGGAAGGTCATCTGGCGGAGCGAGTTGAAGAAGCGTGAGCGGAACAGGTACATATACACATACAGACCGGTGAAGCAGATGAGTATGTAGAGAGCCTGTCCGGCATAGAAGTATGTGTGGGTGTGGGTGGTGCCCTGAATGCGGTCGCGGAGCTCGAAATAGGTGTTGAGGTTGGTGTATACCTGCGGGGTTACAATTTCACCGCGGTCCACGATGCGTTGCCCCTTTTTGATAACCCCCTGTGCGCCGTTGACTTGCAGGTATTCCTGATTGCGGAATTTAAGGTTTGTGGCACTGTCAATTATCAGGTTGGGGGTGAGACATATACTCAGTGCTTTGGCCAGGTCTCCTTCGAGTTTCGCACCGTCGGCAATGTGTCGCGACATATAGACAGAGTCGATATATTCAAACCCCTGCGCCGGGGAGAGCATGCGGGAGGCGTCGAGCAGTTGCACGGTGTTGGTCTCCCCCGCGTTATCGGTGGAACGCACCTTTTTCTGTTTGAGCTTGCGGAGGTGAGCCGCCACATTGTGGTCGAGAATGCCGCGCGAATACACATCCTGGAGCATGTTGCGGAGTTCGGCAATCTGTGCTGGAGTCCCCTTGCCGGTGGCAGTATTGTTGAAGCGGGTTAAACTCTTTTTCTCCACCTCCGGTTTGACCTTTACAAACGGTATGAAGTTAGAGTCGATGCTGTCGCGCATCACCCGTGCCGACATCGAGTCGCGCATTATGGGCATGTCAAACTCGGCCGTGAGCAGAGGGTAGCGCCAGGGCTGGTTTAGTTCGTAGTTGTACGACTGTCGGTCGGCATGCGGCATCACCAGCAGTATAATTACGGTCGAAGCGAGTAGCAGACCGATGCGGGCCATGGAGAGGTTGTTGAACTTATCGAGCAGTTTCATCATGAAATCCGTTTTGCGAATTTAACACCGTTTATTTTTTCGAGCAGCGCGCGGCAGATATTTTCGACAGTTTCCGTGTTGTCAATCTGCACCACCACCTCGCAGTGGAACACCTCCTGCTTGGCGCTGATATTGAGGCTGCGTATATTCACCCCCATCTGGCGCGAAAGGAGGGATGTAATCTCTTCGAGGATACCCTGGCGGTCTATCCCGTCGATGCTGACGGTGGCCAGGAACTTGTCGGCATTACCGTTCCACTTGGTGGCAACGAGGCGGGAGCCGAACGAGCTTTTGAGTCTAAGACCGGTGGGGCAGCTCACCTTGTGGACCACAACATTCTCTTCGTCGTCGACAAACCCGAACACATCATCCCCCGGCACTGGCTGGCAGCAAGTGTCGAGAAGATAGTTGGGGGTATCGCCGGTGGGGTTCAGGACGTAGATTTCCTTGCGGTTCACCTTCTGCTTTTCGGGAGCCGGATTGTCGGTCTTTTTGGATGCAAAGGGGTTGCGCATCAGTTTGCCGAGAATGCCGAGGCGACTCTTGTTCTGGTCGCGCACCTGTTTTGACTCGAGGTTTATCTCGTCGTTGGCGAGCATGGTATAGAGGTCGTCGGCTTCGCGCAGGCGGTAGTTTCGCAGCACCCTCGTCAGCACGTCGGAGGAGGGTTCGATACCCTCTTTCTCAAGGAATTCGGCATATAGCTTCTTGCCGCGCTCAATGAGGTGTCCGCGGTCCTTGCGGAGCTCGGCGCGAATGCGGTTTTGGGCTTTGGCGGTGTGGCAGAACTGTAGCCATTCCAGTTGCGGAGTCTGCGAGTCGGAGGTTATGATTTCCACCTGGTCCCCCGAATCGAGTTTGTAGGATAGCGGCACCAGCTTGTGGTTTATCTTGCCGGCAATGCAGTGCAGACCCACCTGAGTGTGGATGGCAAACGCCATGTCAAGAACGGTGGCACCTTGCGGCAGGGTAATGAGGTCCCCCTTGGGGGTAAAGACATAAATTTCGGCAGAAAAGAGGTTAAGCTTAATTGTATCGAGGAAGTCGATGGCGTTCGGTTCGGGATTGGCAAGGATATCCTTGATAGTGTTCATCCACTTGTCGAGTTCGGTGTCGTCCTCCTGAACGCCGGTTTTGTACTTCCAGTGGGCGGCATAACCGAGTTCGGCAATTTCATCCATCTTGCGGCTGCGAATCTGGATTTCAATCCATTTGCCGTCGGGACCCATGGCAGTGAGGTGTAGCGCTCGGTATCCGTTGGCCTTTGGGGTGCCGGTCCAGTCGCGCAACCTGTCGGGGTGCACCTTGTTGCCGTCGGTAAAGAATGTGTATATCTCCCAGCATCGCAGACGTTCAAGGGCATCGTCCTCGTTCTCGAAGATTACGCGGATGGCATAGATGTCGTATATCTCTTCAAACGGGATTTTCTTGGTTTCCATTTTATTGAAAATGGAGTATGCGCTCTTTACGCGGGCCTTGATTTCATATTTAAATCCGGCAGCATCAAGCTTTTCCCTTACCGGAGCCACAAACTCCTCGACTATCCTTTCGCGCTGGCTTTCACCGTCGCTCACAAGCCTCATAATCTCGGCATACTTCTGCGGATGCTCATACTTAAAGGCCAGGTCTTCGAGTTCGTCCTTGATTTTGTAAAGTCCCAGGCGGTGCGCCAGCGGAGCGTAGACATACAGAGTTTCGCCGGCAATCTTATACTGTTTTTCGGGACGCATGGCACCCAGGGTGCGCATATTGTGGAGTCGGTCGGCCATCTTCAGCAGCACCACGCGGATGTCGGTGCTCATGGAGAGGAGGAGTTTGCGGAAGTTTTCGGCCTGCAAGGAAGCCTTGTTGCCGAAAATGCCACCCGATATTTTGGTCAGCCCCTCAACGATGGACGCAATTTTGGTGCCGAAGGCGGCTTCGATATCCTCTTTGGTAAATTCGGTGTCCTCGACGACATCGTGCAGGAAAGCGGCGCAGATGGATGTGGAGCCGAGTCCGAGTTCGGAAATCACTATTTTAGCCACCGCGATAGGGTGCAGGATATAAGGCTCGCCGCTGCGGCGTCGCACACCGCTATGTGCCGCCTTGGCAAAACGGAAGGCGCGTTCAATTATTTCCACCTTTTTGCGGTGGTTGCTGGCGAGATATGCCTGTAGCACTTCTCGGTATGCGGTTTCTATTATCTGGTCCTCCTCTTCGGGGGTGAGAGTCTTGTAGTCGATCATGACAAAATCCACGTTTGGGTTGCATACGCGGTTTCTTTGCAGCGGTTTTGTGGCACGCTAAAAAGAAAAACTCCGCTTCAATTTACAAATTTAATAAAACAGTGAGAGTAATTATAATTTTTTTAGAAAAAAATTGGAGTGTGCTGGTTTTTAAGGTCGGTCGGGTCTTTAAGGTCTTTAAGGTCTTTAAGGTCCTTAGGGTCTTTAGGGTCTTTAAGGTCTTTAAGTTCCTTAGGCTCTTTAGGGTTCTAAAAAAAGAAATCTCCGCGGGTCTCTCGACTGGCGGAGATTCTTCCGCATCACACTTGGGTGGCGGGGAGAATTGTATGTCAACAGTTCTATTCCCCTCCCCGCCACGGTGTGACGCGGTCGATAGAAATTACTAATGTATATAACCCAAAATTTAGAATCTGTTACCCAACAGATTATGCCGTTACCGGGCAGGGTGCGACAAAAAGGCGCGACCTTGCTTCTCTGGTGCTTCACAGACGGGAGTTCCGGACTGGGCACGAAACATATCTAAGTCATGAAAAAGTGTTTTTTCATATAATACAGCATATCATGGCCCGGGATGTTATATTGCCGAGGTGGACGCGTTACGACTTCAACAGCCACTGCGCCTGCAAGAATATGCTGTGTATTACAACAGTTGATTATGAATTAAGCGATTTTTTATTAGAAGGTATCTTTTGTCCTTGTCAGTATTGCCGCGGCGTTTACACGGTTTTTGCTAAAGTGCACATGCACGGTGCAAGCTCCGTTATGATGCGTTGGCTCATCTATCAGTTAAGCTGATGAGGAAAGTTTTGTTATAATAAATTAGCAGAAACAATCCTCGATAAAGTATAATAGAATATTTATACCTAATAATAGTTAAGCATGTTAATTCAACAGGTAGTCAAGAGATTAACTCTTATCGTGTGTTTCATTTTCCCTTGTTCTGAAAAGGGGCGTGTATTGATAAAACGGCAAGTCCGGGGGGATTATTGCCTCCGGACTTGTTAAAACGTTTTAATAAGTGTTAATCGACAGAAGTCGCCAAAATAAGTCTATTCCCACTTCTGCTACCCTTATTTAAGCAGAGGGGTATGAGGGATGCTCCTTATAGATTATTCCCCCACCGTTAATATTTTAGGGGGAACGAGGTCTTACTGTCTGAAAGGTGCAAACCGGAGTCCGGCAGCACGCGAATGCAGGTTTGCCATTTCGATGGCAGCCACGGCAGCCTCTTCACCCTTGTTGCCGAGTGCACCGCCGGCGCGGTCCAGAGCCTGCTGCATGTTCTCGACGGTAAGCACACCGAATATGACGGGGGTGCGCCCTTTGGCATTAAGCTGTGCGGTGCTCTGCGCCACAATGTCGCAGACGTAGTCGAAGTGGGGTGTATCGCCACGGATGACGCAGCCTATAATAATCACAGCCGACAGGTCGGGCATCGAAGCCAGGGCCATCCCGGCGGCATTGGCAAGCTCCACGGTGCCGGGGACATCCTGCACGAAAAGGTTCTGGTCGTCGACCCCTGCTTCTTTGAGCACACGTAGGGCCCCGTCGCGCAGCGGGTGTGTAACCTCGGGATTCCATTTGGCAGTAAAGATTGCGCACTTAAACCCCTCAAGGTCAAGAATACGGGGTATTTCAAGCGGAGCCCCGTTGGTGTTGAGAATTGTAGCCATTACTGTGCGTTGTTTTCCTCGTTTTCCTTTTTGTTTTTCTTGTTGAAGGGTATCTTTATCTTGTGCAGGAAGTTTTTCCATGTCGACTCGTGAGTCTCCTCCTTACCGATGATTTCGAGCAGAGCAAGAGCGTTTTCCTCGAGTTCGGTTGCACCCAGAGAGATGGCGTGGGGTAGAATCACATTGAGCAGACGCACGGCACGGGGGCGCATGTTGCTGATGCGGTTCATGATTTTAGCCATTTCGATGGTCATGGCAACTTCGCGTTCGGTGACGCGACCGGCACGGCGCTTGGAGAGCTTGATAGCCTCGGCATAGAACTTCATGGCACCGCGGTAGTCGCCGGTCGAGGCGAGCAGCTGCGCCACGTTGCGGAGCGAGTCCACAAGTTTGTCGGTGGCGGCAACCACACCTGAGTTTACCTTTTCATAAAGCTGACCAGCCACCAGCTGCTGTTTTACCAGCAGGTCCATGGTTTTGCGGCGTGAGCGCAATATTCTGGTTGAGAGGTCCATGGCAAGGATGTGATACTTGCCAAACCGTTCGGCATCCTCTTTGATGAGTTTTTCGACCACCTTGAAGATAACCTCAATCTCCTTTTCGGCCTGTTTGTAGTCTTTTAGCAGGAAGTGAATTTCGGCAAGGTCAAACAGGAGTCCGACAAGTAGAGCCTGGAACTCATGATTCTCATAGTTGCTGAAATCGCGAAGTGTGCGGAGAGCCTCGACGGTACGTTCGAGCGAGTCGATATAACGCTCCTCCTCCACGAGTTGTGCGGCGGTAGCGCGGCAGGTCTCTACACTTTCTATAATCTCTTTCTCTTTCGAGCCTTTGGCCAATTTATTATGATCGACCTCAATATCCACTAATTTCATAACTGTTTAATTTTTTTCTTTTGCTTTGACGCCAAGGTAGCCGCCGTGGTGGCGCTTGGCATAATCCTCGGCGGTGAAGTCGATGGCCTTCATCACCGACACCACAAGGATGTCGCCAATCACTGTCATTACGGTCGTGGACACGGTGGGTGTCAGACCGAGCGGACACACCTCGGGGGCGCCACCAGTAAACAGGGTTACGTTGGCAATATCGGCAAGCACGGAGTTGTTGTTGCCGGTAATTACGATAATCGGTATTTCGGGCACCAGCACGCGAGCAAGCTCCACGAGTTCAAGGATTTCGCGGGTTTTGCCAGAGTTGCTGATGAGTAGCATCACATCGTTGGGTTGCAGCACACCGAGGTCGCCGTGCTGCGCCTCGGACGGATGCAGGAACACGGCCGGGGTGCCGGTCGACGAGAAGGTGGTGGCGATGTTCATGGCAATCTGGCCAGCCTTACCCATGCCGGAGGTGACAAGTTTGCCACCCTGCAGGCGGCAGTGGTCCACGATGATGCTCACCGCCTTGTGGTAGTTGTCGGAAACGGGGATGTTTCTCACGGCATCCGACTCGATGCGGAGGATTTCCTCCATGGTTTGCTTTATGTCGAAATTCATATTTTGTTAAAGCTTCATATCCGTAATTTCAGGGCTCGGGTCAGAACTCGGGTCAGAACTCGGTAAAGAAGATATATTTTATTGTCTATCTGTCGTTGAGTGAGTGAGTGAGGGCGTTTCGCCAATATTCGGGCATCGGGGCGCACTGCTGGGTGACGGCGTCGAATGCCACCATTACAGTCTCGCATGCCGACTTCACCTGTCCGGTTTCCTTGTCGGCAATGACCTGCATCAGGCGGAAGCTGCGGTCCGATATTGTTTCGCAACGTGTATAGACGGCGATTTTCTCTCCGTAGAAAATGGGAGCCACATAGCAGCAGTCCACATTTGCAATCACCGTCTCCACCTTTCGCCACTCGATGGGCTGATCGAGGATGTCGCTGAAAAACTGCGCCTTCCCCGTGTCGTAATAGGTGAAGTAGATGGTGTTGTTTACATGTCCGAGCACATCCACATCGCTGAATCGGATCTGGATGTCCACACTGTGTCGGAAGCCACTTAGTGGCGGAATGTTATGTGGATTCATAATGATGAAAAGGGGTTATGAGGTAAACCTGATTTCTGTTATAACATGTTTACCTATATGGCTGTTTATAAATTTTATGAGGCTCGACCGCGACATGTGCAACTCCTGACGCATGGCTGCCGAGGGGACGGCGATGCTCATCACCCCATCCTTGACCATGGGGCGTCCGCATCGCTGAGCAATGGGACCCACCACCAGGGGCCAGGCATCGACCGCCTTGCGCTCGTCGAGCCTGGCGGTCATGTTGCACTCCTGGATGGTGAGGCGCAGGATGTCGCCTATGGATTGAGCCTCGCGACGCTGCATGGCTTAGATGGAGAGATGGCGTAAGGTGTCCACCAGCTCCTTGTCGATAGGCTTATCGTTCTTGATGGCCTTTGAGAAGGGGATGTACACAATTTCGTCGTTCTTGATACCGATCATAACGTTGCGCTGGTCGTCCTGCAGGGCATCGACGGCTGCCGCACCCATGCGGGAGGCAACGATGCGGTCGTAGGCTGTGGGTGAACCACCGCGCTGCAGGTGTCCGAGGATGGAGACGCGCACATCATAGTCGGGATATTCCTGTTGCACACGCTGGGCAAGCGCCATGGCGCCACCGGTGGCGGGGGACTCGGCAACGAGCACAATCGATGAGTTTTTCGACTTGCGGAACCCGTTTTTGATAAGTTCGTCGAGCTGGTCCTCGGGGGTGGCGATTTCGGGGATGATGGCAGCCTCGGCACCGGTGGCAATAGCACCGTTGAGTGCCAGGAAGCCGGCGTCGCGACCCATTACCTCAATAAAGAAGAGTCGTTCGTGCGACGATGCGGTGTCGCGTATCTTGTCCACACACTCCATGATGGTGTTCAGAGCGGTGTCATAACCGATAGTGGTGTCGGTGCCGAACAGGTCGTTGTCGATAGTGCCGGGGAGACCCACGATGGGGACGTTAAATTCATTGGCAAAGATGCGGGCACCGGTCAGCGAACCGTCGCCACCAATCACCACAAGCGAGTCGATGCCGCGGCGTTTCATAACGTCGTAGGCACACTGGCGCCCTTCGGGGGTCTGGAACTCCTTGCAGCGTGCTGTTTTGAGGATGGTGCCACCGCGCTGTATGATGTTGGATACATTCTGGGTGGAGAACTCTTCAATCTCGTCGGAGATGAGTCCTTTGTAACCACGGTAAATGCCAAATACCTTGAAGCCGGCGAAGATAGCGGCACGTGTCACCGCACGGATAGCGGCGTTCATTCCGGGGGCGTCTCCTCCTGAGGTGAGGATTCCTACTGTCTTGATCTGGTTCATAAGAATGCAGTTTAGGTGATACCTAATGAATCACTAATATAAAAATCTATTTAGTTAATAAGTTTACAGCTTTGCAATTTTTGTGAGAATGCGCAGTGGCGGTTCACAAATATATAACAATGAGGGGTTAAAATCCTCCTTGACGGCTGCAATCCCTATTTTAAGCCATTGAATACCCTATTTACAGATTTTTGTCGGATATATCCTCACAAAAATACATATAAATTATTAAATTTGCATTATGATTTCAGGTAAAAATGCAACTGCGGCGGGTTATGCCGTAACTGTAGGCACTTTTGACGGGGTTCACATCGGCCACAAGGCGGTGTTGCACACCCTGATTGAAGAGGCCCGACGCCGCAATTTTATACCTCTTGCCCTCACTCTCGACCCCCATCCGCTGCGACTGGTGGCCCCTCAGCGGGCACCGCGTCTGCTTGAGACTCCCGCCGACCGTCTCCGTAATCTTGAGGAGGAGGGGGTGGAGGCTCGGCTACTACCCTTTACCGAGGATGTAATGCACCACACCTGTGCCGAATGGATGGCGCTGATGAAGCAGGAATACGGGATGCGCCTGCTGGTGAGCGGGTATGACAACCGTTTCGGCTCCGACTGTCGCGATATAAGTGCCGATAAGCTTGCCGAGATAGCAGCCTCGTTGGGGGTGGAGCTTATCACCGCCCCACAGGTGGCGGGGGTGTCATCGTCCAGAATCCGTAGTGCCATAGAGCGTGGCGAGGTGCAGGAGGGTGCCGAGATGTTAGGGCGCCCATACAGCATCACCGGGGAGGTGATAAAAGGGCGTGAATTGGGGCGCACCATCGGTTTCCCCACCGCCAACATCCTTCCGAACCCCGATATTCTGATTCCCGCCCGCGGAGTTTATGCTGCCGATGCGGTGCTCCCCGACGGCACGCACCATCGTGCGGTGGTCAATATCGGCAATCGCCCCACCGTGGGTGCAGACCTCCCGGTCTCGATCGAGGCTCATCTCCCGGGATATACCGGCAATCTATATGGAAAGGTGCTGACGCTGAAGTTTCTAAGGCGCATCCGCGACGAGCGGCGGTTCGACTCGCTCGATGCCCTGAAAGAGCAGATAGCCAGGGATGTTGAATCACTTAGTGATATATAATTGTTAAGATAGAAAGAATTTAGATATATGGAAGTAGTAAATTTTGCAGAATTCCCCAGCGTTGTGAATCGCTATATGCTAGAACTTCGCGATATTGAGATACAGAAGGACCCGCTCCGTTTCCGTACAAATCTGGACCGCATCGGTCAGATCATGGCCTATGAAATTTCCAAGCGCCTCAATTATGAGGAGGTGGATGTGCAGACCCCGCTGGGTGTCGCCAATTGTCGCCAGCCCGCCGACCAGATTGTGCTTGCCACTATCCTCCGTGCCGGCGTGCCGTTCCACCACGGTTTTCTTAACTATTTTGACAAGGCCGAAAATGCGTTTGTGAGCGCCTACCGTCGATATAAGGAGAAGGGTGACTCGTTTGAGGTTCTTATTGAGTATCTTGCCTCTCCCAGCATTGAGGGTAAGACACTGGTGATTGTCGACCCGATGCTTGCCACCGGTAGCTCGATGGAGCTTGCCTACCGCGCACTCCTCACCAAGGGAAAGCCTGCCAAGATTCATGTGGCTTCTGTTATTGCGTCACAGCAGAGTGTGGATTATATCAAGAGCACATTCCCTGCCGATATCACCACTCTCTGGCTTGGCGATGTGGATGCCCATGTCAACGACCATAGCTATATTGTCCCCGGACTCGGCGATGCCGGCGACCTTGCCTACGGACCGAAGTTGTCTTGTTAGTAATTAGGCCGGAGTCCGGCAGACATTTTTTAGTCGTTAGGCCGGAGTCCGGCAGACATTTTAGTCGTTAGGCCTGAGTCCGGCAGACATTTTAGTCGTTAGGCCTGAGTCCGGCAGATATTTTAGCCGTTATAGTTGCGGTGGCGCGGAGCAGTTTCCGTTGGGGCTCTGCCCCTTATAGCACGCTGTGGCTCTGCCCCTTATCGCCCGGTGGGCTCACACAGAACTCAAAGCGGAATTAAATATAACGGTGGGCTCACACAGAACTCAAAGCGGAATTAAATATAATAAGGTATGATTCTCAAGAATATAGAAATCCTGAATTTTAAAAATATCGGGGAGACAAAGCTCGATTTCTGCCCCGGTGTGAACTGCCTGCTTGGCAAAAACGGGATGGGGAAGAGTAATCTTCTTGAAGCCATCTGGTTCTTGGGGATGTGCCGCCCCATGAGTTCTATCCCTGAGTCGGCGCTGATTCGCCACGGTGAGTCGATGCTGATGGTAAAGGGTGACTACGAAATGGAAGGGGGCTCTGCCGAGACGGTGACCTGCGGCATCGTTAAGGGTAAAGGTAAGACGGTGAAGCGCAACGGTAAGGAGTATGGCAAAATCTCGGAACATATAGGTCGCTTTCCGGTGGTGTGTGTCACACCTGCCGACAGCGAGCTGGTGAGCGGTCCTGCCGAAACGCGCCGACGTCTGATGGATATGGTGATTTCGCAGGCCAATCCTCTTTATCTTGCCAACCTGATTCGCTACAATAAATTTCTGGAGAGTCGCAACCGGATGCTGCGCGCAGGTATCAACGACCTTTTGCTCTATGAATCGATTGAGAAAGGTCTTTGCGAGCATGCATCGGCTATACACCTGATGCGTCGGGAGTGGGTAGATGAGATTTCTCCTGTGTTCCGCAAGTATTATTCCGTTATTTCGGGTGATGCCGAAGAGGCTACCATCGGATATGAATCGGTGCTTAATACCTCGACACCCGAGCAGGTGCTTTCTGCCAACCGTTCACGCGACCTTACATTGGGGTACACCTCGCGGGGTATCCATCGCGACGATCTTACCACCGGGCTCGGTGACTACTCGATGCGTCGCTTGGGGAGCCAGGGGCAGGTAAAGTCTTATACCGTAGCGCTCCGGTTTGCAATCTTTGACTATCTGAAGCGCTCAAGCGGTTTGACTCCGATACTTCTGCTCGACGATATCTTTGACAAGCTCGACTCCACCCGCGTCAAGCGTATCATGGAGCTGGTGAGCAATGAAGATAATGCTCCGTTCGGTCAGATTTTTATTACCGATACCAACCGTGAGCACCTGCACGAAACCATCGCCTCGCTCAGCGGAGAGTCCAAGCTCTTTGAAGTCTCCGGAGGCACATTCTCGCTGATTGATAACGACGTCGAAGCATGACATAATAAAGACTCCGTTTCCCTGCATTAACAAAATCGGGAAACGGAGTCTAATATATGAGGTCTAATATACCGAGTCTAAAATACGGAGTCTAAGGTTTCAATATTCAACTGTCAGAATTTCAACTCATAACGCTTCCCGGCCTTGGTCGGGAAGTTTCTTTTTTCTCCGGCGTATAGCACCGCGCAGTTGTTGTCGGTGTCGGAAACCACAACGGCTCTGTTTAGCTTACCATCTTTAACGCTGATGTCGACGGTATATCCGCCGCGGGCGCGGAGACCCTTGACTTCGAGGTTTTGCCAAGCCGAGGGGAGTGCCGGGAGGAGGTGGATAACACCGTTATGGCTTTGCAGCAGCATCTCGGCAACACCGGCAGTACCACCGAAATTACCGTCAATCTGGAACGGCGGGTGCATATCCCACAGATTATTGGCCGTGCCGTTTTTGAGCAGGTTCTGGAACAGCACGTAGGCATGGTTGCCGTCGAGCAGACGTGCCCAGTGGTTGAGCTTCCACCCCATGCTCCACCCGGTGGCAGCATCGCCGCGGCGATTGAGTGTGGTTTTACAAGCATCAATCAACGCGCTGTCGGTCAAAGCATTGATGCTGTTGCCGGGGTGCAGACCAAACAGGTGGTTGGTGTGGCGGTGACGGTCGTCGATGGAGTCTTCGATGTCGTAATACCACTCCTGCAGCTGACCAAACCGACCTATGCGGTAGGGGGAGAGGCTGTCGAGTCGGAGTGTCCACTGGCGGCGCTTGTCGGCATCGGTTCCCAATGCCTGAGATGCCTTGATGGCCGAGGCAAGAATCTGACGGGTAACGGCGTTGGCGTATGTGGCACCAAGGTCGCAGGGTCCATGTTCCGGCGAGTAGGAGGGGGTGGATGTGTAGCTGCCGTTGTAACGGTGCATTATTGCCGATGAGAAGTCGGCGCTCCCTTTTATGATGGGGTATACGGACTCGAGCCACTGGCGGTCGCCGGTAAATTCATAGTGATCCCATAGCTGCGAGGCGAGCCAGCCGCCGGCAGTGGGGAGATAGTTCCATGACATATCCCCCGAATTAAGGGGAGCCGTGAACCCAAACGGATTGGCAGAGATTGCCGCGGTCCAGCCGGGTGCCTGGTAATATGCCTGAGCGGTGCGTTCGCCGGGTTTGACAAGTGTGCGCACGTAATCGGTAAAGGGTTCGAAGCACTCGGCAAGGTTGGTCGATGCGGCAGGCCAATAGTTCATCTGCACATTGATGTTGTTGTGGAAGTCCACACGCCACGGACCGTCGGTGTTGTTGTGCCAGAGCCCCTGCAGGTTGGCAGGTAACCCACCCTTTCGCGACGAGGAGATGAGCAGGTAGCGACCAAACTGGAAGTAGGTTTCTTCAAGACGGTGATTTGCCTTGCCGGTGCGGTAGTCGGCAAGCTGTTGTGGTGTGGGTGTGGGGGTAACCTTAACATCCGGGTTTATGCTGAGCGAAACGCGGTCGTAGAGCGAAGAGTAGTCACTGAGGTGTCGGGAATAGAGTCGGTCGGCTCCCAGTTTGGCGGCACGCTCGGCGTTGCGCTGGCGGCTGAAATCCTCTCCGGCACGCTGGTAGGTGTTAGGGTCGGAGAAGTCGGGGGTGGGGTTCATGCGGTAGTTGGTGGCTGCCGATACAATGAACGTAATATCCTTGCCGGTGGCGTGGATAACACCGTTTTTGGCATCTACCTTATATTTGCCGGCAGGTGCCGAAACGCATGTCTGCATCATCCATTTCATCCCGTTGTTGTCGAGGTGTCCTGTGTGGAGCAACCCCTGTCCGCGCTCTGTAACAGCGTCTGCTATCTGCGGTGTGACAAACTTGAAAGTCAGGTTCTGCGGCTTGTCGGATACAAATCGGAACACCATAACGCTGTCAGGGTATGAGGCGAAATAGCGACGTGAATAGCGGGTGCCGTTGCCGTCGGTAAAGTCTACTCCTGCCACCGAGCCGTCGAGATTGAGCACGCGACGGTAGTTGCTTATATTCTGCGGGTTGATGCCGGTTTCGACATATGCTTCCCCCAGTACGGTGTATGTGCCGAATCGGTTGCGGTCATAGTTGATGGTTCCACGGAAATTTTGTGCCGTAAGACGGTGAGCAGCTTTGGTATCACCGCTTTCGAGGAGTCTGCGAATCTTGGCGAGTGTATCTGCCGGGACGGTGCGGTTCATGTTCCAATATTCTGTTACACCGGTGGCGGGACCACCTTTCCATAGCGAATTTTCATTCAGCACAAACCGTTCGCATGCAATACCGCCGAATATCGAGGCCCCCATGCGTCCGTTGCCGATGGGTAGCGAGAGGCGTTCCCATTCCTGGTCGGCATTAACGGGAGCTGCCGAAAAGTCGTTTATCTCCCATGCCGGGCGGAAGTCGGGTCGGGTAGGGGTGTCAAACCAGATGGCGTTCCCTTTGTTGAGCGGTTTGAACGGAGCGAAATCTGCAGCGGTTTTGATTGCCTGCATCTGCAGCGAGGCAAACAATATGGGAGTTGCTATAAGAAGAAAGCGAAAGAACATGGATTTTGTTGTTTTAAGTGTGGTTACGGTGTGGAAGTATATTATATGAAGTATATTATATATGGCGAGAGGAGTAGAAATAGATAATAATAGAGAGGATGATAAAGCTAAAAAGAGCTCCAAGGAAACTTGAAGCTCTTTTCAGTTAACACTCTAAAATTTCAATTATGAAAAATTGTGGGCG